>Ga0156330_1133_pt1 | contig 20349 bp, 14 predicted proteins | sample RifCSPlowO2_12_FD_107978 | JGI IMG/M metagenome (GOLD analysis project Ga0156330, IMG submission 107978) | Acidobacteria bacterium RIFCSPLOWO2_12_FULL_67_14b | reverse complement strand
GACCACGTCGAAGCGGCATGGCGTGCTGTGCAGTGCGTGGCCCGACACATATTCCTCCGCCATCGAGACCAGCCGCCGCCGCTTCCGCTCGTCGACCATCTCGACCGGATCGCCAAATCTGCCATCCGTTTTCGTTTTCACTTCGACGAAGGCAACGGTCGTGCCGTCCTGGGCCACGACGTCGATCTCACCGAAACGGGAACGGTAGCGCCGTTCGAGTAGTACATACCCGAGCTGCTCGAGCTCGAAGCAGGCGATGTCCTCGCCGCGAAGGCCGAGGCGTTGGCGCGCGTAAGTCACGCGAACCGAGAAGCAATCGGCGTGCCTCGGCAGCGACAAACCTAAAGGTCTGTCGCCACTAATGCTTGGTCGATGATGTCGACCGCTGTCGAGGCCTGCGCCTTGGTCAGGACCAGCGGCGGCGAGATGCGGATGGCGTTCTTGCCGGCGCCGAGCACCAGCAGCCCGCGCCGGAAGCACTCGTTCACCACCTTGTCGCGCTCGGCGACCGCCCGCTCCTTCGTCACCCGATCCCGCACCAGCTCGATCCCGATCATCAGCCCGCGCCCGCGCACATCGCCGATGATCTGGTGCTTCTGCTGCAGCTCCTTGAGCCGGTCCATCATGAACGCGCCGACCTCGGCTGAGTTCTTCATCAACGAGTCCTTCAACAGCGTGATGGTGGCCAGCGCGGCGGCCGCGCACACCGGGTTGCCGCCAAACGTGCTCGCGTGCGCGCCCGGCGGCCACGCCATCACCTCGGCCCTCGCCGTGGTCACGCCCAGCGGCAGGCCCGAGGCGACGCCCTTGGCCACCGCGATCATGTCGGGCTCGACGCCGAAGTGCTCGATGCCGAACATCTTCCCGGTGCGGGCCATGCCCGACTGCACCTCGTCCACGATCAGCAGGATGCCGTGCCTCTTGGTGATGTCCCGCAGCCGTTGATGGAACTTCGCCTCCGGCACCACGTAGCCGCCCTCGCCCTGGATGGGCTCCACTACTGCGCCCGCAACTTCATCCGGCGACACGAGGTGAACGAGGATCTGATGCTCGAGGAAGTCGAGGCACTCGGCCTGGCACGACTCGGGCTTGAGGCCGACAGGACAGCGATAACAGTTGCCGTACGGCGTGTGATAGACGCCGGCCAGCGGCGGGCCGAACCCCTTGCGTTGGATCGCCTTGCTCGACGTCAGCGACAGCGCCCCGAGCGTGCGGCCGTGAAAGCTGCCGAGGAAGGCGATGAGGCCGTTGCGCTTGGTCGAGTATCGCGCGAGCTTGATCGCGGCCTCGATCGCCTCGGTGCCGGAATTCGAGAAGAACGACCGCGAGGGTCCGGCGAACGGCTTGATGGCGTCGAACTCTTCGCCGAGCTGGACCTGCGGCTCGTAATAGAAATCCGTGCCCGACATGTGCAGGAACTTCTGCGCCTGGTCGACGATGGCGGCCACCACCGCCGGGTGCGAATGGCCGGTGGAGTTGACGGCGATGCCGGCGGCGCAATCGAGGAAGGTGTTGCCGTCCACGTCTTCGACCATGGCGCCGGCGCCGCGGGCCATGACGAAGGGGTAGCCTCGGGTGTAGGAGGGCGAGACTACCTTGCCGTCTCGCGCGATGATGGCTTGGGCTTTGGGACCTGGCAGCGGCGTTTTAATCAGCGGACCATCCATGCTGATCATGGTAGTGCAGAGTTCAGAGTTGTGAGTTAAGAGTTAGTTCTGCACTCTAAACTCTAAACTCTTAACTCTACTTCCGCTTCCACCGCGTGCCCTGGGCACTGTCTTCCAGAATGATGCCCTTTTCGAGCAGCTCGTTGCGGATGCGATCGCCTTCGGCGAAGTTGCGCGCCCGGCGCGCCGCGTGGCGGGCCTCCATGGCGGCGAGGATCTCGGCCTCGGGGATCGGCGGCTTTTCGTCTTCCGCCTTGCGCAGCGACAGCACGCCCAGCACCTGGTCGAAGTGCGCAAAGGCCGCGAGGATGCGTTCGGCGTCGCCCTTCCCCACCCGCTTGGCGTCCATCGCAATGTTGAGGGCGCGGATGAGGTCGAAGATCTCGCCCAGGCCCGCCGAGGTGTTCAGGTCGTCGCTCAGGGCCTTATCAAACGCGGTCACGGCCATCTGCACGCATTCGGCCACTTCCGGGTGCTCGCCGGGCGAGGTCAGCGCGTGGACGCGGCCGAGGAAGTCCGTCATACGCCGCAGCGCCTCTTCCGCCTGCTCGAGTCCCGTCCATGTGAAGTTGAGCTGCTTGCGGTAATAGCCCGACAGCAGGAAGTAGCGCAACGCCGACAGCCGCAGCCCCTTGTCGAGCACGTCCTGCACCGTGTAGACGTTGCCGACCGACTTCGACATCTTCTGGTTGTCGACGAGCAGGTGCTCGATGTGGAACCAGAAGCGCGAGAACTCCTTGCCCGTGGCGCCCTCGCTTTGCGCGATCTCGTTTTCGTGATGCGGGAACACCAGGTCGACGCCCCCGGTGTGGATGTCGATCGGTGCGCCGCCGAGCAGCCTGAGCGCCATAGCCGAGCACTCGATGTGCCAGCCCGGACGGCCGGAGCCGCACCCCAGGTCCCACGCCGGTTCGCCGGGCTTGGTGGCCTTCCACAACACGAAGTCGCGCGCGTTTTCCTTCTCGTACTCGTCGGAATCCACGCGCGCGCCCGACTGGATGCCTTCGTGATCCAGCCGCGCGAGCTTGCCGTAACCCGGGAACGTGTTGATCTTGAAGTAGGTCGATCCGTCGCTGCGGTAGGTGTGGCCGTGATCGTCGAGCTGCTTGATCATGTCGGCCATCGCCTGCAGGTTTTCGGGGTCGGTCGCGCGCGGCGTGGCTTCCACCGGCTCGATGCCCAGGGCCAGCGCGTCTTCGCGAAAGGCCGTGATGTACTTGTCGGTATATTCCCGCAGGGGCAGGCCGGCTTTCTCGGCGCCGGCGATGGTCTTGTCGTCCACGTCGGTGAAGTTCATGACGTGGTGCATCTTGTAGCCCCCGACGTACTTCAGCGCCCGCCGCAGCACGTCCACCGCGACGAACGTGCGGAAGTTACCGACGTGCCCGCGGGCGTAGACCGTGAGGCCGCAGGTATACATGCGCACCGTGCCGTCACGGACGGGCGCAAAATCCTCTTGCTGCCGGCTCAGGGTGTTGTAGAGACGCATCCGTTACGCGGAGAGCTTCTGCGACAGGGTTTGGCTGCCGATGGTGAGGCGCAGCTCGCCGCCGGCGCAGGTGATCACGATCAGGCAATGGGTCGGCCCCTCGGCCCGCAGTTCCGCCGCGCTGGCCGCCGCGACGTTCCTGACAAACGCCGCGCCCTCCGCCGTGTCCATTTCGGCGTAGGTCACCGCGTGGGCGGCAACGTCGGCGACGATGGCGCCGAGCGCCGGGTCGCGCGGAACGGTCAGCTTGAACGTAAACGCTTCCGGGGTCATCGGGTCAGACCGATAGTCTATCGAACAACCGCGTCGCGCGGCGAACATCCGCCGCAATCTGGTCCTGGAGGGTCTCGATGTCCGGGAACTTCCGTTCGTCCCGGAGGCGTTGGACGAACGCCAGACGCAGGGTCTTGCCGTACAGGTCCATGGACCGCCCGATCAGATGCGATTCCACGGTCGTGGCCTTCTGATCGCCGAAGGTGGGCCGCTGGCCGATGTTGGTGACGCTCGGATAGACGGTGCCATCGAGGCTGACCGTGGTGGCGTAGACCCCGTGCGGCGGCAGCAGGTCGTTTTCGGTCGCGAGGTTGGCGGTGGGAAAGCCGATGTCCCTCCCCCGCTTCGCGCCCTCCACCACCACGCCGTCGATGGCGTAGTGGTGCCCGAGCAGCGCCCCCGCTTCGTCGACGCGGCCCTCGGCGACCAGCCGGCGGATCCGGGTGCTCGAGACGACGAAGTCCTTGTAGCGAATCGGGTCGATCTTCTCGGCGCGAAACCCGTACTGCGCGCCGAGCGACTTGAGCAGCGTGAAATTGCCGCTGCGATCGCGGCCGAACAGGAAATCGGCGCCGACCCAGACCTCGGCCACGTGCAGCCATTCGACCAGCACCGCGCGCACGAAGGTCTCGGGCTCCCACTGCGACATCTCGCGCGTGAAGCGGACGACGGCGACGCCCTGGATGCCGGCGCGGGCCAGCGCTTCGATCTTCTGCGCCTTCGTCATCAGGAGCGCGGGCGCCTTGTCGGGGCGGAGGATGCGCGGCGGATGCGGGTCGAACGTCAGCACGACGCTCGTGCCGCCGCGTTCGCCGGCGCCGCGCTGGATGCGCTCGACGATCTTGACGTGGCCGCGATGCAGGCCGTCGAAGTTCCCGAGCGCCAGCACCGGATGCCGCCACGAGGCGGGGCGCGGCTCGTCGGGGAAATGGATTACGTCCATGCCGCTCCCGCTTCGATGGTCAACTGCAATCCATCATATGCGAGTTCCACCGAGGCAGGCAGCGCGGCGTTGGTGGCCGCATGCGGCAGGTCGTGACAGATGTGCGTGAAGTAGGTGCGCGCCGGCTTCACGCGCGCCACCACCGCGAGCGCCTCGGCCACGCTGAAGTGCGTCGGATGCGGCCGATGGCGCAGCGCGTCGAGGATCATGATGTCGACCCCGTCGAGCAGCGGCCAGGTGTCGTCCGGGATGCGGTTGCAGTCGGTCAGGTAGGCGAAGTTGCCGAAACGGAATCCCAGCACCGGCAGCCCGCCGTGCAGCAGCGGGATCGGCCGGACGCCCACGCCGCCGATGTTGAACGGCCCGATGATCGTCTGGAGCCGGATCTGCGGCAGCCCGCCGCCCTTCTCGGTGGCCGGATCGAACACATAGTGGAACGTCCGCCGCAGCGACTCGCACGTCGGCGCATCGGCGAAGCACGGGATCGCGCCCTTCTGCATCTGGCTGAAGCGGCGCGAATCGTCCAGCCCCATGACGTGATCGGCATGACTGTGCGTGAACAGGATGGCGTCGACCCGGGTGACGCCGCGCGCAAGCGCCTGCTCGCGCAGGTCGGTCGAGGTGTCGACCAGGATCTTCGGGCCCGCGTCCACCTCGACGTAGATCGACGGCCGGGTGCGGCGGTCGCGGGGATCGGTCGAACGGCAGACGGCGCAGCTGCAGCCGATCATCGGCACCCCGTGCGACGTGCCGCTGCCCAGAATAATGACGTGCGCCTTCATCAAAAGATCGAATGCTAGCATACGCGGATGAGCGAACTCGCCGGCGCCCGCTTTCAGCAACTGGTCGGCATCATGCGCACGCTCCGGTCGCCGCACGGGTGCGCCTGGGATCGGCAGCAGACGGTGAAGACGCTGCGGCCGTTCGTGCTGGAGGAAACCTACGAGCTGCTCGACGCGCTCGATCGCGGCGACTTCGACGCGCTGCGGTCCGAGCTCGGCGACTTCCTCTTCGAGGCGGTGTTCCTCGCGCAGATCTGCGAGGAGGAGGGGCGGTTCTCGATTGCCGACTCGATCAAGGCCATCGCCGACAAGCTCGTTCGCCGGCACCCGCACGTGTTCGATCCGGATGGGAACGCGCTCGGGCTGACGCCGGAGGCCACCCTGCAGCCGCGAGCGGTGAAGGAGCAGTGGGAAGAGATCAAGGCGAAGGAGCGGCAAGACGAAGGCACGTCGGCGAAGACGCTGCTCGGCGGCGTGCCGCGGGCGATGCCGTCGCTGCTGCGCGCCTACGAGCTCAGCACGCGCGCGGCGACGGTCGGGTTCGACTGGGTGAAGGCCGAGGACGTGCTGGACAAGATCGACGAGGAGGCCCGCGAGCTGCGGGAAGCGGTCGAGCAGAAAGGGCCGCGGTCGGCGGCGGCGGAAGAGGAGCTGGGCGATCTCCTCTTCGCGGTGACCAATCTGGCACGGAAGCTGGGCATCGAGCCCGAAGCAGCGCTACGGGTTGCCAACGACAAGTTTCAGAGGCGGTTCGATGATGTGGAACGCCAGGTCACTGCATCCGGCCAGAAGCTTCGTGACCTTACGCTGGAGCAACTCGAAGCGCACTGGGCAAGAGCCAAGTCCAGGTCCTAGCCGTGGCGGCGCAAGGACATCTCTCGCGGCCGCTCCGCTTCGGCCATTTCAATAGACCACGAAGATCACGAAGATCACCACGAAGATCACGAAGAACTCACCTTACTGTTTACAGAACAAAACGTCTCAGTTGTGATTTCAAATACTCCGCATTGAAGTTCATCAGTATCGAACCGGAGTCCTTCCCACTCGAGCTCGACAGCCAGTGCGTCCTGATAGATTCCTTCTGTGAATCCAGGACCCAGGGCCCTATGGACACGAATCGCGCACCCGATGGTTCTGCTGACGACGGCCTCGAGTTCGGGAGGGAGTGTGGGTGTAGTTCTTGTGAGCATGGCGCACCAAAGACTGGAATGGGAGTTCGTGATCTTCGTAGTGATCTTCGTGATCTTCGTGGTTTCTTTGAGGACTCATGGCGGCCCGAATCTACGGCCAGTGAAGGTGATCGCGGCCAGGGTTGTTCCATCGGTGGTGACTTCGATCTGACCTTCCAAGTCAGTTCGAAACACCTGCGCTCCAACCGCGCGGTATCGTTCGAGCACGTACGGAACCGGGTGGCCGTAGGGGTTGCCGCGGCCGCAGCTGATCACGACCACGGCCGGCTTGACGGCATCGATGAACTCCTTCGAGCTCGACGTGCCGCTGCCGTGGTGGGGGGACTTGAGGACGACGATTGGGAGCAGGTCCAGCGCCGGGATCAGTGCCTGCTCCACTTCCCTGCCGATGTCGCCCGTCAGCAGCATCGACACCTGGCCGTAGCGCAGCTCGATCACGAGCGAGTCGTCGTTGCGGACCTTCTGGCGCTCCCAGTCGGCCAGGGGCGGATGATGCACCCGCAGCTCGACACCGCCGATCTCCAGGCGATCGCCCCTCTGCAGCGACCGCCACGCGGCACGCCGTTCCACTGCCGCCGCGCGCAGCCGGTTCGTCGGCTCGTGCCCGGCGACGTAGACGCCGTCCCAGATCTCCAGGGGCGAGAAGTCCTTCGCCAGCGACGGCGCGCCGCCGATGTGATCGGGGTCGCCGTGCGTGAACGACAGGTAGTCCAGGCGCCCGACCCGGCGCGCGCGGAGCGCGGGGCCCAGCACGCGATCGCCGATGTCGAAGTCGCCGCGGATCGAGACCCCGCCGGTGTCGACCATCAACGTCCGGCCGTTCGGGAACGTCACCAGCATCGCATCGCCCTGCCCCACGTCCATCATCGTCAAGTGAAGCCGGCCATCGCCAAAGACGCGCGCCAGCGTAGGCGGTGCGATCGCAATCCAGAGGAAGAGCCCAAATGCGGACCACAAAGCGCACGAAGACAAATCACGAAGAGCACGAAGAATCATTGGTCTTCGTTCGTGACCTTCGTGATTCACTTCGTGGACTTCGTGGTGAAGACTCCCTACGAGCCAGGCGATCAAGCAGGCATAGTAGGCCACCACGGTGAGGATCGACGGTGAGGGCACGCGCCAGGTGATCCACGGCGCGAAGTCGACCAGCGCGGCGCTGTCGACGAGGCCGCGGACCGCGAGGTGCGTGACCCAGCCCGCCGCCGATGCCACCGGGGCCAGACCCATGGCATCCGCGCCCGCCGTGACCATCGCGCCGACCTGGACGATGGCCATGCAGGGGACCGCCGCGAGGTTCAGGGCCAGCCCCGCCAGGGTGACGCGCTGGAACACCATCGCGCCCACCGGCATCAGCGCCGCCTCCGCGCACGCCGATGCCAGCACCAGGACCACCGGCGCTCGCAGCCAGGCCGTGGCGGGCAGCGGCGCCCGTGACGGGCCGATCACGATTGCAGCGGTGGCGCCGAAGGTGAGCCAGAAGCCGACGTCGGCGATCGCGAGCGGCGACACGAGCAGCAGGGCCGCGGCCGTCAGCGCCATGGCGTGCTCGGGCGCGGTCCGCTGATCGATCATCCGCAGCGACAGATACACCGCCGCCATCAGCGTGGCGCGGACCACCGACGGCCCCCCGCCTGCCAGGAACGCATAACCGGCGAGCACCGTGATGGCGATGCCCGCGGCCCAACCCGCGCGAACACGCAGCCAGCGCAGCGAGACGAGCACGAGGCCCGCGAGGATCGCGATGTTGCCGCCCGAAATCGCAATCACGTGGTAGGTGCCGGCCTCCTGCAGCCGGCGCTCCACGCCGGCATCGAGCGAGCCGCGATCGCCGATCAGGATCGCCGTGGCGATGGCCGCCGACTGCGGCGCCCGCGCGCCGACGTGACGCGCCATCGCCGCCCGGACCGCGGCCCGCGCGCCGGCGGCCGCCTCGTCCAGCCAGTGGCCCCTCGCCGTCACGTCGACGAGCGCGGCACTCTTGATCGAACCCACCAGCGCGAGGCCGCGCCGCGCGAGCAGGCGCTCCTGGTCGGGCACGCCCGCGTTGAGGTAGCGCGCCGGCCGGCGCAGCTGCACGGGCGCCTTGATCGCGCGGCCCGCCCGCCAGTCCTGGACCGCGAGGGCGGCCAGCGATCCGGACACGCCGATCGAGACGCCGCCCGGCGCCGACTCGGGACACGGTCCCAGCCAGATCCGCTCCACCTGCACGCGCATGGTCGCGCCCGTGTCGGTTGGCGTCGCGTCGGCCTGCAGCCGGCCCTCGAGCACGATCGGCGTGTCGTCGCGCGGTCCGTCGACGCCTTCGATGGCGAAACCACCGACCCGCTGCTCCAGGATCGCGCGGAGCGGAGGGTGCAGCGCCCGATCCTGCGCCGAGGCGCCGGCGACCGCGCACAGGCCGGCCAGCGCCACGAGCGCCGCGGCCCACGCGACACGCGCGCGGCCGCGGCCACGAGCCGCCAGCGCCGTGAGGCCGCCGGCGGCGATGATCCACGGGACCGGCACGAGGACCCGCGAATCGAGGAACACGCCGGCAGCAACGCCCGCCGACACGGTGAGAGCGAGGCGAATGGACAGTGGCATGCCCGCTCCGGCTGCAAGGAGCGGGGCAGGCGACTTCGCGGGGAAATCCGGACGAAGGCCGGCCTAACGTGGCAGAAGTTGCCGCGTCATGGCCCGGCCCATATGGCAGGAATTAGATCTCGGCGCCGACGGCGGCGTAGTAGTCCTGCAGCGCGCGCACGTCGAGGCCTTCGGTCTTGAGCGCGCGGATCGCCTCGAGCGCCGCGGCCGCGCCTGTGATGGTCGTGATGCACGGCACGCCGGCCATCATCGCCGCGCGCCGGACCGCCTTGTCGTCGAAGAACGACTCGCGGCCGTGCGGCGTGTTGATCACCAGCGCGATCTTGCGGTTGACGATCTCGTCCGCGAGGCTCGGCCGGCCTTCGTTCACCTTGAAGACCACCGAGCACTCGACGCCGTGCGCGCGCAAGTAGGCGGCGGTCCCGCGCGTGCCGATAATCGTGAAGCCCAGCGCCGCGAACCCCGTCGCAATCGGCAGGACCTCGCCCTTGTCTTCGTTGTTCACGCTGATGCAGACCGCGCCTTCCTTGGGCAGCTGCTGGCCGGCGCCGAGCATCGCCTTCACGAACGCCATGCCGAAGCTGTCGGCGCCGCCCATGACCTCGCCGGTGGACTTCATTTCGGGCCCGAGGATGGTGTCGACGCCCGGGAAGCGGACGAACGGAAACACGGGGCTCTTCACGAACACGCCCGCGGGCGTCAGGTCCTCGGTGACGCCCAGCTCCGCCAGGGACTTGCCGGCCATCACCCGGGCCGCCACCTGGGCCAGCGCCACGCCGGTGGCCTTCGACAGGTACGGCACGGTGCGCGACGCGCGCGGGTTGACTTCGAGCACGTAGACGGTGTCGTCCTTGATCGCGTACTGCACGTTCATCAGGCCGATCACCTTCAATGCCTTGGCGATCCGCCTGGTGTAATCCCGGATCGTCGACAGGTGCCGGTCGCCCAGGCCCGGCGGCGGCACCACGCAGGAGCTGTCGCCCGAGTGGATGCCAGCTTCCTCGATGTGCTCCATGATGCCGCCGATCACGACGGTCCCGGACTCGTCGGCCACGGCGTCGACGTCGACTTCCTTCGCGTGCTCGAGAAAGCGATCGATCAGGATCGGCCGGTCGTGCGACACGTCGACGGCGCCCCCCATGTAGCGATCCAGCGTCGCGACGTCGTAGACAATGGCCATCGCCCGCCCGCCGAGCACGTACGACGGCCGCACCACCACGGGGAAGCCCACCTTCGCCGCCACCTCGCGGGCCTCGCCCTTCGAGATCGCCGTGCCGCTCGACGGCTGCGGAATGCCGAGGTCCCACAACAACTGGTTGAAGCGCTGTCGATCCTCGGCGAGGTCAATCGAATCCGGCGACGTCCCCAGGATCGTGACGCCCGCCTCCTGCAACGCCAGCGCGAGCTTGAGCGGCGTCTGGCCCCCGAACTGCACCACGCACGAGACGTCGACGTTGCCCTCGCGTTCGCGTTCGACCACCGCCATCACGTCCTCGAACGTAAGCGGCTCGAAGTAGAGCCGGTCGGCGGTGTCGTAGTCGGTCGACACGGTTTCGGGGTTGCAGTTGATCATCACGGTCTCGAAGCCCTCGCGCTTGAACCCGAACACGGCGTGACAGCAGCAGTAATCGAACTCGATACCCTGCCCGATGCGGTTCGGGCCGCTGCCCAGGATGATGATCTTCTGCTTGTCGGTGGGGTCGGCCTCGCAGGTGTCTTCGAACGTGCTGTAGAGATACGGCGTGAACGACTCGAACTCGGCCGCGCAGGTGTCGATCCGCTTGAAGACGGTCTTCAGCTTCAGCTCCTTGCGCTTCTCGCGAACGGCCGTCTCGTCGACGCCGAGGATGTCGGCGAGCTCGCCGTCGCCGAAGCCGGCGCGCTTCAGCGTCCGCAGCAGCTCGTGCGACATGTCGCGGAGGCCGACCATCTCGGCCGTCTTGCGCAGCTCGACCAGCTCCTTGAACTGCTGGAGGAACCACGGGTCGATATTGGTCAGCTCGTGGAGCTTCTCGACGTCCCAGCCCTTGTCGAGGGCGCGGAACAGCGCCCACATCCGCCGGTCGGTCGGGATCACCAGCTTGCGGCGGAGCCCGGCATCCTCTTCCTCGCCGGGCGCGCCCTCTTCTTCCGCATCGTCGAACTGCGGCCGCCGGAACAGGAACCCTTCCTTGCCGAGCTCGAGCGATCGAATGCCCTTCAGGAACGCTTCCTTGAACGTGCGCCCCAGCGCCATCGCCTCGCCCACCGACTTCATCTGCGTGGTCAGCGTCCGGTCGGCCTGCGGGAACTTCTCGAAATTCCAGCGCGGAATCTTGACGACGACGTAGTCGATGGTCGGCTCGAACGACGCCGGCGTCACGCGCGTGATGTCGTTCGGGATCTCGTCGAGCCGGTAGCCGAGCGCCAGCTTGGCGGCGATCTTCGCAATCGGGAAGCCGGTGGCCTTCGACGCCAGCGCCGACGATCGCGAGACGCGCGGGTTCATCTCGATCGCCACCATGCGGCCATCGTCCGGGTTGATGGCGAACTGGATGTTGGAGCCGCCGGTTTCGACGCCCACCCGCCGGATGATCCGCCGCGCGGCGTCGCGCATGCGCTGGTATTCCTTGTCGGTGAGCGTGAGCGCCGGCGCCACCGTGAGGCTGTCGCCGGTGTGCACGCCCATCGGGTCGATGTTCTCGATCGAGCAGATGACGACGAAGTTGTCTTCGCAGTCGCGCATCACCTCGAGTTCGAATTCCTTCCAGCCGATCACCGATTCCTCGACGAGGATCTCGTGCACGGGGCTCAGGTGCAGGCCGCGCCCCGCGATCTCCTTGAACTCCTCGAGGTTGTAGGCAATGCCGCCGCCGACGCCGCCCATGGTGAACGACGGGCGGATGATCGCCGGGAAGCCGGTCTGCCCGACCATGACCAGCGCTTCCCCGAGCGACTTGGCGACGCCGCTGGCGGGCACGGCCACCCCGATCTCCTTCATCGCGTCGCGAAACAGGAGCCGGTCTTCCGCGACCTTGATCGCCGGAATCTGCGCGCCGATCAGCTCGACCTTGTACTTCTTCAGGATCCCGAGCTCGTCGAGCTGCACCGCGAGGTTGAGCGCGGTCTGCCCGCCCACGGTCGGGAGGATGGCGTCGGGCCGCTCGCGCTCGATGATCTTCTAGAGCGACTCCGGCGTCAGCGGCTCGACGTAGGTCCGATCCGACAGCTCCGGGTCGGTCATGATCGTGGCCGGGTTGCTGTTGACCAGGATGATCTCGAGACCTTCACTGCGCAGCGCCTTGATCGCCTGCGTGCCGGAGTAGTCGAACTCGCACGCCTGCCCGATGACGATCGGGCCCGATCCGATCACGAGCACGCGTTTGATGTCAGTTCTTTTTGGCATTAGCGGCCGCACCAACCCCTAGGCACATCAGGCACCGTTCGCACCTTAGGCACCTTATTTCTTCTCCATTTCGTCGAGGAATTCCTGGAACAGGTAGTCGGCGTCGTGCGGCCCCGGCGAGGCCTCGGGATGGTACTGCACCGAGAACAGCGGCTTGTCGACGTGCCGCAGCCCCTCGACCGTGCCGTCATAGAGGTTGAGGTGCGTCACGCGCGTGTCGGCCGGCAGCGAATCCGGATCCACCGCGAAGCCGTGATTCTGCGAGGTGATTTCGATGGCACCCGTGTCCAGCTTCTTCACGGGATGGTTGCCGCCGCGGTGGCCGAACTTCAGCTTGTAGGTCTTGGCGCCGAGCGCGAGCCCCATCAACTGGTGCCCCAGGCAGATGCCGAAGGTCGGGACGTCGCCCTTCATCAGCCGCCTCACGTTCCTGACCGCATAGGTCACGGCCGCCGGGTCGCCCGGGCCGTTGCTCAGGAAGATGCCGTCGGGGCCCCACGCCAGCAGATCCGACGCCGGCGCCGACGCCGGAAACACCCGCACGTGGCAGCCGTACGCCGCGAGACGGCGCAGGATGTTCAGCTTGATGCCGAAGTCGTAGGCCGCGACCTTCAGCGGGTGCTTCGTCCGCCGCGTCGGGATGCCGAAGCTCGCTTCGGTCACCGCGTCGGCGAGCGAGGTTTCGAAATCGTAGGCCTCCGCGCAGGTCACATCCTTCACGAGGTCGCTGCCCTCCATGTGGGTGATGTGCCTCGCGCGCTCGACCAGCTCCGCGGCATCGGCGGCGCCGGTGGCAATCACGCCGCGCATGACCCCGGCCGATCGCAGCTTCCTGGTCAGCGCCCGCGTGTCGATGTCGCCAATGGCGACGATGTTGTTGCGGGTCAGGTAGTCGCGCAAGGTGCCTTGCGCGCGCCAGTTACTCGAGACCGGTGACGGGTCGCGCATGACGAACCCGGCGACCTGCGGCCCGGCGGATTCCGCGTCGGCGCCGGCCACGCCGTAGTTGCCGATCTGCGGCGTCGTCATCGTGACAATCTGGCCCGCGTACGACGGGTCGGTCAGGACTTCCTGGTACCCGGTCATGCTGGTGTTGAACACCACTTCCCCGCTCGTCGCGCCGGGGGCCCCCGCCGACACGCCCTGGAACCACGTGCCGTCTTCCAATGCCAGAATCGCGTTCATTCCCGCTCCTGTACGCTCAACGACGCGGCCGCGCGCGCGCGCGCGCCGGCGACCACGCGCACCGTGGTCGAAAACGGCCGGTAGCCCTCGAGGGTCATGTTGATGCGGTACTCGCCCGGGGCGAGCGCATCGATGCTGAGCGGGGTCTTCCCGCTCGGCTTCCCGTTGATCGTCACCGCCGCACCTGCCGGGCGCGATTCCACGGCGAGGGTGCCGGTGGCGTCTGCCGCCGGCCGCCCGAGGGTCGCGGGGGTGCCGGGTCGCGGCGCCGGCTCCGCCGCTTGCGAGGTGAGCCGCACCTCGAGGGATCGCGACGGCCGCGCCCGCGTGAGCACGATGCGCCGGTCTTCCGCGATGTAACCGGGCCGGGCGACGACCACATTGCGGGCCCCAAGCTCGAGATCGCGCAGTGCCAGCGGCGTCACGCCGCGCGGCACGCCGTCGACGGCCACCGTGGCCCCGCTCGGGGACGAACGGACCAACAAGCGGCCCACGTTCGAAGGTGCCTCGGGTGCCTTGGGTGCCTGTGGTGCCAAGGGGGTTGGTGCCTTGGGTGCCGGTGCCACGGGTGCAGGTGCCGGCGCGACTGCCGCCTCTGTTCCCGGCGGCGCCGCCATCGTTTGCGGCGGGCCCGACTGCAGCGCGCGCGGCTTGGCCATGTACCCGGCCGCAAAGCCCGCCAGGAAACCGACGATCAACATCGCCACGAGCACGCCGCCGCCGAAACGCTCGGCCTTTTTCTCGACGCGGCCGATGGACTCGAACCTGGGCGCGGGCGGTCCGGGAGCAAAGGGCTCGATCACGGGTTCGGCAATCGGACTTGCATCCAGCACTTCCGGGCGGAACGGCAGCACCGACGGCTCGAGGGCGCCGGCCACCGCCCCGCAAAAGGCCGCGCACGAGGCGAATCGCGTGCCCGGATCCGGCGCCAGGGCGACGGTGAACGCGTTCGACAGCGCGTCGCGATCCACACCGGGTAGCGCGCGCACCTCGACCAGCCGCTCGGCCGGTCCGGAGATGCGCCGGCCGAACAGCCATTCGAAGGCGATCGCCGCCAGCGAAAACTGGTCGGAAGCCGCCGTCGCGGCGGCGCCGCTCGCGACTTCGGGCGCCGAGTAGGGCCGTCGCACGGGCAGCACCACGCCCGCCTGCCGGAGAATGGGCGCCACGCCGACGCCGGTCAGGTGCGTCGTATCCGCCAGGACCAGAACATCCTTGGGATGAAGCGCGCCATGAACGAGGCCCGCGCCGTGCGCGGCATCGAGCGCCTCCGCCAGGGCGCGAAGGCGCGGCACCAAATCCTCAATGGCGGCCGGCCCATAGTCGCGAAGCGCCGACTCGAGCGAGTCGCCGTCGACGAAGGATGTAACGAAGTAGGCCTCGATCTCATCCAACCCTGCATCCAGGGGCGTCGCGAGCGCCGGGAGCTTGGGCGTCAGGCCGACGAGGCGCCCGAGGGCCTGCGCCACTTCGTGGGCGACGGCCGGAGTCAGATCGACCTTGAACAGCTTAATGGCAACGGCGGCGTGCGTTTCGGGGTCCTGGGCTTGAAAAACAGGCCCTGTCGTGCCGGTGCCGAGCGGCTTCCGCACGAGATAGCGGCCGATGGCCGCCGGGGGGACGTCGAACAGTGAGCCTTCCTCGTTCACTTAACGACCCACAATGTTACCACGCACGGTTGACAGCTTCAGTGACCGTTTGAGACAGTACGTGGCGGTGCCGTCCGACGTCACGCCCGCAGCCGCGTCTTCGCTCGCGGTTGACATTCGAACATTCCCGTGGATTCGGCGATTGGCGTCCGATTACGCGTTTGCGTACGAACAGGTCGCGCCGTTTTTTGCCGGCAACCCGGCGTCAACCGCGGCGTGGGCCGACGCCATCGCCCGCTCGCAGGCCTACGCGCGGCAACCCGCGGAGGTCGCGCGGATGATCGCCGCGCAGCAGGAACGCCGCGGCGCACCACGCGCCGCCCGTGACGCGGCGGCCACGCTGGCCGATCCGGCCACGCGCGTCATCATCACCGGGCAGCAGGCCGGCGCCTTCGGCGGGCCGCTCTTCACGCTGCTCAAAGCGCTGACGACGATGAAGCTGGCCGCGAAAGTGGCGCGCGACCACCGCGTGGCCGTGGTCCCCGTCTTCTGGATCGATGGCGAGGATCACGACTGGCCCGAAGTGAGCGGGTGTACGGTGCTCGACGCCGACCTGGCGCCGCGCACGGTGCGCCTGGCCGACCTCCCCGGCGCCGGCCACCGGCCCATCGCCGGGCTGACGCTCACCGATGAGATCACCGCGGCCCTCGACGCCCTCGCCGCGGCGCTTCCGGATACCGAATTCAAGGACGACCTGCTCGCCTCGCTTCGCCAGGCCTACCGCCCGGGCGCCGGCATGGCCCTGGCCTTCGGCCGATGGCTCGAAGAGGTGCTCGGCCGCTACGGGCTGGTGGTCTTCGACTCGGCCGACCCGGCCGCCAAGCCGCTGGCCCGCGACGTCTTCGTGGCGGAAATCAGCCAGCCCGGCAATACCGCTCGCATCGCCGCGCGCGCCGGCGAGGCGCTGGTGGCGAAGGGATATCACGCGCAGGCGATGCTCGCCGGCGGGACGATCTCGCTCTTTCACCTGAACGCCGAACGCGCGCCCATCCGCGTCGACGCCAATCAGGCCTTCATCGGCGATCGCCCGGTGAGCCTGCCCGACCTCGTCAACGAGGCGCGGACGCATCCGGAACACTTCAGCCCGAACGTGCTGCTCCGCCCGCTGGTGCAGGACGCGATCTTCCCGACGATCTGCTACGTGGCTGGGCCCAACGAGCTGGCGTACCTCGGGCAGCTCAAGGAGATCTACGCGCACTTCGGCGTGCCGATGCCGCTGATGTATCAGCGCGGCACCGCCACGCTCGTCGATTCGGCGACGCTCCGCTTCCTGACGAAGTACGAGCTGCCGCTGACGGCGCTTCGCGCGCAAGACGAGGCAGCCCTCAATCAACTCCTGGAAAGCCAGTTGCCGCCGACCGTCGAGCAGTCGCTGACGGCGGTGGCGGCGGCGATCGGGGAGCGCATGATCGCGGTGGCCGCCGCCGTGCCGCAAATCGACTCGACGCTCGAGGGCGCGGTGAAGTCCACGCTCGGCAAGCTGCAGCACGAGGTGCACGCGCTGCACAACAAGGTCATTCAGGCGGCGAAGCGGCGTGACGACACGCTGCGGCGCCAGTTCCAGCGCGCGCAGGCCCTCACCTTCCCCCAGGGCCACCCGCAGGAACGCGAAGTCGGTTTCGTGTGGTTCCTCAACCGCTACGGACCGGCCCTGGTGGATCGGCTGCTCGAGGAACTGCCGCTCGAGATGGGCCACCACTGGGTCCTGACGATTTGAAGAAGAGGACGAAAGGCAAGACCGGCTGGCGCGCGCGCCTGTCGCGGCTTCGCTGGCCTGCGTGGCTCGCGCCCTGGCGCCGTCACATCCTGGTCGGCCTGGGCGTGGCCGCGCTGGCCATGGTCGGGGCGCTGAGCTACCTCTACGTCTCGTACGGGCGCATCATCGATGCCCGCCTGCACGGCGAGCGCGACCGCACGGTGCCGCGCGTGTACGCCCGTCCCCTCACCCTGCAGACCGGCCAGAGCATCAACGAAGCGGACCTCGTCGCGCGCCTCAACGACGTCGGCTACGCCCAGCGCGCGCGGGTCGCGCGGCCGGGCGAATTCGCCATCGATCGGCATACCGTCGTCCTGATCTCGCGCGGTGGCGATCAGGCCGGCAAGGCCGTGCGGGTCACGTTTCCCGAGCCGCCCGTGGCGAGAAGACGCGGCGCCAAGCCGCCGCCGCCCGGCCCGCAGCGGATCGTCCGGCTGCAGGCGGCCGACAAGGCCGTCGAGCGCGTCACGCTCGATGCGCCGCTGCTGACCGCGTTCATGACCGGCACGCGCGAAAAGCGCCGGCGCGTCGCCCTCGAGGCCATTCCGCCCCGCATGCAGGAAGCCGTGCTGGCCATCGAAGACCGCCGCTTCTACTACCACCCCGGCATCGATCCGATCCGCATCGTGGGGGCGCTCGTCTCGAACGTATTCGGCACCCGGACGTACCTGTCGGGCGCCAGTACCATCACGCAGCAGCTGGCGCGCAATTTCTTCCTCACCGAGGAGATGGCCGTCGAGCAGCAGACGCGCCAGCGCTCGCTGCTGCGCAAGATCCGCGAGCAGTTCATGGCGCTCGTCCTCGAGACCAAGGCCACCAAGGACGAGATCCTCGAGCTCTACCTGAACGACGTCTACCTCGGCCACCGCGGGTCGTTTGCGCTGCACGGCGTGCCCGAGGCCGCGAAGATCTTCTTCAGCAAGGACGTCCGCAACCTGTCGCTGAGCGAATCGGCGCTGGTGGCCGGCGTCATCCAGTCGCCGTTCTATCACTCGCCGTTCAGCAACCCCGAGCGCGCGAAGGAGCGGCGCAACGTCGTGCTGCGCGCGATGGCCGATGCCGAATACATCACGCCGGACGCCGCCGAGCGCGCCTCGAAGGAGCCGATCACCGTGTCGGCCCGCGCGCTCGACACCGAGGCGCCGTATTTCGTCGACTACCTCGCCGGAGTCCTCGACACGGATTTTCCGGGCATCGCCTCCAAGCCCGGCGTGCTCGACATCTACACGACGCTCGACCTCAGCCTGCAGCGCCACGCCGACGATGCCCTGCGCGACGGGCTCGCCAAGGTCGACGCGCTGCTGGCGCGGCGCAAGCGCGGCCCGCGCCGCGTGGCGCAGGCGGCGCTGGTGGCGATCGATCCGCGCACGGGAGACATCCTCTCGCTCATCGGCGGCCGCTCGTACAACCAGTCGCAGTTCAACCGCGCGGTGAGCGCCCGCCGCCAGACGGGATCGACGTTCAAGCCGTTCGTCTACCTGGCCGCGTTCGAGAAGACCGCCGACGAGGGCGGCGATTTGACCCCCGCCTCGATGGTGTGGGACGAGCCGACGACGTGGACGTTCGACAACCAGGAGTGGACGCCCGGCAACTACGACAACGAATACGACGGCGGCATCACGCTGCGCCGCGCGCTGGCGATGTCGCGCAACATCGCGACCATCAAGATCGCGGAACAGACCGGCTACGACCGCGTCGTGGCGACCTGGAAGAAGACGAAGGTCGGCCAGGCGGACGTCAAGGCGTATCCGTCGGTGGCGCTGGGCGTGATCGAGGCCACGCCGCTCGAGCTGGCCGAGGCGTACACGCTGTTCCCGAACCGCGGCACCATCCGGAAGCTGCGCGCCATCTCCAGCATCGTCAGCGGCGAGCAGGCCGTGAAGCCGAAGGCCATCGCCGGACCGAACGTGGCCCGCGCGTCGACGGCGTTCCTCGTCACCCACATGATGCGGAGCGTGCTCAACGAGGGGACGGGCGCCTCGGCCAGGGGGGCGGGCTTCACGCTCGACGCGGCAGGAAAGACGGGCACGACCAACGACCTGCGCGACGCGTGGTTCGTCGGCTTCACGCCGGAGCTGCTCACCGTGGTCTGGGTGGGACTGGACAACAACCAGCCGCTCGGCATGAGCGGCGCGCAGGCGGCGCTGCCGATCTGGACGGCTTTCATGATCAAGGCCCTGGCCGGCCACCCCAACGCGGGCTTCGAAGCCCCGCCGGGCGTCAGCTTCGTCGAGATCGACCGCGACACCGGGAAGATCGCCACGCCGATCTGTCCGCGGGTCACGGTCGAGGCCTTCCTCGCCGGCACCGAGCCGCTCGGCGCCTGCGAGATCCACCGATAGTCAAGAGGGTCTCGCCGACCCAGCCTGGACTTCTCACTGTTTCACTGCCATGAGCCGTTTCAGATGGACATGGGCTTCTGGACGATAATGCGGGTATTCGGCGTCAGCGACTGGAGGATCTCGATCAGGCAGGAGGAAGCATGACTTCGGCTCCAACAGCCTCGACAAAAGGAGTCGTCATCGGGGCGTGCCTGGTCTCGTTGCTGGGCGTTGTCGCGCTGCTTCGTGGCGCCGAACCGACGTGGACCAGCCTGGGACCCGGCGGAGGGGGCTGGGTGATGGCCCTCGCAGCCAGTCCGCACGGCGAGCACACGGTGTTGCTGGGCGGAGACATCCAGGGCGTCTTCCACTCCGATAACGGCGGAACGAACTGGACCATCCGCAATCAAGGGCTGCGAGACTACTGGGTCGAAACGATTCTCTATCACCCACTCGATCCCAACATCCTCTATGCGGGTGGCACGAGTGGCGTCTACAAGTCGACCGACCAGGGCGCTTCCTGGAGGTGGCTCCGATCCGGCTTCTCGGCCACAAGCGGTTTCAGTTGGTCGGCTCCCGTGAGCGCACTCGCCATGGATCGGCGAATCCGGACGTGATCTACGCCGGCATCGGTTCTCCTCGCCTGGGCATCGGGAAGCAAGGCGCCGTTTACAAGAGCACGGACGGCGGCAACAACTGGGTGAGGGCGAACGCCTCGGGCAGTCTGGCCTCTGACGCCTTGATCACATCGCTCGTGTTCAATCCCAGCAACCGAACGCTCGCACCAGGCACGTCAACGCCAGGGACGCTCTACCTGAGCTCGCAATATGGTTTCTTTGAGAGTAAGGACGGCGGCGCAACGTGGACGGCGTCCAACACCGGTCTGCCGCACACCAACGTGGCCAGAGTGGCGCTGAGCCGGAGCCGGCCAGAGGGGATGTACCTGACGCTGTACACGCCGTCCGCGGCTCCGTGGCGGGGCGGGGTGTACAGATCCGACGACGGCGGCCGGACCTGGTCGGCGCGTAACAACGGGCTCCAGCAAACGCTCGGAGCGAACGACACGCTAACGTCGAATTACCGGGAACTGGTGGTCGATCCAAACGACCCGCAGACCGTGTATCTC
>Ga0156330_1121_pt1 | contig 20351 bp, 11 predicted proteins | sample RifCSPlowO2_12_FD_107978 | JGI IMG/M metagenome (GOLD analysis project Ga0156330, IMG submission 107978) | Acidobacteria bacterium RIFCSPLOWO2_12_FULL_67_14b | reverse complement strand
ACGCTCTGATCGGTCGGCTTGCTGTCGGCGCTTTCGATCACGCCCGACAGCGCGGCGATCTTGTTGTTCAGCCTGATCGGGTAGTTCAAGGGGTCCTGGCCGCTCCGGTTCTTCACCTGGTAGGCCTCTTCCTCGACCGCCGTCAGCGGCTGCATCAGGCCGTCGGCGAGCTTCTGGATCTCCACCTTCTTGCGCGGCGGCACCTTCTGCAGGCGCTGGTTGATCTGGTCCCGGAGGTTGCGGATATCGATCACGGCCTGGTTGGCCTCGCTCACCTTGTCGCGGACGCGCATCGACAGCGTGAACTGCTCCCGCAAGTCGGCCTCGCTGATGCCGGCCGCCTTCAGCCGTGGATCGAGCGCCACGGTGAAGTCCCGGGACTTGGTCTCGCCGTTGGCGGTGACACGGATCGTGTACCGCCCCGTCGGCGCCGCCGGGCCGCGCTGCGGCTGCGCCGCCCACATGATCATGCCCGGGAACACCGTGGCGCCCTCGTAGCGCATGTCCCACGCGAAGCGGTTGATGCCCTTCGCCGTGGCCACCCGCACGGCACCCTGGCCGAATGGACTGTTGCCATCGCCGGCCGGTGCGGACTCCGGCTTTGACGTGCCCGTGAACGCCCGCAGCACCGTGTCCTGGGCGTCGAGGAACTCGATCTTCACCTCGTCCGCCTCTTTGTTCAGGTAGTAGTCGAAGGTCACGTTGCGATCGCGCCCGCGCATCGGGGTGAGCGGCTCGAACAGATGCAGCGTGTTGGACGTCAGCTCCGGCGTCGCCTGCCGCAGCACGCCGATGTTGTCCAGCACGTAGAAGCCGCGGCCGTGCGTGCCGATCACGAGGTCGCGTTCCTCGACGACGATGCCGTGGACCGGGGTGACGGGCAGGTTCAGGCGCAGCGGCTGCCACGTGGCGCCGTCGTTGAACGAGATGAAGATGCCGTGCTCGGTACCGAGGTACAGGAGGCCGCGGCGCTTGGGATCTTCGCGAATCGTCCGCGCGAAGTCGGTCTCGGGAATCCCGGTGGTGATCTTCTGCCACGACTTGCCGAAGTCGGCCGTCTTGTAGACGTACGGCTTGCGGTCGCCCATCTGGTAGCGGTTGCCGGCGAGGTAGGCGACGCCGTTCTGGTGCGGCGACGCCTCAATCAGGCTGATGCGGGTGAACTCCGGCAGATCCGGCGGCGTGATCCGGTTCCAGTTCTTGCCGCCATCCTGCGTCACGTGCACCCACCCGTCGTCCGAGCCGGTCCAGATGGTGTTGGCGTCCTGCCGCGACGGCGCGATGGTGAAGACCACGGCGTAGGTTTCGACGCCGGTCTGGTCCTTGGTGATGGGACCGCCCGAGGCCTGCATCGTCTTCGGATCGGAGCGGGTGAGGTTCGGGCTGATCTTCTCCCAGTTCTGCCCGCCCGTCGTGGTGCGGTAGACGTGCTGCGACGAGGCGTAGAGCACCTTGGTGTCGACCGGCGAAAAGACGATGGGGAACGTCCACTGGAAGCGCTCCTTGATGTCGATCGACGACCATCCCATCGGGTTGTTCGGATAGATGTGAATGGCGCGCTGCTGGCCCAGCTCGCGATCGAGCCGGCTCAGGTTGCCGCCGTAGCTGCCGGCGTAGAACACCGCCAGGTCGTTCGGATCGGGCGCGATGTAGCCGCTCTCGCCGCCGCCGACGGCGTAGAAGATCGGCGGCAGGCTGCCCTCGCCCCCACCCGGATTGGCCTGGCTGCCGACGCACGCCGTGCTGTTGTCCTGCTGCGCGCCGCAGATGTGATACGGCACGTGCTTGGTCGTGAACACGTTGTAGAACTGGCCGGTGGGAATGTCCTGGCCCGTCCAGGTCTGTCCGGCGTTCACCGAGACGTTGGCGCTGCCGTCGTTCGACTGGATCATCCGCTTGTTGTCGGTCGACGAAATCCAGAGGTCGTGATTGTCCCCGTGCGGCGGGCGGAGCGTCGTATTCAGCGTCTTGCCGCCGTCGGTCGATCGGTAGAACTGCACGTTGAGGATGTAGAGGGTGTCCTTGTCCTTCGGATCAGCGAGGATGCGCGTGTAGTAGAACGCGCGCTGCCGGATGTTGCGGTTGTCGTTGATCATCTTCCACGTCGCGCCGGCATCATCGGAGACATACAAGCCTCCGGCCGCCTCGTTTTCGACCAACGTATAGACGCGGTTGCCGTCGACGCCCGACACGGACACGCCGACCTTGCCCCACACGCCGCTCGGCAGCCCGGGGTTCTTCGTGATTTCGATCCACGAATCGCCGCCGTCGGTGGACTTGAACAAGCCGCTGCCCGGGCCGCCGCTCGACATGCTCCAGGGCGTGCGGTTGGCCTCCCACAGCGACGCGAAAATGACGTTCGGGTTCTTCGGGTCGATCGACAGGTCGACGCCGCCCGTCCGTTCGTCGCGGAACAACGTGCGCCGCCAGGTCTTGCCGCCGTCGGCGGACTTGAAGATGCCGCGCTGCGGATGCTCGTTGTAGACCTGTCCCAGCACCGCAGCGTAGACGATGTCGCAGTTGGTTGGATGCACCCGCAGCCGCGCGATCGCCTGCGACTCGCGCAGGTCGGTGAGGTGGTCCCACTTGACGCCGCCGTCGGTGGTCTTGTAGACGCCGTCGCCCTGAATGATGTTGCCGCGAAACTGCGTTTCGCCGCCGCCGATGTAGACGACGTCAGGATTCGACTGGCATACGGCCAGCGAACCGATCGAGGAGGTGTTGATCTTGCCATCGGTCATCGGCGACCAGTTGCTGCCGCCGTCGGTGGTCTTCCACGCGCCGCCGCCGGTGGCGCCGAACCAGTACTCCATGGGCCGCGCGTCGCTGCCGCCGACGGCCACCGATCTCCCGCCGCGGGCCGGGCCGACGCTGCGCCAGCGCATGCCGCTGTAGAGGCTGGGATCAACCGCGCCGCCTTGGGCAGTGGTGGCCGGTGAAAGGCAGAGAGCGCCAGAGAGAGCAAGGCCAAGGGCCGCAAGGGTGAATCGCATCATCCGCGTAGTGTAGTTCAGCGCGCGAGACGGACAAGGCCAAACACGTTCAGGCAGATGATCCGCAACCGGCGGACGAGCGCCAGGGTGACGCCCGTCACGGGATTGAGCCCGAGGACTTGCGCCACGGCGCCGGAGCCCGCCTCATCTATTCCCAGCCGGTATGGGATGAACTTGAACGCAATGGTGACGAACCGTCCGGCGCTCTCCATGAGGAACGCGTCCACCAGCGTCGTTCGATCGCCGCCGGGAAGCAGCCTGAGCACGAGCCAGACCTCGGCGACGGCAGCCGCGTGGAACGCCGCTTCCCACATCGCGACGTGGGCCAGCCGGCCGATCGGCCAGCGCAGGACGCCGTAGATTCGGGCTTCGACCTCACGCAGGGCGTCGGCCGGGACCGTGGAGCGTCCGATCAGCCTCGTGACGATCGGTTCGATCCTGGAGAGGACGGCGGGCTGGATCCGGGCCGCCCAGACGGCCCCCACCGCCGCCATCGCGATGGCGGCCAGGAGGACCTCCGCGATCTGCTCGAGCCCGCGCGGGACCGCCGCGCGTTGCAGGAACAGCCAGGTGCCGGTGAGCAGGACGACGGCGACCGAGGCGATGTAGAACGCGTTCTCAATCGTGACCGAGGCCACGCTGGTGACGGTCGACAGGCGCACCCGCGTCATGATGATCTTGGTCGGCTCGCTCGCGAGCAATCCGAGCGGGGTCAGGTTGCCCACGGCATCGGCGGCGAGCATGGCGCCAAAGGCCTCGCGAAAGCGAAACTGCGGATCGCCGGCGCAGAGGATCCATGCCCGCGCGCGGACCATCATCCGGGTCGCTCCCAACACGACGACGGCAAGGAACCACCACCCGACGCTGGCCACGCCGGCGATCACCTCGCTCCACCCCACGCGCCGGACGGTGAATACGAGGAGGGCGACGCCGACGATGGCGACAACGACGTTGACGGCTGAGAATCGGGGGCGCATCTGTGCCGGGACGAGCTCTATTGCTTGACGAGCTCGACCCGGCGGTTCTTCGCGCGGCCCGCGTCGGTGTCGTTGCTGGCCACCGGCGCGAGCGGACCGACGCCGTCCGCGCGCAGGCGGGCGGCTGCCACCTTGTGCGTCGTCGTGAGCGCGGTGACCACCGCCTGGGCCCGGCGTTTCGAGAGGTCCAGGTTCTGCGCCAGCGGGCCGACGTTGTCGGTATGGCCGACGACGTGCACCGTGAGCGCGGGGCTGGCCGCGAGCATCCTGGCAATCTCGGTCAGGGCCGACGCCGATTCGGGTTTGACGTCCGCCTTCCCGGTGTCGAAGAGGATGTCGTACACCGCGACGTGGCCCACGCTGCCAAGGTCTTTGGTGAGCGCGGCGGCCGAGATCTTCACGAGGCCGGTGGCCATGGGCTTCACCTCCACCACGACGAAGCGCGTCTCGAGCGGTTGCACGTGCAGCGCGACGTAGACGTCGCCTTCGGGTCGCGCCAGTTTGGCGGCCAGGTATCGCGCGTCGTCCCCGTTCGGGATGTACCCGAGGGCCCGATAGCCCAGTTGCCCGCCGCACTGTTCGCCCTTGCACGTGAACAGCGTCGCGAAACCGGCCGCCTTCAGCGCGCTTTCGTAGTTCCGGAAGACTTCCAGCGGCGATCGGCCGGGCGGCGTGCCGTAGCCGAACGTCGACAACTTGCCCTCGACGTGTTCCGTCTTCGAGAACTTGCCATCCTTGGTCGGTCCGGTCGGGATGTCGAACTCGTCGAACGCCACGACTTCCAGGCCCGCCCCCTCCGTCGATCCCGGATACGCCGGAATGAGCGGATGGCCCGGCTTGGGGGCCTGAGCCCACACGGGTGTCGCGAGGGCGGCCATCAGGAGGATTGTGGCGGGGAGCTGTCGTGTCATGCTGTTACCTCTTCCATCACGCAGGCGGGAACCGATGGACGACAGTATAATCGCGCGGGCAATTCGGTTTCTGCGGGAGGCCGGCACATGGCAGAACGACTGGTCGGCACCAACTACGTCACGCCCGACATCGAGGCCAAAGTCACGGGCCGGGCGCGCTACGCCGAGGATTTCCGCGCCGAGGGCATGCTGTTCTGCAAGCTGATGCTCAGCGAGCGGCCGCACGCACGAATCCTCGGCATCGACACGAGCCGCGCGCTGGCGCTGCCCGGCGTGCGCGCCATCATCACGGCGGAAGATGTGCCGCCGTTGGGCGGGACGGCCGAGCACTGCCTCACCAACGAGCCGGTCTACGCCGGAGAACCGATTCTTGCCGTGGCCGCGATCAGCGAAGAGATTGCGGCCGAAGCGATCGAGCTGATTCGGCTCGACCTCGAGCCCCTGCCCCACGTCACCGATCCGATTGAGAGCCTGCGCCCCGGTGGCCCTGACGCACGCACCGACGGCAACGTGTGGGCCCCTGCCGCCCCGCCCGCCTCCGCCGAGGCTACGGCGGGCAGGCCCGCGTCGGGTCAACCGCCGCGGCCGTCGATCCAGCGCCTCAAGTGGACTGAGGCCGAGTTTGCCGAGGCCGCCGAGGGCCGCATGCCGATGGGCAAGGCCATGGAGGAATGGTCCTTCGGCGACATCGAGGCCGGGTTCACGAGCGCCGCCGTCGTCGTCGACGAGACCTTCGTCGTGCCGTCCACCGGGCATCACCCGCTCGAGACGCGCAGCGCGATGGCGTTCTGGCAGAACGGCAAGCTCCACCTGCACTGCTCCACGCAGAGCGTCGTACGGACGGTGGACGCGGTGGCGCGCTGGGTCGGCATCGAGCCGAAAGACGTCGTATTGATCTGCGAGTACACCGGCGGCGGTTTCGGCAGTAAGGGTGGCGGCGCGGTGTCGATGGCGATCCCGGCGCTGCTGTCGAAGAAGGCCAACGCTCCGGTGATGATGCGCATCAGCCGCGAGGAAGAAAGCTACATCGGCCGCGCCCGTACCAACATGGTGGGCCGCGCGAAGCTGGGCTTCGCGAAAGACGGCCGACTGCTCGCGCTCGACCTGTTCATCGTCCAGGACAACGGGCCGTACGGGCCGATGGGCGATCACCGGTCGGCGGGCAACGCGGCGTCGCTGATCTATCAGCCCGCGGCGATGCGGTGGCGCGCGGTGAACGTGCTGACGAACACGCCGCCGCGCACGCAGCAGCGGTCGCCGGGGCCGATGCAGGCCAACGGCATCATCGAGGGCGTGGTCACCAAGGCGGCGAAACAACTGGGCATCGACCAGGTCGCGATCCGCCGGATGAACTCGCCTGAGGGCAAGGCGCTGTACGGCCCGCCGGATGCGAAGGGCGGCCGGCGTCACATCACCAGCGCGTTCGTCAAAGAGGCGCTCGACCGGGGCGTCGAGCTTTTCGACTGGAAGACGCGCGTCGCGCTCGCCGGTCAGCGCCGCGGATCGAAGGTGCGCGGTGTCGGCGTGGCCGTGGGCCCGCACGGCGCCGGTTCAATTGGCTACGACGGCCTGATGACCATCCGGCCGGACGGCAAGCTCTACGTGCAATCGGGCGTCGGCAACCTGGGCACGCACTCGGTGATCGATCTGGCGCGCGTGGCCGCCGACGTGCTCGAGATGCCGTGGGAGAAGGTCGAGGTCAACTGGGGCGACACGAGCAAGGGCCTGCCGTGGACGTGCATGTCCGTGGGCAGCCAGACGACCCACGCGATGACGCGCGCCAATCATGCGGGCGCGATGGACGCCAAACGGAAGCTGCAGGAGATTGCGGCGAAGGACCTCGGCGGGTCACCGGACGACTACACGCTGGGCGGCGAGCGCGTGTACCGCGCCGGCAACCCGTCACGTGGCCTGAGCTACGCACAAGCGGCGAGGCGCGCGATCGAGCTCGGCGGAAAGTACGACGGTCACGAGCTGCCGGCCGACATTCACGCGGTGACCAAGACGGCCGCCGCCATCAACGCCGGACTCGGCCTGATGGGTGTCGCGAAGGACGTCTATCCCCGCGACGGCGACACCTATTCCTTTGTCGCCGGTTTTGCCGAGGTCGAAGTGGACGTGGAGACCGGCGTCGTCACGCTGATCGATTTTCTCGGCGTCGGCGACGTCGGCACGGTCGTGAATCCCCGCAGCCTCGTGGCGCAGATCAACGGCGGGTGCTGCCTCGGCATCGCGCATGCTCTGTATCAGAAGCTCGTGTACGACCCGCACTACGGCCTGTCGCTGGCGCGCCGGTTCCACTACAACAAGCCGATGACCATTCTCGACATTCCGGAAATGAAGGCCGAGGCGCTGAACATCGCCGACCCGGAGACGCCGGTGGGCGCCCGCGGTGTCGGAGAGCCCCCGGTCGGCGCGGGCTTCGGCGCCGTCTTGAATGCGATTGCGGATGCGATCGGCGTCGACGCGTTCCGGCGGGCGCCGGTGACCTCCGATATCGTGCTGATGTCACTCACGCACGGCACGCGGATGCACGAAGCGCTTCAGGCACACATATAGCGGGGCGCCTTGACGCTTTCTTGCATTGACGATTGACGATTGCGCGATCGACGGATTGTCTGGTGATCGTCGATTGGTGATTTGGGGAGTCGATCTCGCGAATGGCGATCCGGCGATTGGACGTGGCAACCCCGGGATGGGTTGCCCAGTCGCAAGTGCGCTCAGCCCCGGATCCGTCGAACCGTCTGGTCGGTCATGCGGACCATCGTGGCTCAGTTGTGTTCTCCGAGCCAGCCGCGCCGCGTTATCCACTTCACCCCTTCAATCACGGCTACGATCGAAACCGCCAGTGCCGTTGTCAGCACCCAGTCACCTGGCGTCAGGCTGAACGTCCCGAACGATCGCTGGAAGAATGGCACATAGATGATGATGCCAAGCATGAGCATCTCCCACGCGATCGCCAAGTTGAGCCACCGGTTCGCGAACGGCCGGCGCACCACCGACAGCCGATCGGATCGGCAGTTGTAGGCATGGAAGAACTGGATCAGCACCAGCGATACGAACGTCATCGCCATGACGTGCTCGAGCGGCCGGCCCGTTCGCAGGAGCCACGTGAAGAGGCTCAGGTTGACGAGCCCCGACCACAGTCCTCCGACGAGCAGGACGGTGATGACCGGGCGGGTGAAGATGCCGGCCCGCGGATTTCTCGGCTTCTGCTCCATCAGATCCGCCTCGGGCGGATCGACCGCCAGCGCGAGCGCCGGCAGCCCGTCCGTCGCCAGGTTGACGTAGAGAATGTGGACGGCGCTCAGCGGCAGCGGAAGCCCTGCCAACACCGCACCGGCCAGGAGCACGATCTCCCCGACGTTGCATGACAGCAAGTACATCAAGTACTTCTTGATGTTGCCGAACACGATGCGCCCCTCCTCGACAGCCGCGACGATGGTGGCAAAGTTGTCGTCGAGCAGGGTCATGCCGGCGGCTTCCTTGCTCACGTCGGTTCCGGCGATGCCCATTGCGACGCCGACGTCGGCTTTCTTGAGGGCCGGTGCATCATTGACGCCATCTCCCGTCATGGCCACGACCTCGCCGCGTTGCTGCCATGCCGCCACTACGCGAAGCTTGTGGGCTGGCGACACGCGCGCGTACACGGCGATGTCGGCGACGTTGTGTTCGAGCTCCTGATCGGTCATCGCGTCGAGGTCCAGCCCCGACACCACGCGCCGGTTCCCCAGGATGCCGACTTCTCCGGCAATCGTACTGGCCGTGAGCGGATGATCACCGGTGATCATCACTGGGATGATGCCGGCGGCGACGCAGGTCTCCACTGCCACCTTGGCTTCGGTCCGCGGGGGATCCATCATCCCGACGAGGCCGAGCAGCGTCATCTCGCGTTCCGCCGCCTCGATGGAGGCGCCGGATTTCCTCGCGACGGCGAGCACGCGAAGGCCTTGGCTGGCCAAGTCTTGCTCGACGCGGTGGATCCGCTCGCGATCCACCGCGGAGAGGGCCACGTCTTCGCCGGATATCAGATGGTTGGCGCAACTGGCCAACACCTGATCGGCAGCCCCCTTCGAGTACGCGGTGACGCCCGTGACCGTGGCGTGAAGCGTGGTCATTTGGCGCCGTTCTGAGGTGAACGAAATCTCCCCGGTGCGCGGCTCCTGTTCGTTGAGATCGAGAGGATTGAGCCCAACTTTGATCGCCGCCACCACGAGCGCACCTTCCGTGGGATCCCCGTCGACTTGCCACCGTCCGTCGCGCGTGACGAGCCGCGCATCCGACGCCAGGGCGCCCGCGCGCAACAGCTCACGCACCGCGGGCGGCGGTTCGACTCTGCGGCCCGCGTCCAAGACATGGCCGTCGGGGTCATACCCCGCGCCCGACATCTCCCTGATCTGTCCGTCGGCGAAGACTTGCCGAACGGTCATCTCGTTCTTGGTGACGGTACCCGTCTTGTCGGTACAGATGACCGACGTGCTGCCGAGCGTTTCCACGACCGGCAGACGTCGGACGAGCGCGTGGCGTTTGACCATCCGTCGAAGGCCGATCGCGAGCGAAATTGTCACGACCGCGGGCAGGGCCTCCGGTACCACGGCGACGGCGAGCGCGATGCCGAACATGAACATCTCGATGGGCGGCAAGCCACGCCAGAGGCCAAGCGCGATGACGAGCGCCACGACGATTAGGGCGGCCTTGCCCAACGTGGCGCCCAGACGGTCGAGATTCTCTTGCAGCGGCGTACGACCGGCTTCGACCGTCAGCACCATCTGGGCGATGCGGCCAAACTCGGTGGACATGCCGGTAGACACGACCAGTGCCTGGCCGCGGCCGTGAGCGACCAGCGTGCCCGCATAGGCCATGTTTGTCCGGTCGCCAAGCGCCGGACGTTCGTCATCGAGACGCGCGGTGATCTTCTCGACCGCCGTCGACTCACCCGTGAGCGCAGCCTCATCGATGGCCAGGTTGACGGCGTGAATCAGACGGGCGTCAGCGGGAATCCGGTCGCCAGCGCGGAGGAGCACGACGTCCCCAGGCACGAGCTCCCGCGCCGGCACGACGCTTTCGAGCGCGTCGCGCATGACGCGTGCAGTGGGGGCGGCCATGCTCCGCAAGGCCTCGATCGCACGTTCGGCGCGGTGTTCCTGGATGAAACCAAGCATCACCGCGAAGAGCACGATCACCGTGATGACCACGGCTTCGAGGGTGTGGCCGAGCAGTCCCGAGACGAAGGTCGCGCTGAGCAGAATCACGATCAGCACGTTCTTGAACTGGGCCGCGAACGTGTGCCAGGCGGACGCGCGCTTCACGGCCTGGAGCTCGTTCGGCCCGTACCGGTGCAGGCGTTGTGCGGCCTCAGTGATCGCCAGTCCAGTTACGGAGGTGCGCAGCATCTCCAGCGCGTCGTTCACGGAGAGGGTGTGCCAGCCGACCGCTCGTTGCGATCCAGACTCCTGCATAGCGATGGTCCCAGGATCGCGTTTCGCCGGTGCGCCAGGTGCCGCCTTCACGCGCACTGCAGGACGGCGTACGCCGCCAGGTGGAGCCCCGCGCGTAGTAGGCCGCAGAGTCCCCGCCCATCGAGCCCCTGCGCCAGCAGAGCCGCAGCATCCTTCCTCAACTCGCGATCGTGGGCGAGCGCACGGTGCACGCGGCCGCGATCGATCGCTCCCCAGACCATGACGACAAGGACCGCGCACGCGGCCAGCGGCCCAGCGATGTCACCGACGAGTCTCCACGCGCCCATGTCTTGCTCCCGGCGCTCCCAGAATCGACGATACGCGAGGTCTGGCAACATAGACAAATAGATACTTATGAGGTATTTGTTAGTTTTTAAGTATGCAACCAGTCCGTTCGGGAGGCGCCGCAATGGCATGGCTGAACTACCATCACCTGCGCTACTTCTGGACCGTGGTGCGGGAGGGTGGCATCTCGAAAGCGGCGGACAAGCTGCGGCTGTCGCAGCCCACCATCAGCGCGCAAGTGAAGATGTTGGAGGACGCGCTCGGGGAACGCCTGTTCCAGCGGAAAGGTCGCACGCTCGTGCTTACCGACGTAGGCCGTGTCGTGGACCGGTACGCGGACGAGATCTTCACCGTCGGTCACGAGCTTCTCGAGACACTGAAGGGACGGCCGTCGGGCCGCGCACCTCAGCTGACTGTGGGCGTGGCGAATGCCGTGCCGAAGTTGGTGGTCTACCGTCTGCTTCGTCCGGCGACCGAGGGCACCGAGGCCGTACAGATCACCTGCCGCGAGGGCCATCCCGACCAGCTCATTGCGCAACTGGCCACACACCTGCTGGACGTCGTGATCAGCGACACGCCCGCGCCTCCGCACATCCGCGTGAAGGTCTTCAATCACCTGTTGGGCGAGTCCGGCACGACGTTCTTCGCGGGTGCCCCGCTCGCACGCCGCCTGCGGCGGCGGTTCCCCCGTTCGCTGAACGGCACCCCGACGCTGCTGCCCACCTTCAACACCGCGTTACGACGTGCGCTCGAACAATGGTTCGAGGCCAAGGATCTGCATCCAACCGTGACCGGGGAGTTCGAGGATTCGGCGCTGCTCAAGGCATTCGGGGAGGCGGGCCAGGCGGTGTTTCCCGCTCCCACGGCGATCGAGCGCGATGTATGTCGGAACTATCGCGTGGCCGTCGTCGGCCGCACGTCCGCCGTACGGGAGCGATACTACGCGATTTCCGCGGAACGCCGCCTTAAACACCCGGGGGTCGTGGCCATCACGAGCGCGGCGCGGACGAAGGTGTTCAGCTAAGGGACCGCTAGCCTTCGACTTTCACGTTCACCCGCGTGCGCTCCGTGAACTCCGAATCAGTGGCCGTGAGTTCGAGCTCGTAGAATCCGGGCGCGGAAAACCGTGCCTTCGTTCGCGCCGCGCCGGGGATCGTGAACGTCACCGCACCCGGGCCCCTCAGCATCTTCCACTCGACGACCAGCGCCTTGCCTCGCGGCAGGCCCTCGTCGTGCGCGCTGCCGAACAGGTTCAGCTCTTCGTTCAGCGCGACCGACAGCGTGGCGGGGTTGTTCGGCCGCGAGGTGACGCCGAGCACGCGCACGGTCGGCGGACGATTGAGGCACACGCCGCGTGGGACCTTCGCGTAGTCGATCTTCGACAGGGCCGGCGCGCCCTCGACCAGGTTCCAGTTCGACTGCAGCATCCGCTCGCTCGTGCCCGTCGTCGTGCCGGCGTAGCCGAGCGTCCACTTCATCTTGCCGTCGAATTCGGGGCCAACGACCATGATGCATTGAAAGCGCCAGTGGCCGGGCTTGAACGTGGTCGGCTGCAGGCGGTCGCCTGGGGCCGGGGCGAACGCGTTCATCGGGCCCGGCGGGATGGTGACCACATCCGCGTTATGGCTGAAGTAGGCGAACGAGAGCGTGAGGCTGCCGTCGGGGTTCTTGAGGAACCCGTCGTACACGGGGTAAATCGGCTGGTTCTGCTGGGCGCGCGCCACCGCGACCAGCGCAAACAGCGCCACAAATGTGCCTGCTGTCGCCCTCATCAGGACTCCTCCCGGGTGCGCGACCCAAGGCGGAACTAAAGTTCCGCCTCTACAAATGTCAGGTCTCGCCGGTGTTAAAGTATGCGCTGAGTTCGGAAAGCGCAACACGAGGAGGCCTGATGGTCACCGCACGGCAGCTTACCGGCGTTACGGGGTTGGTCTTCGCAATCGGCCTGTCGATCTCCACCCAATCGGTCACCCAGGCGCAGGCGCCCGCCGCCGCGCCGGCCCCGACCTTCACCAAAGACGTCCTGCCGATCCTGCAGCGGTCATGTCAGAACTGCCACCGCCCGGGCACGCCGGCGCCGATGTCGCTGCTCACCTACCAGGACGCGCGGCCGTGGGCCCGCGCCATCAAGGCCAAGGTGACCAGCCGCGAGATGCCGCCGTGGCACATCGACCGCAGCATCGGCGAGTACCTGCAGGATCCGTCGCTGAGCGATCGCGAGGTCGCGCTGATCGCCGGCTGGGTCGACGGCGGCGCGCCGGAAGGCCGCGCCTCGGACGCGCCCGCGCCGCGCGTGTTCCCGGCGAGCAGCCAGTGGACTTACGGCGAGCCCGACCTCATCGTCCGCATGGAGAAGGGCTTCAAGATTCCCGCCGAGGGCCCCGACTTCCTTCCCGAAGAGGTCGTCGATCCGAAGCTGACCGAGGATCGCTACGTCAAATGGGTCCAGATCATTCCGGACGCCCATCGCGCCGTGCATCACGCGCACGTCTACGTGGATCTGCCTGAAGGCACGGACACCGAGGGCCTCGGCCTCGGCATGGGCTCGAACGTCGGCAACTCGATGGATCTGATCGAGTACGGCGCCGGCAACGACGCCGACCTGTTTCCCGACGGCACCACGAAGGTGCTCAAGAAGGGCTCGCTGTTCCGCTTCGAAGGCCACTACCACCCGTACGGCGAAGAGACGTTCGATCGCATGCGCGTGGGCATCAAGTTCTATCCCAAGGGCGTGGTGCCGAAGTACGCGGTGACGTCGCATCGCATCCGCACGGGCGTCGGCAACGACTGGGTCCTCAACCGCGAGCGCATCGAGGACCTGCTGCTCCGCGCCGGGTACAAGCTGTCGATCGACGAGCCGTCGATGCCGACCGGGGCGCTGATTGCGGAGAACCCGCTGCACGCGGCGGCGTTGCTGAGCATTCCACCCAACTCGGTCGTGCAGCACGAGCGCTTCTGGCCGCTGCCGAAGCCGGCGCTGATCGTCAGCTTCCAGCCGCACATGCACTTCCGCGGCTCGCGCCTGCTGCTCGAGGCCATCCATCCCGACGGCCGGCGCGAGGTGCTGACCAGCGCCACGCACTACCAGCAGAACTGGCAGATCACCTACAAGTACAAGACGCCGCACCTGTTCCCGGCCGGCACCATCCTCCACACCGTGTCGATTCACGACAACACGGCCAACAACAAGCACAACCCGGACCCGACCGCGTGGGTCGGCTGGGGCAGCCGGACGATGGACGAAATGGGGCATGGGTGGACCGACGTGGCGTTCCTCACGGACGTGCAATACAAAGAGGAGCTCGCGAAACGGAAAGCCCCGACAACCGACTCGCGCCAGTAGGGGTCAGGCACCTTAACATCGAAAATGACGCAGTTTCTGCGACGTTGGCAAGAACTGCGATGAACTCGATGTTAAGGTGCCAGACCCCATAGGAGTTGCCATGAAGAGCATGTTGGCCGCAGGTGTCGTGGCTGTTGTTGCGGTCTCGCTGACGTCGATTGGCGCGCGGCAGCAACCTCCTTCCGTAACTGTCGACGCCGATGACGTCGGCGGCATCGTCAGGAGCTCGAAGGGGCCCGAAGGCGGCGTCTGGGTGATTGCCGAGACGGCCGACCTCCCCACCAAATTCGCGAAGATCGTCGTCACCGACGACCAGGGGCGATACCTGCTGCCCGATCTTCCGAAAGCGAATTACACCGTCTTCGTGCGCGGCTACGGGCTCGTGGACTCACCGAGGGTCGAGGCGACGCCGGGTCAGGCACTGAACCTGACGGCCGTGATTGCGCCAAGCGCGCACGCCGCGGCGCAGTATTACCCGGCCGGCCATTGGTACTCGATGATGCGCGTCCCCGAGGGCAGCGAGTTTCCGGGCACGGGCCCCACCGGCAACGGGATCTCTCCCAATATCAAGAGCCAGGCGGAATGGCTTCGCCTGATCAAGTCTGGCGGCTGCACCGCCTGCCACCAGCTTGGGAACAAGGCCACGCGCGAGGTGCCGACCTCGCTCGGCAACTTCCCCTCGCTCGCGCACGCCTGGGAGCGCCGGATCCAGTCGGGGCAGGCCGGCGCGCAGATGCTGGGCGGCGTCAACAACCTCGGCAAGGAGCGCGCGCTCCTGCTGTTTGCGGATTGGAGCGATCGCGTCAACCGCGGCGAGGTGCCGCCGGCGCCCTTGCGGCCGCAGGGCATCGAGCGCAACGTCGTGATGACGATGTGGGACTGGGCGGATCCGAAGGCCTACCTGCACGATCAGGTGTCGACCGATCGCCGCAACCCCACGCTCAACGCGAACGGACTCATCTACGGCGCGCTGGAGTTGAGCGCCGACTACACGCCCGTCCTCGATCCGGTGTCGCACACGATCAGCCAGATCAAGCTGACCGTGCGCGATCCCAAGACGCCGCCGACCTCCCCGAAGGTGCCCGCCGCGTCGCCGTACTGGGGCGATGAGGCGATCTGGACCAGCCGCAACAACGTCCACAACCCGATGCTCGACGAAAAGGGCCGCTTGTGGCTGACCTCCGCGGTGCGTCCGCCCGACAACCCGGCGTTTTGCAAGGAAGGCTCGGACCATCCGTCGGCGAAGCTGTTCCCGATCCAGCGGGCCGGCCGGCACCTGCAGGTCTACGACCCGAAGACGAAGGAGCTGACGCACATCTCCACCTGCTTCGGCACGCACCACCTGATGTTCGCCGAAGACGCCAACAACACGTTGTGGACCAGCGGCGGCGGACAAGTCGTCGGCTGGTTGAACCGCAAGATGTTCGACGAGACCGGCGACGAAGTGAAGTCGCAGGGGTGGACGGCGCTCATCATGGACACCAACGGCAACGGTAGGCGCGACGCGTACGTCGAGCCGGCCGAGCCCGTCGACCCGACGAAGGACAAGCGCTTCGGGGCGGCGTTCTACTCGGTGGCGCCGGCGCCTGATGGCTCGATCTGGGGAACGGTGCTCGGCTTCCCCGGGCAGGTGGTACGCCTCAATCCGGGGTCCAACCCACCGGAGACCGCCCTCGCCGAAGTCTACGAGCCGCCGTACATGGATCCGAAGGCGCCGGGCTTCTCGCCGCGCGGCGGCGATGTCGATCGCAACGGCGTGTTCTGGGCCGCGCTCGCCAGCGGCCACCTGGCCAGCTTCGATCGCCGTAAGTGCAAGGGGCCGCTGAATGGACCGAAGGCCACAGGCCAGCATTGTCCCGAGGGCTGGACACTGTATGCCGAGCCGCTTCCCCAGTTTCGCGGCGTGCGGGACGGCGGCAGCGTCGAAGCCAGCTACTACACGTGGGTCGATCAGTTCGACACGCTGGGCCTCGGCGCCAACACGCCGATCAACACCGGCAATGCGTCGGAAGGATTGCTGGCGCTGAAGGACGGCAAATGGGTCGTGCTGCGCGTGCCGTATCCGCAGGGGTTCTACACGAAGTGGATGGATGGGCGCATCGACAACCCGCGCGGCGGGTGGAAGGGCCGGGGCCTGTGGGCCACGGTGAGCACGCGCGCGCCGTTCCACATGGAAGGCGGCAAGGGCACGACGAGCAAGGTGTACAAGCTGCAACTGCGGCCCGACCCGCTCGCCCGATGATGCGAAAAGCCAAGGCGGGTCTGGCGGGTCTAAAGACCCGCCTCTACGTTGCGATCGCGCTGCTGGTTCCAGCGACGCTCGGCGCGCAGTACGGCACGACCGGCGGCGAGTGGCGCACGTGGGGCGGCGACCTCGGCGTCACGCGCTACGCCCCGCTCGACCAGATCCACGCCGGCAACTTCAGCACGCTGGAGGTGGCGTGGCGGTTCCGGACCGAGAACCTCGGCTCGCGCCCGGACTTCAACCTCCAGACCACGCCGCTCATGATCAACGGCGTGCTGTATGCGACGGCCGGCGAGCATCGCAACGCCGTGGCTCTCAACGCCGTCAGCGGCGAGCTGCTGTGGATGCACCGCCTCGAGGAGGGCCGGCGCGCGCAGCTGTCGTCCCGGCGGCTCTCGGGCCGCGGCGTCGGCTACTGGACCGACGGCAAGGGCGACGAGCGGATCTTCTACGTCACCATCGGCTATCAGCTCGTCGGCCTCGATGCGAAGACCGGGCATCCGCTCCAGGACTTCGGGGTGAACGGCGTCGTCGATCTGAAGAAGGACGCCGACCAGGAGCTGGATCCGGTCGAAGGCGAGATCGCGTGGAACGGCGCGCCGGTGGTGGCCAAGAACGTCGTGCTGGTGGGCGCGGCGCACCGCGCGGGCACGGCGCCCCGCAGCCGCAGGAACGCCAAGGGTTACATCCGCGCCTACGACGCCCGCACCGGCAAGCGCCTCTGGATCTTCCACACCATTCCGACCCCTGGAGAATTCGGCAACGACACGTGGCTCGAGCAGTCGTGGGAGTACACCGGCAACACCGGCGTGTGGACGCAGATGACCGTCGACGAGCAGCTCGGCATCGCCTACCTCCCCGTTGAGATCCCAACCGGCGACTACTTCGGCGGCCATCGTCCCGGCAACAATCTGTTCGGCGAAAGCCTCGTGGCCGTGGACCTCGAGACGGGCAAGCGCATCTGGCACTACCAGTTCGTGCACCATCCGATCTGGGATTACGACATCCCGTGCGCGCCGATCCTCGTGGACCTCACCGTGGGCGGCCGGAAGATCGCGGCCATCGCGCAACCGACCAAGCAGGGCTTCGTGTTCGTGTTCGACCGCAAGACCGGCGCGCCCGTGTGGCCCATCGAGGAGCGTCCGGTGGAGAAAGGGACGCTGCCGCGCGAGTGGTACTCGCCGACGCAGCCCTTCCCCACCAGGCCGCCGCCGTTCGAGCGGCAGGGCTTCCTCGCCGAATACGCGATCGACTTCACGCCGGAGCTCAAGGCCGAAGCCCTGGCCACGATTGCGAAGTACAAGATCGGCCCGATCTACACGCCACCCATCGCGCGCGGTGAGGGCGGCAAGGCCGGGCTGCTGTTCATTCCCAACGGTGCGAACTGGCCGGGCGGGTCGTTCGATCCGGAAACCGGCATGCTGTATGTGTACTCGCACACGCTGTTGCGCGTGCTCTCGATGGTGAACGATCCGAAGCGGTCCGACATGGCCTACATCAGTGCCGGCGGCGGTTCGGAAGACGGCGGCGGCGGCGGGCTGGCCGTGCAGGGCCTGCCCCTGGTGAGACCACCCTGGGGACGCATCACGGCGATCGATCTCAACAAGGGTGAGATCGCATGGCAGATCGCTCACGGTGAAACGCCCGACGCGGTGAAGAACCACCCGGCGCTCAAGGGCCTCACGATTCCTCGCACCGGCCGGCCCGGCGGCGCCGGCGGCAGTTCCGGCGGCATCGGCACGCTCGTCACCAAGACGCTCGTCATCTCCGGCGAAGGCGGCACGGTGAACCTGCCGGACGGCCAGCGCGGCGCCATGCTGCGCGCCTACGACAAGCGCACCGGGGCCGAAGTCGGCGCCGTCGCGATGCCCGGCGCCCAGACCGGATCGCCCATGACCTACATGCTGGGCGGCAAGCAGTACATCGTCGTCGCCGCCAGCAGCTCGATCAGGCCGGGCGAGCTGATCGCGTACAAACTCCCATGAAAACGATCGTGGCGATACTGCTCGCGGTGCCTCTGCTCGCCGCCGACAAGTTCGGCGACGTCGAGATCACCACCTTCATTCACTCCAGCATCCAAATCGAACACGCCGGCAGGGTGATCCATGTCGATCCCTGGAGTCTGGCCGACCTGTCGCGCGCGAAGCCCGCGGATCTGATCCTCATTACGGACGATGTGGGGCATCACCTGGACGTGAAGGCCATCGCGCGGCTGCGCAAGCCGGGGGCGCCGGTGGTGATCGCCGCCAACGGCCGCACCCAGGTTCCCGATGGCATCGTGATGAACAACGGCGAGGCGCGCGAGTTTGCCGGCGTCCGCGTCGAGGCGATCGGCGCGTACGACATCAAGCCGGGCGATCCGTATCACCCGAAGGGCGAAGCCAACGGCTACGTGATCACGGTCGGCGGCCAGCGCATCTACGTGGTCGGCGTGACGGAGTGCGTGGCCGAGGTGCGGGCCGTGAAGAATGTGGCCGTCGCGTTCTTCCCGCTCAACCTGCCGCTCGCCCGGATGGAGCCGGCCGCGGCCATCGCGTGCATCGCGGCGATCAAGCCGAAGGTCGTCTATCCCTATCACTACGATCAGGAATGGGTGCGGCCCGTCCCGGCAGGCGGCTCGAGGCCGGCCCCGACGACGCGGGGGCTGCAGGAACTGAAGACGGCGCTCGAACGTCAGCAGATTGAAGTCAGGCTTGCGAACTGGTATCCGGCGCAGGCGCCGGAAGGCCCGCGGGCGGGAATCGACTGGCCCGGCTTCCGCGGCATCGCGGCCCGGGGCGTGGACGATGGCAAGGCGCTGCCGGCGAGCTGGAGCGTGCCGGAGTCGCGGCTGGTGAAGTGGCGCGTGCCGGTCGCGGGCCTCGGCCATTCGAGCCCGGTTGTGTGGGGCGACATGGTCTGCACGGCCAGCGCCGTCAGCGGCACGCCGGACCCGCAATTGAAGGTCGGCCTCTACGGCGACATCACCTCCGTCGTCGACGCCACCGAGCACAAGTTCGTGGTGATGTGCTTCGACAAGGCCACCGGCAAGACGCGGTGGGAACGGATTGCCAAGACCGGCGTGCCCGCGGTGAAGCGGCATCCCAAGTCGACGCACGCCAGCTCGACGCTCGCCACCGACGGCCGCCACATCGTCGCCTTCTTCGGATCGGAAGGACTCTACGTCTACGACGTGAAGGGTGAGTTGATCTGGAAGAAGGACTTCGGGGTGCTCGACTCCGGCTTCTTCATGGTGCCCGACGCGCAGTGGGGCTTTGCCAGCTCGCCGGTGATCCACAACGGCCGCGTCATCGTGCAGGCGGACGTGCAGAAGGGCTCGTTCGTCGCGGCGTTCGACATTCGCAGCGGCCAGGAGCTATGGCGTACAGCACGCGCGGACGTGCCGACGTGGAGCACGCCCGCCGTGGTCTCGATGAACGGGCGCGACCAGGTGATCGTCAACGGCTGGAAGCACATCGGCGGCTACGACCTCGAGACGGGCAAAGAGGTGTGGCGCATGACGGGCGGCGGCGACATTCCCGTGCCCACGCCAATCGTGGCGCACGGCCTGGTGTTCATCACCAACGCGCACGGCAAGCTGTCGCCGATCTTCGCGATCAGGCCGACGGCCGCCGGCGACATCTCGCTGAAGGAAGGCGAAACGTCGAGCGCCCACATCGCGTGGAGCTACCTCCGCGACGGCGGCTACATGCAGACGCCGATCGTGTACGGCGACATCCTGTACGTGTGCCGCGACAACGGCGTGCTCAGCGCGTTTGACGCGAAGACCGGCGTGCGTCACTACCAGGCGCGCCTCGGGGACGGCCGAACCGGCTTCTCGGCGTCGGCGGTCGCCTCTGGCGGACGGATCTACTTCACGAGCGAAGACGGCGACGTGTACGTCGTCAAGGCCGGCACGGCGTTCGAATTACTTGGGGCCAATCCGCTGGGCGAAGTCGCCATGGCCACCCCGGCGATTTCGGAAGGCACCCTGCTCTTCCGGACACGAAACCACCTGATCGCCGTCGGCGAGCGTTAGTGTCTTGACCTCAAGAAGTATGCCTGTTTGAGTCAAGTGTTTCAGGGGGCACGTCGGACGTCGAGGGGTGGCACATTGCCGATTGGCGATCGACCGATTCAGCGATTGTTGGGTGGTCGG
>Ga0156330_1027_pt2 | contig 20639 bp, 15 predicted proteins | sample RifCSPlowO2_12_FD_107978 | JGI IMG/M metagenome (GOLD analysis project Ga0156330, IMG submission 107978) | Acidobacteria bacterium RIFCSPLOWO2_12_FULL_67_14b | reverse complement strand
TGATTTCAGCAAAAAGCGTTGGGATGCGCTCATGAAGCGCACCGTAATCTTCCCGCTTTTTCTGAAATCACCCCCTCGTTGCGGTTCAAGGCACGCGGCATCGGGTTCAGTTGCGCAGAACTGTAGACCCGGGGTCAACGTCCGACCCCGGGCCCGTCTGGTCCTACGCCAACACCTTGATCACGACGCGGCGGTTCTGGGCGCGGCCGTCGCGGGTGTTGTTCGGAGCGACCGGCTTGGCCTCGCCGTAGCTGATCACGTTGATCTTGTGCAGCGGCACCTGGTGCTTCTCGTAGAGATACCGCTTCACGGCTTCCGCCCGCTTCAGGCCGAGCGACTCGTTGAACTGCGCGTCGCCGACGTTGTCGGTGTGGCCTTCGATCTCCACCCACACGGCCTTCGGATCCGCCTTGAGCTGCGCCACCATCTGGTCGATCGCGCCCATCGCGTCTTCCGGCAGGTCGGCCTTGCCGTTGGCGAACTTGCCGCGGTCCTCGCTCAGCACGGTCTCGAAGATCAGCTTGCGCGTGGCCGCTTCCACGGTGGCCGCGCGGGCCTCGGCCTTCTTGCCGATCTCGGCCGCTACGCTCGCCGCGCCGGTCGCCGTGTTCGCGGTCTGCTGCGCCGCGCCGGCCGCGGTGTTGGCCGCCGCCGCCTTGGCGTCGACCTCGACAATGCGGCCTTCGGCGGTCCGCACGCGCTCCTGGGTCTCTTCGAGCGACTTGCCCATCGTGCCCACCTTGTCGTTCACTTCGCCGACCGAGGTGCGGACGAACTTCTTCGTGGCGCACGCCGGCGCGACGCTCAGCGACACCGCAAAGACACCAACCAGGAACAGGGTGTTACGCATATACATCTCCTTCACTAATCAGCCAATCACCGAATGACAAGTCACCATGACTACCGGCTTCCCGGGCCCGCGACATACCCGCCGCGGGTTCGTACGAAAAAATCCTTGTCCGACGTCCGAATCTCGATCGGGTGCCATCCGGGCGCCGCCCCCGGTTCGAACGCGATGAGATACAGCTGGCGCAGCTCGTCGATCACCGAGCGGGCGGCCTTATGGGCCGACGCCGACGTGCTGCTGTAATAAAGCGCGCCGCCCGTCCAGCGCGCCAGGTCCTCGATCGTGCCGATCGAGCTCGGCGCCTGCCGCTTCGAGCCCGGGGTCGCGCGATCCGAGCCGGGATCGTCAATCGGCAGCACCAACGCGATAATGTAGACCGGCACGTCAATGGCCGCGGCATTCGCCGACACTTCGGCCGGCGACAGCCGGCTCGCTGTGTCGATGCCGTCGGTCAGCACGACCACCGCGCGCCGCGCCGCGGGCCGTGTCGCCACGCGCGCCGCCGCTTCCGAGATGGCATCGTGCAACGAAGTAGCCCCGAACGGGTCGACCTCCCCCAGCGCACCCTTTAGGGCACGCGTATCGACCGTGAACGGGGCCACCTCGCGCAACCGGCTGTCAAACGCGAACAGCCCGGCTTCGTCGCGGCCATCATCCAACCAGGAAAGCACGTGGTGGGCCGCAAACTTGGCGGCGGTCGAGCGGGCGGCCACGTCCATACTGCCGCTCACATCGAAGAGAATCGCCAGGCTGAGGGGCGCGCGTTCCGCGCGGAATTCGCTGATCGCCCGGCGCTCGCCGCGATCGATCACTTCGAAATCCTGTCTGGTAAGGTCCTTCACGAGTCGCCCCTTGTTGTCGCGCACCGTGGCGCTCACCGTGACGAGATCGACACCTGACCGGAACGTTGCCTGCGCGTTCTCCGGGGTCCCCTGCGCCAGCACGGTTGCCGGGAAGAGCGTCACCGCGATGGCGAGGAGGAACCGCCGCATGCCAGTCTCATATCCACGTTCCTTGCCAAACAGGTAAAGCATTGATGGATAAGAGTTTACATTATATGGACGAGCTTGGAAAGACCCCGAAAGCCGTGTAAGGGTGTAGCTATTACATGGCACCCCGGGACTAAAATCGGACGTTATGCAAGCCACCGCCGCTCCAATCCGAACCGCAAAACGCGTCGACCGCTTCACCTACGCCATCCGCAACATCGTCGTGGAAGCGAAGAAGGTCGAGCGAACCGGCATGAAGGTCCGCTACCTGAACATCGGCGATCCGAACCAGTTCGGGTTCCTGACGCCGCCGCACCTGATCGAGGCCGTGACGAAGGCGATGCGCGACGGGCACAACGGTTACACGCCGTCGCCAGGGATCGTCGAAGCGCGCGAAGCGGCCGCCGCGGATTTCGTGTCGCGCGGCGTGAACGTGTCGCCCGATCGCGTGCTGATCACCTCGGGCACTTCCGAAGGCATCGAGCTCGCCCTCACCGGTATCGTCGACGAGGGCGAAGAGGTGCTGGTGCCGTCACCGACCTATCCGCTCTACACCGCGGTGCTCGCCAAGATCGGCGCGCAGCCGGTGTACTACCGGACGGATCACACGCGCGAGTGGATGCCCGACCTGGATCACGTCCGCAGCGTGATCACGCCGAAGACGCGGGCGCTGGTCGTGATCGATCCGAACAACCCGACCGGCGCGGTCTACTCCGAGGCGACGCGGCGCGCGCTGATCGAGCTGGCCGACGCGCACGGCCTCGTGATCCTCGCCGACGAGGTGTACGGCGATCTGGCGTACGACGGCGCGGTGCCGCCGATGGCCGCGCTCGACAACCAGGCGCCGATCATTTCCTACTCGAGCCTGTCGAAGGCGTATCTGGCGCCCGGGTGGCGCGCCGGCTGGATGGCCGTGGGCGCGTCGCCCCGCCTCGACCCGGCGCTCTCGGCGATCAAGAAGCTGGCCGACGGCCGCCTTTGCAGCCCGGGACCGATGCAGTACGCCGTGACCGCGGCGCTCACCGGCGATCGCTCGCACCAGGTGGCGTTCCGCCGCGAGCTGCGCCAGCGGGCGGAGCTCACAACCGCGCGCATGAACGCGATTCCAGGGATCTCGTGCGTCGCGCCGCGCGGCGCGTTCTACGCGATGCCGAAGGTCGAGTTGCCCAGGGGCAAGACCGACGCCGATTTCGTGCTCGGCCTGTTGCGGTCGAAGGGCATCCTCTGCGTCTACGGCTCGGGATTCGGCACCGCGCCCGAAGACGGCTTCTTCCGCATTGTGTTCCTGGCAACGCCGAAGGAGCTCGGCGCGATCTACGACGAGGTTGCGCAGTTCAGCCGCGATTTCCTGTCGTGAGGCCGCAGATCCCAAACTGGTGACAAAGGGACCGGGTTCCTTGACGGCGGTTCTCGCCTACACGGCGCTCGCCGTCGTCCTGACCTGGCCGCTCGCGCTCGGCCTGGCCGGCGACGTGCCCGGCGACCTTGGCGACTCGCTCCTCAACATGTGGATCCTGGCCTGGGGCGCGGAGCATGTGCCGCGGCTGCTCGTCGGCGCCATGGACTGGCAGTCGTTCTGGAACGCCAACATCTTTCATCCCGAGCCGCTCGCGCTGACGTTCTCGGAGCACCTGTTCGGCCAGACGCTGCAGATCCTGCCCGTCTACTGGCTCACGGGCAACATCGTCCTCTGCTACAACCTGCTGTTCATTTCCACGTTCGCGCTGTCGGCGTTCGGCGCCTACCTGCTCGCTCTCGATCTCACCGGCGATCGCCGCGCGGCGTTCGTGGCCGGGCTGGTCTACGGCTTCCTGCCGTATCGCATTGCCTCGGTGCCGCACCTGCAAGTGATGAGCTCGCAGTGGATGCCGTTTGCGCTCTGGGGGCTCAACCGCTTCGTCGTTGGCGGCTTGCCCCGCCGTAGCTCCGAAGCATTGGGCGGAGCGAAGGCGGGATCGAAGACAGCACTCGCGGCGGGCACCGCGGCGCTCGTGATGCAGAACTGGTCGTGCGGCTACTACCTGCTCTACTTCGCGCCGTTCGTGCCGCTCTTCGTCATCCACCGGATGTGGACGTCGGGGAAGTTGCAGGACGCGCGGACATGGCTCTTGCTGTCGGGCGCCGCCGTGGTGACCGTGCTGCTGGCGCTGCCTTTCCTGCTGCCATACATGGAAGCGCAAGCGCGGTTCGGGCTCGAGCGGACGCCGGGCGAGGTCGTGCGCTTCTCGGCGAACGTGTGGTCGTACGTAACGGCCGCGGAGCACGTGCGGCTCTGGGGCACGGCGCTGCGTTTCTATCCGCGCAGCGAGGGCGAGACGTTCCTCGGGTTCGTGCCGTGGATCCTCGCGCTCCTGGCGCTGTGGCGTCTGACCCCGAGTGGGAATGCCGCGAGGGGTCTGACCCCGACTGAGAGCATGACCCGTCGCGTCCTCATCGTCCTCCTCACCATCGCCGTCATCACGCAATTGCTCGCCTTGGCCAGCGCCGTCGTCTTCGGCGGCTTCGACCTCAGCTTCCTCGGCATCCCGATCCGGGCGCGGACGACCGAGCGCCTCCTGATTCAATTCGCCATCGCCAGCGTGTTGTTGCTGGCGGCATCGCCGCGCGCGCGCGACACGGCCGTGCGGGTGGCGCGGACCCCGGTGTTCTTCTTCGCCATCGCCACGGTGCTTGCCATGTGGCTCTCGCTCGGGCCCGAGCCACGGGCCGGCGACACCCATGCGGCGGGGTTCGGCCTCTACAACGTGCTCTACGACTACGTCCCCGGCTTCCGCGGCGTTCGCGTGCCGGCGCGCTACGCGATGATCGCGGGCCTGTTTCTCTCGGTGCTCGCGGGGTATGGAATGCTTGCCCTGCGCAGGGGCCAGCTCGTGCTTGCGATGATCGGCATCCTCATTCTTGCCGAGGGCGCGGCCGCTCCCATGGAGCTGAACCTCGCTTGGGCCCAGAACGAAACCACCCCGCCGGCTCGTGTCTTTCCCGCGGCCTCAGCTCCGCCGGTCTACGCCCGCGTGGCCTCGTTGCCCGATGGCAGCGCCATCACCGAGTTTCCGTTCGGCGATGCAGCGTGGGAGATCCGCTACGTCTACTACTCGCACGCGCACTGGAAACCCATCACCAACGGCTACAGCGGCGGCTTCCCGCCCAACTACAAGGTCAGGATGGCGCGCTTCCAGAGGGTCGGGCTCGATCCCGAGGCGTCGTGGCGCGCGCTCGTCGACTCGGGCACCACCCACGTGGTCGTTCACCCGGCCGCTTTCAGGGATCCGGCCGCGGCCGCCGCGGTCGAGGCATGGCTGCAGTCCCACGGGGCCCGCCTGGTCGAGGCCTTCGAAGACAGGGACGCGCTCTACGCGATACGCTAGGGTCCATGCGTGCCGATCCGCTTTCATTCCTCAACAACGAAATCGCGTCGCTGAAGGAGCAGGGCCTCTATCGCAAGCTCCGCATCCTCGAGGGCGAACCCGCGGCCCACGCGACCTTCGACCACAAGTCGGTCGTCAACCTCTCGTCGAACAACTACCTCGGGCTCGCCACCCATCCGAAGTTGAAGCAGGCCGCCCTCGACGCCGTCCGCACCTACGGCGTCGGCTCGGGCGCCGTGCGCAGCATCTCCGGCACGATGGAGATGCACATGGAGCTCGAGCGCCGGCTCGCCGCGTTCAAGCATGTCGAGGCGGTGGTCGTCTTTCAGAGCGGGTTTGCCGCCAACGCCGGCACCGTGGCCGCCGTTCTCACCAAGGAGGACGTGGTCGTCTCAGACGAACTCAATCACGCGAGCATCATCGACGGCTGCCGCCTGAGCCGGGCCGCCATCAAGGTGTTTCCGCACAAGGACATGGCCGCGGCGCGCAAGATCCTCGCGGAGCTGCCCCCGGCCCAGCGCAAGCTGCTCATCACCGACGGCGTGTTCTCGATGGAAGGCGACCTCGGCCCGGTCCCCGACCTCTGCGCGCTCGCTGAAGAGTTCGGCGCCATCATGATGGTGGACGATGCGCATGCGAGCGGCGTGTTCGGGAAGAACGGCAGCGGCACCGTGGATCATTTCCAGTGTCACGGGCGCGTCGACATCCAGGTCGGCACGCTGTCGAAGGCCGTCGGCGTGCTCGGCGGCTACGTCGCCGGATCGCGGACGCTCATCGACTTCCTCTACCACCGCGCGCGGCCGTTCCTGTTCTCCACGTCGCATCCGCCGGCCGTGACCGCCGCGTGCCTCGCCGCCCTCGACGTGCTCGAAACCGAGCCGCAGTGGATCGAACGGCTCTGGGAGAACACGCGCTTCTTCAAGTCGGGGCTCGAGGCGCTCGGCTTCAACACCGGCCTCAGCGAAAGCCCCATCACGCCGGTGATCGTGGGGCAGGCGGCGACGGCCGCGAAGATGTCGGACGCGCTGTTCGAGCGCGGGGTGTTTGCCCAGAGCATCGGCTTCCCGACCGTGGCCCGCGACAAGGCGCGGCTGCGCACCATCGTGGCCGCCACCCATACCCGGGAAGATCTGCAGTACGCCCTGGACATGTTTGCCAAGGTCGGCCGGGAACTCGGGGTGATTCAATAACGTCCGAGTTAAGAGTGCAGAGTTAAGAGTGCAGAGTGCAGAGTTAAGAGTTAAGAGTTAATGCCATCCCCGCGGGACTTTCTGTCGCGCTACACGGCGGACCTCACCTCCGACGAGTTGGGGAAGCTGTTTACGCGCGAGACGCCGGAGGCCTACCGGTTCTTCGCCCGGGGCATCAATACCGCGGAGCTCGACGGCCTGCCGTGGTACCAGCGCATCATCAAGTACGCGCAGGGCTTCTTCCTCGCCTTCACGATGCGCCTGTCGCCGGCGCGGCGGCTGATGTACGGCGTCGCGCTTGCGACCTCGGTGATCGGCCTGCTGCAGTTGTTCAGGGGCTTCGGCCTGCTGCGCGTGCCGATTCCGGTCGCGTTGTTCTTCGTGCACGTCCGCGTGCCCGGTCCGGTGTTCGCCGACGGCACCGTGTGGCTGCTGTTCGCGTTCCTGTTGATGAACCTGCTGGTGTTGCTCGAGGTGGCGGATCGCCTGTCGCTCAAGCGCGATCTGGAGGTCGCGCGCGAGATCCAGCAGGCGATGTTGCCCAACGGCACGTGGTCGGGCCCCGGCGTGGAAGCGTTCGGCCTCACCAAGCCGGCCAACACCGTGGGCGGCGACTTCTACGACATCCTGCCGCAGCCCGACGGCACCGTGATGGTCGCGCTCGGCGACGTCGCCGGCAAGGCCAGCCCGGCGGCGCTGCTGATGGCGTTGCTGCTCGCCATTCTCCGCACGCTCGTCGACGAAGGCATGCCGCTTCCGGATCTGGTGAAGCGCCTGAACCTGCAGGTGTCGCGGCACGCGCCGCCGTCGCGGTTCATCACGTTGTTCCTCGCCTCGTTCAATCCCGCGACCGGCCGCCTCGACTTCGTCAACGCCGGCCAGACACCTCCGCTGCTGCGCCGGCAAAATGGATCGATCGAGCGGTTGATGAGCGGCGGCGTCGCGCTCGGGATGTTCGAGGGCAGCACGTACGAGGCGGGCGAAGTCCAGCTCGACGCCGGCGACGCGCTGCTGATGTACAGCGACGGCATTACCGAAGCCGAAAGCCCTGACGGCCAACCCTTCGACGAGGCGGGCCTCGAGCGGACGCTCGCGCTGCACGCCGGCGCCTACCAGGCGTCGGCGGCGGCCACTTTGGGTAGGGCCATTTTTGACGCGGTCGAGCGTCATCGCAGGGACCAACGGCTGGCCGACGACCTCACCGTGCTGGTGCTCAGCAGGCCTGCCCTGAGCGAGCGGAGCGAGTCGAACGGGTTGACGAATCCGATAGCCTGATTCGTCCCTCCGGGGTCTAATGACATTTGTCGGGTTCCGGGCTCCGGGCTCCGGGATCCGCATTCTCTCCGGTCGCCGGAGCCCGGATCCCGGAGCCCGGCAAGCAATAGACATGTTTGTAAGACATCTCCTTGTCTTGCTCGCCTTCACGTCTTCGCCCGCTTTCGCGGGGCAGGTGCCCGTGCGGGCGCAAGACGAGGAAGAGCTCTCCGTCCAGGCGTTTCTGCAGGCCGTCGAAACCGCCATCTCGACCATGGATCGGAACCGGTGGGTGGCGCTGCTCTCGCCCTCCGCCGATCGCGATCAGGCCCTCGACTTCTTCGACGCCATGGTCCCCCAGGGCATCACCCGCGTCGTCGTCAAGGAGCGCGATCGCGCGCCGCTGCCGGGCGCGCTGCCCGGTGAAGGCTTCCGGCTCGTCATCGAGGTGTTCGAAGAGACCGGGCCCCGCGGCCGCATTGCCACGTGGCGGCTCGACATCCGCCGCCCGCGCGGCGACGACATCGGGCCGCAGCCGTGGCGCATCCTCGCCGAAGATCGCCTCGCCTCGATCGACGGACTGCACCGGCTCTCGCTGCACGCCGAGAAGCAGTTCGTCGCGCACAACCTCGTGCTCACGTCGGTGGACTTCGAGCTGCGCGTGCCGGCCGGCGACGTGTTCGTGGCCGAAACGCCGGAAGGCGTCACCGCCATGGCGATTGTCGGCGACGGCACCATGCTGTTCCAGCCGGCGCCGAAGGAAGAGCGCGGGCAGTTGCGGCTCTTCGCCGGAACCGAATCGCTCGAAACCCCCTTCACCGCCGCGTTCGTCCGCATCAACCCCTTCGAGTTCGAGCAGCACGTCGCCGGCCACATGCTCGAGCCGGTCGCCATGGACCCGCGCGCGTTCCGCCGCGGCCTGTCGGTGTTCGAGGAAGGCGTCCCCAAGTCGTTCAACCTCGATCTGAGCGACCTGAGCCGCGATGTCTGGTCGCTGCTGCCGCAGCCCGGCGACTTCGTCGCCGAGGTCCGCACCCGCCGGTTCGATCAGCTCACCTTCGCGCGGTCGAGCGGCGAGGCGGAAGACGTCGCGCTGTTCCAGCGATCGCGCAAGCGCAACATCTCCGCCTACGCGTCCGAGCAGAAGCTGGTCAGCCGCGGGCGCTTCTACGACGAAGACGACCTGGTCGACTACGACGTGCTCGACTACGACGTCGATGCCGCGTTCTATCCGGAGCGCGACTGGATGGAAGGCCGCACGCGCCTGAAGGTGCGCGTGACCGCGCACGCGCTGGGCGTGCTGACCCTGCGCATCGCCGAGAGCCTCAACGTCACCTCGGTGATGAGCGACGAGTTCGGCCGGTTGCTGTTCCTTCGCGTGCGCAACCAGAACAGCGTGCTGGTGAACCTGCCGACCCCGGTGGCGCGCGACTTCCCCCTGACGCTGACCATCGCCTACGCCGGACGCCTGGTGCGCCAGCGCATCCAGGACGAGTCGGTCTCGATAGGTGGCGACACACCTCTAGGTGGCGACAAACCTTCGGGTTTGTCGGCGGCAGAACAGCGGACCTCGCAGCCCGACGAGACGCTCTTCATGCCGTCGGAGCCGAAGTGGCTGTTCAGCAACCGGAACTACTGGTACCCGCAGGCGCAGGTCACCGACTACGCCACCGCGCGCATGCGCGTGACCGTGCCGTCCGAGTACGCCGTCGTCGGATCCGGCGTGCCCGACGCCGATTCCCCGTCACTCGCCCCGGTATCGACTACGGACGCGAAGGCCGGCCCCCGCCTGACCTACACGTTCAACGCGCCGCAGCCGATCCGCTACCTCGGGATCGTGGTGTCGAAGATGATCCGGGTCGACGCCGCCACGGTCGCGCTCGACATCGTGCCTCCGCCGGTGCCGAAGATGGACCTGCGTGGCGCCGCCACGCTCGCGCAGCAGATCAGCAAGGCGGCGGCGCTGGCGGCGGCCATTCCCGGCGTCGGCGCGCGCAACACCGTCCGGCTGATCGTCGATGCCAACCGGCGGCAGGAATCCAGGGCGCGCGACTCGGTCGGGATCGCCGCGGACATCATCCGCCTCTACTCGGGACTGATCGGCGACGTCCCCTACGACGCCATCACCGTCGCGATGGTGGAAGACGAAGTGCCGGGCGGCCACGCGCCGGGGTATTTCGCGATGATCAACAACCCGCCGCCGGTGACGGCGTTCAACTGGCGCAACGATCCGGCGGCGTTCCAGGGCTTCCCCGAGTTCTTCATGGCGCACGAGCTGGCGCACCAGTGGTTCGGCCAGGCGGTGGGGTGGAAGAACTACCACGAGCAGTGGCTGAGCGAGGGCTTCGCGCAGTACTTCGCGGCGCTCTTCGCGCGCGATCGCCGCGGCGAAGGGGTCTTCCGCGACATCCTCAGGCAGTTCCGGCGCTGGTCGATCGAAGACTCCGATCAGGGCCCCGTGCACCTGGGCTACCGCCTCGGACACATCAAGGGTGAGACACGCGTGTTCCGCGCGCTGGTCTACAACAAGGGTGCGGCGGTGCTGCACATGCTCCGCGGCCTGGTCGGCGACGAGGCGTTCTTCAAGGGCCTGCGCCGGTTCTACGCCGAGAACCGCTTCAAGAAGGCCGGCACCGACGACCTGCGCAGGGCCATGGAGGCCGAAAGCGGGCGCAAGCTCGAGCGCTTCTTCGAGCAATGGATTTACGACTCGATGATTCCCCGGATGCGGTTCGCCTCGTCGGTCGAGGGCCAGGAATTGATCGTGCGCTTCGAGCAGATCGGCGAGGTCTTCGACGTGCCGGTCCTGGTGACGGTGACCTACGCCGACGGCAGGACCGCCGAGCACCTCGTGCCGGTCACCGAAGCCTCGGTCGAGCGGCGCTTCCCGCTGGCCGGCGCCGTTCGATCGGTCGAGCCCAACCAGGACGGCGGCGCCGTTGCGATTATCGAGAAACGGTAGGAACCGGGCTCCGGGAACCGGGCTCCGGGAACCGTAGTGTTTCTTCCGGAGCCCGGAGCCCGGAGCCCGGTGAGATATCATTCCAAGGTCATGGAAAACGTCACGCTGACCATTGATGGCCGCCAGTTGTCCGTACCCAAGGGCACCTCGGTCCTCAAGGCCGCCATTGAGGCCGGCATCCAGGTCCCGTATTACTGCTTCCACCCCGGCCTCGGCATCGACGCGTCGTGCCGCGTCTGCCTGGTCAAGATCGACAAGATGCCCAAGCTGCAGACGTCGTGTTCGACGCCGGTGGCCGAAGGCATGGTCGTGCACACGCGCCACCCCGAGGCCGTCGAAGGCCGCAAGGGCGTGTTCGAGTTCCTGCTGATCAACCACCCGCTCGACTGCCCGGTGTGCGACAAGGGCGGTGAATGCCCGCTGCAGGATTTCTCCTATGCGTTCGGCAACGACGCCAGCCGCATGGACTTCACGCGGCGCACGTTCGACGGCGAGGGCGTGAAGGCCGACGTCGACTTCGGGCCGACGCTGATGCTCAACCGCAACCGCTGCATCCTGTGCACGCGGTGCATCCGCTTCATGTCGGAGGTGGACGGCGACGCGCAGATCGGCACCATCAATCGCGGCAACGGCAGCGAGGTCGCGACCTTCAACGAGCAAGGCGTCCACTCGCTGCTCTCGGGCAACCTGATGGACGTCTGCCCGGTCGGCGCCATCACCACCAAGCAGTACCGCTTCCGCTCGCGCCCGTGGGACAACCCCCACGCCGTCGACACCACGTGCACGCTCTGCTCGAAGGGCTGCAGCACCACGGCGTGGCTCAAGGCCAAGCCGGAATGGGCGAAGGGCTCGCGGCTGGCGCGCGTCACGCCGCGCTACAACCCGGCCGTGAACGACTTCTGGATGTGCGACATCGGCCGCTTCCAGTACCTGTGGGTCGAAGGCGACGATCGGCTGAAGAAGCCCGCCATCCTGACCAAGGACGGCGTGCAGCAGGTGGGCACGTGGAAGGACGCGCTGATGCGCGCGCGCGACCTGCTGAACGCGGCCGGCCGCAAGGATCCCGCGTCGGTGCGGATGCTCGCCTCCGCCCACGCCGCCCTCGAGGAGATGTTCCTGCTCAAGCGCCTGGCCGAGGACCTGAAGGGCGAGGGCGGCGCGGCGCACGTGCACGTCGCCTGGCGGCGCACCGAGAAACAGCAGCCGAAGCAGACGAAGTTCCGCGTGCCGGCCACCGATGCGCCGAACGTGAACGGCGCGCGCGACCTCGGCCTCGCCGTGAACGGCAGCCTCGACGCCGAGCCGGACCTGTCGAGCCTGCGAAGCGCCATCGATCAGGACCGCGTCGCCGTCCTCTACGTCGTCGACCCGGGGCCCGATGGATCGATGGGCGACTTGGGCTGGCTGATCGACGCGAAGAAGAGCGGCCGCCTGCCCGTGCTGATTTACCAGGGCGTGCTGCAGACCGATCTGTCGAAGATCGCCGATGTCGTGCTTCCGGGCGCGGCGTGGGTCGAGAAGGACGCGATCTACACCAACGACCAGGGCCACGTGCAGGCGGCGTCGAAGGCCGTCAACGCGCCGGGCGAAGCCGTGGAAGACTGGCAGATCCTGACGAGCGTGGCGGCGGCGCTGGGCCTGCCCTACACCTACACCACGGCGGATCAGGTCCGCGCCGACGTGGCCGCCTCGCTCCGCCCTGCCCTGAGCGAGCCCGGAGGGCGAGTCGAAGGGAGCCGGCCCGAGTACGCGACCATCACCGCGCAGGTGTTCAACCGGCCCGTCAGCGCCGAGCACTGGCTGAAGGCCAGCAACCCGATGGAGCGGTGGAAGTGGGACACGATGTTCCAGGACCTCCCGCCCGTGAAGGGCCACAACGTGCAAATGGAGCAGCAGGCGATTTCGACCGTGATTCCGCTGCGGCTCGTAACGGAAGAGATTTCGCGCGCATCGGAGTAACAGCTTTCGGCTTTCAGCTTTCAGCTTTCGGCTCGGAGCCAGGAGCCAGGAGCCAGGAGCCCGGAGCCCGGAGCCCGTCTGTAACTATGGAAAACGTTTCGCTGCTCGGCGCGTTCGTGGCGGGGGTGTTGAGCTTCATCTCGCCCTGCGTGCTCCCCCTCATCCCCGGCTATCTGTCGTTCATCTCCGGCGTCTCGCTGGAAGAGATGCGCGGCGCCGGCGCGGTGGCCGGCGGCGGCGCCGTGGCCGGCGACCTCGGCATGAGCGCGGCGGCGAAGCGCCAGGTCCTCATCACGTCCCTGTTCTTCATCCTTGGCTTCTCGCTCGTCTTCGTCTCGCTCGGCGCCTCGGCCACGTTCCTCGGCCAGTTCCTGATGGAACGCCTCACCCTCTTCGGCAAGATCGCCGGCGTGCTGCTGATTATCTTCGGCCTGCACACCATGGGGGTCTTCAAGATCGGCTTCCTGCTGCAGGAAAAGCGCGTGCAGACCAACGCCAAGCCCGCGGGCATGCTGGGCGCCATGGTGGTCGGCATCTCGTTCGCGTTCGGCTGGACACCGTGCATCGGCCCGATCCTCTCGGCCATCCTGCTGGTCGCGGCCCAGCAGGACTCGGTCGGCCAGGGCATCCTGCTCCTGTCGGTCTACTCGCTCGGCCTCGCCATCCCGTTCCTGCTCACGGCGCTGGCCATCAACCAGTTCTTCGTCGCCTTCAAGAAGATCCGCCGCTACTACCACGCCATCGAGATCGTGTCGGGCCTCCTGATGATCGTCATCGGCGTCCTGATCTTCACCAACCGCTTCACGATCATCGCCCAGTGGCTCACGCCCTACCTGCCGACTTTCTAGCCTGTCAGTTCTGCTATTCTGTCCTCGTCCATGAGGAAGTCCGTCCGCATCGGATTGGTCGTGTTCGGGTTGCTGGTCACGGCCGGGCTCGGCTATCGCGCGCTGCAGGACGAGCAGGCCCTCGAGAGCGCGCAACTGAACCGCGCGGCCGCCGATCGCTTTGCCGAAGAAGCCTTGTCGGCCCTCGCGGATCTCAAGGCCACCCTTCACGCCTACGTCGCGCCGGGCCAGGGACTGCCTTTCTGGGCGGCGCGCTCAGCGACCCTGCTCGATGCCATCCGCGTGCGCCTGCTCGCCCTCGACGCCGCGCTGGCCGCCATCGGCGGCTCAGTGGCCGACTCGCTCGACGGCATCGATCAGCTGACCGCCGCCGAGAAGCGCGCGCGGACTTACGCCGATCGCGGCGAGCCGCTGCTCGCCGGCGACGTGATCTTCACCGAGGTGCGCGATCTGCTGATCGCAGCGGCCGGCCAGGTCACCGGCGCCCGGAACACCGTGAGGCGCGATCACGACCAGCGCGCCGCGGGTCTCCGCCGCGAGCAGGCGGGCCTGGCCCTCGGCGCAATCGCCCTGTGGCTGATCATCGCGCTGGCGATGGTGCCCGGCGCCGCGCCGGCCGCCGCCGTCGATCCGACCCAGTGGCGCCATGAGCTGGCGGGCCGCCTCAAGAAATCGGAAGACCTTCCGCTCAAGGACGAACCCGCGGCACCCGTTGCACATGCTGCACCTGTTGCACCTGTTGCACCCGCCGTGCCCGTGACCGCCCTCAGAGACGTCGGCGAGATCTGCGCCGACCTCTCGGCCCTCTCCGATTTCGGCGCGCTCACCGGCACGCTCGCCCGCGTTGCGGATGTGCTCGGGGCGTCCGGGGTCATCGTCTGGGTGGCCTCGAACGACGGCTCAAAGCTCTCGCCCGTGGCCACCTACGGATTCGATCCCCGCATGGTCGCGCGCATCGGCACCATCGCCCGTGAAAGCGCAAACCTCACGGCCGCCGCGTTTCGAGAGAACTCGGCGCGCGTGAGCCCGGCCGGCGGTTCCACGCCCTCGGCCCTGGCGATTTCCATGTGCGGGCCCACGGGGCCGCTCGGCGTTCTGTCGGCCGAGTTGCGGGCGGGCCAGAACGCCGACGAGGCCTGCGTGGCGCTGGCCACGATCTTCGCGGCCCAACTGGCCACGCTGGCCTTCCCGGTGTCGGTGGCCCCCGCCGCCGATGCGCCAATCGAAGGGGATGCCAGGAGGGCGGCATTGTAGTGCCGCCCGGGCCGTGTTGGGTAATGCGCGAATGAGCCTCACCGTCGTCCTCGCGGAAGACGACCCCGACATTCAGCTCGTGGCGCGTCTCGCGCTCAAGCGGGCCGGCTTCACCGTGCGTGTCGTCAGTAACGGCCGGGAAGCCCTCGCGGCCATCCGGGAGGCGCCACCGCAAGTGGTCCTCCTCGACTGGATGATGCCCGAGCTCGACGGTCCCGAAACCTGCCGCCAGCTCAAGTCCGACCCCGTCACGGCCTACATTCCCGTGATCTTTCTCACCGCAAAATCGCAGGAAGCTGAAATCCAGCGCGGCCTCAGCCTGGGCGCCGCTGGATACGTCACCAAGCCGTTCGATGCGCTCCAGCTCGGACAGCAGGTGTTGGACATCGTCGCGGCCGCCACAACTCCGTGACCATACGCGCGAAGGTGTTTGGCGCGCTCTGGCTGCTGATCATCCTGTCGGTCGTGCGCATTGCCGTCGTTCTCTATTCCTACGAGGAGGGGACGCGGCTGGATCTGACCCAGCAGCGCGTGACGGACGAGCTCAACCTGCACGGGATCATGTGGCGTGCGCTCGTCGAAATGAAGGACCATCAGCTGGCGTTTGAGTTGACGGGCGCGGCCCAGATGGCATCGCAGCGCGAGGAAGATCGCCGGATCTACACCGGATCGATGGGCCGGCTCAATTCGCTGGTCACCAATCCCGAACAACTGGATCGGCTGGCGAAGATCCGCTCCATCGTCGCGTCGTGGACCGGCGTCTGGGACGCGGCGCCGGCGCCGACCGGGTTCCCGTCGGTGGCCCAGGGCGAGCTGCTGCTGCGCGACAGCGAGGCGAAGTTCGCCGCCATCAGAGAGCTGCTCGTGGTGTTCGACGCCAACGAGCGCAGCCTGGTGCGACAGGCCATGGACGACACGGCGGACCAGCGGACGGCTTTCTCGACCGGGATCGCAGCCGTGGCAGCGCTGAACATCCTCGTGGTCGTCCTGTTGCTGCTCGGGTCCAAGCGATGGTTGCTCGATCCGCTGAGGCAGCTGACCGACTCGGCCGAACGGATCGGCAAGGGCGACTTCGCCGCCGCCCATCAGACGCTGCGCCAGGATGAGATCGGCGTGCTCTTCAATTCCTTCGCGAAGATGGCGCAGGGCGTGCAGAGCCGCGAGCGCGAGCTGGCGACCGCGCTCGGCGAATCGCGCGAGATGGCGCGGGTCACGTCCGAATCACGCCGGCGGGTCGAGGCCGCGCACGCCGACTTGCTGGCCACGCTCGAAACCGCGCCGGCGGCGCTGATGATCTTCAACGTCGACGGCAGCGTGCGCCTGCGCAACAAGGCGGCCACGGATGTCTTCGGCATCGAGCCGAAGACCAAGGAGCTGCGCAAGAACTACTGGAGCCGTTTCAAGCACGTCGCCAAGGACGGCAGCCTGATTCCTCCCGAGAAATGGATTGCGGCGTGCGCGCTCAGGGGCGAGACCGTCCAGAACGACGAGCTCGAGATCCATCATCCCGACGGCCGGGTGTTCCCCATCCTCGCCAGCGGCGCGCCACTGCGCAACGAGCTGGGCCACATCGCCGGCGCGGTGGTGGCGTTCCAGGACATCGCGCGGCTGCGCGAAGTCGATCGAATGAAGAACGAGTTCGTCTCGATTGTCAGCCACGAGCTGCGGACGCCGCTCACGTCGATCCGCGGGTCGGTCCAGCTCGTGCTCGACGTGCCGGAGTCGGTGCCCGACGCCGAGCACCGGCAGCTGTTGCAGGTGGCGTTGAACAACTGCGAGCGGCTGGTCCGGATCATCAACGACATTCTCGATGTCGCCAAGATCGAGTCGGGCAACATCACGCTGCAACGGAAGCCGTGCCAGGTCGCCGAGATCGTGCGGCAGTCGGTGCAGGTCGTCGAGGGCCCGGCGCGCGCCGTCGGCGTGTCGCTGGACGTCAGGCTGCCGGCCAGCCTCAAGCCGGTGATGGTCGACCCGGACCGCATTGTCCAGGCGCTCGTCAACCTGCTGTCGAACGCCGTGAAGTTCGCGCCGGCCGGCTCGACGGTCAGCGTGTCCGCCACCGGCACCGACACCATGGTCATGCTTTCGGTGGCCGATCAGGGGGAAGGCATCGCGCCGGCCAACATCGGCCGCCTGTTCGGGAAATTCCAGCAGGTTGACAGCTCGTCCTCCCGGAAGAAGGGCGGCACCGGGCTGGGCCTGGCCATCACGAAGGCGCTGGTCGAACAGCACGGCGGCCGCATCACCGTGGACAGCGAGCTCAACAAGGGCACGCGGTTCTCGTTCACCCTGCCGGTGGCGTCGGCTGAAGCCGCCGCCACGGTGGCGCCGGTCGTCGCCAACAAGGACGGGTCCGCCAGGCTCGCGGTGCGCCGCGTCCTGATTGTCGACGACGACGACGACTTCCGCGGCGTGTTGCGCAAGCAGTTGGCGCATGCCGGGTACGTGGTGCTCGACGCCCGCGACGGCGCGTCGGCGCTGCACGTCGCCCGCACGTCGAAGCCCGACGTCATCACCGTCGACCTGTTGATGCCCGGGCTCGACGGCTGGACCTTCATCGAGAAGCTCCGCCAGGAAGACGCCCTCGCCCGCATCCCCGTGATCGTGATGACGGCGTTGGCCGAACCCGGCGAGGGTGGGCGCCTGCCGGCTGATGTGGCCGTGATCATGAAAGGCGAAGGGCCCGAACGCCTGTTGCGCGAGGTCGGCCTTGCGCTGGCCGGCCGTGGCGGCGCCACCGTGCTCGTGGCCGAAGACGATGCGGACCTGCGCGGCGTGCTGACGGCGTCGTTGACGCGCAGCGGCCACCGTGTGCTGCAGGCGAGAGACGGCGCCGAGGCGCTGGCGGCCATCGAGCGCGAGCAGGTGGACCTGCTCGTGCTCGACCTCTGGATGCCCAACGTCGACGGCTTCGAGGTGCTCGAACGCCTCAAGGGCGCCGATGGCGAATCGAAGATCCCCGTGGTCGTGGTGACGGGAGGCGATCAGTCCGCCACCGAACTGCGGGCGATGCACCTCGGGGCAAACGTCTACCTCACCAAGCCCATCGAGGCCACCGCCCTCACCGAACAGGTCACGCTGCTGCTGGGGCTAAAGCCGGACGCCGGGGCGTGAGCGTGGCGACATAGGTGGCGACAAACCTTTAGGTTTGTCGATCACCGCCTTCACCGTCGACGCTTTCTTGTCCCGCACGATCCCAATCGCCACCTCGGTGCCGCCGGCGTCGCCGAGCTCGCGGATCAGGTCGTCGGCGTCGCGAACGGCATCGCCGTTTACCGACGTGATCACGTCGCCGGCCTTGATGCCCGCCTTCTCCGCCGCCGACCCCTGCGTCACGCTCGACACCAGCGCGCCTTCCTTGACGCCGAAGAACTCCGCCAGCTGCGGCGACAGCGAATCCACGGTCACGCCGAGGCGTCCGCGCGACGGCAGCCGCATCACCCCGCCGGGATCCATCCGAAACTCGAACCGCCGCGGCAGGTCGCGCAGGCCGTCGCGCAGGCCGCGCTCGATGTCGCGGCGGATCCGATCGCCGTCGATGTTCATGTTCCAGGTGAACGACCGGGCTTCGGGCGTGGCGTCCAGCACCTGGCGCTGCCCGCTCCTCAGCACCGCGATCTTCACGGTACGACCTTCCGGCGTCTCCTGGACCAGCCGCGTGAACTGCCGCGCGCTGCGGACCCGTTCCCCGTCGAACTCGACCACCACGTCACCGGCCTTGAGCCCGGCCTTGTCCGCGGGGCTGTCGTCGTTGACCTCGTCCACCTTCACGCCGGCGCCGCCATTGGCGCCTGCCCCGAGTGAAGTCGAGGGGTCGATGTCGCTGACCTGGACGCCCAGCTGGCTGCCGCGGCCATCCAGCATCATCAGGTTCCCGCGGGTCTGACCCTCGGGCGTGCGGAATTCAAAGCGATCCTGGGCAGCCAGGCCCGAAACGGCGGCGGCGACCGCCACGGCCAGGGCGAGGCAAAACACGCCAAACTTCAGGTTCTTCATAGGGGAAATCTCCTCACAACAGGGTCTGACGATTGGGCAAACCTAAAGGTTTGCCCCCACAACCGATACAATCCCGGGGATGCCAAAAGCCGGGGGCGAAAAAGCGGCGATCCTCGAACGCGCCGAACGCGAGCGCGTCAGGTTCCTGCGCCTGCAGTTCACCGACATTCTCGGCGTGATCAAGAACGTCGAGGTCCCCGACCGCCAGTTCTCGGATGCCCTCGACGGCAACATCATGTTCGACGGATCCTCCATCGAAGGCTTCGTCCGCATCGAAGAGTCGGACATGTACCTGCGTCCCGACCTGGCGACCTTCCAGGTGTTCCCCTGGACCGACGCCAGCGGCGCCCGCGTCGGCCGCCTGATCTGCGACATCGCCAACCCGGACGGCAGCCCCTTTGCCGGCTGCCCGCGGACCACGCTCAAGAACGTGATCGCGCTTGCCGCCGACCGCGGGTTCCGGATGATGGCCGGCCCCGAAACCGAGTTCTTCCTCTTCCTCCGCCGCGACGGCCGCGCCACCACCGAGACCCACGATCGCGCCAGCTACTTCGACCTCGCCCCGATCGATCTCGGCGAGGACGTCCGCCGCGAAATCGTCGTCGCCCTCGAACAGATGGGCATTCACGTCGAGGCCGCGCACCACGAGGTCGCGCCGGGCCAGCACGAAGTCGACTTCCACTACGACGATGTGCTGACGACGGCGGATAACGTGAGCACGTGCCGGTTCATCGTCAAGAACGTGGCGCTGCGCAACAACCTGCACGCCACGTTCATGCCGAAGCCGATCTTCGGCGTCAACGGATCGGGCATGCACACGCACCAGTCCCTCTATGCCGGCGGCAAGAACGCCTTCTTCGACGCCGACAACGAGATCCAACTGAGCCAGACGTGCATGCACTACGTTGGAGGGTTGCTGCAGCACGCAAAGGGGTTCTGTGCGATCACGAACCCGCTCGTGAATTCCTACAAGCGCCTGGTCCCCGGGTTCGAGGCGCCGACGGCGATCGCGTGGTCAGAGAAGAACCGCAGCCCGCTCGTGCGCGTGCCCGCGGCGCGCGGCACCGCCACGCGCATCGAGCTGCGCATGCCCGATCCGTCGTGCAATCCGTACCTGGCGCTGGCGGTGATGCTGCGCGCGGGCCTCGACGGTATCGAGCACGCCGTCGACCCCGGCCCGCCGGTCAACAAGAACATCTACAAGATGAGCCACCGCGAGCGCCGGCACCTGCGAATCGACGACCTGCCGGCCAACCTCAGCGAGGCGCTGGATGAGTTCGAGAAGGATGCGCTCGTGAGGGAGACGCTGGGCGAGCACATCTTCAATCACTTCCTCGAAGCCAAGCGCGAAGAGTGGGCCGACTACATCCGCCACGTGTCCCCTTGGGAGATGGATCGCTACCTCGGGGTGTATTGATCGGGTGACAAACCCGCCAAATTCCACGGAAAATTGACTGGCACGACCCTTGATATGTCAAGGGTAGGTCGCGACGGGTCACCCGGGGGGCGAATATTCAGGCAGGCGCTGGCATCGCCGCTTCCCGGCCGCAATCTTCACGAGCCGTTCGCGACCTACTTTTCCGAGCCCTCGTGAGGAACCCCCGTAAGGAACCTTCGGGAGGAACGATCGTGAGGAACGCCATGAAGAAGTTCGTCTTGGGATTGATGATCGCGGCGGTGGCCATGAGTGGCGCCTGCGCGTCGATGGGCTCGCGGTCGATTTCCGAGGTGCAGACCAACCCTGGAAAGTTCGCCGACAAGACGGTCACCGTTGAAGGCGTCGTGACCACCTCGTGGGGCATCCCGATGGTGCCGTTCAAGGTCTACCGCGTCAGCGACGGGTCGGGCGAGATGCTGGTGATTTCCGACAACAGCCGGCTGCCCGGCAAGAACGCCCGGGTCCGCGTGCGCGGCGAGGTCGAAGAGGTGGCGCTCATCGGCGGCCGGTCGTTCGGGCTGCACATCCGCGAGA
>Ga0156330_1076_pt1 | contig 20895 bp, 18 predicted proteins | sample RifCSPlowO2_12_FD_107978 | JGI IMG/M metagenome (GOLD analysis project Ga0156330, IMG submission 107978) | Acidobacteria bacterium RIFCSPLOWO2_12_FULL_67_14b | reverse complement strand
CTCGCCGAACATCCGCGCGTAGACGCCGTTCATCTGCTGAAACTCCTTCAGGTCGATCATGAACACGCCGCAGCGCAGCACGTGCGGCAGGTCGGAGCCACCGGCCCGCAGGATCGCCTGGACGTTCTTCAGGCATTGCTCGGTTTGCGTCTCCACGTCGGTGCCGGCCAGCTGGCCGGTCGCCGGATCGGTGGCGCCCTGGCCCGACACGAAGATCAAGCGGTCGAAGTTCATCCCGGGCGAATACGGCCCGACGGGTTTCGGAAGATTCGGAGCATGCACGGGCTTATGAGTCGGCATGCGGCATTATCATGAAGGCACGTGCCGAGATACAAGCTCACACTCGAATACGCGGGCACCAGGTACAGCGGGTGGCAGAAACAGAAGAACGCGCGCACCGTTCAAGGTGAAGTCGAACGAGCGGTCGGCGAGTTCACCCGGGACAAGACCTTCGAGTTCCAGGGGTCCGGGCGCACCGATGCCGGCGTGCACGCGCTCAGGCAGGTCGCGCATCTCGACGTGCGCAAGGCGTCGCCGGCCGAATCCCTGAGGCGGGGGATCAACGACGGCCTCCCGGCCGACATCCACATTCTCTCGGTCGACAGCGTGCCGCACCGGTTCCACGCGCGGCATGCGGCGGTCGCGCGCAGCTACCTGTATCAGATCTCCCGGCGGCGGAGCGCCTTTGCCAAGCCCTTCGTGTGGTGGGTGCGAGAGCCGCTCGACCTCGATCGGATGCGCGCGGCGGCCGCGGCCTTCGGCGGCATGCACGACTTTCAGTCGTTCAGCGACGACGATCCCGAGGAGAAGTCGACGGAGGTATTGGTCGAAGAGGTCGCGATCGCCGAGGACGGCGACCTGATCCTCATCCGCGTCGCCGGCTCGCATTTCATCTGGAAGATGGTGCGGCGGATGGTCGGGGTGCTGGCCGAGGTCGGCAAAGGCGGCCTGGCGATCGACGACGTGCGTCGGTGGCTGGGCGGGTCTAAAGATCCAGGCGGGTCTAAAGACCCGCCTCTACAGACTCCGGCGAGCCTTACCGCGCCGGCATCGGGCCTGTTTCTAGAGCGAGTGTTCTATGAGGGCGACTCGCGGCAGTTGCCGCTAGAAGCGGCGATTGCGGTTCGGCCTGCGCGTGGCTGACGTGGCGCTGGTAGCAGCGGTAGCAGAGCGCGTAGTACGGCTCCCAGCTGCTGCTCCCCTGCCCGCGGAACATGGCCCGCCGGGCTTCGCAGTGCTTGCAGGCCGTGCGGACTCCGGGAGCGGGACGGCGGAATCGGATGCGAATTGTCATAACGTCACCTTAAGCGGCGCTCGTGACAGATCAGGTCAACCTGGCCACCGCTGCATGTCATTGCACACAGCTGCCTAGGAATGCATATGCCGTGCCGGGAGTGGTTCGACCGTTTTCAGCCCGATTCCTGACCCTCATGGAACGGCATACCGAAATAGTCCGCCAATGGCGCATCCTACTGGCCCTCGAGGGGACATCGCGCGGGCTCACGCTTGCCGACGCCCAGGAGGCGGCCGGCGAAGGGGTGTCCGAGCGGACCATCCGGCGCGACTTCGACGCCCTCACGCAGGCCGGCTTTCCCATCGAGACCGCCAAGCGAAACGGGAAGACCGTGTTCAGCCTCAATCGCGATGTGTTCCGGGGCGTCGCTGCCGCGGGCTTCTCGCTTTCCGAACTCTGCGCGCTGTATCTGAGCCGGACGGTGCTGTCGGCAGTGGCCGGCGGTCCCTTCCGCGACAGCCTCGCCTCCGCGTTCGACAAGCTCTACGAAGCGCTGCCTCCTTCCCTGTGGAAGTTCATCGAGAGCCTCCCCGACGCCCTGGCCGCCAAGCAACACGCGATGCGTCCCCGGGCCGGCGGCTCGGCGAGGTTCATCGACACGCTGATGGCCGCCATTCTCGGCCGCCGGCGCGTCCGCATGCGCTATCACTCCTTCTCCAGCCAGAAGGTCAAGGAGTACCTCGTTGAACCCTACCGCCTGGCGTACGCGCAAGGCGGCCTCTACCTGCAGGCGTTCGTGCCGGAGTACGGCGAGATGCGGACCTTCGCCGCCCAGCGGATCGAGCAGGCCGTGGCGCTCGAGGAAGGCTTCAGTCCGGTGGCCGGCGCCCCGTCTGATGTGTTTCCGCATTCGCTCGGCGCGTTCTCGGGCACGCCTGAAGAAGTGGTGATCGAGTTCAGCGCGCACGAGGCGCCGTACATTCGCGAGCGCGAATGGCATTCGTCGCAGCAGATCGACGAGCTGGCCGATGGCCGCATCCGGCTGACGCTGAGCGTGGTGATCGACTGGGGCCTGCAGGCGTGGGTGATGGGTTTCGGCGCGGCCGCCACCGTGATCAGGCCGCGCGCGTTTGCCGATCGGATTGTCGAGAGCCTGGAGGAGGCGCGCGCGTCCTACCTCAAGACCTGAAACGGATCGATGGCGGTGCCCTGCCACCACTGTTTCTGGTCCGTCATCCTGACGATCGCGAAGTGCAAGTGGCCGGGTCGGCGCCGGCGAGGGCCGCCGGCCGTGTTTCTCCGGGAAAGATCACAAACAGCGCCGCCATCACCAGCATCCCCGCGAGGAAGCCACACGAGGCGGCGAACACGAGCCACGATCGCGGCGGCAGCGAGTTCTTCATCGCCTATTGGAGCTGCTTGAGCGCCTCCTGGATCGGGGCCAACATCATGCGCACCCCCGCATCGTCCGACTCGCGCACGTTCACGTACAGGCTGAGCAGGAATGCGCGCAGGTTGTGGCGCTTGGCAAGGCCCAGTTCCGACTTGAACGAGTCGCTCCAGGTCACGGCCACGCCGGGTTTGGCAAGTTCCGTGAACCACGCGGCCCACTCGGCGTCGGTGTGGAGCTTGCGCTGGGCGGCGAAGAACACCGGCCGCGCGAGCCGTTCGGGCTCGCCGGCGTGATAGCTCATGATCCTCGGCGGCGACACCTGCGTCGCGATCGCGACCAGCAGGCGATCGAGCTGGGCTTTCGTCACCTCGACGTTGAGCATGAGTTGCAGAATGAGATCGGCGGTATGAGCGACGCCGTGGCGCCACCCTTCCGTGTCGCTGAAAGCGCGATAGTCGTCGATGGTCGGCAGGTAGGCGGCGGCGGCCCGCACGAGGGCGTCGCGCTCGTCGGCGGACATCCAGCTCTTGATCCGATCCGTTCGCGCCACCTCCGCCAGCACCAGGGCGGCAAACGGCCGCCTGAAGCCCTGAGGATCGGGTGCCTTCAGCATCGAGAACAACGTGTCGCGGACGGTGATCAACGTGGCGCGATCGAGATCGCCCGCGCGCATCCACGCCGAGAGCGCTTCGAATGCGATGCCGTCGCGCACCTCGGGATCGGGGTGGCCCAGGCACGCGGTCAGCGCCAGCGCGAGCGCCCGCTTGGCGGCGGCATCGGGCACCACGAACTTTCCGATCTTGAGCAACCGGAGTTGCTCGACGGTGGATCCGGCCGGCGGGCACTCGCTGCCGGCCTGCCGTGCGGCTGCCGGAACCGACACGGCGATGCTGAGCATGAGGGCGACGGCAATGCGGATCAGGATCATATGTGTGTCAGAAGGTGGCGAGGATGTTGGCCGGCGATCCCGTGCCGCCGGTCACCGCCAGCGGTGCGATGGTGAGCAGGAATTCCCAGCGATTGAGCTTCGCGGCCGTCGCGGCCACGCTCTCCAGATCCTGGTTGTCGAGCAGGTTGATGCCGAGGCCGGTGAGCAGCAGCGTGTGCACCGGCAGGCCGATGCCCTCGACCATCGACGGGACGACGTCTTGCGCCGCGTCGCTGCCGACGAAGGCGACGCCGCGCGCCTTAATCCACGGCGCCACCGACGCGTGGAACCCGGCGCCATTGCGGCCGACGGCCCAGGGGCCGACCTTCTCGCGCCGCGCCCATCGGCCGGTGCGCAGCAGGAGGGCGTCGCCGGTGCCGATCTTGATGCCCGCCTTCTTCTCCCACGCTTCCAGATCCTCGACGTAGATCGGCGTGCCCGGCTCGAGGTACGGCAGTCCCCGCAGCCGGGGGATGTCAACCAGGATCCCGCGCGTGATCACGCCCTGCTTGAGGTTGTCGATGCCCAGCTTGACGCAGCCTTTCTCGGTGTTCACCTCCGCGCGCGGGTAGCCGTTGTAGGTCTGATCCTTGTAGAGGATGTGGCAGAGCCCGTCGATATGGCTGTGCGCGTAACCGTGGTACGACACGCGATAGTTGTCCATGCTGTTGCCACCCAGCATGGTGTGCCCGAACGGGCTGGCGTTGTCGTCGGCCTTGTCGGTCATCAGGTCATGCGACAGCGACACCGACTGGCCGAGCTTGACCAGCGCGACCGCCTGCTTGCGCTTGGCATCGGTCAGCAGGTTGGCCGAGCCGAGCTGATCGTTGGCGCCCCATCGGCCCCAGTTCTTGACCTGCTGGAACAGCGCGTCGAATTCGGCGAGGTTGCGCGGCGCGCGCGGCGCGGCCGCCCAGCCCGAATTGCCGGAGCCGAAAGCGGTCTGCGCCATCACGCCGGCCAGACACACCGCCACCAGAAGTCCTCGACCCACAACCCACCTGCCCTTCGTCATTGCACGACTTGAAGGATCCGCTCGACTAGTCAACCAATGCCTGCAGCACGGCGGCCTTGAACTTCTGGCGCAGGAGGTCGGGACTGGCCGGCACATTCTGCGTCATCAGGATCACGACCGTCTGTTTCGCGGGATCGATCGCGAAGAAAGTCCCGGCCGATCCGTCCCACCCGTACTCACCCGGCGAGGTCAGGTAGCCGCGCGCGTTCGGCGTGACCACCACGTCCACGTTGCCGAGACCCCATCCCATGGCACCGCCGCGCTGCTGCAGGACCGGGGCCGGCAGGCCGTTTTCCGTCATTGTCTCCGCGGTCCTGGCGCTCAGCAGCCGCACGCCGCCGAGCTCGCCCTTGTTCAGCAGCATCTGGCTGAAGCGAAGAAAGTCGGGGACCGTCGACACCAGTCCGACCGCGCCCTCGAGCAGCTTCGGCTGCTGGGTGAACGGTACCTCTTCGATCTCGAACGGCGCGAGCGGCCCGCCTTGCGACGATTGATAGACGGTGACGAGGCGTGACTGCGCGGCCGGTGCCACCCAGAACGACGTGTCGGACATGCCGAGCGGGCGCAAGATCCGTTCGGTCACGAAGACGTCGAACGGCTTGCCGGACCAGACTTCGACCAGCCGTCCCAGCACCGTCGTGCCTTCGCTGTAGCGGAAACGGGTGCCGGGATCTTCCATCAGCGGCGCCCGCGTGATGCTGACGACAAACTGCGGCAGCGCGACCGTGCGATCGCGCACCTGCAGCCGCCGATACAACTCCGACGTGCGGTGGCTCAACCCCGAGGTGTGCAGTAACAGGTCTTCGATCGTGATCTCGCGCGCCGGCCGCCGTTTCGGTCCATCCGGTGTGTCCTGGACCATCACGTCCTTGAACTCGGGCAGGTACCTTGCGGCCGGATCCGCGAGCCGGAACTTGCCTGCTTCCTGCAGCATCATCACCGCGACCGCGGTGACGGCCTTGGTCATCGAGTAGATGCGGAACAACGACCGTTCGGTCATCGGCGCCCTCGTCTCGAAACTCTGCAAGCCGACCGGCTCGAGGTAAACGACCTTGCCGCGCCGTGCCACGGCGGCCACGGCTCCGGAGATCTTGCGATCGGCCACGAATTGCCTGAGCAGGGCGGTGGCGGCCTGCAGGCGGTCGGCCGACATGCCGACGGCGTCCGGAGTGGCGCTCGGCAGGCCGGGCTGTTGGGCCGCGAGGCCAAGTGTGAGTACGCAGGCCGCGAGGACGCAGATCGATCTCATAGGCTGGTCACAATCCACCCGTGGTTACCGTGTCGGCAACAGCGACTTGCGGAGCTTCGCCACCATCGTGAAGTTCGGATCGACGACGTTGGCGACCTCGTATTCGAGCGCCTGGCCCATCAGCGCCGCGGCCGCGCGTTCCGAGAACCCGTAGTCGGCCACCAGCCATCGCTGCATCTCGGTGGTCGCGTGCTGCAGCGCCTGCAGCAGCGGCCGCGCGCTGCCGAGCACCATGATGTGCGTCTCGTTCTCGAGCCGCGGCCAGCCCACCGCCTTCTTCTTGATCAGTTGCACGGTGAACTCGACGTCCATCGACGTCTCGATGCCGGTGCCCACGACCTCGCCTTCGCCCTGCCGCGCGTGGCCGTCGCCGAGGAACAACAGGGCGCCCGGCTCGCTCACCGGCAGCGTGACCCTCACGCCGGCGTTCAGTCCCGCGTAGTCCATGTTGCCGCCAAACGCGCCGGGCGTGCTGGTGGCGACCGCTTCCTTGCGGGCCGGCGCCACGCCCAGGCATCCGAGCATGGTCCGCAGCGGTAGTTCGATCGCCGGCGACAGGTCGCCGCCCGCTTCGAGGCGCGCGGTGCCCTTCGCCTTGTCGATGGCCCACGTGACGCGCCGGCCCTCGAGTCCCGCGCGCTGAAGCAACGCCGCCGGATCCACGGCGTACGGCGCCAGCAGGCTCGACGAGTATCCCGTCGCGCGGTTGGTTTCGATCTTCTCGATCGACACCACGAGCGCGTCGCCCGGCTCCGCGCCTTCGACGAAGAACGGGCCGGTCTGCGGGTTGGGGCCGGCGGCCACCTGCTTGCCGTCCCAATCCGCGCCGGCCGCGTCGATGGTCTTCGTGATCACCCGCTCCCCCGGCTTGATGCGGAGCGCCGGCGGATGCGCGTGCGAGAAGGTGTTGTAGAACTGCGTCGGCACGAATCGATGCGTCCCGCCTTGTGCGGCCATCTCGACGACGATCAGCAGTGCCAGTCCGATGCCAGCAAACGCGCGCATGTACACTCTCCTAATCCCAGCGGTGGACGTGGACGAGGTGATCAGGACCCGTATGATACGCTCCAAACGATGAGCAGCGCGACCCCCGTCGATCTCGACGAGGCTGATCTTCTCCGGCGATTGCGCGCGGGCGACGAGTCGGCGTTCGAGCAGGTCGTTCGCACCTACGGCGGGCGGCTCCTGGCGGTCACCCGGCGCATTCTCGGCTCCGAGGAAGACGCGCGCGACGTCGTCCAGGACGCGTTCCTGAATGCGTTCCGCAGCTTGGATCGGTTCGAAGGCCACGCCAAGCTGTCGACGTGGCTGCACCGGATTGCAGTGAACGCGGCGCTGATGAAGCTGCGCACGCGGAAGCGCAAGCCCGAACAGTCGATCGAGTCGCTGCTGCCGGCGTTCCTCGACGACGGCCACCACGAGGAGCGGTTCCAGAGCTGGGACGAGCCCGTCGACAAGGTGATGGAGCGGGCCGAGACCCGGGAGCTGGTCCGGAAGCACATCGACCAGCTGCCAGACGGCTACCGTACCGTTCTCGTGCTGCGCGACATCGAAGGGCTGGATACCGAGGAAACCGCGACGATGCTGGGCCTGTCCGTGAACGCCACGAAGATCCGCCTGCACCGCGCCCGGCAGGCGCTGCGCACGCTGCTCGCCCCGCACTTCAGGAGCCTGGCGTCATGAAGTGCCGCGAACTGGCCGACTTCCTCATGGACTACGTGAGCGGCGAGCTGTCCGACGACAGCCTGGCGCATTTCGAGCTGCACCTCCAGCGCTGCCGGAACTGCCACGAATACCTGTTGCAGTATGAGAGCACCATCAAGGCGGGCAGGATTGCCTGCGGCGAAGCCAGCGACGAGCTGCCCGACGACATCCCCGACGATCTGGTGAAGGCCGTCATGGCCGCGCGCAAGCTGACCTAACCTGCGTTTAATCTGCGTTCAATCGGCGGCCCGTCACACGAGCGGTGTGTCGGCGTCGCCCTCGACCAGCCGCTGCTCGTCGTCGTGGTCTTCGACCGGCCCCTGCTTGCGCGCATAGACGTAGGCGCCGCCCATAATCACCGCAATCAGCGCGAGCGACAGCCATTTCGGGATGGCGAAGTGGATCCAGCCCTCGCCGTGGGCGTACTCGAGCAGCAGCTTGACGCCGACCCACGTGATGATGATGAACGCGCCGTCGACCAGCGCCGGGTAGCGGCGGATCAAGCCGAGCAACTGGCCGATCACCATCCGCATCATCACGATGCCGAGAATGCCGCCCGTGATCACGACCCAGAGCTTGTTGGAGATCGCCACGGCCACGAGGATTGAATCGATCGCGAAGACGATGTCGGTCAGCTCGACCTTGACGACGGTCGCCCAGAACGGGTTCAGCCCCAGCCACGGCGTGGCCGGCGGAATGTGCCCGCTCTTGCGCGTGCTGTCGTGGCCGAAGAAATGCTGATACGGCAGCCACAGCAGGTAGACCCCGCCGGCCAGCTTCACCCACCCGAGTGCGAGCAGGTACGCGGCCATCGCCGTGGCCGTGGCCCGCATCGTGAAGGCGCTGAGCATGCCGTAGCGCAGGGCCTTCTTCTGCTGATCCTTCGGCAGGCTCAGCACGCGGATGGCCAGCACCATGGCGTTGTCGGCGCTGAGGACGCCCTCGAGCGCGATCAGCAGCAGGATTGTCAGGATGTCGGAGAGCTGGACGTCGAACACGTGCCATCAAGTATAGCTGTGCCGCGCGTGGTCCGGCCCGACAGGCGTTTGTGCACCGCCGGGCTCGTGAGCTCCCGCAGCGCGTCGCGGCCGGCCCAGCGCACCTCGGTCGCGGTCATCGGCGTAGCGTAGCCACATTGACACGATTCGTATCAATGTCTACACTTGAGATGTGTCAACTTCAGACCTGATTTTCATCTCCGTGGCGGCCCGGATGCTCGACATGCATCCGCAGACCCTGCGCAAGTACGAGCGGCTCGGCCTGGTGCGGCCCGCGCGCACGGTCGGCAGCATGCGGCTCTACTCGCGGGACGAGATCGGGCGGCTGCGCTTCATCAAGCGGCTCGTCGATGAGGCGGGGGTCAATCTTGCAGGGGTCCAGCAGTTGCTGTCGGTCGCCGAGGCGATGCAGCGCATCCGGCCGATGATGCGGCCCGGCGCGCTGCAGCGCGACGCGACCCGTCGTCGGCTGGTGCGTGAAATGGATCAGCTGGCGGCGCTCCTGGGACTGGACGACGAGGCGTAGTCGTGGATTTCAAGGACTACTACACGACGCTGGGCGTGGCGAAGACCGCCTCCGACAAGGAGATCAAGCAGGCGTTCCGGAAGCTCGCGCGCAAGCACCACCCCGACGTCAACCCGGGCGACAAGGCGGCCGAGGCGAAGTTCAAGGAAGCGAACGAAGCCAACGAGGTGCTCAGCGACCCGGCGAAACGGAAGAAATACGACGAGCTGGGCGCCAACTGGCGCGCCTACGAGAACGCGCCTCCGGGCGCCGGCCCGTTTGGCGGCGGCTGGACCCCCGGCACGGGCGGCGGCGGCGGCTTCCGGACGATGACCGAAGAGGAAGTCAACGAGATGTTCGGCGGCGACAGCGGCGAGAGCCCCTTCTCCGACTTCTTCCGCACCTTCTTCGGCGGCATGGGCGACGAGCCGTCGGCCGGCGCGCGCGGCGGCCGCGGCCGTCCCAAGGTCCGAAAGGGACAGGACCTCGAGCACCCGTTCGAACTCGATCTCGAGGATGCGATCCGCGGCAGCCAGCAGCGGTTGTCGCTGCGCCACGACGGCCACGCGCGGACCGTCGATGTGCGCATCCCCGCCGGCGTGACCGAAGGCTCGCGCGTGCGCATTGCCGGCGAGGGCGGGCGCGGCACCGGCTCGGGACCGAGCGGCGATTTGTACCTGCGCGTGCAGTTGAAGCCGCATCCGGTGTTCGAGGTGAAGGGGCGCGACGTCTACACGCGCACGCGGGTCCCGGTGCCCACCGCGGTTCTCGGCGGCGAGGTCGACGTGGTGACGCCCGAGGCAAAGACCCTGCGGCTCAAGCTGCCGCCGGGCACGCAGAGCGGCCAGCGCTTCCGGTTGCGTGGGCACGGGCTCCCCGCGGTCGGCAAGCCCGACGAGCGCGGCGATCTGTACGCGAACGTCGAAGTCGAGATTCCAAAAACCCTGACGGACGAGGAGCGAAAGCACTACGAGGCGCTGAAGAAGGCAAAAGGCTGAAGGCAGAAGGCAGAAAGTATGAATCTCAACAAGTTCACCGAAAAGGCGCAAGAGGCCCTCGTCGCGGCGCCGGCGCTGGCGTCCGAGTACCACCATGCGCAAGTGGAGCCGGAGCACCTGCTCGTCACGCTGATCGAGCAGGAGAACGGCGTGGTGCCGAGCGTCCTGCGCAAGATGTCCGTGGACCCAGGCCAGATCGGGCGCGCCGTGCGCGACCACCTGGCGAAGCAACCGAAGGCGCACGGCGGCGCCGAGCCGCACCTGTCCCCTCGCGTGCGCGTGGTGGTCGACGCCGCCCAGGCCGACGCCAAGACCATGCAGGACGAGTACGTGAGCACCGAACACCTGCTGCTCGGCCTGTTGAGCGAGCCGGGACGCGCCGTCACGATCGAGCAACTGAAACAGCACGGCATCAGCCGCGAGCGCGTGCTCGAGGCGCTCGCCGGCATTCGCGGGAGCCAGCGCGTGACCGATCCGAATCCCGAGAACAAGTACGAAGCGCTCGAGAAATACGGACGCGATCTCACGGAGCTGGCCCGCAAGGGCAAGCTCGATCCGGTGATCGGCCGCGACGAAGAGGTGCGGCGCGTCATCCAGGTCCTGTCCCGCCGCACCAAGAACAACCCGGTGCTGATCGGCGAACCCGGCGTCGGCAAGACCGCCATCGTCGAGGGGCTCGCCCAGCGCATCGTCCGCGGCGACGTGCCGGAGGGCCTCAAGGACAAGCGCATCGTCACGCTCGACATGGGCTCGCTGATTGCGGGCGCCAAGTACCGCGGCGAGTTCGAGGACCGGCTGAAGGCGGTGCTGAAGGAAGTGGGCGATTCCGACGGCCAGATCGTGCTCTTCATCGACGAGCTGCACACGGTGGTCGGCGCCGGCGCCTCGGAAGGGTCGGTCGACGCCTCGAACATGCTCAAGCCGATGCTGGCCCGTGGCGAGCTGCACACCATCGGCGCGACGACGATCGACGAGTACCGGAAGTACATCGAGAAGGATGCGGCGCTCGAACGCCGGTTCCAGCCCGTGTCGGTCGGCGAGCCGACGGTGGAAGACACGATCAGCATCCTGCGCGGGCTGCGCGAGCGTTATGAGATCCACCACGGGGTCAAGTTCAAGGACGCGGCGCTGGTGGCGGCGGCGGTGCTGTCGCACCGCTACATCACGGACCGCTTCCTGCCCGACAAGGCGATCGACCTGATCGACGAGTCGGCGTCGAAGCTGCGCATGGAGATCGACTCGATGCCCGTCGAGCTAGACGAGATCCAGCGGCGCATCATGCAGCTCGAGATCGAGCGGCAGGCGCTGCGCAAAGAAAAGGACAAGGCGTCGAAGGACCGCCTGGCGAAGCTGGAAAAGGACCTGGCCGACCTCAAGGAGCAGTCGACGGAGCTGACATCGCACTGGGGCCAGGAAAAGGACGCCATTCAGGCCGGGCGCAAGCTCAAGGAAGAGCTCGAGCAGGTGCGCGTGGAGGTGGAGCGCGCGCAGCGGGCCGGCGACTACGCGAAAGCGTCGGAGCTGCAGTACGGCCGCGTGCCGGCGCTCGAGACGAAGATCAAGGAACAGGAAGCGCGGCTGCAAAGCCTGCAGCAGACCAAGAGCATGCTGAAGGAGGAGGTCGACGAGGAGGACATCGCGCAGGTGGTCGGCAAATGGACCGGCATCCCGGTCAGCCGGCTGCTGGAAGGCGAAGTACAGAAGCTGCTCAAGATGGAAGAGCGGCTGCACCAGCGCGTGGTCGGCCAGGACGAGGCCATCCGCGCGGTGGCCAACGCCATCCGCCGCGCCCGCGCCGGACTGCAGGATCCCCACCGGCCGCTGGGCAGCTTCATCTTCCTCGGCCCGACGGGGGTCGGCAAGACCGAGCTGGCCCGCGCGCTGGCGGAGTTCCTCTTCGACTCGGACCAGGCGATGATCCGCATCGACATGTCCGAGTACCAGGAGAAGCACACCGTGTCGCGCATGATCGGCGCGCCTCCGGGGTATGTCGGCTACGACGAGGCCGGCCAGTTGACCGAGGCCGTGCGGCGGCGGCCCTACTCCGTCGTGTTGTTCGACGAGGTCGAGAAGGCGCATCCCGAAGTGCTCAACGTGTTGCTGCAGTTGCTCGACGACGGGCGGCTGACGGATGGCAAGGGCCGCGTCGTCGACTTCACCAACACCGTGGTGGCGATGACGTCGAACCTGCAGAACCAGGAGTCGCTGCGGGCGCACTTCCGCCCGGAGTTCATCAACCGGATTGACGACATCATCGTCTTCCACGCGCTCGATCGCGAGCACATCAAGCAGATCGTCGACATCCAGCTGCGCGGCCTGCTGAAGCGCCTCGAGGATCGGAAGATCCGGATCCAGCTCTCCGATGCGGCCAAGGACTTCCTGGTGCGCGAAGGGTATGATCCGATCTACGGGGCTCGCCCGCTCAAGCGAGCTCTGCAGCGCCGCCTGCTCGATCCGCTGGCGCTCAAGGTGCTCGACGGCGCGTTTCGCGACGGCGATACCGTGATGGTGGATGCCGCCGGCAACGACTTGACGTTCGAGAAAGGTCACACGGTTCATGCCTAGTCCCTCGCTGCCCCCGGGCGGATCGTCGAAGGATCGCCGCCAGGCGCCGAAGCCCGCCGCACTCTGGTGGGTGCTCGGCGCCCTGACGCTGCTCGCGCTCGGCCAGGCCTACTTCCTCGCGCCCGCCGGGCGGCAGCTCTCGTACAGCGAGTTCAAGGGCCTCGTTCGCGGCGGCCAGGTGGCCGAGGTGGCCGTGGGCGACACGATCATCCACGGCACGCTCAAGAAGGCCGCCGAGGACGGCACGTCCACGTTCACGACCACGCGCATCGAGGATCCGAAGCTGGTCGAGGAGCTGGACCAGGCGGCCGTGAAGTACAGCGGCGAGGTGGTCAGTCGCTGGCTGCCGGAGGTGCTGGGCTGGCTGTTCCCGATCCTGATCCTCGTGGCGCTGTGGTCGTTCTTCTTCAAGCGGATGGGCGGCGCCGAAGGCGGCGTGATGTCGTTTGCCCGCAGCAAGGCGAAGATCTACGCCGAAGACGACGTCAAGACCACGTTCCAGGACGTGGCCGGCGTCGACGAGGCCGCGCGCGAGCTCCGCGAGATCGTCGAGTTCCTGAAGACGCCGAAGAAGTTCACCAACCTCGGCGGCAAGATCCCGAAGGGCGTGCTGTTGGTGGGGCCCCCGGGCACCGGCAAGACGCTGCTGGCGCGCGCGGTGGCGGGCGAAGCGAAGGTGCCGTTCTTCAGCCTGAGCGGATCGGAGTTCGTCGAGATGTTCGTGGGCGTGGGCGCGGCGCGCGTGCGCGACCTGTTCAAGCAGGCCGAAGCCAAGGCGCCGTGCATCGTCTTCATCGACGAGCTCGACGCGATCGGCAAGACGCGCACGCCCAACGCCTTCGGCGGCCACGAAGAGCGCGAGCAGACGCTCAACCAGCTGCTGGCCGAGATGGACGGCTTCGACGCGCGCAAGGCGATCATCATCATGGCCGCGAAGAGGTCCTGAAGATCCACGTGCGCAACGTGAAGCTCGACCCGTCCGTCGAGCTGCGCAAGGTCGCGGCGCGGACGGCCGGCTTTGCGGGTGCCGACCTCGCCAACCTCGTGAACGAGGCCGCGCTGCTGGCGGCCCGCCGCGACGCCGAGGTCGTGCAGATGCGCGACTTCGACGAGGCGATCGACCGGCTCGTCGCGGGTCTCGAGAAGAAGCGCGTGATGAACACGAAGGAGCGCGAGATCGTCGCGTATCACGAGTCGGGCCACGCCATTGTGGCGAGCGTGCTGCCCAACATGGATCCGGTGCACAAGATCTCGATCGTGGCGCGGGGCTTCGGGGCGCTCGGCTACACGATGCAACTGCCCCTCGAAGACAAGTACCTGATGCAGAAGGGTGACCTGCTCGCTCAGCTCGCCATCCTGCTCGGCGGCCGGGCCGCCGAAGAGATCGCCCTCGGCGAAATCTCGACCGGTGCGCAAAACGACCTGCAGCGCGTGACCGACCTGGCCCGCTCGATGGTGACCGAATGGGGTATGAGCGAGCGGCTCGGCACGATCAATTTCGACCAGAACCGCCGGGGCCGGTACCTCGACCTCGGCTTGCCCACCGAGCGGGGCCTCTACAGCGACGACACCGCCCGGCTCATCGACGACGAAGTGAAGCAGATCATCACGGGCGCGCACAACGAAGCCCGCCGGATCCTGCGGGATCGCCGGGACGTGCTCGAACGGGTGACCCGCCGGCTGCTCGAGAAAGAGGTGATGGAAGGCGACGAGCTGCGCGAGTTAATGGCCGCTCATCCCGAGCGCGGTCCGGAACCCGCGCCTGAACCGACCCCCGAACCCCTGAACCGTTGAACTTCTGAACCCCTGAACCCGCCCGCCTTCGCTCGCGCAGAAAATCAGGCGAGCTTCGGCGAGGTCCCGCCGAAGCGGCCTTCGGCCGCGAAGGCGGATCATTGACTACATTGCAGGCATTGATATAGCCTGCATTGCAGTCATGGCAGCCATTTACCTCGGAGAATTCGAATACGCCGTCCTGCTGGCCACGCTGCACCTCGATCAGGAGGGCTATGCGGTGCCGATCCGCGAGCTGATCGAAGCGCGGACCGGCCGGCCCGTGGCGCGCGGCGCGCTCTACACCGCCCTGGACCGTCTCGAGGGCAAGGGCTGCCTGCGCTCGCGCATGGGCGACTCCACCGACGAACGCGGCGGCAAGGCCCGCCGCTACTTCACCGTTACGGCCTCGGGACTCAAGGCCATCAGGGCCACCCACGGCGCCCTGGCCAGCATGGCCAGGGGCCTTGAAACGATCCTGGAGCGTTCATGACCACAGCCCCATCGCGCCTCGCGGAACGCGTGCTCGCCTTCGTCGTGCGGGATCCGGAATGGCGTGATGGCGTCATCGGCGACCTGCGCGAGGAACACGCGAAGCTCGTCGGGCGGATCGGGGTCGATGGCGCCCGGCGCTGGCACCGGCGGCAGGGCCTGGCCGTCGCCTTCCGCTACGGGGCGCATCGCCTGCTGCGGCGCGGCACGCCGCCCCGCCGCTGGTTCGCGGCGGTTGCGCACGAGTCGGATGGGTCGATGGCCGCCGGGCTGACCCGCGATGTCCTGTATGCCTGGCGCTCGGTCACCCAGCGCCCGGCCCTCTCGGCCGTCATCGTCATGACGCTGGCGCTGGCGCTGGCGGCCAACAGCACCACCTACAGCCTGATGGACGCGATCGTCCTCCGGCCGTACCGGTTTCCCGATGTCGACCGCCTGCTGATCGTGGTGTCGCATCCGGCCAACGAGGTTCAGCGGCTGCTCGATCGCGACTCGGTGGCGCGCGGAGACTATCGCGACTGGCAGGGCGAGTCGAAGACCGTGCGGCAGTGGGCCGCGTACGAGTGGTGGGATGCCAACCTGTCTGGCGTCGACATTCCCGAGCAGGTGCCCGGCTTCCGGGTCACGCCAGGGTTCTTCTCGACTCTGGGCGTCACGCCCGCGCTCGGCCGCGAGTTCCTCGACGAGGAAGCCCAGCCGGGACGCCACCGCCGGGTTGTCCTGTCGCACACGCTGTGGACGCGGCGGTTTGCCGCCGATCCCGGCATCGTCGGATCGAGCATCCGGCTGGATGGCGAGCCGTACGAAGTCGTCGGCGTGGCGCCCGAGGGGTTCCAGGTGCCGCTGGGCGCGGAGGCGTGGGCGCCGATCGCCTACGACGCGGCCCAATGGCAGGATCACGGGTCGACCACCGACCTGTCGGTGATCGGGCGGCTGGCCGGCGGCGCCACGCTCGAGGGCGCGCGCGCCGAGATCGCCGCGGTGGTCGATGGGCAGCGCCGCGACCACCCCGACACCAACGCGAATCGCGCGGCGACGGTCGTGAGTTTCACGGCGGGCATGGCCGACCCGGGCGCGGGCCCGCTGATGGCGGTGTGGCAGGTGGCGGCAGGGCTCCTGTTGTTGATTGCCTGCGCCAACATCGCGAACCTCCTGATGGCGCGCGGGACCGAACGTTCGCAGGAGTATGCCGTCCGGCTGGCGCTCGGCGCGAGCCGGTCGCGCCTGTTCGGTCAGACGCTGATCGAAGGGCTGATGCTCTCCGCCCTGGCCTGCGGCGCGTCGATTCCGCTCGCGGTCGCGGGACTGGGGATGTCCCGGCGGGCCATTCCCGAATCGGTGATCCGGTTCATCCCGGGGTTCGAGTTCATCCAGTTCGACGTCCGGCTGCTGGCGCTGACGGCGCTGCTCGGCACCACGGCCACGCTCATCTTCGCGATGGTGCCGGCGCTGCAGGCGATGCGGTCCGACGTTTCAGAGAGCCTGCGACAGTCCGGCCGCACCCAGACACCGGCGCGCGGCCGGCGGCGGTTACGCAGCGTGCTGGCGACGTCGCAGGTCGCGCTGGCGCTGGCGTTGCTCTTCGGATCCGGGCTGGTCCTCACCGCCGCCGATCGCTTCACCAATGGCGTGCTCGGGTTCGACAAGCACAACGTCCTGGTCGCGCAACTCGTGTTGCCGGAACGGGCCTACGCGGCGGCCGAGACGCGACGCCGGTTCATCACGCGCGTGACCGACGGGGTCAGCCAGATTCCGGCCGTGACCGGGTCGGGCATCACGAGCCACATTCCCTACGGCCCGGCCAACCAGATGCGGCGGTTCTGGCCCGAGGGACAGGACCTGCGCGAAGACGAGGCGCGCCTGGTCAACTTCCGCCGCTCGTCGGCCGGCTACTTCGGCGTGATGCGGATCCCGCTCGTCGCCGGACGGCAATTCGACGATCGCGACCGGCCCGGGTCCACGCCCGTGGCGATGGTCAGCGCCAGCCTCGCACGGCAGTACTGGCCGGGCCAGGATCCGATCGGCCGGCGATTCAAGCTCTCCCTCGACGGTGGCTGGGTCACCGTCACTGGCGTGACGGGCGACGTGATCCACAACTGGTTCACGCAGCAGCGGGACCACACCGTCTATCTGCCGTTCACGCAGGACGCGCCGTTTGCGGTGGCGTTCACGCTGAGGACGGTAGGCGACCCCGACGCGCTGGCCGGCGACTTGCGCCGCGCCGTTGCCGCCGCCGATCCCGATCAGCCGATTGCGTCGTTGACGACGCTCGAGGATCTGGTCGAGGACCGCGTCGGCGGCTTCTCGTTCATCGCCAACGCCCTGGGCGTGGTGGCGATCATCGCGCTGGCGCTGGCGCTGATGGGCATCTACAGCCTGATGTCGTACCTCACCAGCCAGCGGACGCAGGAGATCGGCGTGCGGATGGCGCTCGGCGCCGGCCGCTGGCAGGTGGTCCGCCTGACGACCGGCCATGCGGTGAAGATCACGGTGGCCGGGACGTTGATCGGGGGCGTGCTGTCGCTGGGTCTCGGGCGCGTGATGCAGTCGGTGATGTTCGGCCTGGTGTCGACCAGCATTCTCCAGTTGATCGCGATCGTGGCGGTGCTGGCGACCGCGGCCCTGCTGGCGGCCTACCTTCCCGCGCGCCGGGCGGCCAGGCTCGATCCGACGACGGCGCTGCGGGAACACTGAACATCTCGTATAGTAAGCGGCCGGAGGCTCCCCTTTTGGCCGAACTCTTTCACCAGACCTACAGCCCGGTAGGCAGCGTGCTGCTGTCGGCCTTCGTCGCCTCGATTCCGCCCATCCTGCTGGCCATCTGCCTGGCCGTGCTGCGCATTGCGCCCTGGAAGTCGGCGATCGCCGGCGCCGCCAGCGCCTTCCTGCTGGCATGGCTGGTCTGGGGCATGCCTCTCGGCCTGACCGTCGCCGCCGCCACGCACGGCATGGCGTTCGGCCTCTGGCCGATCTGCTGGATCGTCTTCAGCTCCGTGATGTTCTACAACCTGTCGGTCGAAAGCGGCGACTTCGACGTCATCCGCCGATCGCTGGCGCGGCTGACGACCGATCGGCGCATCCAGATCCTGCTGGTGGCGTTCTGCTTCGGCGCGCTGATCGAAGGCATCGCCGGCTTCGGCGCGCCGGTCGCGATCACCGCGTCGATGCTCGCCGGCCTCGGCTTCGAGCCGATCATGGCGGCGGTGCTCGCGCTCATCGCCAACACCGCGCCGGTCGCGTTCGGCTCGCTGGGCATTCCCGTGACCACGCTCGGCGGCCTGCTGGCGCCGATGCTCGGCCACGACACGCAGACCACGACGCGCGCGCTGTCGGCCATGGTCGGCCGCCAGCTCCCCTTCTTCTCGCTGATCATCCCCGCCTACCTGGTCGTCCTCTACGCCGGCTGGGGACGCATGATGGCGGTCTTCCCCGCGGTGCTCACCGCGGGCCTCACCTTCGCCATCGGCCAGTTCGTGGTGTCGAACTTCGTCGGCCCGGAGCTCACCGACACGCTGGCGGCGCTCTTCTCGCTGGCGGCCGTGGCCCTGCTGCTCAAGTTCTGGCAGCCGGCCGACGCCTACGCCTACGCCGGCGATCACGACGTGCCTGTGGAGACGGTCCGCGACACGCCCACGCGCGTGTCGCGCGCGTATGCCACCTACGGCATCCTGATCGTCACCGTGCTGATCGGCCAGATCGGCAACTTCGCCGGCCTGTCGCAGCTGCCGCCGCCCGCCAACGTCACGGCGCTGCTGCGCTGCGGCCAGATCGGCAACCGGCTGTGTCCGGAGCCGTGGATCGGCGAGCCGGCCGCGGTCGATCCGCAGGGGTTCCGCTTCCCTGTCTGGGAATTCAACTGGCCCGGCGCCTACAACATGGTGGATGGCAAGCCCGTGCCGCGCACGCATCGCGAGCCGCCGGTCGTGGCCGCGACTTCGCCGTACGCGCTGACCTATCGGCTGGACTTCCTGGCCACCGCCGGCACGCTGGTGCTGTTTGCCACCTTCATCGCGTTCGTGCCGATGCTGGCGGCGGGTGCCCGGGCCGGCATGCTGGGCGTCGCATTCCGAAAGACGGCGGCGCAACTGCGGCTGCCGATCGTGACCATCGCCTTCATCCTGTCGATCGCGACCGTCATGAACTACTCCGGCATGACCTCGTCGATGGCGCTGGCGCTGGCGCAAACCGGCTGGCTGTTCCCCTTCTTCTCGGCGTGGCTGGGCATGCTCGGCGTGTTCCTGACCGGCAGCGACACCTCGTCGAACACGCTCTTCGGTCCCCTGCAGGCGACGACCGCCAAAGTGTCGGGCCTCGACCCCATCCTGATGGGGGCGACCAACAGCTCGGCCGGCGTGATGGGCAAGATGATCAGCCCGCAGAACCTGTCGGTCGGCGCGGCGGGCGTGGGCGCGGTGGGACGCGAGGGCGAGATTTTCGCGAAGGTGATCTTCCACAGCCTCGCGCTCACGGGCCTGATGGGCCTGCTGGCGATGCTGCAGGCCTACGTCGTGCCGTGGATGGTCCCGACCCTTTAGGGTGCGTACGGTGCGTACAGTGCCTACGGTGCCTAGCGTGCGTACGCTGCCATGTTGACGTTTGGCGAGTTTGTCTTCGATGCCGGCGCCCGCCTGCTCACGCGTCACGGCGAGGCCGTGCACTTGACGGCCAAGACCGTCGATCTGCTGGCGCTGCTCTCCTCGAAGCGGCCGGACGCCGTGGCGAAGAAGGAGATCCACGAGGCCCTGTGGCCCGACACGTTCGTGTCGGACGTGAGCCTCACGACCTTGGTGTTCGAATTACGGACCGCGCTCGGCGAGTCGGCGCGCACGCCGCGGTTCGTGCGGACGGTGCACGGGTTCGGCTACGCCTTCCAGATCGACAGCGCCGACCTCCCGGGCGAGACGCCGTTCCGCCTGGTGTACGACGGCCGTGAAATCGCACTGATTCGCGGGGAGAACCTGATCGGGCGGTCGCGCGACTGCGCGCTGCGGCTCGACTCGACGCGCGTCTCGAGACACCACGCCCGCATCACGGTGGAAAGCGACGCGGCGTTGATCGAAGACTGCGGCAGCCGCAATGGCACGTGGGTCCGCGGCCAGAAGACCCACGGCCGCGTCCGCCTCGAGGACGGCGACGACATCGGCATTGCCGGCATCCGCGTGCTGTTCCGGATCCTGTCGGCGACGCACGGCACCGCGGCCACCGTCACGTCGTAGAGGCGGGTCTTCAGACCCGCCAGGCTAGGCGGTGGGCGCCGGGTCTGGAGGGTTCGCCCTCGGTCCCGGCGCGGCTTCGCTCGCGACGAATCCGCAGGTCTTGTGGGTGCTGTCGCAGAACGGCTTCTGCCTGGACTGGCCGCACCGGCAGAGCGCAAACGGCTTCTTCGGCACCACGTACTCGGCGCCCGTCCAGTCGACGAGCTTGACGTCCTCGCCCTCGACCAGCAGCGAGCCGTTTTCGCGAACCTTGATGGTGATCATAAGTCTCCAGGCGGGTCTACAGGCCCGCCTCTACTATCCCTTTTGCATCGCCGAGAGGAACTCGGCGTTGTTCTTGGTCTTTGCCATCTTGTCGAGCAGCAGTTCCATGGCCTCGACCGGCGAGAGCGGGTTCAGCACCTTGCGCAGTACCCAGATGCGGTTGAGGTCTTCCTTCGGGATCAGCAGCTCTTCCTTGCGGGTGCCGCTCTTGAGGATGTCGATGGCCGGGAAGGTGCGCTTGTCCGACAGCTTGCGATCCAGGTGGATTTCCATGTTGCCGGTGCCCTTGAACTCCTCGAAGATCACATCGTCCATGCGCGAGCCGGTGTCGACCAGCGCGGTGGCGATGATCGTGAGCGAGCCGCCTTCCTCGATGTTGCGGGCGGCGCCGAAGAAGCGCTTCGGCTTCTGCAGCGCGTTGCTGTCGAGGCCGCCCGACAGCACCTTACCCGACGCCGGGATCACGGTGTTGTAGGCGCGCGCCAGCCGCGTGATCGAGTCGAGGAGGATCAGGACGTCCTTCTTGTGCTCGACCAGGCGCTTCGCCTTTTCGATCACCAT
>Ga0156330_1109_pt1 | contig 20980 bp, 20 predicted proteins | sample RifCSPlowO2_12_FD_107978 | JGI IMG/M metagenome (GOLD analysis project Ga0156330, IMG submission 107978) | Acidobacteria bacterium RIFCSPLOWO2_12_FULL_67_14b | reverse complement strand
GCCGGCCGGCGCGCAGCACGTACTTCTGAATCTTCCCCGTCGCCGTCTTCGGCAGCTCCTTGATCGGCGTGAATCCGTGCGGCACCTTGAAGTTCGCCAGGTGCGCGCGGCAGAACTCGCGGAGCGCCTCGGAGGTGGCCGATTGGCCGCTCCTGAACACGACGAACGCGTGCGGCGCCTCGCCCCACTTGTCGTGCGGCAGGCCGACGACCGCGACTTCCTGCACCGCCTCGTGGCGCAGCAGCATGGCCTCGACCTCGACGGAGGAGATGTTCTCGCCGCCGCTGATGATCACGTCCTTCAGGCGATCCGTGATCTGGACGTAGCCGTCGGGATGCACCACAGCCGCATCGCCGGTGTGGAACCAGCCGTCGCCCATGCACCTCGCCGTGGCCTCGGGGTCGTTGTAGTACCCCTCCATGATGACGTTGCCGCGCGCGACTATTTCTCCCGCGGACGTCCCGTCCGCAGGCACCTCCGCGCCCGAGAGATCCACGACGCGTAACTCGCCCGAGGTGATCAGCTCGACGCCCTGGCGCGCCTTGATCCGCGCCCGGTCGGCCGCGCCCAGGCCCTCGTGCTCCGGCAGCGGCTCGCAGATGCTGATGGCCGGCGCGGTTTCGGTGAGCCCGTAGATCTGGATCACGGTCCATCCCATTTCACCTTCGATGCGCTCGATCGTCACCGCCGCCGGCGGCGCGCCCGCCGTCATCACGCCCACGCCGCGCGGCAGGCCGGCCTTCACCTCCGCCGGCGCGTTGGCGAGCATGATCAACACCGTGGGCGCCGCGCACAGCCGTGTGACGCGCTCGTCGCTCACCAGCCGGAACACCGTGGCCGGCTCGAGCTTCGGCAGGCACACGTGCGTGCCGCCCGCCGCGGTCACCGTCCACGTGAACGTCCAGCCGTTGGCGTGGAACATCGGCAGCGTCCACAAGTAGCGGTCCTGCGGCGTCATCGGCCAGTGGGCGAGCATGCCGACCGAGTTCATCCACGCATTGCGATGCGTGATCATCACGCCCTTGGGGCGCGAGGTGGTGCCGCTCGTGTAGTTGATGGTCAGCAGGTCGCGCTCGCCGATGGCGGGCCGCGGGAATGCCGCCGACGAGGCCGCGAGCAGCGTTTCGTAGTCCAGCCAGTCCGACAAACCTAAAGGTTTGTCGCCACCTGCAGGTTTGTCGCCACCTCGATCGAGGGCGACAAAGTGGGTCACGCCCGTCAGGTCGGCGCGGATCGAATCCACGGCGTCGAGGTAATCCCCCGCCGCGCACACGACCTTGGCGCCGCTGTGCTGGATCAGGTAGCGAAAGTCGTCTGCGATCAGGCGGAAGTTGAGCGGCACCAGCACGGCGCCCAGTTGCGGCACCGCGTAGAAGGACTCGAGCTGCGCATGCGAGTTCGGCGCGATGTAGGCGACCCGATCGCCTTGTGCCACGCCCATTTGCGACAGCACGGCGGACCAGCGGTCGCACCGATCGAAGAATTCCCCGTAGGTCCAGCGCCCGGCGCCGTCGACGACGCCTTCGCGGTGGGCGTGCAGACGGCGCGCCCGCCGCATGAACTCCAGAGGAGTGAGCGCCACTTCCATGACGCCACGGATTGTAGTGCAGAGTTAAGAGTGCAGAGTTAAGAGTGCAGAGTTAAGAGTGCAGAGTTAAGAGGCGGTCGCGGGGCGTTTGCGGACGATCGCCCAGACCATCAGGCCCAGCAGGATGAACGGCACCGCGGGAATCAGGAGCGCGAGGATCGCGGCGATGGCGCCCACCACGACGACGGCGGCAACCACGAGCAGCAGGATCGGCAGGGCGGCGGCGCCCGCGGCCAGGCCGACGGCGCCGAGCGTGAACCACACGGGGATCATCAAGGCCTTCAGAAGGATCCGGATCGGAAACAGCACCGTCCAGAGCACGATCTTGACGATCAGGAAGACGAGGCCGAGCAGTGACGCGACGGCGAGACCGGCCACGAGCAGGCCGGCCAGCACAATCAGTTCGATCATCTCAAATAAGAAGACGAGGGCGGGGCCCCGCCGGTTCACCGGAGGTCGATGACCACCTTGAAGTCCGGGAGGCTCCACTGGACGAGGTTCTGCTTAACCTCTTCCATGGCAACCCTTTCCGGTTTCACCAACTTGGTGGCCGGCGCAGCGTCCTCGGCCGAGCGGTCCAGCCGGACGCGGGCGCCGCGGCGCAGCTGCTTGGCCCTCAGGGCGGACACATCGACGTAGAGAAAGCGGCTCTCGATCGGCGGCGCCTTGGGGTGGACGATCGGCGCCTCGTCGGCGGCGGGCTCGGTTTGCGGCGCCTGCGGGATCTCGGTCTCTGACATAGCCTTACAGCTTATCACGTGCCACGCCTTATCACGTGCCACGCCGGGCTCCGTCGGCCGGGCTCCGGGCTCCGGAAATGCCCAGATCGCGGCGCCCGGAGCCCGGAGCCCGGAGCCCGGTATTAGGCGGCCACCTCGACGTTGATCGTGCGAGGCCGCGACTCTTCGCGGAACGGCAGCGTGATGGTCAGCACGCCGTTCTTGTATTCGGCCGCGATCCGCGTCGCGTCGACCGTGGACGGCAGCGAAAACGAGCGGCTGAACGCGCCGTAGGCCCGCTCCACGCGGTGGAACTGCTCCTGCTTCACGTCGCCCTCGAACTTGCGCTCGCCCTTCAGCGTCAGCGTGTTGTTCTCGTACACGACGGCGATGTCTTCACGCTTCATGTCGGGCAACTCGGCCTTGAAGACGAGCTCCTGCTTGCCGTTCTCGAAGATGTCGACCGCCGGCACCCACCGGCCGTTGGTCAGCAGGTCGGCAAAGGGATCGAATCGAACAATGGACATATGACTTCTCCTGATCGAGATTTCCGGAGCCCGGGGCCCGGAGCCCCGAGCCCGGTCGTTACCTGGTTTCAGCGAACTCTGCGTCAACGACCTCGCCGTCCTTGACGGCGTCGGCCGAACCTTCACCCTGGGGCGCGCCCGGCTGAGGCTGGCTCGCCTTGTCGAGCGCCTCGGACATCGCGTGCGCCACGGTCTGCAACCGCGTCGTGGCCGCCACGATCGCGTCCTTGTCGTCGCCCTTGACGGCGGTCTTCGCCGTCTCGATCGCGGTCTCGATGGTCGCGGCCTCGGCTCCGAGCTTCGCCCGGTTCTCGACGAACACTTTCTCCGTTGAGTAGATCAGCGCGTCGGCCTGGTTGCGCGCGTCGATGACCTCGCGCCGGCCCGCATCGTCTGCGGCATGCGCCTGCGCGTCCTTGACCAGGCGCTCGACTTCGTCCTTGTTCAGGCCGCCGGCGCCGCTGATGGTGATCGTCTGCTCCTTGCCCGTGGCCTTGTCTTTCGCCGCCACGTTGACGATGCCGTTGGCGTCGATGTCGAAGGTCACTTCGATCTGCGGCCGCCCCCGCTGCGCGGGCGGCAGGCCCGTCAGGTGGAAGCGCCCCAGGGTGCGGTTGTCGCGCGCCAGCGAGCGTTCGCCCTGCAGCACGTGCACTTCCACGCTGGTCTGGTTGTCGGTGGCCGTCGAGAAGACCTCGCTCTTCTTCGTCGGGATGGTGGTGTTCCGCGGGATGAGCACCGTCGTCACGCCGCCCAGCGTTTCGATGCCGAGCGACAGCGGGGTCACATCCAGCAGCAGCACGTCCTTGACGTCGCCGGCCAGCACGCCGCCCTGCACCGCCGCGCCGATCGCGACGACCTCGTCGGGGTTCACGCCCTTGTGCGGCTCCTTGCCGAAGTAGTCCTTGACGACCTGCTGCACCCGCGGCATGCGTGTCGAGCCGCCGACGAGCACGACCTCGTCGACGTCGGCGGGCTTGAGGCCGGCGTCGGCCAGCGCCTGCTTGAGCGGACCGAGCGTCCGCTGAACGAGCGTCTCGACCAGCGACTCGAGCTTGGCGCGCGTGAGCTTCATCGCCATGTGCTTGGGGCCCGAGGCGTCGGCCGTGATGAACGGCAGGTTGATCTCGGTTTCCATCACCGACGACAGCTCGATCTTGGCTTTCTCGGCCGCTTCCTTCAGGCGCTGGACCGCCATGCGGTCCTTGCCGAGGTCAATGCCCTCGGCCTTCTTGAACTCCGCGGTCATCCACTCGACCACGAGCTGGTCGAAGTCGTCGCCGCCCAGGTGCGTGTCGCCATTGGTCGACTTCACTTCGACGACGCCTTCGCCCACTTCGAGCACGGAGATGTCGAAGGTGCCGCCGCCCAGGTCGAACACCGCGATGGTCTCGTCGTGCTTCTTGTCGAGGCCGTAGGCCAGCGCCGCCGCGGTCGGTTCGTTGACGATGCGGAGCACGTTGAGGCCGGCGATCTGGCCGGCGTCCTTGGTGGCCTGGCGCTGCGAATCGTTGAAGTACGCCGGCACCGTGATCACGGCGTCGGTGACCTTCTCACCCAGGTAGTCTTCGGCGGCCTGCTTGAGCTTGAGCAGGACCATCGCCGAGATCTCGGGGGGCGAGTACTGCCTGCCGCGCACGCTGATGCGGGCGTCGCCGTTGGGCATCTTCGCCACCGAATACGGCACGCGCTTGACTTCTTCGGCGACCTCGCTGAACTGGCGACCCATGAACCGCTTCACCGAGAACACCGTGTTCTCCGGGTTGGTGACGGCCTGACGCTTGGCCACCTGGCCGACGAGCCGGTCGCCGTCCTTGCCGAAACCGACCACCGACGGGGTGGTGCGAGCGCCCTCCTGGTTCACGATCACCGTGGGCTGCCCGTTTTCCATGACCGAGACGACCGAGTTGGTCGTGCCCAGGTCGATGCCGATCACTCTGCCGTTGTTTGCCATCTTCTAGTGTCCTCCCGGACAAGATCGATTCTCGGCCATTAATGAGTGCTTGTCAAGCAAGTAATCTGATATTTATATACTCATATAATGGGACTGGGTCTAAACCCAACGGTTTCTCCAAGATCCGGGCTAAGGCTGAGGTCTCAGACCGCGCTAGAATCGAAGGGAATGGCCGCGTTTTCTTCGAGCGCCCTCGACATCGATCCTGCCCACCTGGCCCAGGATGTCCACCGCCTGTTCGACGACCTGGCGCGGCGCCGCCCGGATCGCCGGCATGTGGTCGCGGGCGAGTGCATGCCGGTGGTCGACGTGTTCGTGACCGAGCGCAGCGTGGAGGTGGTGCTCGATCTGCCCGGCGTGTCGGCCGACGCGCTGCGGGTGCTGATCAAAGGCGGCGTCGTCCTCGTGGTCGGCGAGAAGGAGCGCCCGGAGCCGTCGAAGCGCGTGCCCGCGAGCTTTCACCTGGTCGAACGGGACTTCGGCCGCTTTGCGCGGGCGGTGCGGCTACAGGCGGCGGTCGACGCCTCGGCGGCGCGTGCGCGCCTGGCCAACGGCGAGTTACACATCGTGCTCCCCCGCTTGCAGGAGCGGCGCGGGCAGGGGATTCTCATCCCGGTCGAAACGCCGGCCACACGGCCGGGCGAATGAAGCTCCTCTTCATCGGCGACATCGTCGGCCGTCCGGGCCGCGATCTCGTCCGGCGTCATCTCAAGGCGCTGGCCGCGTCCCTCGATGCCGATGTCGTGATCGCCAATGGGGAAAACGCGGCGGGCGGCGCCGGCATTACCCGCGACAACACTTACGAGCTGCTGGCCGCGGGCATCGACGTGATCACGTCGGGCAACCACGTCTGGGACAAGCGCGAGACGCTCGAGTTCATCGGCGCGGAACCGCGTCTGCTCCGGCCGGCCAACTACCCTGCCGACACGCCGGGCCACGGCTCGTATGTTGCGCTCAGCCGCCACGGCGTGAAGGTCGGCGTCGTCAACGTGATGGGCCGCGTCTTCCTCCATGCGATCGACGATCCGTTTCGCACCGCGGAGCGGGAGATCGAGCGGGTGCGGGCCGGCGGGGCGCAGGTTGTCTTCGTCGACATGCACGCCGAAACGACGTCGGAGAAGATGGCGCTGGGCTGGTATCTTGACGGCAAGGTGTCGGCAATCGTCGGCACGCACACGCACGTGCAGACGGCCGACGAGCGCATCCTGCCGGGCGGCACCGCGTACCTGACCGATGTCGGCATGACCGGACCGCACGACGGGGTGATCGGCATGGACCGCGCCGCGGTGATCGCGCGGTTCGTGTCGGGCCTGCCCGTCCGGTTCGAGCCGGCCAGCGGTGACGCGCGCCTGCACGGCGTGACGGTCACGGCGGATCCCGCAACCGGCAAGGCCACCGCGATCGAACGGGTGGCCCTCACGGAGGCACAACTTCAGACGATCACCGATGCCGCGTCGGCGGCCAGCCCCGAGCTCGGTCGAGCGGTGCCAACCGCATGAGCAAGCTGCCTTTCGACGAGGAACCGCCTCCGGCACCAACGGCGGCACCTGCTCAGGTGCCTATGGTGCGTACGGTGCCTGAGGTGCCTAAGGGGTTGGTGCCTAAGGTGCCAATCATGCCCGCACCATCGGCACCCGCACGAGAGGTGCTGACCGTCAGCGAGCTGTCGGCGACGATTCGCGATGCGCTCGAAACCAAATTCACGAACGTCTGGGTCGAAGGCGAGATCTCGAACGCGCGGCTGTGGAACACCGGGCATCTGTACTTCACGCTGAAAGACAGCGCGTCGCAGATCAAGGGCGTGATGTTCCGGTCGGCGCTGCGCTACCTCAAGTTCAAACCCGACGATGGCCTGCATGTGATCGCACGGGGGAAGATCAGCGTCTACGACCCCAAGGGCGAATACCAGATCATCTGCGAGCACATGGAGCCGCGGGGTTTCGGGCCCTTGCAGCTGGCTTTCGAGCAGCTCAAGAAGAAGCTCGCGGCCGAGGGGTTGTTCGAGGCGGGACGCAAGCGGCCGCTGCCGGCGCTGCCACGGCGGATTGGCCTGGTCACCTCGATCGACGGCGCCGCGCTGCGCGACATGGTCCGCGTGCTGCGGCGGCGCTATCCCAACGCGCACCTGGTGATTTCCCCGACGCGTGTCCAGGGCGAAGGCGCGGCCGGCGAGGTCGCGCGCGCCCTGAAGCTCGTCACGCGCGTGCAGAGCGTCGACGTCGTGATCGTGGCGCGCGGCGGCGGTTCGCTCGAGGACCTCTGGGCCTTCAACGAAGAAGTGGTCGCGCGGGCGATCGCGGCGTCGCCAGTGCCGGTGATTTCCGGCGTCGGCCACGAGACCGATGTGACCATCGCCGACTTCGTTGCCGACCTGCGCGCGGCCACGCCTTCGGCGGCGGCGGAGCTGGTCGTCCGCAGGAAGGACGAGTTCTTCTCGCACATCGCGCGGATCGGCGAACGTCTCGACGGCGCCATGCACAGCCGCGTGCACCGGCTCGAATCGCGGCTCCATTCGCTCGAGGCGCGTTCGGGTTACGCCGGCTTCCCGGGGCGGCTCGCGTTCCGCGGGCGGCATGTCTCGGAGCTGGCATCGGCCCTCCGGCAGGGTGTCGGCCACGCGCTGGCGCGCCAGGCGCGGCGGCACGAGGCGCTGCGGCGGTCGCTCGATCAATTCGATCCCCGCCATCGGCTCGCCGCTGTGCGCACGCGGCTGGTCTCGCGGGAGGCGCAGCTGGCCGCGGCGGCCCGCCGCCGCGTCAGCCTGGTCCAGGGCCGCTTCGGCGGGCTGGCGGCGCGGCTCGAGGGCCTGAGCCCCCTGGCCGTGCTCGGCCGCGGCTACGCGGTGACCTGGGACGCCGCGCGAACGCGTATCATTCGGGACGCGTCGACGCTCCGACCCGGTGACGGCATCACGGTGACGCTCGAGCGCGGCGCGCTGGACGCCACGGTTACGAAGACCCATGGACCCAACCATTAAAGACTTCGAAGCGGCGATCGCCGAGCTGGAGACGATCGTCAAGAAGCTCGAAGAGGGCGACCTGGCCCTCGAAAAATCGCTCGAGCTCTACGAGCGCGGCGTGCAACTGTCGCGGTTCTGCCACTCCCGCCTGGAAGAGGCCGAGCGCCGCATCGAGATCGTCAACGAGCGCGGCGAGCTCAAGGCCGCGCCGGCGTCGCTGCGCCTTCCGGACGAAGACGACGGAGAGTCGTGACCTTCGCTGAGTACCTGGACACGCGGCGGAAGCAAGTCGACGCCGCGCTCGAGACCTGGCTGCCCAAACCGCCCGCCTGCCCCGCCGTCGTCTTCGAGGCGATGCGCTACAGCCTGATGGCCGGCGGCAAGCGGCTGCGGCCGCTGCTCGTGCTGGCCGCCGCCGAGGGCACCGGGCAAGCCATGGGCACCTCCGAGGCCGCCGCGCGCGACGCCGCCATGCCCGCGGCGTGCGCCCTCGAGATGATCCACACCTACTCGCTGATCCACGACGATCTGCCGTCGATGGACGACGACGACCTGCGGCGGGGTCGGCCGACCTCGCACGTGGTGCACGGCGAGGGCATGGCCATCCTCGCGGGCGACGGTCTCCAGGCCGCGGCGTTCCAGTTGCTCGCGCGGGAGCCGCAGGGCCTGCACCCGACGCTGATGGCGCGCAAGCTGCGCGTGCTGGCGATCGTCGCTGAAGCCGTGGGACCGGCAGGAATGGTCGGTGGACAGGCGATCGATCTGGCAGCGGTGAACTCGCATTCGAAATCTGCGTCATCGGCGTCATCTGCGGCCCTGGTGGATGGGTCGGCGTCATCCGCGGCCCCACTCGACGCGGATGGGCTGCAGGCGATGCACGCGCGGAAGACGGGCGCGCTGATCCGCGCCGCGGTGGCCGCGGGCGCGGTGATGGCGGGCGCCGACGACCGGCTGGCCGGAACGCTCGACACGTACGCCGCCGAGATCGGCCTCGCGTTCCAGATCGTCGACGACATCCTCGACGTCGAGGGCGCCGCGGCCACGCTCGGCAAGACGGCCGGGAAAGACGAGGCGGCCGGCAAGCCCACCTATCCCGCCTTCTTTGGCCTCGACCGGTCGCGGACGCTGGCGGCCGAATGCCACGCGCGGGCACGGCAGGCGCTCGACAGCGCCGGGCTGCTCGATTCGCGGCTCGACGACATTGCCGGCTGGATTGTGAACCGCACGAGCTAACGGCGCATCAGCGGCGAACGAGCGCGATGTCGAATCTTGTGTCGCCGTTGACGGTCGCGTTCCTCGTGCCGGTCCCGTCCGGCAACGTGCGCGCCGGGTCAACGACCTGGAAGCCCGTTTTCCTTATCAGGAGAGGCGTGAGGCCGCCATACACCCCTGAAAAACTGTAGGCCCCCTTGGCGTCCGTGTAGGTGAACGTGTGGCCAAACTCACCACACGAGTCGCAATAGACTTCGACGCCTTCGACAGGCGCGAGCCCCGTCGGCGTGATTTCAGAGACGATGCCAAAGAGGGTGTAAGTTCGAATTGCGAGCAGTTGAAAGTCGAGTCGTGTGTCGCCGTCGATCGTCACGTTCCATGTGCCAGTTTCGTAACCGCGTTTGAACACCCAGACCGAAGTCGTGGCCGCCGACAGCATCGAAATACTGAAGAACCCAGTCGCGTCGGTGATCGCGAAGAGCGGGAAACCGCCGACGTAGGCGCGCAAGCCTCCCATTTCCACCCGCGCGCCTTCGACCGGAACCAGCCCGGACGGCGTCGGCGCGACGACCACGCCGGACAGGGTATAGATCCCCAGTGGCCCCGGGCCGGTCACAAAGGGCGAGGTCGGAATCGACGCCGTGCTGCAGCCCGCACTCGTCCCGATCAGCGTGACCAGGGCGACAACGACACGAAGCGGTTGGCGAGACGTGGTTCCCCCTATGAGAAGCTGCAGTTTGCTGGTCATCGCCGCGTCAGGATCAGCCGGTGATTCTTCGACTCGCAGTGTGCGTACGTCACCGCCTGGCCCGGAATCGGCTCTCCGGTCCAGTTCGACGTTCCACAGTTGTAGTAAGCACCCATTGGTGCCTTCAGCTCGCAGTAGTCAATCCAGCCCTCGAAAGCCGCGGAGATCGGGGACCCGGACGATGACGGCAATGACGCCGCCGCATTCCCGCTGAACGCCAGGTACGCGTTCGTCGCTAACTGCTCCACGACAGGCGGGTCGTGGCCGCCATGGAGCCAGAACCCGAGGTAATCCCCCGCGACACCAATCGTGAACGAGTCGAAAGTGCCGAGGAATGACGCTCCGCTGACCGTGAGCGCGAACGACGTGTTGGCCGGGATGTGCTTCCTGTCCTCCGGTGCAATCGTCGCGGCATATGTCCGAGTGCGCAGCTCGATCGGGAGGTCAAGGCACGCGGCGTCCGCAACGAAGGTCAGGGTGTAGTCACCCGCAATGTTCACAGGTGGCGCGAGTGGGGCCAGATAGAACCCCAACCAGGGCCGCGCACCGCCGGCCCCAAGACACTCGCTGACGCTGCAGCTCCACGGTTGAGTGGCGCCCCGGTAACCGTCCGCACTTGCACGGAAGGTGGTGACGTTGTCAAAACTCCCGGTCAACGAAAACTGACCGGACGCGTCGGCGGTGGCCGATATGCCTGCCTGTGGGCCGTCGACGACCTCGACACGGGCGCCCGCGATGGGCCTGAACCCGCTGTCGAGTACAAAGCCGGTCAATTGGATCGGCGTCGGTGGACGACTCGTCTGCGATACCGGTGCGGTCGCGCTGGGCGATGTCGGGGTGGCGGATGAGCTGCACCCACCACACGCCCACATCACGGCGGTGAGCGCGAGAACGACCTTGGGCAATTGGCGATACATGGACACCTCGGCGGGAGCAGCCCGCATAGAGGTAAACGCCAGACCGCCGGATGGCTAACAGGCAGTACTCGAAGGGTCGGTTTTGAGGTCGAGTTCTTTGGCGAGCCGCGTCATCGCCCTCGTCACGGTCATCCCGGCTGCGGCCTTGGATTTGCCCAGGTGTTTTGCGATCTCGTCCGCGGTGTATCCAAGTTCGATGCGCCAGACGATGACCTGCCGGTCGGCGGGCCGGAGTCTCCGGAGGGCCTCGAGAAACCGGTCCTGTCGCTCCCGCAAGATGGCCGCCTCAAGGGGAGACGGATGCCAATCGCGCAGTTCCGAATCGACAGCCAAGTGGGGCCCGCGTCTCTTGGCGCCGCGGATGAGGTCGCGCACCCGATTGAGGACCGCCTCCCGCAGGTACGCCTGCAAGCCGCCGACCGTGCGATGCTGGAAACGCTTGATGTGTCTGAGGGTCCTCAGCAGCACGTCGTGGACAACATCTTCCGTGTCGCCGTCGCTGCGCGCGTAGCGCGGAAGCCGTCCGCGCGCCCACTTCCGGACCGAGGGCAGCGCGCGTTCGATCAAGATCTTCGCGGCCAACTCATCGCCGCCCTGCGCGCGCGCCAGGACGTCCAGGGTCGAATCCGACGCCTGATCGCCAGAGGGTTCCGGGCGCTTCACGAACAGCTCGACCTCGTGACGTTTTGGACGCGGTTCGACGCCGGAACGCGAGACAATAGCGTGACGTGATCGGCCGCCAGATCTCTCATTTCTATATCATTCGAACGCTCGGCTCCGGCGGCATGGGGGTGGTCTATGAAGCGCAGGACACCCGGCTGCCCCGCTCGGTGGCGATCAAGGTGCTCAAGGAAGAGCTGTCGAAGAACGTTGACGCCGCCAGGCGCTTCAAGCGTGAGGCCAGGCTCGCGTCTTCGCTGAACCACCCGAATATCTGCACGGTCCTGGAGGTGAGTGCGAACGACGCGCAAGCCTTCATCGCGATGGAGCTCCTCGAGGGAGCGAGCCTGAAATCCCGGCTCCTGGGCGAGCCGCTGTCGCTTCGCGAGATCGTCGACGTCGCCAGCCAGGTCGCCGACGCACTTGGTGCCGCGCACGAGCAGGGTATCGTTCATCGCGACCTCACGCCGGGCAACATCTTCCTTACCACTGGCGGGATCGTCAAGCTCCTGGACTTCGGGTTGGCGAAGCACTTTTCACGGTCCTCGGGAGATGGCCACACCACGGACGACCTCAGCAGCGCGGGAGCCGTGGCCGGAACGATTCACTATATGTCACCGGAGCAGCTGGCGGGCGACGCCGCGCTCGACTACCGGTGCGACCTCTTTGCGCTCGGGGCGGTGCTCTATCAGATGGCCACCGGCGCGCGTCCGTTCGACATCCTGCCGAGGCACGCGCTCCGCTCGGCCATCCAGGTCCAGCCGCACCTACCGATCCGGCAGCTGGCGCCGCACCATCCGGTTCAACTTGAACGGATCATCGACACGCTGCTCTCGAAGCATCCGGATGGTCGCTACCAGTCGGCGGCCACGGTACGGGCCGAGCTCGGCGCGTTGCGGCGAGGCCGGAATGCGGTGCCGACCGCAGGGGAATCCTCGACCGGGTCGGCATCGGTGGCCGTGCTGCCATTCGACATTGTCGGCGCGGCCGAGCCGGACGTCATCGCCTTGAGAGATGGGCTGGCGGCGGATCTCAGCAGCCGCTTGAGCCGCGTGGCGGACCTGTGGGTCGCGCCGCGCACGTCGACGCGCGCGCTGGCCGGCCAGTCGGTTCGCGAGATTGCCACACGCCTCGGCGTCACCATGGTTCTCGAAGGCACCCTTCAACGGACCCCCGAACGTGTCCGTGTCACCATGAACCTGATCGACGCCGCACACGAGAAGGCCGTGCTGCCGTCCGTCGTGATCGATCGCCCTTTCGGTGACGCGCTGACGACTCAGGCCGATGTCGCCCGCGAGGTGTGTGACGGCATCGCGGCGGCGTTGTCGCAAGCGCCGGCCCGGCGCTATTCCCAGGAGCCGGAGGCGTACCACGCCTTCAAGCGAGGCCAGTACCTCTGGAAGTCGTGCTTCCAGGGCGGCTGGCGTCCGGCGATCGAACACTTTCAGCACGCGATCGACAAGGATCCGCAGTTTGCGCTCGCGCACGTCGCGCTCGCCAGTGCCTACAACTTCCTGGGCTTCTACTCCCTGGTCAAGCCGCAGCTCGCCTTTGCCGTGGCCGCCCGCTCGGCCGAACGAGCGCTGGCCATCGATCCCACTCTCGGGCCGGCCTTCATCGACGTGGCGCTCGCGAAGTTCGGGGGCGACTGGGACTGGGATGGGGCCGAGCAGGCCTTCAGGCGGGGGCTGGCCCTTGACCCGTCGAATCCGCTGGCGCACGTGCACTATTCGTGGCTGCTGATGCTCCTGGGTCGTGAAGATGCGGCATTTGCCGAGGCCGAGCGCGGCCACGCGCTGGCCCCCTCGTCACGATTCGTCGCGGCTGCACGCGCGCAAACAATGTACCTCGCCGGCCAGTACGACGAGGCGATTGAACTCTGCAGCGAATGCCTGCGATTCGACCAGGACTACGTGTTTGCTTTGCACATGCGTGGCCTGTGTTACCTGGGGAAGTCGCTGCGTGCCGGCGCGGTCGCGGACCTCGAGCAGGCAGCCTCATTGAGCCATCGAGCACCCTTCTATCTTGGGCTTCTGGGTCGCTGTTACGGGGAGTTCGGCATGCGGGATGAGGCGCTCGGCCTCGTCACCGAGCTCGGTGCGAAGGCGCCAGACACTTACGTCCCGCCGCAGTGCTACGTCTACATCTACGCCGCGCTGGGCGAACGCGAGCGGGCGCTCGATCACCAGGAGAAGGCGTACGCCGACGGCGCGTCGCCGTTCAACTACCTGGTTCCCGGCATCCGCGCCCTGTACGCGCGATCGCCACATCACAAGAAGCGGCTGGAGCAGATGCGGCTCATTCTCTGAACCGCACGAGCGAGAATGACAGGACGGAGAATCATGGAGTGGTCGATCGAGCACGACAGCGTCACGGGCGAGGAATACATCGCAGTCGACATGCGTGGCGAGCCCCTGCTCCGCGATCCCTTCACCAATAAGAGCACGGCGTTCACCGCGGCCGAGCGCGAAGCGCTCGGCCTCGACGGGCTGGTACCGCCCGCCATCAGCACCATCGACCAGCAGCTGGCCCGCGTGTACGAGAACTACCGCGTCAAGCAGACACCGCTCGAGCGATACATCCACCTGGCCAGCCTGCAGGACCGCAACGAGACGCTGTTCTTCCGTCTCGTCCACGACCACATCGCCGAAATGATGCCGATCGTGTACACGCCGGTGGTCGGCCAAGCCTGTCAGCAGTTCTCTCACATCTACCGCCGCCCGCGCGGCCTGTACATCTCGTATGAGCAGCGCGACCGCATCGACGCCATCCTGGCGAATCATGCCCGGCCGCCGGCGGTCATCGTCGTCACCGACGGGGAACGCATCCTCGGGCTCGGCGACCAAGGGGTTGGCGGGATGGGAATCCCGACCGGGAAGCTGTCCCTCTACACCGCGTGCGCCGGGATCCCGCCCTACCTGACGCTGCCGATCATGCTCGATGTCGGCACCGGCAACCAGGAACGGCTGAACGACCCGCTGTATCTGGGCCTGCGGCACCAGCGGATTCGCGGCGCCGAGTACCAGGACTTCATCGATCGGTTCGTCGAGGCCGTGATGCGCGTCTACCCGGCCGCCGTGCTGCAGTGGGAAGACTTCCTGAAGGCGAACGCCATCACCCAGCTCGCGCGCTTCGGCGACCGCTTGTGCACGTTCAACGACGACATCCAGGGCACCGCCGCGGTCGTGGTCGCCGGCCTGTACGCGGCCCTGCGGATCACCGGGCAGGCGATGCGCGACCAGCGCGTCGTGCTCGGCGGAGCGGGAGCGGCCGCGCAGGGCATTGCCAACCTGTTCGTGGCGGCCCTGTGCGACGCCGGGCTCTCCCATGAGGAGGCGCGGCGCCGCATCTGCACGGTGGACAGCCGGGGACTGGTGACCGAGGCACGGGCGGACATGGAGGACTTCAAGGCGGCCTACGCCCGGCCGGTTGCGGACGTGGCGTCCTACGTGTGCCGCGATCCCGGGCACATCACGCTGGAAGAAACGGTCCGCAATTTCGCGCCGACGATCCTCGTCGGCACGTCGGGCACCTCCGGCCTGTTCACGGAAGGGGTGATCCGGGCGATGGCGGCGGCCAACGACCGTCCCATCGTGTTCCCGTTGTCGAACCCGACCAGCAAGAGCGAGTGCACCGCGGAGGAAGCCATTCGGTGGTCCGATGGCCGCGCCATCGTGGCGACCGGCAGCCCGTTCGATCCCGTCGTTTACGGCGGCCGGACGCACCGCATCGGACAGGGGAACAATGCGTTCGTCTTTCCGGGCGTCGGATTGGGTCTGTGGGCGGGAGGCGTACGGCGCGCCACCAACGCCATGTTCCTTGATGCCGCCCGCGCGCTGGCGCAGCTGGTCAGCCAGGCGGATCTGGATCAGGGCGCGGTCTACCCCGAGCTCACGCGCATCCGGCACTGCTCACACGCCGTGGCGTGCGCCGTGATCCGCCGCGCCGTCGCCGAAGGCCACGCGGCGCCGGAGGTGCTGCCCGGTCTCGAAGAGACCGTGAGCCGCGCGATGTGGTTCCCGGCGTACCGGCCGATGCGATACCGGCGGCACGTTCCGGCATGATGGAGCGATCACCGGCTGTGTCCGCCGTGAAGAAGACGCGCCTCGACACGCTGCTCGTGCAACGCGGGCTGGTGGAATCGCGCGAGAAGGCGCGCGCGCTGATCCTCGCCGGCCAGGTCGCTGTCGGCGGACACGGGGCCGAGAAGGCCGGCACCATGGTTCCCGTCGACGCCGACGTCAAGCTGATCGGGCCCGATCATCCGTGGGTCGGCCGCGGCGGCATCAAGCTCGCCTTCGCCCTCGACACGTTTCAGATTGACCCCGCTGGCGCGATCGTGCTCGATGTCGGCGCCTCCACGGGCGGGTTCACCGACGTCTGGCTGCAGCGCGGCGCCGCGCACGTGATCGCGCTCGATGTCGGGCACAGCCAGCTGCACTGGAAGATCCGCAGCGACCCCCGCGTCACGGTGATCGAGGGCGCCAACGCCCGCCATCTCAAGCCGGGCGATCTGCCCGACGCGGGCGGGCCGATCACGCGCGTCAGCATCGACGTCTCGTTCATCTCGCTGCGGCACATCTTCCCGGTACTGCCGGCGCTGGTGGCCCCCGGCACCGAGATCGTCGCGCTCGTGAAGCCGCAGTTCGAGGCCGGCCGCGCGGAGGTCGGCAAGGGCGGGCTGGTGAAAGACCCGGCCGTGCACGCCCGCGTGATCGCCGCCGTCGAGGCTGCCGCGGCTGAAGTAGGATTGAAGCGCGTCGGCCTGGCCGACTCACCGATCACCGGCGCCCATGGGAACCGTGAGTTCCTGATGCATCTGCGAGTGCGGAGTTAAGAGGGCAGAGTCAAGAGTTGGAAATGCGCATAGGAATTGCCGTCAAGCCGGGGCTCGTCGAAGCCCGCGAGACGCTCGCCGGCATCGAGCAGTGGCTCGCCAGCAACAACGTCGAGGCGGTGTGGGAGCTGGCCGCGGCGACCCTGCTCGGCGCGGGCGATCGGCGCGTGGCCGAACGGGCCGACCTGCCGCGCGAGGTCGACCTGGTGCTCGTGCTCGGCGGCGACGGCACGCTGCTGGCGCTCGCCAAGGCGATCGCCGAAGCGGACCGCGACATCCCGATCCTCGCGGTCAATTTCGGTTCGCTCGGCTTCCTCACGGAGATCACGCGGCCGGAAATCTATTCCTCGCTGGAGTCGGTGCTCGAAGGCCGCGCCGCCCACGACGAGCGGATGATGCTGCGCGCGGTCGCCACGCGCGCCGGCCTCGCGCCCTCGACCCACGTCGCGCTCAACGACATCGTCTTCACCCGAACGGCGCTGTCGCGCATGATCGATCTCGCGGTCTGGGTCGGCGACCAGTTCGTGGCGTCGGTCAGGGCCGACGGGTTGATCGTCGCCAGCCCGACCGGATCGACGGCCTACAACCTCGCGGCCGGCGGGCCGATCGTCCACCCCGCCATGGACGCCCTCGTGCTCACGCCGATTGCGCCGCACACGCTCACCAACCGTCCGATCGTCATTCCCGCCGAACGCGACGTCCGCGTGAAGTCGACCGGCGCCAACGCCGGCAACGTCTACGTGACGTTCGACGGGCAGTCGGGGTTCGACATGCGCGAGGGCGACGAGATCGCGATCGCGCGCGCGCCGAGGCCGCTGCGGCTCGTGCGATCGTCCTCGCGCAGCTACTTCGAAGTGCTCCGGCAGAAGCTCAAGTGGAATGAACGCTAGCGGTAGCGCTGGCCCGGATCCCGGAGCCCCGAGCCCGGAGCCCGGCGGAGTTTTCTGAAGTAGTCCACCTGCCAGGTGAAGACGTTCCGGTTGTGCTCGGCGAGCGTCGACGCGAAGACGTGCGTGCCGTCGTTCTTGCTGACAAAGTACAGGTAGTCCACCGGTGCGGGACCGACGGCGGCTTCGAGCGACGCGCGGCCCGGCGACGCGATCGGTCCCGGCGGCAGGCCGGCGTAGCGATAGGTGTTGTACGGCGAATCGAACTTCAGATCCTCGCGGGACAGATTGCCGTCGTACTGCCCCGCCTTTTGCAGCGCGTAGATCACCGTTGGGTCCGCCTGCATACCCATGCGGCGCGCCATGCGATTGCGATACACGGCGGCGACCAGCGGACGCTCGTCCGGCGCTCCGGTTTCTTTCTCGACCAGCGACGCCAGCGTGACCGCCTGGCGGACGGTGAGTCCGGCGGCGGACGCCGCGGCCTGCAGGTCGCGATCGAAGGCCTTCCTGAACGACGCCACCATTTGCGCGACGACGTCGGCCGCCGGCGTGTCGCGGGGCAGCGCGTAGGTTTCCGGAAACAGGTAGCCCTCGAGGTCCGTCGCAGCCGGATCGAGATCGGCGACCAGCGCGGCGCTCGACGCCGCCTTGACGAACGCCGCGGCCTTCCCGAACCCCTTCTGTTCGAACACCGCGGCCATCTCCGCCATCGTCAGGCCTTCGCGAAACGTGAGCAGCCGCTTGTAGACGTCGCCGCGCGCGATCTTGTCGACCACCGACAGCGCATCCAGGGGCACGTCGAAGCGATACTCGCCTGCCTTGAGCTCGCGGGCGCGTCCGCTGAGCAGCACCGCCGCCCGAAACGTCCACGCGTCGCGGATCACGCCGGCATCGACCAGCCGCTGGCCGATGGTGGCGGGGCCGATGCCCGCCGGAATGTCGACGAACTGCTCGGCGGTGCCGTAGCCCCGGAACGGCTCCCGGACCCGGGCGTCCATCCACCACGCGCCCGCCCCGATCGCCACGACACCGATCACTGCCAGCAGCAGGAGCCGCTTCAGCCACCGCATCATGCATCCCCGCTCAGCGGGCGCGGGCGGCCATCGAGATAGTCCTGCAGGATCACAGCGGCGGCGGCGGCATCCAGCTTCTGCTTGCGCTTTTTCCAGTCGGGCTCGTGGGTGGCCAGGCGGGACTCCGCTTCGTGACTCGACAATCGCTCGTCCTGCAGGACCACGGGCACCGCGACCTGCGCTTCGAGCGCGCGCGCGAACGTCTCCACGATCGGCGTCTGGTCGTTTGCGGACCCGTCGAGGCGGCGCGGCCAGCCGACGACGACCGCTTCGAGCCCGTCGTCGTCCCTGGCGAGCGCGGTGATTTCCGCCACGACGAGGCGGAGCGTTTCGGCGTCCGACGGCGGCCGCTGCAGCAGCCGCCAGGGCGAGGCCAGCGTGGCGGTGGCGTCGCTCAGCGCCAGGCCGATGCGCCGCGCGCCGTAATCGATCCCGAGCACTCGCACGCCGCTCAGTATAATTCGGGCATGCTTGGGTGCTTGGGTGCTCGGGTGCTTGGGTGCCTGGGTGCTGTCGTTCTTGCCTCGACGCTGAACGCGCAAACGCCGGCCGATAACGTGCAGGCACAGGCCGCGCGCGCGGCGGCGCGGATCCGCGTGCTGCAGCGCGAGGCGGATCGGCTGGCCGCCGCGGCCCGCACCGTCTTCGGCGACCTGCGAAAGCTCGAGCTCGAACGCGCGATCAAGCGGGAAGAGCTGGCGACGGTCGAAGCGCAGCTCGCGGCCGTGACCGCCGAACGCAATGCCGCCACCGCCCGCGTGAAGGCGCTCGAGGCCGCGCGCGTGGCGCAAACGCCCGGCGTGGCGAGCCGGCTCGTCGAGATCGCCAAGCGCGGCCGCGGCGGCTACCTCAAGATGCTGCTCGCCGCCGACGATGTGCGGGCGTTCGGGAGGCTGAGCCGTGGCGTGGCCGCCGTGGCGGAGCTGGATCGCGTGCGGCTCGAGACACATCGCCGCACGCTCGCCGCCGAGCGAACCGCGGCCGCCACGCTCGATCAACAGCGAGCCGTGGTCGCGGCGACGCAGAAGGCAGCGGCCACGGCGCGCGCGGCGCTCGACGCGGCGGTCTCGGCGAGAAACCGGTTGATCGACGACCTCGATCGCCGGCGCGACCTGACCGCCGAATACGTGAGCGAGCTGCAGGCCGCGCAGGCCGCGCTCGAACGCACGCTGGCCACGGCGGGCGCGGCATCGACCACGGTCACCCTCCCGATTCGTCCCTTCCGCGGCGATCTCGAGTGGCCCATCGCGGGCACGGTCGTGGCGGGATTCGGCCGGTCCGCCGCCGGCCGTTTCGGGACCACCATCGTCCGAAATGGTATCGAGGTGGCGGCGCCGGAAGGCGCAACCGCCCGGGCCGTTCACGAGGGCACGGTCGCGTTCGCCGCGCCGTTTGCGGGCTACGGCGTGCTCGTGATCGTCGATCACGGCGCGTCGGCCTTCACGCTCTACGGACATCTGGCCGAGGCGGCGGTGGCACCGGGCGCGCGCGTCAGGCGCGGGGAGGCCGTCGGAACGGTCGGGTTGGTGCCCGCCGGAGGCGCGGCGCTCTATTTCGAGCTGCGGATCGACGGCCGCCCGGTCGATCCCCTACAATGGCTCAGGAGATCACGATGAAAGTTCGCGGCCGGGTTCTCGTGCTGGCAGTATCGCTGCCCATCATCGCCTTTGCCGTCGTCGGCGGGTTCATGAGCAAGGCGATGGCCCGCGAAGACAGCTATCAATACCTCCGCATCTTCGAGGACGTGGTCACGCTGATCGTGAACAACTACGTCGAGGAAGTGAACGTCGACAAGGTGATGCATGGGGCCATGCACGGGCTGGCCGACGGCCTCGACGCCGACAGCGCCTACCTCGACGTCGCGCAGGTGAAGCTGTACGACAAGGGCGACGCGCCCGGCGCGGCCCAGACGGGACTCGAGATCACGCGGCAGTACTACCTGCGGGTGATCGCGTCGCGGGACGGATCGCCGGCGGCGCGCGCCGGCCTGATGCCCGGCGACTACATTCGCGCCATCGACGGGCAGTCCACGCGCGATACCTCGGTGTACGAAGGACAGCGGCTGCTGCGCGGCAAGGCCGGCTCGAAGGTCCGGCTGACGGTGCTGCGCGGCAACGCCGCCGAACCGCACGATGTGGAACTGACCCGGGAAGAGATTGCGGCGGCGCCGGTGAAGGGCCGCATCGCGGCGCCGGGCGTCGGCTACCTCCGCGTCGGCGAGTTCGGCAAAGCCACCGCTGATCAGATGAAGAGCGAAATCGCCTCGCTGCAGAAAGCCGGGGCGACCCGCCTGGTGATCGACGTGCGCGGCACGGCGTTTGGCGACGCCGAGATGGGCCTCGCCGCCGCGAAGCTGTTCGTGAAGAGCGGCGTGCTGGTGTACCGGCAGGATCGCGGCAAGGAGAAGGAAGCGGTAGCGGCGGCGGCCGGTGATGGCGGCGTGGCGCTGGTCACGGCCCTGCTGACCGACAACGGCACCTCGAGCGCCGCCGAGGTCTTTGCCGCCGCGCTCGCGGGCAACCAGCGCGCGTCGCTCATCGGCGAGCGCACCTTCGGGCGCGCCGCGCAGCAAAAGCTCGTGCGCCTGCCGGATGGCAGCGCGCTCATGCTGACGCACCTCGTGTACCTCACGCCGGGCAGCGTGGCCATTCACGAGAAGGGCCTCACGCCGGACATCGCGGTCGAGCAGCCTGACGTGGAGTTCGGCCAGGCGCCCGCCGCGAAGGACCCGACGCTCGACAAGGCCATCGAGTCGCTCGCGCTGAAGGCCGCCGCCTGATGAACAAGCAGAATCTGATCGCGAGAATCGTCAAGGAGACGGGCGCGACCAAGTCTCAGGCTTCCCGCATCGTCGCCGTCTTTCTCGCGACCGTCACCAGGGCCCTGAAGAAGGGCG
>Ga0156330_1148_pt1 | contig 21097 bp, 15 predicted proteins | sample RifCSPlowO2_12_FD_107978 | JGI IMG/M metagenome (GOLD analysis project Ga0156330, IMG submission 107978) | Acidobacteria bacterium RIFCSPLOWO2_12_FULL_67_14b | reverse complement strand
AAGGTGCAGGCCGAGATCGCGCCGCGCGTCTACACGCCGGTGCGGATGGAAGACGGCGACACGGTGCGGGCGCGGTTGATCCGCTGGCCGACACTCTCGCCGGATGGCCAGCAGCTGGTGTTCTCGGCGATGAATCGGCTGTACGTCAAGGACATGCCGTCTGGGACGCCGCGGCTGCTGACCGGGGCGGACGAACCTAGAGGTTTGTCCCCACCGGTCTCGCGCGAGGGCGAGTTCATGCCGTCGTGGTCGCCCGACGGCCGCTCGATCGTCTACACGACGTGGACGACCACGGGCGGGCACATCAAGCGGATGGCGGTCACCGGCGGATCGCCCGAGACTCTCACTCGGAGCGAGGGCTACTACCTCGACCCGGTCTACACGCCCGACGGCGCGCGCGTGGTGTTCCTCGCCGGCGCCGCGTCCGATCAGCTGTATTCGATCCTGATGGACACGCCGCCCGAAAATCCGCTGGAGGGCGACGAAGAGGCGCCGCGGGAGATCTCGGGCGTCAACGCGCCGAACACGCTCGAGATTCGCTGGATGCCGTCTGCCGGCGGCGCCGCCACGCTGGTGGCCTCGGCGCAAAACGGCCGCGGCCCGCACTTTTCACGCAAGGACTCGTCGCGCGTCTACCTGACGACCAATCGCGGCCTGACGTCGATTACGATGGATGGCTTCGACCGGCGCACGCACCTCCGCATCACGGGAGCGGGCCCCGGCAACAACCCGCCCGGCGCCAAGGAAATCCGGCTGTCGCCGGACGGCACGCGCGCGTTCGTCAGCCTGCAGGAGAAGCACTACGTCGTGACCGTGCCGCGCGCCGGGCGCGAGACCGTCGAGGTGCGGATCCAGGGCCGGGCCGACAACACGACCGTGCCCGTGAAGCGCATGTCGCTCGACGGCGGCGACTACCTGGAATGGACCGCCGACGGCACGGCGGTGACCTGGGCCTGGGGCGCGCAGTTCTTCCGCCAGGACATCGAGGCGGGCGAGCCGCAGAAGACCGACGTCGTCGTCGAGATACCGCGATCGAAGCCGAAAGGCTCGGTGCTGCTGAGCGGCGCCCGCATCATCACGATGAAGGGCGACGAGGTGCTGCCGCAGGGCGACATCCTGGTCACCGACAACCGCATCAGCGCCGTCGGCCGGCGCGGATCGCTGGCGGCGCCGGCCGGCACGCGCACCATCAACGTCGCCGGCAAGACCATCATGCCGGGCTTCGTCGACGCGCACTCGCACATGTGGGCGCCGCGCGGGCTTCACCAAACCGAGGTCTGGCAGTACCTCGCCAACCTCGCCTACGGCGTGACGACGACGCGCGATCCGCAGACGTCGACGCCGGATGTGTTTGCCTATGCGGACATGGTGGACGCCGGCATGATGCCGGGGCCACGCGTTTACGCCACCGGCCCTGGCGTGTTCTCCGGATCGGGCATCGAGGACCGCGACGCCGCGTTCCGCTTCGTCAAGCGCTACAAGGAGGCCTACAAGACCAACACGCTCAAGCAATACGTCGCCGGCGACCGCATCGTCCGCCAGTGGATCATCGAGGCGTGCAAGGAGTACGGCATCACCGCCACGATCGAGGGCTCGCTCGACCTCAAACTGAACCTGACGCAGATGGCGGACGGCTATTCCGGCCAGGAACACAGCTTCCCGATCGCGCCGCTCTACAAGGACGTGACGACGTTCGTGGCCAGGACCGGCACGTTCTACACGCCGACCATCCTCGTGGCCTACGGCGCGCCGTGGAGCGAGAACTACTGGTTCGAGATGGAGTCACCGGCCGGCGATGCCAAGCTGCGGAAGTGGATTCCGTGGGAGCTGCTCGACGGCATGGTGCGGCGGCGGCCGCAGTGGTTCCTGCCGGAGGAGTACGGCCACGCTCTGATCGCGAAGGGCGTCGCCGACGTCGTCAATGCCGGCGGCCGGGCCGGGCTCGGCAGCCACGGACAGTTGCAGGGGCTCGGCGCCCACTGGGAGACGTGGAACCTCGCCTCGGGCGGGCTGACGCCGCACCAGACGCTGCAGGTGATCACGATGCACAGCGCCGAAGCGATTGGCCTGCAGCAGGACGTCGGCTCGCTCGAAGCGGGCAAGATGGCGGACCTGCTGGTGCTCGATCGCAACCCGCTCGAGAACATCAAGCACACCAACTCGATTCGCTACGTGATGAAGAACGGCGAGATCTACGAGGGCGACACGCTCAACCGGATCTGGCCGGACACCAAGCCGCTGCCGAAGCAGTTCTGGTGGGGCACGGAGCCGAAATAACGAATGACAATAACGAATAACGAGACTAGAACGATCGGCGGACGGCCGAGGGTGGGCGGTCGGTAGATATCCCGCGGGGCTGGACGCCGCTACCAGATCTTGCCGCGCAGATGACGCATAATCTGACCAAGGCCGCAGATGACGCAGAAAACCACAATCACATCAGAGCCGCAGATGACACAGATTACGCAGATCCAAGAACGGCTGGCATTTAGATCTGTGTTATCCGCTTCATGTGCGGCCCTGGTATTTAGATCTGCGTTATCGGTGTCATCTGCGGCCCTGGTGTTTAGATCTGCGTTATCGGTGTCATCTGCGGCCCTGGTGTTGTTGTCTGTGTCATCTGCGGCCGGGCAAGCACCACGTTCTGGATTGACGGCGATCGACGGCATCCGCGTCGGCCATCACACCCTGACGGAGCGTCCAACCGGTTGCACCGTGGTGCTGGTCGAGAAGGGCGCGACCGGTGGCGTCGCGGTCCGCGGGTCGGCGCCCGGCACGCGCGAAACCGACCTGCTCGACCCTTCCAACATCGTCGAGCAGGTGCACGCGATCGCGTTTTCGGGCGGCAGCGCCTTCGGCCTGGATACCGCGTCCGGCGTGATGCGCTATCTCGAGGAGCGCAAGATCGGGTTTCCGTTCGGCGGCGCCTACGTGCCGATTGTGCCGGCCGCGGTGCTGTTCGACCTGCCGATCGGCGGCAAGCCGACGATCCGGCCCGATGCCGCGTGCGGCTACGCGGCCGCGAAGGCCGCCACCGATGGGCCGGTCGCCGAGGGCAGCGTCGGCGCGGGCGCCGGGGCGACGGTCGGCAAGTTCGGCGGCGGCGGCAAGGCGATGAAGGGCGGCGTCGGCACCGCATCGATCACGCTGCCGAACGGGCTGACCGTGGCGGCCCTCGTGGCGGTGAACGCGGCGGGCGACATCATCGACCCGGCCAACGGTCAGATCGTCGCGGGGGCGCGCGCCGCGGACGGACAGTCGTTTCTCGACGCCCGGAAAATCCTGCGAAGCGGCCGCATCGAGCCGCCGCGGCCCGGCGAGAACACCACGCTCGGCCTCGTCGCCACCAACGCGAAGCTGACGAAGGCGCAGGCAAGAAAGATCGCCGAGATGGCGCACGACGGCTTCGCGCGCGCGATTGTCCCGGCACACACGATGAATGACGGCGACACCATCTTCGCGATCGCCACCGGCTCGAGCGCGGTCGAGCCGAACATCACCATCATCGGCGGCCTCGCGGCCGAAATGATGGCCGACGCGATTCTCCGCGCCGTTCGCGAAGCGACGGGCCTGCCCAACTACCCGGCCGTGCGCGACCTGCAGCGGCCGTGAACATCCCACTCGTTCTCGTCCTCACGTACACGGCCGGCCTCACCGCGTTTGGGGTCTGGATCGGCCGCCGCGTCACCGGCGCCTCCGATTTCTTCGTGGCGGGCCGCAGCCTCACGTGGCCGCTCGTGGCCGGCACGGTGCTGGCGGCCAACATCGGCGCCGGCACCACCGTCGGCGCGGGCGGGCTGGCGTATCGCGACGGCATCAGCGCGTGGTGGTGGAACGGTTCGGCCGGGCTCGGCACGCTGGTGCTCGCCTTCTGGGTGGGCCCGCGACTGTGGGCGATCGCCTCGTCCCGGGGCCACCTCACGCTCGGCGACTATCTCGAAGAGCGCTATAGCGGCGCCGTCCGAGGGGTGGTCGCCCTCCTGCTCGCCGTCGGCACGCTGGCCATCCTCGCGGGCCAGTTGATCGCCGGCGCGGCGGTGCTCGAAGTGATCGCCGGGCTTCCCAAGTGGCAGGGCGTCGCGATCGGCGGCGTCGCCATGACGCTGTACTTCACGGCCGGCGGCCTGCTCAGCTCCGCCTGGGTCAATGCCGTCCAGCTCATCGTCCTGCTCGTGGGCTTTCTGATTGCGATGCCCATAGCGGTGTCGAACGTCGGCGGATTCGCGGGCATCGCTGCGGCGCCCGCCGTGCCCGCGACGTACTTCGATCCGCTCTACTCGGCCGGCGCGTTTTCGGGCTGGACGATGATCCTCCTGTTGGGGCCGGGGTTCGTGATCTCGCCCGGTTTGGTGCAGAAAGCGTTCGGGGCCGAGAGCGTCAGGGCCGTTCGCATCGGCCTCGGCGCCGCGGGCATTGCGCAACTGGCGTTTTCATTCCTGCCCGTCCTGCTCGGGATGGCCGCGCGCGTGCACCATCCGGACCTGACGAACCAGAACCTCGTGTTGCCCACGGTGATGATGACCGAGCTTCCGCTCTGGATGGGCGCGCTTGGGCTGGCCGCCATTTTTTCCGCCGAGGTCAGCACGTGCGACACGATTCTGTTCATGCTGTCGACGTCGCTGTCGCGCGACGTGTATCAGCGATTCGTCAACCGCGCGGCCTCGCCCGATGACGTGCTTCGGATCGCGCGGATCGCGGCACTCACCGGCGGCGCGGCCGGGATGGTCCTGGCGATTCAGCTGTCGACGGTGGCCGACGCGCTGCGGATCTTCTATTCGCTGCTGATCGCCACGTTGTTTGTGCCGGTCACGGGCGGACTGCTGTGGCCGCGCGCGGGATCGCGAGAGGCCACGGTGGCCATCGTCGGCGGTATCGGCACGCTGCTCGCGGTCTACTTCGGCACGGATCGCACCGGTTGGTGGGACCCTGGGACGTGGGGTCTCATCGGCAGCGCGGTTGGGTTTTTCGCGACGATGGTCCTGGCACGACGTGCCGGGAAGGCGAACTCGTCCCGCTCACTTCCGGAATAGCACCAAGAACAATCGGCCCTTCTCGTCTGGCCACCGGTCGATCGTGTTCACGTGCGTGAATCCGGCCGCGGACACTTCCGACACGACGATCGCCGGCGGAATGCCGTGGCCGCCGCGGTTGGGGCTCACGCCGGGAAACACCTTCGACCCCGGTTGAGCGAGAAAGTCGATCACGGCCAGGCGGCCGCCCGGCTTGAGGGCGGCGGCGAGGCTGAGCCCGAACGCTTCCGGTTTGGTGATGTGGTGATACACATCGCGCATGAAGATGGCGTCGCAGCATCCCGCCGGCAGGTTGGTCGCGGCTTCGGCCCCCTCGAGCACGGTGACGTTGGTCAGCCCCTCCGCCTTCGCATACTCGCGCGTCCGCCGCAGCGCGCTTTGGGTGATGTCCGTCGCGAAGACCCGGCCATCTCCGATCCACTTCCCCAACACGACCGTCATGGCGCCGCCGCCGGCGCCGATGTCGGCGATCACCATGCCCGGCTCGAGCGCCAGCACCTCCACGAGCTTCGGCACTTCGGCCTCGGCCTGCCGTCGTTCTTGCGCGACCTGCCGGGCCGACGGCTCCTGCGCACGGACGGTGGCGAGGGCAAGCAGAAGAGCGACCGCGGTCGAGAGCTTCATGGCGTCAAGGCCTCCGCATAATTGTCGGCAAGCCGCCGGCCCATCTGCTCCTGAATGGTGAGGGACGCACGCATGAGCATGACTTGCTGCCGTCGGGTGGTCGGTGGGGTCGGCCAAGTCGAGACGCGTGGCCGCAATAACCCGGGGATCGCTCGCAGTGCCGTCGACGGCCACGGCGCTCGCCCAGCCGGATTTCACCGTGAAATGCAGCGCCACGGGAATGGCCTTCACGCCCGTTTCCCCCGGCCAGCGGCGTCATTCAAGGCCTGCCATGCGCGGAAGGCCGTTGGTGTCGCGAAGACAGTTGGGTTGCTCATGCGGGCACCAAGGTCAAGCGGATCACAGGAGATCAGAAGATCAAGAGGGCCATTCTCCAAGACATTGCTCCTGATCTTCTGATCTCCTGTACTTACTTTCCGCCAGCGACATCGATGAACGCCCCGGTCGTGTACGACGCCTCGTCCGACAGCAGCCAGAGAACGGCGTTCGCGACCTCATCGGCGGTGCCGCCGCGCTTCATCGGCACCATCGCCTTCACGCGCTCGATGCGATCCGGCTCGCCGCCGCTGGCATGGATGTCGGTGTCGATGAACCCGGCCCTCACCGCGTTCACGCGGATCCCCTCTTCGGCGACCTCGCGGGAGAGGCCGATCGTAAACGTGTCGATCGCTCCTTTCGAGGCGGCGTAGTCCACGTACTCACCCGGGGATCCGAGGCGGGCGGCGCCCGACGACAGGCTGACGATGGCGCCGCCGTGGCCGCCGTGCTTCGTCGACATGCGCCGCACGGCTTCGCGCGCGCACAGGAACGACCCGGTCACGTTCGTGGCAAACACGCGCTGCAGTCGCGCGGCGTCCATCGCCTCGACGCGCATCTGCGTCTCGAGAATGCCCGCGTTGTTGACGAGGGCATTCAGGCGCCCCAGTTCACGATCGCAGGTCTCGAACAGCCTGACCACGTCGGCCTCGACCGAGACATCGGCCTGCACGGCCACGGCCCACCCGCCCTCACCGGTGATGCCCGACACCACGGCGGCAGCCGCATCGCGGTTCTTCAGGTAGTTGACGCAGACGGCATACCCACGCCGCGCGGCCAGCAGCGCCGTGGCCGCGCCAATCCCCCGGCCCGCGCCGGTCACCAGGAGGACACGACCCATCTAGGGAGCAATCCTCAACTCCGCGCCATACAGCATGGTGCGGTCGTTGTCGCGTGCCGACCAGCGCAGCAGCGTGGCCGCGTCCCTGGTGACGAGGCCGCTGAACGCCGGCTTGCCGTTCACGGTGACGGTCACCAGCTTGGAGAAGTCGATCGCGTCGGGCGACAGCAACAGCGTGAACGCGGCGACGTCCCGGGTCTTGGCCTCGAAGGCGTTGCCGGTGCGGACGACGTCAACGCGGCCGGAGCGTTTGGTGTGCTGGAAGAAACCCATGTCTTTCAGCGTGGTGTCGCGACCGGCATCCTGCCTGAGCTCGTTGATCACCAGCCAGCGGATGCGATTGAACTTGTCGACGCGCTCGGTTTCCCACGACAGCTTCGCCGGGTGCGCCACCCGCGCATGCTCGCGCACGAACTTCTCGAATGGGTCCCGCTCGGTGGGCCACCACGCCGTGTTGTGCCCGGCGCCGGCCTGCGGCCGGAACACGTGCGGCACGCCGAGCGCCTGGAACCACGTGATGTGCGGCTCGACCTGGGAGACGGGATAGAGAGGGTCGTTCTCGCCGTTGACGATATACAGCGGCGCATTCGCGAGGTTGTTGCCGTAGATCTCGCCGTCGGCGCCGTTGCCGGGGTGTCGAATCACCGCGATGCTGCCGTTGAGCGGCAGGTACGACGACCACAGGTTCGGCTCCTTCAGCGCCAGGTAGTAGACGCCGGTGCCGCCGTCGGAAATCCCGGTGATGTAAATCCGCGACTCGTCGATGTTGTACTTGCGCTTGAGGGTATCGACCGCGCGCAGGATGTTGTCGATCTGCTCCTCGTCCCACCACTGCGCGGCGGCCCAGCCGCTCGGGTGGAGGTAGATCTGCTTCTCGCCGGCGATGCGGTTCGACAAACCTGAAGGTTTGTCGCCACCAGTCCCACCTGAAGGTTTGTCGCCACCGCTCGGGCGGCCGGGCGCGACGGCGTTCGGCGACGGCCGCCCGACGCCGCCGTGCAGCTGCACGCGCAGTTGCAGCGGCGTCGACGGATCGTAGTCGGCCGGCACCTCGACCACGTTGTTGAAGAACGGTCCCGACTTCGATCGCCACCGCAGCGAGTACTCGCCGCGTTTCTCATCAAGGTAGGTGCGGCCCTTCGTCAGCCGCGCGTACGCCGCTTCGAAGTCGACCCCGGCCGACGCGATTTCCGCCGCCACGGCGGCCGCGTCCGCAGGACTCTCGGCCGCGAAGAACTTCTCGAAGCGCGCGTCAACGGGCACGGGCGCCTGCGCCGCCAGAACCGACGCGAGTGCCACGGTCACGACCACGACCCACCGATTCATAGTGTCGAGAGGATAGCGCAAAACTCCGAGAGCACCATCGCCGTCGCGCCCCACACCTTCTCGCCATCGATGTCGTAGAACGGCACGTCGATCTCGATCGGGTCGCCGTCGATGTCCCTGATCCGGCCCTCATGCATGACGATCGCCGGATCCAGCAGTCGCGTCACCGGCGCCTCGATGATGCGCGCCACTTCCAGTTCGGCCGGATGGAACGCCGGCCTGGCGTCCGCGATGCCGACGACCGGATGGAGCAGGTAGCCGCTCACGGGAATGTGCAGCGGCGTGAGGCGGCCGACGATCCGCACCGAGCCGGGATCGATGCCGATCTCCTCGCTTGCCTCGCGGAGCGCGGCCGCCTCGATCGTTTCACCGGCATCGACGCGGCCGCCCGGAAACGAGATCTGCCCGGTGTGGTTGCGCAGTTTCGATCCGCGAACCGTCAGCGGCAGGTGGAACGCCCGGCGGTGCGGATAGACCAGCAGGAGCGCCGCGCCGTCGCGCGCGCCGGCCGGAAACGTCGTCGGGTCCCACCCGAGCCGAGGGTGGGGCGACATGCGCAGCTGCGCCTCGAGGCCGGGCAGCGGCTGGGACAACGCGGTCTGCAGTCGGGGAATCAGATCGGCTGTCACGTCGCTTCTGCCGCCTCGAGATACCCGATCTGAAAGTCACCGCGATGCTCGATCGTCGCGAGCCAGAGGTCGAAGCAGACGTTCTGCTCCTCCTGAACCGCCGGGTCCGGCACGAACTGGATGCTCAGCCAGCCACGGAAGTTGTCGTCCGTGATTTCCTTGGACAGCCCTTTCGATGGCGGTCCGTACGCGTCCGGTCCGCGCAGGTCGCCGAGCTCGACCACACCCTGGTCCACGCTCCAGCCATGCGGCGGATGGGTCTGCCCCTCGCTGGCCTCGTCCACCATGCGCTCGATGTCGCCCACGCTCAAGCGCGATCGATACCAGGGCGCCAACAACGCGTGGGCACCGGGAAAATCCCGCTCGACGATGCATTTTGCCAGCGCATTGCAGAGGGCATCGTTGCTGGTCACTCGTTTCTCCTTGGCGGGGCCTGGCCCGTGGCCAGACGGGCCGCAAGCGTCTGGGAGTACCGATAGTGTCTCCCATTCACGGCCACCGCGACAACGAGCGCGGCTACTGGTTACTGCTCGTCGCCGTCGACGACGCCTTTCCCATCTGCGCCGCCGGCACGGCGGTCGACGGGCCGTGGAAGATCGCGTTGAAGATCAGCTTGAACGTGGCGCGCGGCTGCGTGCGGAAGTCGACCTGGCTGCCGTAGGTCACGACGTAGCCCTTGCCGATCCGGAACGACAGGATGTTCGCCTGGTCCTTCAGGTACTCCTCGCCGAGCAGCCACCCGCTCTGGAGGATGTTCGCGGTCGGGTAGCGCGAGACGACCTGCGTGTCGATCCCGAATCCGGGCCGCAGCCGATACGCCTGGTCGCCCTCGAAGAACACCGGCCACGCCGCGGGCATGCCCCACGCCACGGGATGGTTGGTATCGAATTCGTTCTGCAGCAGCGATCCCGGGCAGAAGAACAACGACTCGGGGTCGGCCACGCGATCGCGAAGCGTCTGCATCAGGCGAGCGGGGCTGCTGAACGCGTCGCGCAGCGCCGCGTCCGCCGACGTGGAAACGCCGGCGGCAGCGGCCGGCTGCGGGCCAAACCGCGGCCGGCCTTCCGGCAGGGCCTTCTCGATCGGCAGATCAAGCAGCTCGCGCGCGGTCTCGACAGCCGATCCGATCGCCAGGAGCGTTCCACCGTTTTCGACAAACGCGCGCAGCTTCGTCCAGCCGGCGTCGCCCACGCCGAACGCCCACGACCATTCGGCAGGATCGTTCCGCTTGGGGTCGAGCCCGTTGACGATGCGCGCCTTCGTGGTATTGGAGGGCAGCAGGATGACGTCGTACTTCGCGTTGAGATCGCCGGCGAAGTCCTGCGACCGCACGATGTCGTGGTTGATGCCGTACTGCTCGAGCATCCACAGCAGCCAGCCGCCGGGCATGTTGCCGGCGCCCTTCCAGAGGCCCACCTTCGTGGCGGGCTTCAGGCGGAAGCCATCGACCGCCGGCACGCGATCGACGCCCGCGACCGCCACGCCGAGATCGTTCGCCGCCTTCTCGAGGATCGGCTGTGCGGCGGCGGTCGGCGGGATCACGTACGTGCCGGCTGAATACTTCGCACCTTGGGCCTCGAACGCCTTGCCGGCTCGATAGATCGGCACGTTGGCCTTCTGCAGCTCGGCGACGCTCCTGAAGAAGCCGTACGAATCAGGCCCCACCAGGTAGGCGCCCTTCGGCCGGGCCGCGATGGCTGCCGGCACCGGCGCGATGGTTCGTTGCAGCTCGAGCGGCGCGTCGAACGGCTTGTCAGCCGCGTCCACGGTCACGCCCGTCAGCATCCAGAGCGTGTGACCGGTGACGTCGTAGGGCGGCTGCGGCGGACCCCCGGGGAACAGCCGCAGATCCGGATACAGCTGCCTCTCCAGCATCGTCTTGGCAAACGCGCCGTAGGGCTGCGCCGTCTTGATCACCCACGACCCCGCGGCGTACGGCTTGCCGTTGGCGGTGAAGCCCGCCGTGGCCTTGTGGATCTCGACCTCGCCGACCTTCAGGATGTCGAGCATTTCGTAGGTGCCGTACGGATCGCGCTGCGCCGCCGGCACGATGAACGCGTAGGGGCCCTTGTCGTAGTTGACGTAGTCACGGTGCACCTTGTAGAAGTTGTTGAGCCACTCGGTACCGTACCTCGCGACGTGCGACATGCCGGCCAGCGCCACGGTGGTGCCGTAATCCACTTGTTGCCCGAGCGTCCACGTGTCTTTCGAGTACGGCACGGGGAAGTGCGCGTGCGACTCCTGCGGGCCGAGCGGCTGTCCCTTGCGCGGGTTGACGAACGGGTCGGCCAGGTTGCTGTTCGCGATCTCGGTCAGGATGCGGGGCTGGCCGTGGTAGACCATGTACTGCCGCGCCGGCGACCACATGTCGTAGCGGTCTTCCCAGGCGACGCCTTCCTTGCCCTCGGCCAGCAGCGCCGACGCCATGGCCTGCCCGACCGTCGACTGGCCTATGCGCAGCAGCGGGTGCATGTTGGGATCGAACGGCTCGGTGAACGGCGGCACGAAGATGCGCGAGCCGTTGCCGCCCTGCTGGTGCATGTCGTGCGTGATGATCGGCTTGTACTTGTTCTGCACCAGCTCGATGTTCATGCGCGTTTCCTTCTGCGTGAACATGAACCAGTCGCGGTTGTCGTCGTGCCCGACGTACTTGTGGTAGAGGTCCGGGTAGACGCGGTTGTACGGCGTGCCCTTGGTCTTGTACCAGTGGTCGATCACCAGGTGCTGGCCGTCGGGGTTCTGCGACGGCACCATCAGGACGACGGAGTTGTCGAGGATCTGGCGGATCGTCGGCGTGTTCTCGGTCGCCAGCCGGTGCACGATGTTGATGATGGCCTGGCCGTTCGAGACCTCGGTCGAGTGAATCGTGGCGTAGACCAGGTAGAACGGCTTGCCTTCCGCGATCAGCTTCTGGGCCTCCGCATCGGAGAGGCCGCGAGGGTCAGCCAGGCGGCGGTTGATCTCCACCAGCCGATCGAACTTCGCGAGGTTCTGCGGCGAGCTGATGCGCAACAGCGGATAGCTGTTCCCCATCGTCGTCTTGCCGAGCTCCTCGTATTTCACGCGGTCGGTCTGCTTCGCGATCAGCTGGAAGTATTCGAGGATCTTGGGGTACCTCGCCAGCTCGCCGTCGGCGCCGATCTTGAAGCCGAAGTATTGGTCGGGGTGCGGCACCGCCTGCTGGGCCGACATCCGGCCGGACGGCAGGGTCAGGAGCGCGAGGGCAAGAACGGTCAGTCGGAGGGTGGCTCGTGCAAGCATGGCAGGACCTCACCGCGGATCTTATCGCAGGGAGGACGCAGATGGCAGGCGCTCGGAGCGGAACGGCATCTCCCCCACGCGCTCCGCTTCGGCCCTCGGAAAAACGCGCCTCCGACTTAACGACGCCGTACAAGCACGCTGGGGACCCCCAACCCCAGCGTTCAGTAATGGTCTGCGGCGCGTTTTTCGAGGGCTGCTTGTCGTCGAGTGCCTCAGAGTCGCGCGTGGGGGAGACGCCGTTCCGCGGTCGCGCCGGACCCTGGTGGGTCGTGGTGCCGGGACCGCGCGGAGCGATGGGCCTCTCGGCGTGAGCGTCGAGCGAGGCGTTCGCGAGGATCAGTCGTCAAATCGACCGGAGGCCACACAGGCGTCTTGCCGTCTTTGGCGCGTCCATAGCTGGGGCGCTTAATGTGCCGAGGGAGATTTGACCGCCGAGCCGAGCCGCGAACGCCGAGAGGCTCATCGCGCAGCGCGGTCGGGTCCTACCGTCGCTTATGCCAACGGGGACCGTGGATTGCGAGATCAACGGCATCGCCGGGGGTCTGCACCGAAAGCCCGTCGGCGCGGGCGTCGCGGATGAACTGCGCATCGACCTTGTGGATCTTCATCCGCACGAGCTGCTCTTCCGACACGGTCACAAACCCGACCTCGCGCATGCCCTTGATGTAGTCCGGCGTCACCTTGTGGATGCGGAACCGGATCAGGTCCTCGACCGACTGCCCGCGGATGCCCGCGGCCTGGAGCGCCTTGATGTTGGCCGGCGTCGCGCCGTGGATCCCCATGCGGACCAGGTCATCCACGACGATGCCCTTGTAGCCGACCGCCGCCAAATCGCGCACGAATTCCGGCGTCACGCGATGAATCCGTGTCCGCACCATATCGTCCAGCGACAGCGAGCCGTAGCCGGCTTGTGCCAGGCCGCGCACGTGCGCGACCGTGACGTCGATCACCGCGAGCCGGACGATGTCGTCGATGGAGAGGTTGCGGTAGCCGGCGGCGCCCATGTTGGTGATGAACGACGGGTCCGGCGTGAAAGTGTAGGTGCCGTTGCCGCGACCCTGGTCGAACGAGCCGCTGAAGCGGAAGCTCCCCGCTTCGCGCGCAAACGTGAACTGAATGTTGTCGGCCGTGCTGGAGAGTGCCGATGAGGGGAGCCCCGCGAGGTCGCGGAGCCTGACGCCGAAGCCCCAGCGCGAATCACCTGCGTTGCTGCGCAGGTTGAACTGCACGCGCGGCTCCCCGTCATCGTCCCGCCACGTGTTGCGGGAATCTGCGGACCAATCGCCGCGGTACGACGCAGGCTGCGCCTGGGCCACGACTCCCACCGGGAGCACGGCGGCCCAGGCGGCCTGCAGGCACAAGAACGTGAGGGTTAGAACTGCGAATTTCCGCATAACTGTGACCTCGCAGCGTTGGATGATCCAAGGTCACCGCAGGGTTGCAAGGCGGGTCTAAAGACCCGCCTCTACTACCTTAGAATCTCCTCGAAAAACTTCAGGGCCCGCGGGTCCTTCGACTGGCCGAGCCAGAACATGGCCTGCTTGCGCACGGCCGCGTTCTTGTTGTTCCGGGCCTGCTGGATGAGCAGCGGGACGCCCTCATCCTTCGGCAGCTGGCTGAGCGCGAAGACCGCCTTCTTCTTCACCTCGGTATCCGGGTCGTTCTCGATGGCGGTGTTGATGGTGCCGACGGCCTTCTGCCCGGCCCGCTGCGCGAGCCAGAACAGCGCCGACCCGCGGACCCTGGTGCTCGCGTGGTCGCGCGCCATCGTGACGAGCGCATCGAGCGCCGGCTGGCCTTCGTGCATCGCGATCGCCGTCACGGCGGAGTCGACGATGCGGCTGGTGGAGGCGGCGGCGTTGACCAAGGCCCTGAGATAGCTGAGGCTGTCGCCCACCGGCACGTTGGTGAACCAGTGCACGGCCCTGCCGCCCGCGTCCATCGGGCAATCCGCCGAGTAGCTGCGGATGCGCGAGACCTGGCCGCCCTCGATGCGATAGAGCACGAAGAAGAAGTCGGGCGGCTCGAGGTGCACGGGCGCATTCGACACGGTGTTGCGCACGTTGTCGTTCCAGTAGTCGCACATGTGATGCTCGCCGTCGATCATCGGCACGGCGTAGCCAATCCACGTCGGCTCGGTGAGCTTCGCGGCGAGGGCCGGCAGGTCCCTCGCCAGACCTGCCGACACGGCGTGCGTCTCGATTCTGCCGTTGGTGATGCGCGGTTGAGCGCCCTGGGCCTCCGCGGAAGGACACACCTGAAGGTTTGTCCCTACGAGCACGAGCACGAGCACGAAGGCTGAAGGTCGAAGGCTGAAGGCCGAAGGCTTCATTTGTTCAAGATCTCCATCAGGTAGTCGAGGGCGACCTTCGACTTCATCAGCGAGAGCTTCGACACCATCTCGCGCTTCAGCGCGGGGTCGGTTTCCTTGCGCGCGATGGCCACCAGCGACTCGGCGTTGTTCTGCACGAAGAGCGCGTTGATCACCTGGCGCTTGATGTCGGCTTCCTTTTCCTTGGCGTAGATGCCGACCAGCGCGTCGCCGGTCTTGGTGCGGCCCATCGTGCCGAGGTGGCGCACCGCGGTGCGGCGCAAGTCGGCGTTCTGCTCGGTGTTGGCCACCTCGATCAGGTGCGCGGCATCGCCGCCGACGAACAGCGACTGGAGGATCTGGCGCTTGACGTCGACGCTGGCTTCCTTGCCGTACATCTGCCACAACTCTTCGCGCGCGCCCATCACGCCCAGCTGGCGCACGGCTTCCTGCCGGAGTTCGGGCGTCTTCTCGGTATTGGCCGCTGCCAGCACGCGTTCCTTGTCGCCGGCCACCATGAAGGAGCGGAGGATCTGGCGCTTGATGTCCACATCGGTGGCGCCGGTGTAGATCTCGGCCAGCACCGCGCGGTTCTCACGGGTGCCGTTCACGCCCATGTACTGAATCGCGCGACGCTGCACGTCCGGATTGGAGCCGCCGCGGGCGACCTGCGCGAGCACCGTGCGGGCGCGGGTCGAGTTGCTCTGCGCCAGCACGAACAGCGCGCGCGCCTTCAGTTGCGGCGACGCGGTGCCCTGCAGGAGCTTTTCGAGCATCGGCACGGCCTGCTCGGGATCCGAGTGCTGCAATCCCTGGATGGCGAGCAGCTTCAGCTCCTCGTCGGATTCGGCCTCGGGACGCGGCGACTGGCCCGCGTTCTGGCGCACCTGGAGGTCGAGGGCCTTCGCGTCGCTCAGCCACCGGCTCTGCGGGAAGGTCTTGATCAACTGGGCCAGCGACGCGAGGGCATCCGCCTGCTGACTGAGCTTGTCGAGCGCGTAGGCCCGCCAGTAGAGCGCGGCGTCGACGCGGGTGGAGTTCTGGGCTTCGATCACGGAGGTGAACTGATCCGCCGCGCGCGACCACTGCCGGCGCTCGAGCGATTCCTGCCCGCGCTGGTAGTTCTCGTCGATCCGCTGGCGGCGCTCCGCCTCGCGCTGCTTCGCCTCTTCGGCGCGCTGTTTGGCCTCGTCTTCGCGCTGCCGCTGGTCGTCTTCACGCGATCGCTGCCCATCGCCTCCCCAGGCCAGCACGGGGGCCAGGTCTGACAGGTTCGGCAGGTTCGCCAGGCTCGGCAGGTTCGACAAGTCGGGCAGATTCGACAAGTCGGGCAGGTCGGCCAGCGTCGGCAGGCTCGACAGGTCGGGGAGCATCGGCATCTCCGGCAATTGCGGCAGCATCGGGAGCTCAAACAGCATCGGCCGCATCGGGGGCGCCGGCGCGGCCGGGGGTGCCGGCGCGACGGGCGCCACCGGCGCCACGGGTCGCATCTGCGCCGCCGACAGGACCGGCATGGCGAGGACGCCGCAGGCAATCGCGGCGCTCCAGGTGTTCTTCATTGCTCTCATCGTTTCGTTCTCCATTTTTGGCCGCGCTAAAGCGCGGCCCTACCATGTTCGTGCCGCCGCGCTACGACGTGGGGGGCCGCTGCGGCATTCGATCGCCAGCCTCGCGATCGGTTCGGTTTCGTTGACGCATCTCCGAGGCGATCACGCGCACGCGGAACAGCAGATCCTGCGTGGTGATACGCGCTTTCAAGTCAGACAACTCGTTAGACGTGACATCGGCCGGGGCGTTGGCAATCTCGAGCAGGACGCGCTCGAGGTCCTCGAGCACGTCGGCGATCGCGGCGTCGCCCGACTGCTCCGCCGACTGGCGGATGAGCCGGTTGACGGCGATGAGGTCCGACGCGCGCGCCTGCTCGCCGGCCAGTTGATCGAGTTGATCGGTGTCGGCATTCACCAGCTCGGCGAGCATCATCTGCGTGCGATCGAGGTGATCGCCGACGGCGGCGTGCAGCACGCGCCCGGGTTCGATCTGCGCCTGCTGCACCGACGGGGCCGCGGGCGCCGCGCCGTTCGACAGGCGGCCGGCCAGAAACGCCACCAGCACCAGGGCGGCAACGCCGCCGGCCAGCGCCCACTGCGGCGCCCAGAAGAACGTGCGCCATCCACCTTCGCCAAGGCTATGGCGGACAAGGCGGCTCGTCGGCGCGTGCAGCTGCGGCTCGAGCCGCGCCCAGACGTCGCGCTCGAAGCCGGGCCGCGCCTCGGCGGCGGGGGCGGTGTCGACCAGCGTCAGCACGCGCCGCAGTTGCGTGCTGGCGGCCTGGCACTCGCCGCACGACGCCAGGTGATCGGCGACGCGCGGCGCATCGGCGCGCGCCGTCTCGCCGTAGTAGTGCAGGATCAGGTCTTCGTCCGACAGATGATTCGTCATGATTCTCATGGCCGCCCATAAAGGGCGGCCCTACATTTCGCCCTACGACTCGACAAACGGCTCCAGTGCCGTCCGCATCTTTCGCACCGCGCGAAAGATGCTGTGCTTGGTCGCGCTCGTCTTCATCCCGAGCTTCTCACCGACCTCCTCGATCGACATCCCTTCGACGTGGCGCAGCGTGAAGGCCGCGCGCTCGAGCGCCGTCAGCAACCCGAGCGCCTGCTGCACGCGATCCGAAATCTGCGCGCTCGCCGCGACGCGCTCGGGCGTCGGCTGCGAGTCGGCGCCGCGCTCGCTGAGCGGCCCCTGCTCGAGGTCGGCGGGGTCGTGCGCGTCTTCGCGATGGCGGCGCGAGCGAATCAGGTCGATCGAACAGTTCACGGTGATCCTGTGGAGCCAGGTCCGAAAATCGGCCCGGGCCTCGAACCGGCTCAACTGCTTGTGCGCCTTGAGCCACGCGTCCTGCACCACGTCCTCGGCATCCTCGGCGTTGCCCGTCATGCGCTGGGCGAGCGCGTAGATGTACCGGCTGTGCAGATCCACCAGCGCTCGGAACGCGTCGCGGTCGCCGTCGCGGGCCCTGGCGACAATCGACGGGTCGCGCTCTTCCATCCCTGTCACTTTGACGGACTCAGGGGGATTCGGTTGGTTCACGGTTCAAGGTTCAGGGTTCAGGGTTCACTTGGTTCAGGGCTGCTGAAGGGAACCGCGTAGAGACCCTTAAGCTTTTGGAATCAGCAGCTTACGAGTATGATCGGTCCATGGACCCACGCTACCCCACCGGCAAATTTGTCTTCGATCCCCAGGTCACGCCAGAAAAACGGCGGATTTCCATCGTGACCATCGGCAGCTTTCCGGCCGAGCTCAAGGCCGTGCTGCCTTTGGCCAACTTCGACCGCCCTTATCGCGAGGGCGGCTGGACCGGGCGACAGGTCGTGCACCACGTGGCCGACAGCCACATGAACGCCTTTGTCCGCTTCCGCCTCGCGCTCACCGAGGACAAGCCGACGATTAAGCCCTACAACGAGGCCGAATGGGCCAAGCTCGCCGACTCGACCACCGAAGACCCGGCGGTATCGGTGCAGATTCTCGACGGCTTGCACCGCCGCTGGCATCGCATGCTCGAGGCGATGAGCGAGGCCGATTTCGCGCGCACGGCCGTGCACCCGGATCACGGCCCGGTCACGAACGACTGGTTTCTACAGTTGTATGCTTGGCACGGGCGGCACCACATCGGCCACATCAAGCTGACTGCCCAGTAAACGAAACCACGACGATCGCGAAGATGAAGCACGAAGGCCACGAAGCTGATGTCTCCTGATCGTCCTGGTCCGCGAGGCGCCCCAATGCTGAACGAATTCAAGGAATTCATCGCCAAGGGCAACGTGATGGATCTCGCCGTCGGCGTGATCATCGGCGCGGCGTTCCAGAAGATCGTCGACTCGCTCGTCAACGACCTCGTGATGCCGGTGGTCGGCTACGCGCTGGGCGGGACCGACTTCGCCAACATGTTCATGGTGCTGCAGGACGGCGCCAAGGCGGCGGCGCCCTACGCGGCGCTGGCGGAGGCCAGGGCCGCCGGCGCGGCTGTTTTCGCCTACGGCTCGTTTCTGACGCAGGTGCTGCAGTTCCTGATCCTCGCGTGGATCGTGTTCCTGATGGTCAAGGCCGTGAATCGTATGCGGCGCGCGGAGCCCTGAATCGGCGGTCAGGAGGTCACAAGGATCAGGAGAAACATCCTCTCCTGATCTTCGGTCTCCGGCGGTCCGCCAGTCTTTCTTCAGTGAATCGGAGCGCCCGGCTCAGGAAAACTCTGGACGAAGACCTCGAATCCTCCTGGGATTGGGCTTCACCGAGCGACAAGCGCGTCGGCCGCCCGCGCGATCTCGTCGAGGCCCGCGACGAAACGCGACAGGGCCCGCTCCAGGCGGGACGTCTCGCGCACCACCGCCGCCGGGTCGCCGACGCGGATGGCCTCCGCCAGCCCCGGCAGCGGCTGACCCTCGTACAGCGAGTAGATGTTCCAGCCGTAGATCACGTGGCGGTACCAGCGGGTCTCGGGCGGCTCCGACTCGTCCAGCAATTGCTGCTCGAGCCGGACGAGCGCGTCGTTGACCGGTCGCGCGCGGATCGGGTCGATCCCTCCAGTTGCCACACGCTGATCCAGCCGCGCTTCAATCGCCGCTGCCGTCGCCACCGCCTGCGCGGCGAAGCGTCGTGCCCCGGCCAGATCGATCGCGACACGGCGGCGGCCCATGTCATCGATCGCCCACACCGCAGCGCCGTCGATGAACTCCTCCATCTTGCGCGCGTAGTGCGAGTAGCGGAACGGGAGTACTTCAGCCGACGCCAGGCGCAGCACGCTCAGCCCGAGGACGCGCGCCAGGGTCTGGCCGACCTTGAATCCAGGATCCACGTGCCGCTCCACGTATTGCCGCGTGTCGTAGTTGGAATGATACGGGCCGTAACTACCCTCGAAGTCGAACTCCATCTGCAGGGTGGGCAGCCCAAGGAAATCCTGGAACGCGACGAAGTCGGCGCCACTGCCGAGCGCGGCGAGTTCCACCTCGTAGCCGTCCTGGCCACGCCGGCGACGCTCGAGCGGCTGGCGCAGCCAATCGTCCGCGCGCCAACGGTCGTAGACGGATCCGCCGCCATCGTAGTGCGGCACGTCACGCGCCACCTGCACGAGGAAGTCGCGCAGCGACGGCGTGCCGCCGCCATCGAAGCGGCCCCGCATCGACAGGTCGGTATTGATGTAGACGATGGCCTTCTCGCGCAGCTCCGCCTGCATCGCCTCGGCGTACTCGGTGGATCCGATCAGGCCGAACTCCTCCGCATCCCAGAAGGCAAAGACGATGGAGCGCTCCGGCATCCAGCCGGATCGGGTAAGGGCGGCGAGCCCGCGCGCCACTTCAAACGCCGGACCGAGCCCGGTGCCGGGATCCATCCCGCCGAAACTCCACGCATCGTGGTGGGTGCCGAGCACGATCCAGCGGTCAGGGTCGCGTCCGGTGATCCTGCCGATGACGTTGCGAATCGGGCGGCGGCTCGCGTCCATCTGGACATCGAGACGGACCGCCACCGGGCCCGGACCGAGCCGATACGTCAACGGCAGCCCGCCCTGGAACCCCGAGTCTGACGGCGCCGCCGGACCGGAGAGCCGCGACAGGATCTTCGCGGCCTCTTTCCACGACAGCACCACCGCGGGGATTTTCGGCAGTGTCGGCGCTGCGGCCGGATCGAGCGCCGGAGCGTTGCGTGCGGCACCGATGCCGGGGGTGAGCGGATCGCCGTGCCAGAACCAGCTGTACTTGCCGTTGCCGCTCTGCGATTGAAAGTCCGCGCGCCACGGCCCCTCCGGCCACACCGGCCCCCGCGCAAAGCCATCGTCTGCCGGGTCGGAATAGATGATGAGGCCGGCCGCGCCGGCCCGCTCAGCGGTGTGCAGCTTGACGGCGCGATGGCTGCGCGCGTACCGGGCAATCACGACCTTGCCGCGGACGTCGATGCCGGCCGCGGCGAGGCGCGCGTAATCGGGCGGTAGTCCGTAGTTGGCGTAGACGACTGGCGCCGTCACGACGCCCGACGCGGAGTAAGCGACAAACGCCGGGCCCAGTTCGGGGTGCGCGCCGTTCGGATCCTCGGGATGCGCCGGTTCGCGCACGATCAGCGATTCCGTGATCGGCGACACGATGTCCACCGTCACCGAACGCGGCGTCGACAAGTGGACCAGGTACTCGCGCACTTCGGTCTGCAGTCCCGCGGCATCGAGCGCGCGCCGCACGCGATCGACGACCTCCATCGAGCGCGCCGATCCCGCAATGTGCGGATGCTCCGTCACCTGACGATGCATGGTGCTGATCGAGTCGGTGGAGACACCGTCCAGGAATCGCTGCTCGATCGCGCGAGTGGCCGGCGGCCGGGGCACGATCGGTAACTGCAGGCGCGACGGATGGCGCTCGTCGTGGAAGATCGTCTGCCGGGCGCGCACCACGTCGCGGTCCTCTCCGAAGACCCCGCCGGTATTGGGATTGCGGTCGAAGCGCGGAAAATTGCTGCTCGACACCTCGAGGCGAATCCGGTGTCCGGCGCGAAAGACGTTGGCGGTGGCGCCGAGGTCGATGGTGATCTCGGTGGGCTCGCCGGGCGTGAGCAGGGACCCCGCCTTCTTGCCGCCGCGATAGCGCGCGCGCCGGATGCCGTCGGCCAGCGCGCGGGCGGTGCCGTCGGGGAAGACATCCACCAGCGCGCCGGTGAAGTCGGTGTCGCGCGCGCTCGACGCGACCCAGAGCGTCAGCGACAGGGGGCCGGTCACCTC
>Ga0156330_1251_pt5 | contig 21180 bp, 17 predicted proteins | sample RifCSPlowO2_12_FD_107978 | JGI IMG/M metagenome (GOLD analysis project Ga0156330, IMG submission 107978) | Acidobacteria bacterium RIFCSPLOWO2_12_FULL_67_14b | reverse complement strand
GTCGTCGGCACCGACGAGGTCGATCTCGACCGCAACCACATCAGCTGGGTGTCGCCACTGGCGCGCGCGTTGATGAAGTCCGGACCAGGTGACCGCGTGGTTCTTCACGCGCCGGGCAGCACGCAGCAACTGCTAATCCTCGAGGTGCGTTACGAGCGCATTCCCGTGGAACCGTTCCGCGAACCACCTGGGGCCGAGGCCGCGGCGAAGGAGCGTCCTGGCATCGACGGCTAGGCCCCAACGAGCGTTCGAAGTACAACCGGTCGTGGGCAGGGACTTCGACAGATCCGCACGCGGCCCGATGGGCGGCGTCGAGAGCGTCGGCGATCTGTTGCGCGACCGCCAAAGCCTCCGAGAGAGGCAGCGGGCCCCGGCGCACGCGATCGCCCAACGTGTCGCCCTCGACCAACTCGAGCACCAGGGCCGGCACGGTGCCGGTGTCTTCGAAACCGTAGATGGCCCCGATGTGCGGATGGTTGAGCGATGCGACCAGTCGTGCTTCGCGTTCGAAGCGCGCCACGCGATCAGCGTCCGCCGTGATTGACGGCCGCAGGATCTTCAGGGCGACGTCGCGCCCGAGCTTCGTATCGCGCGCGCGATAGACCTCGCCCATGCCACCAGCCCCGAGGAGCGAGAGGACTTCGTACGGGCCGAGCCGGGTGCCAGGGGTCAACCCCGTGATTATGGGCGGGGCCGACAGTTCAAGCCCATAATGGGCCGTACACTGATGTGGATCCAACTGGATGACGCGACTATCTGCACCGGATAGAAAACAAGGAGAAGCGATGCGCACACGTAGACATTGGGGCCTTCAGTTGTTGGTGTCGTGCCTGGTCGCCGCGGCGGTGGCTGCGACGGCCCTGGCACAGGCCACCTATCCGCCGAATGGACCGACGATTCCGCCAGTGACGCTGACGGGAGGGGGAACGCCCCCACCCACCCCTGCGCCCGCTCCAGGGACCAGGGATCGCGCCTCTCAGTGGAACACGGAACTGCTCGGCCATAACGACCTGCAGGGACGATCCGCCTACCAGCCGATCATCATCAACCAGGACGGCCGGCAGATCGCCTACGTCGGCCACCACAACAACCAGAAGCCGATCATGAATCCGCTGACCGGCAAGCTGGAAACCAATGGCACGTCGATCGTCGACGTGACCGATCCGGCGAAGACCAGGTACCTCGCGCACATTGCGACCGGCGACGACCGGGCTACCGGTGGTGCCCAGATGGCCCGCGTGTGCAGCGGCAACACGCTGCCGCGCGGCGTGAAGGGCAAGTGGTACTTGCTGCGCCCTCTTGGTGGGCGCGCGCACGAGATCTGGGACGTGACCGATCCGTCGAAGCCGGCCAAGCTGACCACCGTCGTCGACAACCTCACCGGCACGCATAAGAGCTGGTGGGAATGCGACACCGGCATCGCTTATCTCGTGGCCACCAACTCGAAGGAAGGATGGACGGGCGGCAACCACCTCAAGATCTACGACCTGAGCGACCCGGCAAAGCCGGTGTACATCCGCGACTTCGGCATGGTCGGCACGCAGCCGAACGCGGCCGCGTCAGGTGGAGGGGAAGGCATCCACGGCGCGATTTCCGCCGGGCCCGAGAAGAACCGGGTCTACATCGCCTATGGCACCGGCAACGACGGTGTGGTTTCGATCGTGGACCGGAAGAAGCTGCTGACCGAGTTCAAGAATCCCCTGGCGCCGACGGAAGCAGAGTTGCTCGCGCCGCAGGTCGGCTACCTTCACATGTCTCCTGACCAGGGGGCGCACACGACCTTCCCGATATTCGGCGTGCCGATCCCCGGATTCCAGGGGCATCAGGCGCTGCGAAAGCGCGATCTGCTCCTCGTCGTGTCGGAGGCCGCGCGCGCGGACAATTGCGGCCAGAACTTCCCGTCCGATCAGCTGCTACAGGGTCGCCCGGCGCCGCACCTCGCGTTCCTGCTCGATATCACGCACGAGGCGACGCCCTGGCCGCTGTCGACGTTCCGTGTGCAGGAGACCCAGGGCGACTACTGTGGACGGGGCGGGCGGTTCGGCGCGCACTCCTCCGCGGAATCGTTCTATCCCCCCTACTACGGCAAGATCGCGGTCCTGGCCTGGTTCAACGCGGGCGTGCGCATCTGGGACATTCGCGACCCGTTTGCCATTCACGAGGTCGGCTATTTTGTTCCGCCGGCAAATCAGAACACCGTTCCCACCTGCTCGAACGCCGAGACGAGAGAGGGCGGCGAGTTCGGCACGCAGACGGCCACCAGCACGTGCAAGAAAGCGGGAGTCACCAACAACGTGGAGATTGACGACCGCGGTCTGATCTACGGGGCGGACCGCGCCGGTGGGGGGCTTCACATCCTGAGGCTCACCGGGAATGCGGCGCAGATCGTCGGGAAACGGCCGGGCTCGAACTAGCGTTCCAGTGGCCTCCGAAGGCGACGTCACCGCGTCTTCGGAGGCCTTCCGCCAGCTACGGTGCGGAGGGTTCCCGGGCGGTGTCGACCACGTTGGCGTCGTCGTATCCGCCTAGCTGACGCAGGCGCCGCAAGTCCGCTACCGCGTCGGAGCGGTTGGCAAACGGTCCCAGCACCACTTGTTGCACAAGTCGGCTGCGGAGCTGAAATGGACGATGGACCGCCGGCAAACCCGCTTGCGTGAGCGCTTGCACGAGCTGGTCGGCGCGTTCGCGGCTGGCGAACAATCCCACCGCAACGAGGTAGTCGCCGGAGGCGACGGGCTGAGACGCCTTGATCGGCGGCGCCACTGCCGGCACGGTACCCGGACCCGCGAGCGGCGGCGGCGCAGGAAACGCTGGGAGTGGCGGCGGCACCGTCAGCATGTCGGGCAGAAAAGAGACACCCAACACGGCCGCGTAGAGGGCCACGAAACACACAACGGCGATCCCGGCCCTCTTCGCCCATATGCGCGCGAGCCTTTGTATGTAGGTTTCGGACCGCGACTCGCCCTGCCACTCGGCCGAGACGGCGTGCGGGGCAACCTCCCGCCTCACGACGTTCTTGCGAGCCGCTGGCGATCGCGGCGCAGGCGTTGCACGCGTCTGATTTTCCAAGCCGGGTGGCGGCGTGAGTTTGCGGGAGGGTGGGAGTTCCTGCGCCACCCATTCGTCGACCAGCTTCGAAAAGCTCTCGTCATCCTCGACCAGCGGCGCCGTTCTCACGGTGGGAGCGGCCGTTGTCCCAGCAGGCTCGGGAGAGACGCTGGTCGCCGGCGGCGTGGCAGGCGCCAGGGCTGATGTGGCCTGGGCGGGAGCCGCCAGCTCCGGTTCCGTGGCGACGATCGAAGCCCAGGTCGGGGTGAGCGTGGCAGAGCCGACATCGAGCAGCGCAGTGTCGAGGATCTCCCGGTCGACGCACGCCGCCTGCCGCCGGTGCGCGAGGTGCAGCGCGCGGTCGCAGATACGGTTGATCAGACGCGGCACACCACCGGTTCGGCGATGGAGGATGTCAAAGAGATCGGGCGAGAACAACACGCGCTCACGGCTGCCTCCCGCGACGTACAGTCTGTGCTGGATATACCCGGCGACGGCATCGTGACTCAAGGGGGCGAGACGGTTGTAGCCGCAGACCCGCTGATCGACCTGTCGCATCTCCGGCAACTTCAACTTGGCGTGGAGCTCGGGCTGTCCGACGAAAACGATCTGCAGCCGGCCCTTGCCGCCGAAGGAGTCGGACAGGATCCGCGTTTCCTCGATCAGCGGCAGCGACATGTTTTGCGCTTCATCGATGATCACGACGGCGAACGCGTCGAGCGCGAGCGACTCGAGGAAGTCGGACAGCAGGTAGCTGAGCTCGGTGCGCGAGGCCTGTCTCAAGGGTCCGGTGGTGAGTTCCTGAATCGACAGCACACCGAAATCGATCAGGAGCGTCTTCAGCAGGTCTTCACGCGATGCAAAGGGATCGGGCACCAGCGAGCTGAACGTCTTGCGACCCAGGTCCCGGAGTACGGCGCGGCAGAGCGTGGTCTTGCCGGTGCCGATTTCTCCGGTCAGCACGAGCAGACCTTCGCGCCGGCGAATGCCGGCGAGCAGATTCTCGAACGTGACCGCGTGCGACGGGCTGTCGTAGAGGAACCGCGGATCAGAGTTGAGACTGAAGGGCTTCTCTTTCAACCCGAAGAAGGGCTCATAGGTCAGCGTGTCCGCTGTCAGCGCGTCCCCGTGAGGCTGAAAGGACATCAATGATCCGGTACTCATTCCCATACACCAACGTGACTCATTGTAACTTTAGAGTCATTACTGACTCACGACGTCGCTCATATGCATAAAAAGAGCCAAGGATGCTCACGCGAAAGCTGAGTGTTTTGCGCCAATTTTGGCGGTGTTTTCAACGCGGTGTGTGACTTATTGCAGCACCCGATTACGTTTTTGTCCCTTGTGGCTGGCGGGTCGCGAGACTGGTGAGGCCGGTATAATCCCGCGTGTTCGATGGCCCAGTCTCAACCGCCGGGCCTTTCTGCTCCTCGCGCCCCTGCTCGCCCCAGGTTCAGGTAAGGCTGCGCCGCGGGGCCGGGTCCTACTCCGTGGCCGCCTGGACGAATTTCGTCTCGAAGTTCGCGCGCTTGAGCAGGCCCTCGAACGCCGCCTTGTCCACGGACTTCAGGTACGCCTCCTCCGGCTCGACCAGCTTCTTCGTCACCAGGTCCATCAGCGCGTCGTTGAGCGCCACCATGCCCTGGCCGCGGCCCACCTGCATCATCGACGGGATCTGGAAGGTCTTGCCCTCGCGAATGAGATTCGAGATCGCGCTGTTGATCAGCAGCACCTCGAGCGCGGCAATGCGGCCGCCGCCGATCTTGCGGCACAGGTTCTGCGCGATCACGCCCTTCAGCGATTCGGACAGCATGATCCGGATCTGCGCCTGCTGATCGGTCGGGAACTGATCGATCACGCGATCGACCGTGGACGCCGCCGTCGTCGTGTGCAGGGTCCCGAACACCAGGTGTCCGGTTTCCGCCGTTTCGATCGCGATCGCCACCGTCTCGAGGTCGCGCAGCTCGCCCACCAAGACGATGTCCGGGTCTTCGCGCATCGCCGCGCGCAGCGCGTCCTTGAACCCGGCCGTGTGCGTGCCCACCTCGCGCTGGTTGATCAGGCAGCTCTTGTTCTCGTGCACGAACTCGATCGGATCCTCGATGGTGATGATGTGGTCCGACCGGTTCCGGTTGATGTAATCGATCATGGCGCAGAGCGTGGTCGACTTCCCCGACCCGGTGGGCCCGGTCACGAGCACGAGGCCCTTGTGCAGCCGGCACAGCTTCAGGATGTACGGCGACAGCCCGAGGTCTTCCGCCGTCATGATCTTTTCCGGGATCACGCGAAACACGGCGCCGCGGCCCTTGCGATCGAGGAACACGTTGGCGCGGAAGCGGGCCAGCCCGCGGATCTCATAGGCGAAGTCGGTGTCGTGCCGGCGCTCGAACTCGGCCCGGTTGGGCTCCGGCATGATCGGATCGAGCAACGCTTCGACGTTCGCGGGGGTCATCGCGGCCGCATCGGCTTCGAGCGGCTGCATGTGCCCGTCCTTGCGGACGAGCGCGGGCATGCCGGACGACAGGTGCAGGTCCGACGCCTTGACCTCGACCATCAGCCGGAACAGGCGATCGATCGCGGCGCCCCCGCCGGCGGGCGCCGTCGTCACGACCGGCCGGGCCGCCGCGGCCGGCGCCGGAGGCGGCACGATCGGCGGCGGGGCTTTGGCAGGTGCGGCAGGTGCAACTGGTGCAGCAGGTGCAGCGGGTGCCGCGGGGGCCGGGTTCTGGTCGGGCACGAAGCTGACGGCGATTTCGGCGCCGTTGCGCAGGATGGTGACCTTGTAGGCGCCGTAGGCCGACACGTAGTCGAAGTCGACCGAGGTCTCCTGCGGCAGACGCCGCCGCGCCTGTTCGGGGACGATCGGCCCAATCAGCTGGAGGATCTCCTGGCGCGTCAGCGCGTTGCTCGACGCGTCCTGGGCGGTGCCCGACGAATCGAGGATCCTGGCGGGGCTGCCCGGGGCGAGGCGCAGGCCCTTGGCGCCCTGCTGCTGCAACATCTGCAAGAGGCTGTCGACGGCTTCGGCGCCCATTACGCGGTCACCTCGGTGAGCGCCACGATGTGCGCGGAATTGACCAGGATGGTGCGGTCCGGCAGTTCGACGTAGCGGAAGCGCTCGTCGCTGTGCGCATAGTCGCTCAGGCGCTCGTGGCCCGGCGGCCGGTACACGACCACGTTGCCGGTCAAGGTTTCGCCGTTGGTCAGCAGGACCTTCACGGTGTGGCGCGTGGCGACGTCGTACCCGGCGTCGAGTTGCGCCTCGATCACCGGGGTCGGCAGCGACACGGTCAGCACGTGGGCGCGATTGTAGAGCGCGGTCTCGCCGATCTCGGACTCGAACGGGAAGAAACCGGTGTCGACGTTAAGCACGTCGCCGACGCGCTCGGGGCCCGTGTGATGATGGCTCGACCCCGACAGGAAGAAGTAGCCGGCCACGGTGGCGCCGGTGGTCAGCGTGAGCTCGGCCGCCTCGCGGCGCTTTTCGACTCGATACTCGGACATGCAGTGCAGAGATTATGACCTACTTCTCCGCCACGACGATGGCCACGGCCGGCTCGCCGGCGCGGGCGCCGGCTTCGCTTGCAGGAACCCAAGGCCCACCGCCGCAAGAAGGAGGATGGCTCGCAGGAGTATACTGCGCGCGTGAAACGACGAACGTTCCTCGGAACGCCGCTCGCGGCGCTGGTGCCGCTCGCGGCTCGCGCCCAATCCACGACCGCCAGTAGCGCGCGGGTCTCGAGCTTCGATCCGTGGGTGGAAGTGCACGCCGCCAACCTCGCCCACAACGTGCGCGAGGTCGCGCGGCTGACCGGGCGGCCCGTGCTCGCGGTGATCAAGAACAACGGCTACGGGCTGGGCGCGGTCAACGTGGCGAAGTCCCTCGACGCCCACGCCTCGATCGCCGGCTTCGCCGTCGTCAAGCTGCAGGAAGCGCTGGACCTGCGCGCTGAAGGCATCCGCAAGCCCGTTCTGCTGATGGGCGCGATGGATGAAGCCGATCTGCGTCTCGTCGTCTCCCGCAACATCATGCCGATGGTCTACACCCCGATCGGCGATCTGCTGCAGCGGGAAGCCGATCGCCTGGGCCGGCCGATTCCGATCCACGTGTGCGTCGACACCGGGATTGGGCGCGTGGGCGTTCCCCATCACGCCGCCGCGCCGCTGATCCGCGATCTGGCCTCGAAGAAGGGCGTCGCCATCGACGGCACCATGATGACCTTCACCGAAGACCTCGAGTTCGACAAGGAGCAACGGCGCCGCTTTGCGGCGCTGACCGGCGAGCTGAAGGGCGCGGGCGTGCGCCTGGGACGGCTGCACGCGGCCTCCACGTACACGCTGTTTCAACACGACGATGCGGCGTTCGACATGGTGAGGCCGGGCATGGCGCTGCTCGGGATCTACCCGGAGGCCCGGTTCAGGGCGCTGGACCGCCTGGACCTGCGGCCCGCCGTGGCGCTCCGTGTCAGGGTCGCGTATGTGAAGAAACTCGCGGCCGGCACGCCCGCCGGCTACGAGCGCGCCTATGTGGCGAAGAAAGACACGTGGATCGCGACGCTGCCAATCGGCCACACGGATGGCTGGCCGCGCGTGGCGGCCAAGGGCGCGCGGGTGCGGATCAACGGGCGGCCCTATCCGGTGATCGCCTCGGTGTCGGCGAGCCACACCCTCGTCGAGATCGGCGACGAGCAGGCCGTGCAGCCCGGCGACGTGGCGACGCTGTTCGACTGGCAGGACGGCTCGCGCCCCGAGGACGTCGCCGCGGCGTCGACCGCGTCGGTCTACGACCTGACGATGCACCTCAATCCGCTGCTGCCCAGGCGCATCGTCTAGGCAGGTCTGCGCTTCGTCCAGGCGGGTCTAAAGACCCGCCTCTACTACATCTTCGGCTTGTCGTTCTTGAGCTCGACGACGATTACTTCCATGGGCTCCGTGCCCCGGTTCATGTCGCCGTGCTGGGTACCGGCCTTGTCGGCGTCGAGCCAGTAGGCCTTTCCGGCTTCCCACTTGTACGTCTCCTGGGCGGCGCCCTTGGCGTCCACGACGTCGATGTTTCCCGTCTTCAGCGCAATCAGCGCGCGGCCATGCTCGTGCCGGTGGAGTGCCAGCGGCTGGTTCGGCATGATGATCGACTTCCACACGCGCACTTCGCTGTTCTCGAACTGCGGCTCGCGGCGGCTGGCGCCCGCCTGTTGACCGACGGCGACGCCGGCGGCGAAGACCGCGCCGACGACCGTCGCGCCAACCAAAACTCTGATCTTCATGCTGTCCTCCTGCGAAGGGGTCAGACCCCTAACAATGTTGCGGCGTTGCGACCGTAGATGCCCTCGCGCTCGGCGGGCGACACCGGCAGTCGGCCGATCGCATCGAGCATTTTCGGGATGCTGCCGATCTGATGCGGATAGTCGCTGCCGGCCAGGATGTGGCCGGCGCCCGCGAACTTGATCGCCAACTCGATCGCGTTCACGTCGAAGTTCACCGTGTCGTAGTAGAACGCCTTCAAGTACGTGCTCGGCGCGCGGCTGATGTTGGCGCGGCACTCGGCAAAGGCCTCGTAGCCGCGATCGAACCGCTCCGCCAGGTACGGCACCGCGCCGCCCATGTGGCACAGCACCCACTTGATCTTCGGATGGCGCTCGGGAACGCCCGCGAACACGAGGTGCGCCGCTGCCAGCGTCGTGTCCATCAGGAACCCGACGAGCGGCATCAGCCAGTACTGCTCCATCGCCTCGACGCCGAGCGGATGCGCGGGGTGGATGTAGATGACGGCCCCCAGCTCGTTGGCCTTCTGCCACAGCGGCTCGTAGGCGGCGTCGGCGAGGGCCACGCCGTTCACGTTGCTGAACACCATCGCGCCGGGAAGGCCCAGGACCTTCATCGCCCGCTCCAGCTCGATCACCGACGCCGCCGGATCGTTGAGCGGCAGCGTCGCCAGCGACAGGAAATGCGTCCGCTGTTTCACGGCCGTCGCGAACGCATCGTTGACGTGGCGGGCCATGTCGACCGCCGTCGCCGGCGCCTCGAAATGCGTGCCCGGCGTCGTGAACGTGATCACCTGCTTGTCGACGCCGTGCTTCTTGAGCACACCCTCGCGATAGTCGAGATCGCGGTGGCCGGGGACCAGGATGTTGTAATCGCCGGGATAGTGCAGGCGCGGATTGCCTTCGGCGTCGTGGTCCATGCGGACCTTCGTCGGTCCCTTCTTGACGGCCGCGAGGTACTCGGGAGGGTAATAGTGGTTGTGAAAATCTATTTTCATAATCAAGGATTGGCGGAGCCCGGCGCCCGGCGCCCGGCGCCCGCGCGGGAGTTCCACAAATAATATGCGGGGATGCCCGACGCCACAATCAAAAGCCCGATCGCGCTGTTGGCGAGGTCGGCGCGGATCTGGTTGACCACGATGGCCGCCGAGACGATCGCGAACAGCACCGGCGCCAGCGGCACCAGCGGCATGCGCCACGCGGGCCGGTATCCCGGGCGCCGGCGCAGCAGCACCACCCCGAGCGCCAGTAACGCGAAGAAGATCCATTCCGTGTAGATCACGCGCGTGAAGAGCGCGCGGTAGGTCCCGGTGAGCACGAGCACCGACGACCATGCCGCCTGCAGGACGATCGCCCGCGCGGGCGTCTGGAACGTCGGGTGCAGCTGCCCCGCCCACCTGAACCACAGGCCGTCCTGCGCCATCTGGTAATACACGCGCGGCCCCGCCAGCACGATGCCGTTGAGCGCGCCGAAGGCGCTGAACATCACGAGCCCGGCGATCAGGCTCGCGCCGCCCGGCCCGACCAGCACTTCGAAGGCGTCGGCGGCGATGCGGGTCGAGGCAATGACCTTGTCGATCGGCAGCACGCGGAGGTAGACGGCATTGAGGCCGACGTAGCAGGCGGTGACCACGACCACGCCAATCATCAACGAGCGCGGAATGGTGCGCGTCGGGTCCACCGTCTCTTCGGCGGTGTAGGTCACCATGTGCCAGCCGCCGAACGCGAAGAGCCCCGCGGCCACGGCCAGCAGGAAGTTGCCGGCGCCGATCGCCGCCGCCGGTGCGCCGGACGCGGCGCTGCCGCCATCGCTCATCGCCCACCCGACGACGATGATCGCCGCCACCGCCGCGACCTTCACGACGGTAAACGCCGACTGGACGCGCCCGCCCAGCTTCACGCCCAGGTAGTTGATGGCCGACAGCACGACGATGGCGCCGATGGCGACGAGGCGGATGGCGGCGTCGCCGAGGGGCACGAAGTATCCGGCGTAGCGCGCGAAGATGGTCGCGATCGCCGCCAGGATGCCGCTGTGCATCGTCCAGAACATCGCCCAGCCCCAGAGGAAGCCGAGCGAGGGGGCGTAGATTTCCTTGAGGAAGACGTAGACGCCGCCCGTCTTCGGGTAGGCGGAGGCGAGCTCCGCGCACACCAGCGCCCCAATCAGCGTCAGCACACCCGCCGCCGCCCACGCGGCGACGACGGCGCCCGGTGAGGGGACCAGGGCGGTGATCTCGGAGGCCTGGACGAAGATCGACGAGCCGATGATCGTGCCGACGACCAGGGCGGTGGCCGACGGCAGGCCGATGGCGCGGGACAGGGTGGTCATGTTGTTCCGGGCTCCGGGCTCCGGCAGCGTGGCTCGTTCCAGGTTCGTACACAGAAAAAGCCGGGTCCAGCGATGAACCCGGCTTCCCTGTTCGTGTCTGCCGTCAGGCCGCCGCGGCGGGTTTCGCGAGCGCGCGCTCGAAGGTCTGGACGGCGCGCTGCATCTCGGCCATCGTGCCGATCGAGATGCGGGCGTGCGACTTCTCGTAGGGCGGGAAGTTGCGGCCGACCATGACGTTCTCCGCCGCGCAGGCCGCGCGGAACTCCGCGGCGGTGCGCTTGATGTCGACGAAGATGAAGTTGGTCTGCGAATCGGTGGGCTTATAGCCGCGATCCGAGAACCACTTCATCGTGAAGGCCCGGGCCTCGGTGTTGCGCTTGGACTCGGCCGCCAGCACCGCCGGATCCAGCTGCAGGGCTGCGCTCACGGCCGCCACGCCCAGCATGTTCACCGCGCCGCTGCCGTCCCAGTCCGACATCTTCTTGATGGCGTCCTTGTGCCCGATCGCGTAGCCGACGCGGAGGCCGGCCATGCCGAAGGCCTTCGAGAACGTGCGGGCGACGACGACCTTCGGGTCGGTGACGGCCAGCGGCACCATCGTCTCGTAGCCGGGCATCGTGGCGTACTCGAAGTAGGCCTCGTCCACCAGGATGCTGGTGTTCGGCGAGGACTTGTGCACCGCGGCAATGTAGTCGCGGGTCGCCTTGCCGCCGATGGCCGTGGCCACCGGGTTGTTCGGGTTGCAGTAGAACACCATGCCCGCGCCCTTCGAGGCGCCGAGCAGGGCGTCGAGGTCCATCTTGAGATCGGAGTTCAGCTTCACTCCGGTCACCGGATAGCCCATCAACTGCGCGTAGCCCGCGCATTCCTCGTAGGCGGGAATGGCGGCGACCAGACCGGCGGTCTTCGAGCAGAAGACGTGGGTCGACGTGCGCAGCAACTGCGTCGAGCCGGAGCCGACGAGCACGTTCTCGGGCTTGACGCCATGCTTCCTGGCGATCAGCTCGGCGATCTCGTCGACCTTGGCGAACGGGTAGCGGCCCGTGTCCGAGAACACGCCGCGAACGGCGTCGAGCACGGCCTTGCCGGGACCGGCGGGGTTTTCATTGCTGGAGAGAATGAGCCGTGAACCGGCCGCGTTCTGCTCGGCGGCTTCGAGCGCGTCGAGGCGGAACAGCCCGGCCTCGCGCCCACGTCCGCCAATCCACGCACCGGCAGCGCCCGCACCCAGCGTCTGCACGAATGACCGTCGCGACAGCGACATATCGGAAACCTCCTTCAGGCGGGTCTAAAGACCCGCCGATACAAACACTGGGTTACTGCTTGTCTTTGGCCGCCGTCGTGGTCGCGGCCCCGAGGACCTTGCGGAACACGTCGACCGCGCGCTGCATCTCGGCCATCGTTCCGATCGAGATCCGGCAGTGGGTTTTTTCGTAGGGTGGGAAGTCACGGCCCACCAGGACGCCGGCCGCCGCGCAGGCATCCCGGAACGGGGCCGCGGGCCGCTTGAGGTTGACGAAGATGAAGTTGGCCTGCGAGTCGGTGGCGGTGAAGCCCATGTCGGCCAACGCCTTCACCGTGAACGCCTTCACGTCGGTGTTGCGCTTGCGCTCCTGCTCGATGTGGGCCGGGTTGTTGATGCCCGCGAGCATGGCGCCGATGTGCGGCGTGCCGATGCCGTAAGGCATCTTGAAGTCGTTCAGCCGCTTGATCGTCGGCGCGTGGCCGATCGCGTAGCCGATGCGGAGGCCGGCCATGCCGTAGGCCTTCGAGAACGTCCGCGTCACGAACACGTTCGGCGTCGCCAGCGCGATGTCGACGGCGCTCTTGTAGTTCGGGTCGGTCACGTAGTCGTGATAGGCCTCGTCGATCAGGATCACCGTGTCGGGTGACGCCGCGCGGACGCGCTTTACGAAGTCGGCCACCGTCGCGTGCGAGTGCACCGTGGCGGTCGGGTTGTTGGGGTTGCAGAAGAACACGAGGCCGGCGCCCTTCGACGCCTCGATCGTCTTCTCCACGTCCACCTGCAGCTTGTCGTTGAGCTTCACCTCGCGCACCGGCGAGCCGATCTTCTTGGCCGTCGTGTACGGGTTCTCGAACGACGGCCACGGCGTGGCCAGCGGCTTGGCCGACGTCGTGAACGCGCGCACGGCGTTGGTCAGGATTTCCCCGGACCCCGCCCCCATGACCACGTTCTCGGCCTTCGCGCCGGTGAACTTGGCGGCGATGGCGGCCGGGAGCGAGCTCTCGTTCTGGGTGGCGTTGAACGGATAACGGCCGGCTTCAGGGAACTTGCCGACGATGGCGTCCAGCACGTGCTGACCGGGACCAAGAGGGTTCTCATTGCTCGAAATGCGAACGGGCTTCGCGCCTGCTGGCGTGGCCTGTGCCGCAAACTCCACCCGCGCCTCACGTCCCCGATCCGACACCACCTCTGGATTGAGCTGGGTCTCGTCGAGAGTCACGAGCCGCTGGAAGAGTCGCCGACGGGTCAGCGACATACGCTGCCTCCTTCATGAACTACGGTTACGAACGCTACCAATGGGGTTGCCGTGCTTGGATTCTACACATTTTGTGGTCGGACGGGAACGACGATCCTGCGGTTTGTCTACGCTTGTAACCGGCCCGTTACTCGTCCCGCAGCACCCCGACCGGGTCGAGACGCGAGGCGCGGCGGGCGGGCAGGTAGCTGGCGCCGAGGCCAATCGAGGCGAGCAGGACCAGCGCCGCGCCGACGGTGATCGGATCGGTCGGCCGCAAGCCGAACAACAGCGAGATGGCGAACCGCATGAGCCCCAGGCCCAACGCCGTGCCGAGCACCAGGCCGATCGCGACGAGCACGCCCGCCTCACGCAGCACCATGCGCAGCACGTCTCCCCGCCCGGCGCCCATCGCGAGACGAATGCCGATCTCGTTCGAGCGCCGCTGCGGATGGTTTCGTTGAGCACCGAGAAGTCGATGTCGATCGCCGGATTGACCTCGGCGATGCGCTGCGTGGCGGCGGGGACGAGGGCGTCGATGCCGCGCGGTTTGATCACAAAGCGCGCCCAGTTGTCGGCCACCTCGGCCTGGGACGCGGCCAGCACGAATTTCACAGTTCCGCAGGCCTGCTAAGCTGAGGCCCTGGTGCGCCGCTTCGCCGCCGTGTCGCTCGTGCTGACTGTGTCGCTGGTCCCCCGACCGGCCATGGCCCAGCTCCGGACGCAGGTCGTCGCCAGCGGCCTCACCAATCCGGTCGCGTTCGTGGTCGATCCGGCCGACCCCTCGACGTTCTATGTGGTGGAACAACGCGGCACGATCCGCACGATCCGGGGCGGCGTCGTCTCGACCGCGTTCGTGCTCGACCTCCGCTCGCAGATCTCCGCCGGTGGCGAGCGCGGCCTGCTCGGGATGACGTTTGCGCCGGATGCGGCGGAGTCGCGCCGCGTCTTCCTGAACTTCACCAACCCCGAGGGCCACACGGTGGTGGCGCGCTTCACGCGCGATGCGCCCGGGCGCATCGCGGCGGCCTCGCGGTTAGATCTGGCGTGGCCCGATGGCCGCCGCTTCATCGCGCAGCCGTTTTCGAATCACAACGGCGGGCATCTGGCGTTCGGGCCAGACGGCTATCTCTACATCGGCCTGGGAGACGGCGGCAGCGGCGGCGATCCGCTGCACCACGCGCAGAATCCCAACACGCTGTTGGGCAAGATGCTGCGGATCGACGTCGGCGTGCCCGACGGCGATCCGCGGGGCTATCGGGTGCCCGGGGACAACCCGTTCGTCGACGGGACGCCGATCGCGGCGCTGCCGGAGATCTGGGCGTTCGGCCTGCGCAACCCCTGGCGCTACAGCTTCGACGACTGGACGCGCGGCGGCACCGGCGCGCTCGTGATCGCCGATGTCGGCCAGTCGGCGCGGGAAGAAGTGAACTGGGAGCCGCGGGGCGCCGGCGGACGCAACTACGGCTGGCGGCTGCGCGAAGGCCGGGCCGCGTACGACGCGCGGCAGCCCGCGGCGTATCAGCCGCTGACCGAGCCGATCCACGACTACCCGCGCAGCGACGGCATGTCGATCACCGGCGGCCTCGTCTATCGCGGCGCCGCGCTGCCGGCGATGTTCAACGGCCGCTACTTCTTCGCCGACTACGTCGCCGGGCGCGTCTACTCGATCGGGGTGTCGCTCGATGCCGGGCAGGAAGCCACGGCGGTCGACCTGCTGGTCCTGACCGAGATGCTGGGCGGGTCGCAGGAGCTCGGACTGATCAGCTCATTTGGCGTGGACGCGGAGGGCGAAATCCACCTCGTCAGCTATTCCCGCGGCCGCATCCTCAAGATCGTACCCTGAATGCCCCGAAATAACAGGAGTTCACGAGCCCAGAACAGGAGTTCACGAGGCCAGGAGGATCAGGAGGATAAGATCTCCTTATTCTCATGATCTCGTGATCTCCTGTTCGGGGCCGTTCAGAGGGGTGTCACGGCCGTTTGGTATGCTGGGTAGCTCATGTCTACGCCGACCGTCGTCACCCGCCGCACGCGCAAGCGCCGCGCCGCCGAGGCCGCCGCCGCGCAGGTGGCCAGGCCCAACGACTGGTCGAACCTCGACCCGAACGACCTCAGCACCCCGGCGCTCTTCATCAACCGCGAGTTGAGCTGGCTGTCGTTCAACGATCGCGTGCTGGCACAGGCCCAGGACGCGTCGCACCCGCTGCTCGAGCGCGTGAAGTTCCTCGCCATTTCGGGCACGAACCTCGACGAGTTCTTCATGGTCCGGGTCGCGACGATCCTCAAGAAGTTCCGCGCCGGCATCGAAGAGGTCTCCATCGACGGGCTGACCACCGACCAGGAGCTGGCGACCATCCGGTTGCGGGCGCTGGCGCAGATGGACGAGCAGACCACGTGCTGGTCGCAGTCGCTGCGGCCGCTGCTCGCGGCCGAGGGCATCCATTTCCTCGAGCCCGCCGAGTACACGCCGGCGATCGACACGTGGCTGGCGCAGTACTTCAAGGACCACATCTTTCCCGTGCTCACGCCGCTGGCGTTCGACCCGGGCCATCCGTTCCCGTACATCTCGAACCTCAGCATGAACCTCGCCGTGCGCGTCCGGCACGCGGGCCGCACCAAGTTCGCGCGCGTCAAGGTGCCCGGCATGCTGTCGCGCTTCATCGAGCTGCCGGCGACGCTGTCGCCGCACCCCGGCGTCTCGAACGTCTTCCTCGAAGACGTGATCCGGCACAACATCCAGCAGCTGTTCCCGGGCACGCAGGTCGAAGGCACCCACCTGTTCCGGATCATCCGCGACACGGACATGGTGATCCAGGAAGACGAGGCCGACGACCTGCTCGAGACCGTCGACCGCGGGCTCAAGCAGCTGCGCTACGGCGCGCTGTCGCTGCTGCAAGTCGAGGCCGACATGCCCAAGCGCGTGTTGAGCATCCTGATCGAGAACTTCGAAGTCGACGACGACGTGGTGGCGCGCACCGCCGATCGGTTCGGGTATGGGGACTGGCACTCGCTCTCTGAACTGCATCGTCCGGCGCTGAAGTACCCCGCGTTCACGCCGCGGACGTTGTGGGCGCCCGACGAAACCGACAAGGTCTTCGACCACATCGCCGACCAGGACTTCCTGGTGCACCACCCGTTCGACTCGTTCACGTCGGTGGAAACGTTCCTGCGCGCGGCGGTCGAGGATCCGCACGTGATCGCGATCAAGATCACCTTGTACCGCATCGGCCCCAACTCGCCGCTGGTCGACATGCTGATCGCGGCCGCCGAGCAGGGCAAGCAGGTGGCGGTGCTGGTCGAGCTCAAGGCGCGCTTCGACGAGCGCAACAACATCGCCTGGGCGACGCGGCTCGAATCGGCGGGCATCCACGTCGTCTACGGGCTGATGAACCTGAAGGTGCACTGCAAGCTCTGCCTCGTCGTGCGCAAGGAAACCGACGGCATTCACCGCTACGCGCACGTCGCCACCGGCAACTACAACCGCGTCACCTCGCAGATCTACACGGACCTCGGGCTGTTCACCGCCGACGAGGGCATCCTCGACGACATCACCGAGGTGTTCAACTCGCTGACCGGGTACTCGAGCAAGCGCTCGTACAATGCGCTGCTGGTGGCGCCCATCGGGCTGCGGCAGGGCGTGCGGGCGCTGGTCGAGCGCGAGATCGAGCACGCGAAGGCCGGGCGGCCGGCGCGGATGATCTTCAAGAACAACGCGCTCGCCGACCAGGGGATGATCCGGACGCTGTACCGCGCCTCGCAGGCCGGCGTGCAGGTCGACATGATCGTCCGCGGCGTCTGCTGCCTGCGGCCCGGCGTCCCCGGCATCAGCGATCGCATCAAGGTCCGCTCCATCGTCGGGCAGTTCCTCGAGCATTCGCGCGTCTACTATTTCGAGAACGGCGGGTCACCGGAGGTCTACATCGGCAGCGCCGACCTGATGGAGCGCAACCTCGATCGCCGGGTCGAAGTGCTGTGCCCGATCACCGATCCGGCGATGCGCCAGTTACTGAGGGACGCGGTGCTCGAGGTGCTCCTGAGCGACACGGATCGGGCGTGGGAGCTGCAGACCGACGGCTCCTACGTGAGGTCGACGCCGCCCGAAGGGGTGCCGCCCCTCAACTCCCAGCGGTTCCTGCTGGAATGGTACGCGGCGCAGCACGAAACGTAGTCGGACCAATGGGGCGCGTGCCCCGGGGGAGCGCGATGCAGGTCGAGCAAGTCACCTGGGCGCCACAACGGGGGTGGCAACGGGACGCCGGGCTGCCGGAGGCGCAGCTGGTGCTGGTGTTCGGCGACCGCGCCGCCATCGGCGATCCCGATCTTCTCCAGGGTCTCGCCGCGCGCTGGCCCGCCGCGCACATCGTCGGCTGCTCCACCGCGGGCCAGATTCTCGGGACCGATGTCTTCGACGAGGGCGCGGTGGCGACCGCCGTGCGCTTCGACGGCACGACGGTCGACGTTGCCACCGCCCCGACGACGGCCGCCGACAGCGCGGCGGCAGGCGCGGCGCTGGCCGTCTCGCTCGCGCGTCCGGGCCTGGTGCATGTGATCGTGATTTCCGAAGGCCTCGACATCAATGGCGAGGCGCTCGTGCGCGGCCTCGGCGAACGCCTGCCGGCCGGCGTCTCGGTGACCGGCGGGCTGTCGGCCGACGGCGAACACTTTCGCGAAACCGTGGTGCTCTGCAACGGCCAGCCGCGCACGAACACGGTGGCGGCCGTCGGGTTGTACGGCTCGCGCCTGAAAGTCGGCTACGGCTCGCTCGGCGGCTGGGACTCGTTCGGCCCCGAGCGCCAAATCACGCGGTCGCAGGGCAACGTGCTGTACGAGCTGGACGGGCAGTCCGCGCTGGCGCTGTACAAGCGCTACCTCGGCGCGCATGCCGCGGACCTTCCGGCGTCGGGTCTCCTCTTTCCCTTGTCGCTCCGCACGCGGGACGTCAGCGCGCCCGTCGTGCGGACCATCCTCTCGGTCAACGAAGCGGACCAGAGCCTCACCTTCGCCGGCGACGTGCCGGCCGGCGGCTACGTCCGCCTGATGAAGGCGAACTTCGACCGGCTGATCGACGGCGCGATGGGGGCCGGGCGGATCAGCGCCGAGGCGCTGGGCGGGCCGGTCGACCTCGCGCTGCTCATCAGCTGCGTCGGCCGCCGCATGGTGCTGCGCCAGCGGGTCGAGGAAGAGGTCGAAGGCGTGCGTGATATCGTCGGGCCGGCGACGCCGATCACGGGCTTCTATTCATATGGAGAGATCTCGCCGTTCACACCGCAGGCGAGGTGCGAGCTGCACAATCAGACCATGACGGTCACCACCCTCTCGGAACGGTGACGTGGACGACTTTCACAGCCTGCTCCGCCGGCAGCTGAAGCGCCATTTCCCCGATCGCCAGGTTCCGCGCGAGCTCGAGCCGATGCTCGCAGCGGTGGACCAGGCCTACCGGCAGTTCGACGACGACCGGGCGATGGTGGAGCGGTCGCTCGACCTGAGCTCGCAGGAGCTGCTGCAGGCCAATGCGGAGTTGCGGGCGCTGGTCGGCGCGTTTCCCGATCAGATCCTCCGTCTCGACGCGGCCGGCACGATTCTCGACGTCAAGGGCGCCGTGCAGGCCGAACCGGTGCGACGGTGGGCGGCGGGACACCGCGTGTCCGAGAGCATCGACCCGTCCGCCCGCGCGCCGCTCGCCGCCGCGCTGGGGCGGGTGATCACGGAGCAGGTGCCGCTCAACCTCGAGCTGGAGCTCGGCGCCGACACGGCCACGCCGCGGCTCTACGAAGCGCGGCTGCTGCCGATGGAAGGGGCGCAGGTGCTGCTGATCCTGCGGGACGTGACCGAGCGCCACTACGCGGAGATAGAGCTGCGCGCCAGCCAGATCGCGCTGCACGAGGCGCACCGCGACCTCGAACGGCGCGTCGAAGAGCGCACGGCCGCCCTGGCCCGCGTCAACGACGAGCTGCGGCGCGAGATGGCGGACCGCCAGGCCGCCGAGTCGGCGCGCAGCCAGCTGGAAGAGCAGCTGCGCCACGCGCAGAAGATGGAAGCGATCGGCCGCCTGTCGGGCGGCATCGCGCACGACTTCAACAACCTGCTCACGGCCATTCGCGGGTATTCGGAGCTGTTGCTGCGCGCGCTCACGGGCTCGCCGCTGCGCGCCGACGTCGAAGAGATCTTCAATGCCGCCGAGCGCGCGGCGACGCTGACCGGCCAGCTGCTCGCCTTCAGCCGGCGGCAGATCCTGTCGCCGGAAATCCTCGTCCTCAACCAGCGCGTCATGGACATGAGCCGGATGCTCAACCGTTTGATCGGCGAGCACATCGCCATCGACCTGCACCTGGCCACGGACCTCTGGACGGTCCGGGTCGATGCGGCGCAGCTGGAACAGGTCCTGGTGAACCTCGCCCTCAACGCCCGCGACGCGATGCCGGAAGGCGGACGCCTGGCCATCGAGACGGCGAACCGCGAGATCCCCGCGGCGAAGGCGCACGCGTTCGAGATTGCGCCGGGACCGTTCGTCGAGCTGCGGGTGCGCGACACCGGCGTCGGCATTACGCCCGAGGTCCAGGGCCGCATCTTCGAGCCCTTCTTCACGACCAAGCCGAAGGGCGCCGGCACGGGACTCGGCCTGTCGATGGTGTACGGGTTCGTGCGCCAGAGCGGCGGCGCCGTCACGGTGACGAGCGCGCCGGGCCGCGGCAGCACGTTCACGCTGCTGCTGCCCCGCACCGACGACACGACCGATCGGAGGCCGACCCCGAAGACGCTGCCGGCGCCGCCGACGCACGGCAGCGGCACGATCCTGATCGCCGAAGACGAGCGCGCGCTGCGGCGGTTATCGGCCACCGTGCTCGGCCAGGCGGGGTATCACACCCTGGAAGCGTCGGACGGCCAGCAGGCCCTTGACCTGTACACGGTGCATGCGCAGAAGATCGCGATGGTGGTGACCGACGTCGTGATGCCGCGCATGGGCGGGATCGAGCTGGCGAAGCGGCTGCGCCACCTGCGGCCGACGCTGCCGTTGCTGTTCGTCACCGGCTACGTCGAGCAAAGCGACGCGCTGCACGAGTCGGCGGCCGGCACGCCGGTGCTGCTCAAGCCGTTCTCACCCGACGCACTTCTCCTGGCGGTCCACTCCGCGCTTCAAGACGAACAATAGAAACAAGGTGCGTACAGTGCGTACCGTGCCTAGAGGGTGCGTACAGTGCTCGGGTGCCTTGGGTGCGGGGTGCGGGGGTGCGTAGGTGCGTAGGTGCGTAGGTGCGTAGGTGCCGAGGCTCCTGACGGTTGGCACCCTTAGCGCCGTTGACACTCGCACGGTACGCACCCTCGGCACTGTACGCACCGTACGCACTTTAGATTTATTGCCAGCGAAAAAGCCTGAGGGCGAGGGCGAACGAGACGGTGCCCCACGCGGTGAGGATGCCGACCTCGGGCAGCAGCTCGGCCAGCGTCCGCCCCTCGTTCACGACGCCCCTCAACGCATCGATCAACGCGGTCAGCGGCAGCGCCCGGATGAACGGCTGCATGGCGTCGGGGAAGTTCGTCGACGCGAAGAAGATCCCCGACAGCACCCACATCGGCAGCATCACCAGGTTCATCAGGCCCGAGACGGCCTCGATCGTACGGGCGCGGCTGGCGAGCAACAGGCCGATGCCGCCGAACGCCAGCGCGCCGAACAGCGCGAGCCCGCCGAGCGCGGCGATTGTGCCGTGCACGCGGACGTCGAAGGCCAGCCAGGCAAAGCCCATGATCACGGCGGTTTCGAGCGCCAGGTAGAGCAGGCGGCTGAGGACGTTGGCCAGCAGGTAATGCGTACGCGACATCGGCGTGGCCACCAGCCGCTTCAACAGTTTCTTGGTGCGCGCCTGCACGATCGAGAAGCCGACGCCCCACAGTCCCGTGCTCATGATGTTCATGCCCAACAGGCCCGGGACCAGCCAGTCGATGTACCGGGATCCCACCGCCTGCACGGGTTCCTGGATGGGCACGAAGGCGTCGGCGCGGCCGGCGGCGCGCTGCAACGCCGCATCGACGGCCAGGCGCGCGACCTGGCTTTCGGCGCGGG
>Ga0156330_1027_pt8 | contig 21223 bp, 20 predicted proteins | sample RifCSPlowO2_12_FD_107978 | JGI IMG/M metagenome (GOLD analysis project Ga0156330, IMG submission 107978) | Acidobacteria bacterium RIFCSPLOWO2_12_FULL_67_14b | reverse complement strand
AGAACTCACGACGACGATGAGGCGGGACAGGTCTGCTCACTTGACAGAAGACAGCCATATAAACGGCCAATTCACGCGACGCCTCCCGCAGATTGGCTTGACGACGGATCAAGCCGAGGTGGGACTGCCTCGTTCGGTTGAGTCGGTCATTTTTTACACGGGTCCCTGCGTATCTCATATGACGGTTGTCATATCCGGTAGCCTTACGTGGAGAATTCCCGCTGGCGCGGCGGGCTGGAGAGGGCCAGTTGGGACAGGCGGATCGCCGTCGAGATTCGGCCTTCGCGATTTCTTCACTCGTGAGGGATCCAAGCTCCTTGAGGGGCGCGTCGGACAGGAGTGCGAGCGCCGTGCATCAGCCCTCGGCCCCTGATAGTCAGAACTGCAGCACGCTTTCCAAATAGAGGAAGCGCAGCCAGTCCCCGGCGAAGACGGAGCGCACGACCGCGCCGCCGTGGATGACGCCAACGAAACCGTTGACCGACCAGCGCCGCGCCACCGCCACGTCGGCGGCCCCTTCGATCACGGTGCCAAGCTCGGTGGCTCCGCCCGATCGGCGGCCCGCGTACCCGAAAGACGTGCCGCGCTGCTGGGTCGCGCCGCTACCGGCGTACCAACGATCCGCGGCCTCGGCGAGGTCGAGCCGCCGCACATCGGCGCGCACGGTGGCGCGAGGCGACGGCCGCAGGATGACTTCGGCAAACGCGTCGCGCAGGTTCATGGGCGCGTAGGCCGTGGTGAAGGAGTACTTGCGCACCGTGGGCAGCATGGGAAAGAACGTGCCGTGGCGGGCGTCGGCGGCGTCGGGGTCGCCCGATGCGTGGAGGTAGCCGGCGCGGACCCACGGCTGCCATCGGGTCTTCCACTGGTATCCCGCTTCGATCGCGAGCGACCAGGCGCGGTGGGGCTGGCCGTACCACGAGCCAGCCTGGCCGGCAAACCACGCGAGCCAGTCGGCGTCCCCGCGCCCGGCGGACGTGGATCCGACGGCCGAGGCGCCGAAGGTCGGGATCGCGACATCGACGCGTGAGGTCGACAACCCGGTGTTATCGGGGCGCGCGCTCACGGGGCGGTCGTCGTCGTAGTGGGCGGCGAACAGCGCAAGGTCAGTCGCAGGCAGCAACACGTCTGGGCGGAGCGTCATAGTGGCGACCGCCACGTCGATCCCGCTGAGGCTCGCGCCCGCTGATTCTTCGAAGCCTCCCTGCGTGGGCCGGAGCCAGGCGGCCGTGAGATGCCAGCGCTTGCGGTCGACGTCGCCACGCACGCCATCGAACGCGCGCTGATAGAGCGACCACTCGAACTCGCCGATGAGCCGAGAGTCGACGCGGGCGCGCTTGACCGCTTCCACTTTCTGGCGGCCCGACGACGACTCGCTGCCCGAGGTGTAGCCGAAGCGTCCGGCCTGCAGCCGGACACCTCGCGGCAGCCGCGCAGCCACGTTGATGGTCCGCAGGTAGATCTGCCTGCTGGTCGTGCGTCCGCTGTGGTCGTAGTAGAGCGCGCCGGTCCCCAGCGGCCCTGGGCCGACGGCGCCAGTGGGCAAGCCGCCGAACTGGACGTACTGCGCGGCCGCATTGAGATCGAAGCGCAACCAAGTGCGGGACACGCCAAATCGGAATCGGTTGGCAACAAGCGCGTAGTCGGGGTCGCCGCCCGCTGGCGGCGGTTCGAAGAAGTGCCACGATTCGATGCGCGTGAGGTTCGTGAGCGTCCACTGCCACGTCCGGGCCGGCTGCGCGGGCGACGGTGCTGGGGACTGCGCCGGCGTCTGCGGCGTCATCGAGGTCTGCGCCGACAGACCGGCCGGGACGGTCGCGGTCGAGATGAGAATCGCGAGCAGGCTCGCACAGACGCTGAAGCCGCCGGATCGGGCGCGCGCGACGGGGCAGCTTGCCTGACAGTTCCCTTGTGGCTTCCATTGCCCGAGCCCGGGCAGCGTCACGCGCACGCCCATTCCGCCTCCCGCAGAGCAGCCTGACTGCGTTGAAGAACCAGCGGTATGACGGTGGTCATATTTCGCGTTCCTCTCTGCGGAATCGGGCAATCGGGCGACATGATGGTCCCCGCCTGCGCAACCGACATGCCGCGCCGACGGCACCCCGTCGAAGGGAGAACTGCTTAGTTAAGGTCCCTGGCGCGCCGACTTTCGGCCGCGCGTCGGACAAGCCGAAAGCCATGACGTTCGTGCCGATCGACAAGCTCAGGAAGAAGCCTGACGAGCACTGTCATTGAACAGGGGCCCCCAGATGGCTTGGGTGCCGCGCTGCCTTGCGGTTGACGCGCCCGGCCGGCTGCGCGACGATGGATCGTTGCTGCGGCGGAGAACGCCGCCTCGCATCACGGAGGGCCGCCATGAGGCACTCACGGACTCGGCTTGACCGCCTGGCGGGCCTGGCGGCCGGCTTCTCGATCGACCTGCGTCTCGCGTGGCGCGGTCTCTGGCGACGCAAGGGATTCTTCGCCCTCGTGGTGCTGGTGCTGGCGACAGGACTCGGCTCCGCCGTCACGGGCTTCGGTCTCTACGAGGCGATGGTCCTCAAGCCGGTCCCCTACCCCGGGCCGGATCGCCTCGTGCAGATCGCCCTCGCGCACGAGAGCCGACCCCTCGAGGCAGAGCCGTTCTATCGGCAGGACCTGCTGCGCGTGGCCGGGCGCGCGGACGTGTTCAAGGGGACTGCCGCGTTTCGCACGGGATCGGCCAGCCTGAGCGACGGCGCGCGGCCCGAGCGTGTGGACGCCGGGCTGGTCAGCCCGTCGCTCTTCCCGCTGCTCGACGTGCAGCCGCTCGTGGGGCGGCCCTTCACGCCGGAGGATGCGGCGCCGGGTGCCCCTCGGGTTGTCCTTCTCAGCGACGCGCTGTGGCGCGTGCGCTACGGTGGCGATCCCAACATCCTGGGACGCGACATTCGACTCGACCTCCGGCCCACAACCGTTGTTGGCGTGATGCCACCGCGGTTTGCGTTTCCGTATCGGCAGCAATTGTGGGTCCCCCTTCCCGACGTGTCCGATGGAGACGCGAACGACGTGAGCCGCGCGATCGCTGTCGGTCGCCTCGCGGACGGCGTCACCCTGGAGTCCGCCGAGTTGGCGCTCATACCGGTACTGCAGGATGCGCGGAAGCGCCAACCGGACAGGTACCAAGGCGTGCGACTGCGCCTTCAGCCGCTTTCGTGGTTCTTCGTCGACTGGCAGGCGCGGAGCGGCCAGCGGCTCCTGCTCCTTGCGGTGCTGGCGCTCCTCGTTGTCGCCCTCGCCAACGCGGCGGGTCTGATGCTCTCGCACAGCCGCAGCCGCGAGTCGGAATGGGCGGTCCGCCGCGCTCTCGGGGCCGCCGGGGGCGGCCGCGTCCTCGCCGGGCTGGCGGGCGGAGTGATCGTGGGCATGGCCGGACTGGCGCTGGCGCTTCCCGGCGCGCACCTCGGGCTCCGATGGGTCGAGGGTCAGCTCTGGCAATCGGAGGACCCGAGCCCGTACTTCCTCAACCTCCAGCTCACGCCCACTGCGGTGGCCTTCGGAGCGACCGCCGCGATGGTGGCGGCGCTCCTGGCCGCGGCGCTGTCGACGCTGGCCGCCGGCAGTGACACGTCCGCCGGCTCCATCGGATCCTCGCCTCGCACCGCGGGCTCCCGTGCCGGGGCACGGCTGGCGGGCGGGCTGGTGGCCATGCAAGTCGCGCTGTCGATGGTCATCGTCGTGGTGATGACCGTGCTCGCGCAGGCGGCGCAGGCGATGGGCCAGCGGGACCTGGGCATCACTCGAGCCGAGATGCTGACGGCGCGCCTCTCCCTGTCCAGCGAACGATACCCGACGCCGGAGGCGAGGGACCGCTTCTGGGCTGCGCTGGTCGAACAACTCCGGCGGCAGCCAGCCGTGCGCGGCGCGACGGTCGGGACGACGGTGCCGGGCTTCCTCGGCATCGACGAACTGGTGCGCGTCGAGGGCGCCGAGCCTGGGCGAGAGGTGTTCCGCGTGTCGACCGGCGCCGTGGACGAGCACTTCCTGACCACCTACGGTATTCGCCTGCAGGATGGGCGCGACTTCACCGACCGCGATCAGGTGGCCGCGACACCGGTGGCAATTGTCGACCGGCGATTCGCCGACGCGGTGTGGCCGGGCCGCAATCCAGTGGGGCGGCGCGTGCGCATCGGGGGACCCGGCGACGAGTGGGCCGAAATCGTCGGCGTCGTCGCTCCGCTGCACTTGGCGCAGGTGGACGATCCGCCGCGGGGTTCGGTGATGGTGCCCCGGGCACAGATGCGGCCGGCGTTCGGGTCGGTGGCGATGACGACGGCCGGACCGCCCTACGATGCGCTGCCGGCGTTACGGCGGGTCGTGCAGGATCTCGACCCGGACCTCCCGCTCTACTCGGTGTTCTCGCTGGATGACGCCATCGACTACGGGCACGCCAACGTGCAGATCGCGGTGCGCATCATCGGCTGGCTCGGCGTCTGCGGCCTGCTCGTGGCGGCCGCCGGACTGTACGCGCTGCTGGCGGTGCGCGTCACCGAACGCTCACGCGAGTTCGGCGTCCGCCGCGCCATCGGCGCCGGCGCGATCGCCGTTGGTCGCACGGTTCTCGCCCAGATCCTCATGCCGCTGGCGGTCGGCGTGGGCGCGGGGCTGCTGCTGGCCTGGCCGGTTGCGTTGAGCCTCGTGGCCCTCGAACCGACAGTCATCGCGATGGGGCCGGCATCCTTCGGCTGGGCCGCAGGGATCCTGGCCGCGGTGGTTGCGTTGGCCCTTGCCGCGCCCGTGACGCGGGCGCTCGCGATCGATCCGATGGAGGCGCTCCACCACGAGTAGCGTCAGCTCCGTTGCGGTCTCATCGCACCAGGGTCTCCAGCGTCACCGACGCCAGGGTCGCGCGGATGCCTTCATCAACTTCGTCGAACAGACGCCGCAGCGCGGCGGTTTGCGGTTTCGCCGGCTCGCCCCGGGCGCGGCCGTGCGCGAGATCGACCCCGGGCGTGCCCATGGGCTCGAATACCTTGACCACGTCAAGGACCGTGATCTCGCCTCGCGGACGGGCCAGGCGGTAGCCGCCGCCAATGCCGCGCGTGCCCACGGCAAGGCGCGCGCGCACGAGCTGCTGAAACACTTTGGCCAGAGCCGTCGGCGGGATGCCGTGCGGTGCGGCCACCCGCCCCACCGTGACCGGGTCGTCGCCCGCCCTCGCCATCTCGAGGGCCGCGTAAAGGGCGTAGCGCGAGAACTTGCTGAGCGTCATGTCCTCGCTACCTCCGCGACCCTTCGAGATCGAGATCGAGGCAAAGCCGCTGGGCCATCGTGAAACCCTCGCGGCGGAAGAACCCCAGCAGGTCCGTGTTGTCCCAGTCCACCTCGGTCCTGAGCACGTGGATGCCGAGGCCGAGCAGATTCGTGCGCAGCTGGTCGAGCAGCGCCGCGGCCACGTGGTGGCCGCGGAAGTCGGGATGCACGTCGATCACGTCCATCACCGCCACGCGCTCGGTCACGCCGAACTCGCCGTAGAAGACCTGCGCCAGCAGGAACCCGACGAAGGCGCCGTCGTGCTCCGCCGCCAGCGACACCGTGATGCCGGTGTTCGAAAGGGCGTACTTGAGTTTGAGTTCGAAGAACTCGTCACGGCGGCGCCCGACGTTCTTGGCGTCGAGCCGGATCACGGCGTCGAGATCCGATGGCCGGAGGTTGCGGACGACGACGTCGCTGGCGAGTGGATCGGGCGTATCCATGAGGGTCTCCAGAAGTGTTCAGGCGGCGCTTGCCGGAATGGCGCGCCCCTGGCCTGCCAGGCGGCGCGCGCGGAACGCGCCCCAGAGCGCCGCGCCGATGGCGCCGGCCAGCATCGATTGCGGGTGGCTGCGGATGTCGACCTGCGACTTTTGCGCGACGGCGGCCTCGGCGAGCGCGGCCATCAGCCCCTCATCGGCCGCGAGGCCACCGGTGATGAGCACGACGTCCTTGAGGCCCGCCGACACGACGAGCTTCAGGTAGCGGCCCGCCATCGACTGGTGGATGCCGCGCAGGATGTTCGGAATGGTGATGCCGCGGGACACCATGTTGATGACGTCGGTTTCGGCCAGCACGGCACAGATCGACGAGCACGCCTCGGGCGCGTCGCCCGTCCTCGACAGCCGTCCGATTTCCTCGAGCGTGACCCCGAGGTAGCGCGCGATGTTCTCGAGGAACTGACCCGACCCCGATGCGCACTGGCTGGTCATCCGGTAGCCCAGCACTCTGGCGTGCTCGCTCATGCGCACGGCCCTGGCGTGCAGCGCGCCGATGTCGACCACGCCCCGGGCGGCCGGCTCCAGGAACAGGCCGCCGCGCGCGTGGGTGGTCATGCCGTAGAAGTGACCGGTGCGGAACGGCACCGACTCGCCCTCGCCCGTGGTGGCCACGTAGCCCACGTCGCCGCGCGTCACGCCGGCGCGGTCGAGCGCGGACTGGTAGGCGGTCTCGACCACGGCGAGCGAATCTCGCCGGCGCACGCGCTCGGTGACGCCGGCGAGGAGCTGCTCGCCTCCCTGGTCGCCGGTGTCCACGACGGCCACCTTGATGGCAGCCGATCCGACGTCGATGCCCGAGGTGATCATGGTTGTCTCCGGCACCCCTAAAGGGGTGCCCTACGCCGCCGCCGCGCTGCGCAGCGCGAAGAGCGCCGCGCCCAGCGCGCCGGTGTAGATCGAATCCTCCGAGATGTTCACCGTCCGGGCGCCGTAGTTCTCCTCGACCAGGGTCCGCAGCGCCGCGACCGCGGCCTGGTTCCGGGCCACGCCGCCGGTGAAGGTGAATTCGTCCTTGACGCCCCCCGACCGCGCCAGCAGCGACATCGCGCGCAGCACGATCGCGCGGTGCAGCCCCGCGAGGATGTCCTCGCGTTTTTCCCCGAGCGACAGCCGTTCGCGCAACTCCGCGCCGGCAAACACGGTGCACGTCGAGTTGATCCGCACCGGCGCCGACGACTGGCTCGCAATCGGCCCGAGCTCATGCAGGCCGAGGCTCATTTCGTCGGCGATGTACCCCAGGTAGCGGCCGCAGCCGGCCGCGCACCGATCGTTCATCTGGAACGAGGTGACGATGCCCTGCTCGTCCACCTGGATGGCCTTGGTGTCCTGTCCGCCGATGTCGAGCACCGTGCGCGTGCGCGGGAACATCGCGTGGGCGCCGAGCCCGTGGCACAGGATCTCGGATCGGATGCGGCCCTCGGGGAACGGCAGGCGCTGGCGCCCGTATCCGGTACCGACACTGCCGATCTGGTCGAGCGTCAGCGCCGACACCCGCGCCACCGCCGTCGTCAGCGCGGGATCCGCGCCCGGCAGCGCCGCGAGCGCGGCCGCGGCATGCTCGTCGAAGCGGCCCGCCGCCTCAGCGGAGTTCTCCACGTCGAGGATGGCCTTGTCGAAGAGCCCGGCCAGCAGGTCGAAACTGACGCCGGTCGCGCGCGCCTCTTCCTCGGCGAGGGCCAGGTAGCGGCTGCCGGCCAGGTCGCGAAAGAAGTCGCTCTTGCGCCGCGCGCCCTCGGCATAGAGCGCGTCGACCTCCGCGGTCATGCGGCCGGCAATGCGATCGACGATGCCGGTGGCCGCGGGCGGCCTGGTGAGCAGCCGCGAGAGGAAGCGGCGTAGCTCCGTGTCGAGCACCCGCAGCTGCGACCGGTACTGCTCGGCCCGGAATTTCCGTTCGAGCGCGCCGACGAGCGCCGGCGCCTGCGCCGGGTCCCGCGCGATCGACTGGAACTGGCCGGCGATCAGCGAGAAGCGCGCGTTGATCAGCGCCTCGCTGAGGGCCACGCTGCAGGCGACGTCGTAGTTGCTGCGCGAATTGGTGATGCCGCGACCCAGCACCGCGCCGTCTTCGCCCAGCACCACCGCCTTGGTGGTGGTCGATCCGAGATCGATGCCCACCGTGTAGTTCATGACGCCGCCCCGGCCCGCTTCTGGTCGAGCATCTGGAAGTACGACTCGAGGCGGTTCTTGATGTTGGCCGCGGAGAAGTAGCGCGGGTCGACGAGGTCGCTCTCGATGAAGCCCCCGGGCCGTCCCGATCGCGCCTCGACCTCGCGCAGGATGTGGAGCTGCCCGGCGCTGAACGAGTTGCAGCTCTTCACCGAGTTGATGAGGAACCCGTCGGCGCGATACTCCGACAGGTAGCGCGTGAGCAGGTCGATCCGCGTCGGCAGGCTCAGGTTGGTATAGCAGCCCAGGCAGTACTCCGCCAGGGTCTCGAGCGGGTGATCGGGATCGTGGCGGAAGCCCAGGTCGTAGACACCACCGACCTTCGAATAGGTCGACGCCACCGCCACGGCACCCTCATCCGAGAACATCTTCCAGAACTGCCGGAAGCTGGTCCAGTTGGGCGGGCCTTCCACGACGATGCGGAAGCGCTCGCGCTCCACTTCCCCGTCGGGCGTCACCGGGCCCTTGCCCTGCCTGATGCGCTCGGCGATCTCCGCTCGAAGCTCACGGTAGTAGTCGACGGCGTCCGCGGTGCCGCGGAACGCGCTGAAGATCGGCCCCACGTAGTAGACCGCGCCGAAATAGGCGTCGATGGGCGAGGGCACGTTCTTCGCCGACTGCAGCACCCACACCAGATCGTCCTCGGCCTGCGCCGATCGGGCCAGGTGCGCCCGGAGCCGGTCCTCGTCGTACTTGCGGCCGGTCACCTCCTCGAGCTTGGGGATGACGACGTTCTTGAGTTGATCGACGACGTAGGTGCGCATGTTGTCGGTGATGCGGCCGTCGGCCTGGTACGGCACGTGGAGCATCGCCACCGGGCAGTGGTAGTCCTCGCGGAGCAGCTCGAACCACTTCATGAACGTGAAGCAGCCGGTGTAGGAGAGCAGCAGCAGATCGGGGGTCGGCAGGCGCTGGCCGGTCGGACCGATGTTGCCCGACTTCATCATCCCGATGTCGCTCTTCACGTAGGTGCAGACATCCTCGGAGTGCCCCAGTTTTTCCGCCGCCGCAATGTACTCGGCCGTCTTGCCGCGCATGGCCGATTGCAGCGCGTTGATCTCGGGCAGCACCGGCAGCACGTCGAAACTGAGCAGGAGCTCGGTGAGGTTGCCCGGAACGAAGGTGTAGGCGCAGCGCGCGCCGCTGTCGGGCGCCGCGGCCAGGCGATCGAAATGCCGGGCGATCATCTCCTTCTGCCGGACCTGGCTGCTGTCCTTCTGGGCGGCCGTTGTGACGCTGGGGGTCGTGCTCATGCTCCACTCCACAGCTTGATCGAATCGGCAAACGTGCCGGCCTGTTCGCGAATCACCTGGAACTGTCCGTTGTTCTCGGCGTACTTGAACGCCGTCCAGGGGATTGCCGTTCGCTCCACGGCGCGGACGGCCATCGGCTGGTCGAGCAGGGCGGGATCGCAGAAGCTGGGCGCGCAGAAGAGCACGCCCTCGGCGCCGCTGTCGGTCGCGCGCTGATTGAGGTCGGCGCCCTTCACCTCGTCCGCGATGTAGCGCGTCGGGCTCGCCACCGCGTCGGTCAGCAGCGCATTCACGATCGACTGCAGCGGGTCGCCGTCGACCGGAATGTCCGAACGGATGAATCGGTGCACCTGCACGAAGTCGTCGTCGACGATGTAGCAGCCGGCGCGCTCGAGCGTCTTGATCAGCGCCAGCGGCGGCTGCTCGCAGAACGAGCCGGTCACGAGCACGCGCGCCTGGTCCTGCGGCCGCCTCGAGCGGTCGGCCGAAGTCAGCGCGAGGTAGTCCGCGAACATCGGCGTCGATTCCTCGACCGGGACGACCAGCGCGGCGCGCAGCACGACGTAGAGCTCGTGGGTGGGCACCTTCCATGGCTCGCGGCGGCGCAAGGCGTAGAGCTCGCGCACGAGCCGGCGGTTCTCGTTGTAGAGCGCGATCGACTGGCGGAGGGCGTCGGCGGTGAGCGGGCGCGCCCCGCGCGCCGCCAGCGCCTGCGACAGCGACTCCAGGTCGCGCCGGTAGAACGCACCGCCGATCGCCGGATCGAAGTTCTGCGGCACGTCGAGGTAGTGCACCAGCACCTTCGGGAACAGCATCTGCCACATGCCGGAGAGGTTGCGGATGACGTCGCAGATGGCCGGGAAGATCAGGCCGTCGAGCGCGTCGTAACTGCCGTTGAGGCCGAGCTCGATGGTGCTGCGGGGCAGGTGGCAGATGTAGGACTGGTAGTAGGCGTCGCCTTTGATGATCTCGAGATCCGGACGACCGCCCATCAGGCCCACCGGCAGCACGCCCTGCGCGTGCAGCAGCTCGCGCGGCACGTAGATCGGCAGAAAGCCCACGGCGAGGCCGCCCGTGCGCGCCTTCCACTAGCGAACGGCGGCGAGCGCCTGGTCGCGGAAGAGCGCGCCGGCGCGATCGACGAGTGCCGTCAGGCGGGGATCCTCGCTCATGCGTCCCTCCACACGGCCGGCCGCCGCTCGACGAACGCGCTCAGGCCTTCGATGGCGTCGGCGGTCGACATCAGGCCGTCCAGGTACAGCCGTTCGATGGCGGGCAGCTCCGCGGCCAGGCGCGCGCGCAAACCGCTACGCGACGCCCGCACCACGTAGCGCAGGCTCGACGCCGATTTCGGCACCAGGTAAGTGCGCGCCCACGCGATTGCCGCCTCGGCGGGGTCGCCGTCCACGACCTCGTCGACCAGCCGCATGGCCAGGGCTTCGTCGGCGGTGGCGGAGTGGCCCGAGAGGCAGAGGCCGTCGGCGGCGCCGCGGCCGACGCGATCGGCCAGCACGAGCGACGCGATCGGCGCGAACACGCCGAGGACGATCTCCGGCTGTCCCAGCCGCGCGTCACGCGAGGCGAACACGCGGTGACAGAGCGAGACCAGCTCCAGCCCGCCGCCGAGGCATTGGCCGCGGACGGCCGCCAGCACCGGCACGGCGCTGTCGAGCATCGCCGTCAACGCGCCGTGGAAGCGCGCCAGCATCTCCGTGACCTGCGGCGGCAGGTGTTCCGCCACGCTCGCGCCGAACGAGAAGTGGGGGCCCTGTCCCTCGAGACAGATGGCCTTGAGATGCGGGGCGGCCGCCGCGTTCCGGAACAGGTCGGCGAGGGCGTCCATCACCGCTGCGTCGAGCACGTTGCCTTTCGATCCGCCGATGGTCGCGCGCCAGATGGCGCCGTCGTCCAGGTGGGTCACGGTGAGGGAGGAGGTCGCCATCGTCATCTCCGTCCCGGCGCCGGCTCGAGCGCCAGCTCCAATTGTGTGAAACTGCCGCCGACGAACCCGTTCGATCGGAAGAACGCGAGCATCGAGACATCGTTGCGCCCCACCATCGTCCGCACGGTGGACACGCCGGCGCGAGCGAATCGCCGGCCGGCGTCGGCCACGAGCGCCGAGCCGATGCCGTGGTGGGCCTGGTCCGGGTCGACGCCCACCGCGAAGATCCACCCGCACGGCGCGGAGCCGAACTCGAAGGCGCGGACCTCGCCCAGCAGGTACCCGGACAGGCTCGCGCCGTCGCGCGCGGCGAGGCCGACGCGCGAGGACGAACGGCCCGCCGCCACGAACTCGCGGAAGAGCGTCTTCCAGTACGCCGGCTTGCGGCGGCCGGTCAGCCGGGCATCGAGCCGAATGACGGCGGCGAGGTCGCTGGCGCGCAGGGGACCGATCGAGGGCTTGAGCATGGTCATCCGCGGCCGTGGGCCTTGGCGAGAATCTCGTCGACGAGCGCTTCCGACCACACCGCACCCTCGGCGAGGCGCCGGCGCAGCAGCAGCATGTCGGCTTCGCGGCAGGTCTTGCTGCCTTCGTTGAAGGCGCGGAAGCCGGCCCGCGCCTCGGTCATCATGTTGAGGCCGAGCCACGCGCGGCTGCTTTCCTTGTTGCGGTCCCAGTGTTCGAGCTTGTGCTTGCGCACGCTCTCGATGGTCTTCGACAGGCAACCCGGAAACGTATTGGCCAGCTTGAACACCAGCGCGTCGACCTCGGCGTCGAGGCGCGACAGGTCCACCTCGCCGCGCCCGAGCACGAGCTTCGCCTCGTCGCGGGCGGCGCCGGTTTTCATGTCGCCATACACGATGCGGCCCTCGTCCAGCCAGCGATCGGTCACCACGAACGGGCTGGGGACGAAGCGGCCATCGACCTTGAGCGCGGGCACCGCCGCGCCGATGAGGCCGAGCCGGTGCGCCTTGTAGGCGCTCCAGTGCTCGCAGAGCGTGCAGCTTTCCATCGCCGCCTCGATGCCGACGAAGAGCGGCAGGAAGTCGGTGCTGCCGCCGTCGGGGGCGGACCCGTGCCGCGGGCCGGCCTGGCCGAAGATCGCCATGTCCTGCGCCACCGAGAAATCGCACGCCATGCCGATCTCCTGCCCGCCCCCGATCCGCATGCCGTTGACGCGGCAGATGACCGGCTTGTCGCACATCAGAATCGCGCTCACCATGTCGTTGAAGAGCCGCATGTACTGCCGGTACTCCTCCGGCCGGCCGGCGTAGTACTCGGCGTACTCGGCGGTGTTGCCGCCCGTGCAGAACGCGCGCGTGCCGGCGCCGGTGAACACCACCGCCACCGCGCCGCGATCGTTCGAGGCGCGCCGCATCCCGAGAATCACGCCCTTCACCATTTCGGTGGTGTACGAGTTGAGCTGGCCGGGATTGTCGAGCGTGATGCGGACAACGTGCAGGCCCGGCACCCGGGCTCCGGCCGGATCCTGAAGCGGGGCCTCTTCGTACTGGATGCCCGGCGCAGCCTGCGGGACGGTCAGGTCGTGGTCCTTGAAGCTCATGATTCGCTCTCGGGGATGAGGACGATGCGCCGCAACACGCCCCCGGCGTGCAGCTCGGCGAACACGTCGTTGATGGTGCCGAGCGCGCGGCGCTCGATGAAGGGCGAGAGCGCGATGCGGCCGTTCAGCACGAGATCGACAATGGCCGGATAGTGCTCGGGGAGGCAGCCCCAGTTGCCCTGCGCCGTGGCGTCGAACGCCATCAGGTTGGAGAGCCGCAGTTCGACGGCCTTCGGCGTGTAGCCCACCACCGAGAGGTAGCCGCCGTGGCCGAGCAGGGCAAAGGCGGTGGCCTGTCCGCCGGGGCTGCCGGAGGTCTCGAAGATCTTCGTGCGCCAGGTCGGCACGCCGCGCGATTCGGCGAAGGCCCGCACCTGCCTGCGCAGTTGTTTCGAATCCACGGTGGCGGGATCGATCGTGAGCGACGCGCCGTATGGCGACACCTGCGCGAGCCGCTCCGCGCTGACGTCGATCGCGACCACGGCCGCGCCCATCGCCGCCGCCACCTGGATCCCGAAGCCGCCGACGCCGCCGGCCCCGACGAAGATCGCCACGTCGCCGCTCGCGAGGCCGCTTCTGACGATGGCCTGGTAAGGCGTCGAGATGGCGTCGGCCACCACGGAGAGGTCCATCAACTCGATGCCGCCGGGATTGACCCTGGCGTTACGCAGGTCCGGCACGGGGCAGAGGCCCCGGCCGGGCAGCCGGACATGCGTGGCGAAACCGCCGTGCACGTCGCTGCCGGGGAAGATCTGCTTGGGGCAAATCTGGCCGCGACCCGCCCGACAGGCCGCACACTCGCCACACGGCAGCACGGCGGGGACGACCACGTCGCGGCCCACCCACGATTCCGCGCCGGCGCCGACCTCGACGACGGTGCCGCTGATCTCGTGCCCGAGCGTGAGGGGAAAGGGATGGCGGGTGGGGACGCCGTCGTAGAAGAACCCCAGGTCGGTGTGGCAGACGCCGCAGCCGGCCACGCGGACGATGACCTCGCCGGCACCGGCGGCTTCCTCGCGCGCCTCGCGCCGCATCGGGCTGGCGGGCTGGCGGACGACCCACGACGAAACCTGCATGACGGCCGCCTCTCGGCTCCGCGCGACTGCGGCGCGCTAAATAGGTATTACAGTTCCTATTTACCTGTATACGCCCGGCGGCGGCCCGGAGTCAAGTCGCAACCCCTGATTAGTCCGAATACCGCATCATCGTCATGAAGCCCATGTCCATGTGGAACTGCTGATGGCAGTGAAACAGCGAGAGGCCGGGCTGGGTCGTCGGCACGTCGATCTCCACCTGGCTCCACGCCGGCACCATGATCACGTCCTTGAAGATCCCCGAGACGGGCTGGCCGGCGAATCGGACGACCTCGAACGTGTGGCGGTGCAGGTGCACCGGGTGCGCGTCGGCGCTCTGGTTGTCCAGCGTCCAGCGGTAGCGCTTGTTCGCCTGGACGATGATCGGATCGGCACGCGGGTGCGACTTGCCGTTGATCGTCCAATGATGCCCGTCGCCGGTGGCCCTGAACACCATGGTGAGCCGGCCGTCGGGCTCCGCGACGGGGGCCGGCGTGCCGAAGGTCAGGTAGTTCCATGGCGTCAGGTCGGTCGGGATCCACGTGGGCGGCCCGGCCTGGCCGGCGTACTCGATCGCGATGCCCATGCCGGCCTCGCGCTGCGCCGCCCGTGTTTCCCCGAGGATCCATACGCCGGGCCGGCTCATCTCGACGATCGCATCCACGCGCTCGCCGGGGCCAAGGTCCAACACCGGCACCGTGGCGGGGGTGGCGACCGGGTTGCCGTCGAGGGCCAGCACGTGGAAGCGATGTCCGGGCAACGCCAGCTTGTGGTGCAAGGTGGCGCTGCTGTTCACGATTCGGAAGAGCACGCGCTGACCGGGCCGCACGCGCACGGGTTCGCCGCCGCCGAGCATCTTGCCGTTGATTGAGTAGTACCGGAATTCGATGTCCGTCGGACCCTGGCTCGTGAAACGCGGGTCCCATTCATGCAGCAGGATCGGCACCTCCAGGTCGTACGACCCGGGGTCATCGCCGCTGTCGACCACGAACATGCCGAACTGACCTGTGTACGTACTTCGCTTCAGGTTCCGGCCGGCGGCGTTGTGGCTGTGGTACCAATGGGTCCCGGCCGGGTCGGGCGTGAAGCGATAGCGGCGGCGCCCCCCGTTTGGGGGGACGCCGGGCGTGCCTTCTTCGTACGCGCCATCCACGTCCGAGGGGATGTGGAACCCATGCCAGTGGACGATGTCTTCGTCTTTCGTGTCGTTCCAGATGTCGACCGTCAGCGGCCGTCCGCGGCGCGCGCGCAGAAGCGGACCCGGCACCTGGCCGTTGTAGGCGAGCGTCTTCACCGTGCGCCCTGGCTTGAGTTCGAGCGCCAGCTCGCCGATGCGAAGCGTGATGTCCGCGGGCTCGTCGAAACGTTCCGGTGGTCGTGGGGCGGGGACGGGACGGGCGCCCATGTGCTGGGCGCGTAACAGCGCGGCCGAGGCCGGCCAGCAGCACGTCAACGCGAGCAGTTGACGACGGGTCATGCAGACGACGCTAGCATGGCGCGCGAGGTGAGGAAAGCGCTCTCCTCGCGCGCTCGATCCTCGGACTACTGCTGCAGCGACTTGAGGTAGTCAGCCAGCGCCGCGATGCGGAGCTGGGTGGTGTCGCGGTTCAACGAATTGAACAGGCCGCCCCACATGGGCATGTCCCGCGTCCCGTGGGCCGCAACCTCATCGAGCCCCTCGATGTAGCGACGGATTCTCACATCGGGGAACTTGCCTCCATTCCGGGCGTTGATCTTGGTGAGATCGGCCGGGACCTTGGCGAGCGCAGACGCCGCCGGCCCATTGCCCTTGCCCTCCGCACCGTGGCAGACGGCGCAGTAGGTTGTGAACATTGCCTTCGGGTCCGCGGCCGACGTGGGTTTGATCGGTCCCTTCTCAATCTTCGGTTGAGCCAGGGCCGTGCCCGCGGAAAATGCCAGGATTGCAAATGCGACGACGAGATCGCGCACCATCGAAAGCCCCCTCCTTCTGCCGTGATTCGGCAGCGCCACAGACTGACACGGACCAACTCGTTTGTCTACGACGGACGTCATACACCGGCGGAGGGCGAGAATCGACAAACAGGCCCAGGGCGCCGTCAGACGAACAGCATGACGGCGCCGGCCGCAGCCATGGCGGCCAGCGACGCGGCCGTCTGCCAGGCGAATCGCCGCCCGCCGATCACGATCGCGATGCCGGCCTTCATCAGCGAGTTGGCGATCACGCCGATCAGGATGGCGCGGCAGGCGCCGTCGATCGACGTGCCGGACGAGACGCTCCTCGTCATCGACAGCGTGAGCGCATCCACGTCGGTCAGCCCGAGCACGAAGCCGCCGGCGAGCAGGCCGCCCTCGCCCATCCACACCCGCACGAAGTGGACGGCGAACAGGACGACCTGGAACAGCGCCGCCATCTCGAGCGCGGCGCGAAACTGAAGGGGGTTCTTCAGTTGTGAGGGTGCAGAGGCGCTTCCGTGCAGGGAACGCCACGCCAGCGCCAGGGCCACGACACCGGCCAGAAACGGCGGGCCCAGGTACCACGCCAGCCGCCGCAGCAACGCGCCGTTGAGCACGGCCACGACCACTGCGACGCGCACGAAAAGGATGGTGCTCGCGGCCACGGCGCCGGTGGCCAGCGCGCCGGCTTGCGTCGCGTGAGCGGCGCTCAAACGCGCGAACGTCAGCGTCACGCTGGTCGACGACACCAGGCCGCCGAGCAGTCCCGTCAGCGCGTAGCCCGCCCCGCCGGCGAGGCGCTGCGCGGCGAAGCCGACGAAGCTGATTCCCGAGAACAGCAGCACGAGCATCCAGAGCTCGCGCGGCCGAAAACCGGGCGCCGGGCCGAACGGGCCCTGCGGCAGCAGCGGCAGGACCACGGCCGACATGACGGCAAACCGCGCCGCGGCCAGCAACATCGTCTCGTCGAGGCGAGCCACCAGGCCGTGCAGCCGTGGCTTTTCCGCCAGCAGCAGCACGGTGAGCGTCGTGAGCGCGGCCGAGAGCCGCAGTTGACCGAGGCCGCCGAGGACGCCCGCGCCCAGCACCACCAGCGCGGCGACCTCGGTCGTGCCGTCGATGTCGTGCTTGCTGGCGCGGACGTAGCCGGCCACCACCAGCGCGAGCGCGCCGGCGACGAGCAGGCCCGCGGCCAGCGGGTAGCCCTGCCCGGTCAGGTAGCCGGCGATGCCGGCGAGCGTGCCGAGCAGCGTGAAGGTGCGGACGCCGCCGAGCCGGGCTTCGGGCCCGGTCGCGTGTCCCGATCGCTGGCGTTCGACGCCCACGGCCGCGCCGCCGAGAATGGCGACGAGCACGCCGGCGAAGAGTTCCAGCTCGGGGCTCACCTGCTCAGGATAAGTCAGCGGCGGGCCAGAAACTCAGGCGGGCTCGAACCGATACCCCACCCACGGCACGGTTTGCACGTAGCGCGGCGCGGACGGGTCGGACTCGATCTTCTTTCGCAGCTGCCCGGCGATCACCTGCAGATACTCCGTTTGCCCGCTGTGCTCGCCGGCCCACACGGCGCCGAGCACAGTGTCGTGGGTCAGCACCTGGCCCGGATGCAAGGCGAAGTAGACCAGCAGGTCGAACTCTTTCGGCGTGAGGTGGACTTGATGCTTCCCGACCTTTACCTTCCGCAGGTTGCGCTCGATCTGGAAGTCGCCCTGCACGATTGCGGGCTCATCGGTCGTCGCGGGTGATTCGAGCGACTTGAGCGCGGCCCGGATGCGGGCCATCAGCTCGCCCATGCCGAAGGGCTTGATCACGTAGTCGTCGGCGCCGGCGTCGAGCGCCGCGACCGTCGTCGATTTGTCGCCCTTCACCGACAGCACGACGATCGGGACGCGCGAGCGAGAGCGGAGCCGCCTGGTCAGCTCGAGGCCGTCGATCTCCGGCATCGACAGGTCGGTGATGACGAGGTCGGGCGTCCAGTCGGCGATCAGGTCGAGCGCCTCCTGCGCGTCCGCGGCCGTGCGCAGGTCGAATCCCCTGGCTTCCAGCGTGACGCGCAGCACGCGTCGCAGCTGCGGCTCGTCGTCGACGACCAACAACCGCGGATGCGGCCTCATCCGGCCGCCTCATCAGCGGCGAGGGGCAGGTGGATCGTGAACCGCGCGCCGGCGTTATGCGCGCGGTTGTCGGCCGTCACGGTGCCGCCGTGCGCGTCGACCACTCCCTTGACGATCGCGAGGCCCAGGCCCGGGCGCCCGGGCGCCCGGGCGGCGGCGCCGCGGAAGAATCTCTCGAAGATCCGCTCGCGTTCGGCGTCGGCAATGCCCGGCCCCTGATCCTCGACGCAAATCTCCAGCGTGGCGCTTCGCAGCACGCTCGCCGATACGCGCACGACCGACCTGGGCGGCGAGTGGTTGGTCGCGTTTTCGAGGAGTTGATAGATGGCTTCTTCCAAGGCCCACGCGTCGACACGAATCGGCCGCAGGTCCGACTGGGCGGCCACCTCGACCTCGCGATTCCCCAGTTGCGGCCGCGCGCGGGCGACCGCCGCTTGCATGATGTCTTCGATCGACGACGGCCGCCGGTCGAGCGCCAGCGCACCGCCTTCAATCCGCGCGAGGGCGGCGAGCGCGTCGACGAACCGGTCGAGCCGGTCGGTCTCTTCGTCGAGGACCTGCAACAACTCGAGCCGCGCGCCGATCGGCAGCCCGGGGCTCGTCGGCTCGCCGATCAGGGCGGTGACCGACGCCTTGATCGAGGTCAGCGGGGCGCGCAGGTTATGCGTGACGGCTTCGAGCAGCACCGCCTTCGCGGTGTCGCTGCGGCGCTGGGCCTCGGCGGCCACGGCCTGCTTGAATGTTTCGTGAAGCTTGCCGTAGTGCCGGTGCGCTTCCAGCTCGTTCGCTTCCGCGGCTTGCGCCCGCCGCCCGGCGCGGACCCAGAGCCCGGCAAGCATGGCGATGGCGAGGAGGGCGAGGGCGCCGAGCACCATGAGAGAGCCGTTCATACCTGGAGCGGGAAGCGCCTCAAGCATAGGTCGAAACCGTCCGGCTGGTGGGAGCCCGTCGTGTTTCTATACTTATGATACCTTTATATACATAGGATATATATGGCCATCAGCCTGAAGGACCCGGAGGCCGACCGCCTCGCGCGCGAGGTGGCCGGGCGCACGGGTGAAACGCTGACCGCCGCGATCGTGGTCGCCCTGCGCGAGCGTCTCGCGCGGCTGCGCGGCCGGCCGCGGCGGCGGGCGCTAGGCGACGAGCTGCGCGAGATCGGCCGCCGCTGCGCCAGCCTGCCGACGCTCGACGATCGCCCGGACGAGGAGATTCTCGGCTACGACGAACGCGGATTGCCCCGCTGACATGGTGATCGACACCTCGGCGGTGCTCGCGCTGCTGCTCGACGAGCCCGACGCGGACGCGTTTCGGGTCGCGCTCGAAGACGACGCCACGCGTTTGCTCTCGGCGGCGACGCTGCTCGAAGCGGCCCTCGTGATCGAAGCGCGCAAGGGCGAGGCCGGCGGCCGCGAGCTCGATCTGCTCGTGCACAAGGCCGCGATCACCGTGGTACCCGTCGACGAAGATCAGGTGTCGGAGGCGCGCCGCGCCTGGCGGCGGTTCGGCCGCGGCCGGCATGAGGCCGGGCTCAACTTCGGCGACCTCTTCGCCTACGCGCTGGCCCGCACCTCCGGCGAGGCACTGCTCTTCAAGGGCGAAGACTTCACTCGGACCGACGTGGCACGCGTGCTCTGACACCTGAACGTGAATGGATCGGCGTCGTCTGTGTCATCCACCTTCGCGCTGCGTGCTTCGGCGGACAGGTCTGCGGCCCTGATGTGAATTCTCGGCGTCATCTGCGGCCGGAAACAACCATTCCAGCATCGGCGCCACGCGCGTCGCCCATGCGCTTTCACTGTGCGTGGCGCCTTCGTACTCCGCGTAATGCAGGTCCTCGCCGTCGACAAATCCCGTGCCGACCAGCGCCGCCTTCAGCAACCGCGCGTCCTCCAGGCCGCGGTGTCCTTCCGCGGTGCCCATGTCGACCCAGATCTTGAGCGGCGGCCTGGGCCGCGTGCTGCGCACGGTGCGCAGGATCGCGCGGCGGTCCCACCAGACCGACGGGGACAACACGGCGAGCTTGCTGAACACGTCCGGGTGGGCGTAGCCGAGGTGGAGCGTGACCAGCCCGCCCAGCGAGGATCCGCCGAGGCCGGTGTTCGCGGCGTCTGGCCGGGTGCGGTAGGTCTGGTCGATGAAGGGCTTGAGCTCTTCGACAATCAACCGGCCGTAGTCGTTGGCGAGTCCGCCGCCGAGCCGCGTGTCGAGCGTCGGCGTGTACTCCTCGAGGCGCGTGGTCCCGGTGTTGTGGATGCCGACGACGATCAGGGGCTCGATGCGACCGGCGTCGATCAGCGCGGAGGCCGTTTCGCCGACGCGCCAGTGCTCACCTTTCTGGAATGCGGTGTCGGGATCGAACAGGTTCTGTCCATCATGCATGTATAGAACTGGATACCGACGGTTCCTCACGATGGTTCCGAACGATGGTTCCTCACGGGGGTTCTTCGCGAGGGTTCCAACTGAACCTCCGTGAGGAACCTCCGTGGGGAACCCCCGTGAGGAACCATCGTCGTAATAACCCGGCGGCAGCCAGACGTGCACGTCGCGCGCGTCGGGAAGAAACGCCGAGTGGAACCGTTCGTGATGCCGGAGCGTGGCGTTCGGAGGGTGCATCGGGCCAGGGGATCAGTATAGGCTTGGGCACTGCCTTTGGCCGATCGCCGAAGGCTGAACGCTGATGGCTGAAGGCTGATGGCTGATGGCTGATGGCTGAAATGACCCGTGATCACCACAAGTGGTTCTCCCGGTCGCTCAACCGCGACATGGAGCTACTGGCGTTCGGTCACCAGGGCCCGCCGGTGATGGTGTTCCCCACCTCGATGGGCGCGTACTTCGAGTACGAGGATCGCGGGATGATTACCGCGCTCGCCGACAAGCTCGAGCACGGCGCGCTGCGGCTGTTCTGCGTGTCGTCGGTCGACAGCGAGAGCTGGTACTGCAAGAAGATCCATCCGCGCCACCGCGTCGAGCGGCACCTGCACTACGAGGACTACATCCTCAACGAGGCCGTCCCGCTCGTGCGCCACCTGACGCGCCACGACGGCATCGGCGTCACCGGCTGCAGCTTCGGCGCCTACCACGCGATGGCGCTCGCGCTGCGGCACCCCTACACGTTCACCTCGTGCGTCACCATGGGCGGCGCGTTCGACATCTCGCAGTTTCTCGACGGCTACGCCGATGAGGACTGCTACTTCCTGAACCCGCCGTCGTTTCTCCCCGGGCTGACCGAGGCCTACTACCTGGATCAGTTCCGGCGGAACAAGTGGGTGCTGGTCACCGGCGACCACGACATCTGCCGCGCGCCGAACGAGCAGTTTTCGGGGCTGCTGCACGCCAAGGGCATCCCGCACAGCCTGCACGTCTGGACCAATTCAAAGCACGACTGGCCGTACTGGCGGCCGA
>Ga0156330_1097_pt1 | contig 21311 bp, 20 predicted proteins | sample RifCSPlowO2_12_FD_107978 | JGI IMG/M metagenome (GOLD analysis project Ga0156330, IMG submission 107978) | Acidobacteria bacterium RIFCSPLOWO2_12_FULL_67_14b | reverse complement strand
ACTGGATGTTGATCCGCACGCGGTTGGCGAACCCGCCGTGATAGAGCGCTTCATTGAGCGACTTGTACGAATCCTCGTAGCCGGTGTACTTGCCGACGACGTGGATGGTGAGATCCTGCTCGGGGTTCTTGATCCGATCGACGAGCTCTTCCCACGGCTGCATCCGCGATTCGGTCTGCGGCAGGTGGAGGTACTTCAGGATCACGCCGTCGAGGCCCTCGTCGCGGAGCGAGAGGGGGACCTCGTAAATGGTCGACACGTCCTTGGCCGTGATCACGGCCTCTTCGGCGACGTCGCAGAAGAGCGCGATCTTCTGCTTGATGTCGCGCGCGAGGATGCGGTCGGTGCGGCAGAGCAGGATGTCGGGCTGGATGCCGATGGAGCGCAGGTCGCGGACGCTGTGCTGCGTCGGCTTGGTCTTGAGCTCGCCGGCCGCGCCGATGTACGGCACCAGCGTCAGGTGCACGTAGATGGTGTTCTCGCGGCCGACGTCCTGCCGGAACTGGCGGATCGCCTCGAGGAAGGGCAGGCTCTCGATGTCGCCGACGGTGCCGCCGATTTCGACCAGCACGACATCGGTATCGCGCCCCGCCTGGCGGATGCAGTCCTTGATCTCGTTGGTGATGTGCGGGATCACCTGCACGGTGCGGCCGAGGTAATCGCCGCGGCGCTCCTTCTGGATCACCGACATGTAGATCTTGCCGGTGGTCCAGTTGCTGTTGCGCGTCGCGGTCATGTGGGTGAACCGCTCGTAGTGGCCCAGGTCGAGGTCGGTCTCCGCGCCATCGTCGGTCACGTAGACCTCGCCGTGCTGGTACGGGCTCATGGTGCCGGGGTCGACGTTGATGTAGGGATCGAACTTCTGGAGCGTCACCTTGTAGCCGTGCCCCTCGAGCAGCGCGCCAATCGAGGCGGCGGCAAGGCCCTTGCCGAGCGACGACACCACGCCGCCGGTCACGAAGATGTACTTGGTCTGGCGTCCCGTGTTTTCCATGCGATGGTCTCAGGTCCTCGAAGAGGCCACGTCGGGCGCCCCTTCATGGAGCGCCGTTGGCATCAGCTGTCTGACGCGTTCCAGGTCCTGGGGGGTATCCACGCCAATCGAGGCGTGGCTGGTCTCGACGACCCGTATGCCGATGCCGTGGATCACGGCGCGGAGCTGTTCGAGCTTCTCCAGGTCCTCCTGGGGGACCCGGGGGAGCCCGGCTAACTTCAACAGCACGTCGCGCCGATAAACGTATAGCCCGACATGGGCCGCGGACCCGGGAATGGGCGCGCGCGAGAAATACAGGGCGCGGCCGCGGATATCGGTGACGACTTTTACGACATGGGGGCTGGAGAACTCGTGGGCGTCGGCAAACGGACGGCACAGCGTGCTCATCTCGAGCGACGGGTCGTCGAGCATCGGCGCCACGGCGGCGTCGATGCTCGCCGGGTCGAGCAGCGGCTCGTCGCCCTGCACGTTGACCACCAGGCGGCAGGGCAGCGCGCTGACGGCTTCGGCGATGCGGTCGCTGGCGTTGGCGTGGTCGGCGCGGGTCATGATCACGGCGCCGCCGAAGGCCTGCACAGCCTGCGCGATCCGTTCGTCATCGGTCGCCACGATCGTCCCGTGCACGCGCGTCGCGGACGAGGCGCGGCGATAGACGTGTTCGATCATCGGGCGGCCCGCGAGGTCCGCGAGAATCTTGCCGGGGAATCGGGTCGAGTGGTAGCGGGCGGGGATGACGGCGAGGACCGACGATTCAGTCAGCGTAAATGGCAGACGCATGACCGAAATGGGGTGCACGACGAATCATACCACAGTGAACCATGCAGCCTTCGGTCTTCAGCCTTCAGCCTTCAGCCTTCAGCTTTCGGCTTTCAGTTCTCGGCTCTCAGCCGAAGGCTGAAGGCCGAAGGCTGAAGGCTGAAGGCTGAAGTCCGAGAGGTATGATGATCCAGATGCTGCGACCGCGCACCGCGATCCTGATCGGCGCGCTCAGCCTGGCCGCCGGATGGATGGCCGGGCAGACGACCGCGCCGTCGACGCCGGCGCCGCCGGCTGAGCGCCGCTCGGCCCCGCGACCGCTCGGGTCTCCGGCCCGAGAGGTGGGAACGTACACGCAGCAACTTCGCCAGAAGCTGACCGCGCAGCCGCGCTCGCCGATGCCGGGCCGCAACCCGTTTGTCTTCGGCTCCCGCGGCACCGAGCTCTCGTCAGCGGCGGTGCGGCGCGCGGAACGGCCCGCCGCGGCCGCTGAAGCCGAAGCGCTTCCGGAGCCGGCGCCGCCGGCGCTGCCGCAGTTCAAGTTGTCCGGTGTCGCGTCGACCGAAAAGGACGGCGCCGCGGTGCTGAGGCTGAAGGCTGAAGTCCGAGAGGTATGATGATCCAGATGCTGCGACCGCGCACCGCGATCCTGATCGGCGCGCTCAGCCTGGCCGCCGGATGGATGGCCGGGCAGACGACCGCGCCGTCGACGCCGGCGCCGCCGGCTGAGCGCCGCTCGGCCCCGCGACCGCTCGGGTCTCCGGCCCGAGAGGTGGGAACGTACACGCAGCAACTTCGCCAGAAGCTGACCGCGCAGCCGCGCTCGCCGATGCCGGGCCGCAACCCGTTTGTCTTCGGCTCCCGCGGCGCCGAGCTCTCGTCAGCGGCGGTGCGGCGCGCGGAACGGCCCGCCGCGGCCGCTGAAGCCGAAGCGCTTCCGGAGCCGGCGCCGCCGGCGCTGCCGCAGTTTAAGTTGTCCGGTGTCGCGTCGACCGAAAAGGACGGCGCCGCGGTGCTGACGGCGATACTGATCGATAACGGCTCGATGGTGCTCGCGAAGGCCGGCGACAGGCTGTCGGGCGGCCACGTCGTCCTGCGAGTCGAAGAGCGCGCCGTCGTGATTGTCGATGCCGACGGCGTGACGCAGACGGTGCGGCTTCCCTGAATTGCCGATTGCCGATTGACTGATTTAGTGACTGTTTGGTGATTTGGCGATTTCGTGATTGGGTGACTCGATTGCCAATTGCCAATTGCCATCGGTGGCCGACCGGCCAATCGCGCAATCGTCAATCGTCAATCGCAGAATCAAGTCGCGCAATCGTCAATCGTCAATCGCAGAATCAAGTCACGCAATCGTCAATCGTCAATCGCAGAATCAAGTCGCGCAATCGTCAATCGTCAATCGCAGAATCAAGTCACACAATCGTCAATCGTCAATCACCAAACAGTCACTAAATCAGTCGATCGGCAATCGACAATGTGTTTCAGCTCTACACCCGCACCAGCCACGCGGCCTTGACGCCCTTCGCGGCGCGAATCGCCTGCAGCACGTCGCCGCCAATCGGCTCGGCGGGCTCGTCCACATTCACCACGCCCACGGCGCCGCCCTCGCTTCGCCCGAGGGTGATGTTGGCAATATTGATCCCGAGCCGCCCGAGGATGGTTCCGACCTCGCCGATCACACCGGGCTTGTCATGGTTGGCCAGCAGAATCAAGGTGCCGCCAAGCGGAGCCTCCAGGGGCACGCCGTTCAGCAGGACCAGGCGAGCGCCGGTGCCGGAAACGGTGCCCTCGACCCATCGCTTGCCTTCGCTGGTTGTCAGCAACACCGACAACAGGCTTCGGAAATTGCGCGACCGCGTGCTGGCTGATTCGGTGAGTTCGATGCCGCGAATTGTGGCCATCGCGCGCGCGTTCACTTCGGTGACCGTGTCCGACAGGATCGCCTGGAACAACCCCACGAGCACGGCGTTGGCGATCAGCGGATGCTGGCCCGAGGCCAGCTCGCCGTAATACCGAACGCTGAGGCTCTGGATTCGCGCTTCGCCCATCTGGCCGACGAGGCACCCCAACTGCTTGCCGAGCGCCATGTACGGCTGAAGCGTCTGAAACTCCTCCGGCGCCACCGACGGAAAGTTGACGGCGTTGCGAATCACGCCGGTCTTCAGGAAGTCCCGCAAGGCCGACGCCGTTTCGACACCGACGAGCTCCTGGCCTTCGCGCGTCGACGCGGCGATGTGCGGGCTGGCGACCACTTGCGGCAATTGCTGCAGCGTGTGGTCGGTGGTCGGCTCCTGGGCAAACACGTCGAGCGCGGCGCCGCCGATCTGGCCGCTCTGGATCGCCGCCGCCAGCGCCGCCTCGTCGATCAGATCGCCGCGGGCGGTGTTGATCAGCTTCAGGCCCTTCTTACAGGCGGCAAGCCGCACCGCGTTGAAGGTGTGCTTGGTTTGGGGCGTTGACGGCATGTGCACCGACAAGTAATCGGCACGCGCGCACAAGTCGTCGAACGAGACCAGCTCGACCCCGAGGCCGGCGGCGACCTGCGCCGAAATGAACGGATCGTGGGCGATCACGATCATCTTGAACGAGTGGGCGCGCCGCGCCACTTCCTGGCCAATCCGGCCGAGCCCCGCCAGTCCCAGCACCTTGCCCCGGACTTCTTCGCCCAGGAAGCTCTTCTTGTCCCATTTGCCCTGCTTCATCGACGCATCAGCGGCCGGCAGCTTGCGGGCGAGCGACAGCAGTTGCGCCATCGCCAGCTCGGCGACGCTGATGCTGTTGGCGCCCGGCGCGTTCATCACCACGATGCCCCGGGCGCTTGCGGCTTCGACGTTGACATTGTCGACGCCAGTGCCGGCCCTGGCGATCGCGCGCAACTTCGGCGCGGCCGCGATGATCGCGGGCGTGACCTTGGTGGCGCTGCGCACGACGAGCGCGTCGGCTTCGGCCAGATCGCCGGCAAGCTGTTCGGGGGTACGACCTGAACGCGCATCGACCGTCCATCCTTCAGCGCGCAGCAATTCGAGGGCCGTCTTGGGAAGATCGTCAGCGACAACAATCAGCATGTTGCGGAAGAGCCTCGGTCAGTTGAAGCGGAACTTTGAACCAGGAACTGCGTGAGCCGATATAATACGTCACTTGTGTTCTCGTGACGATGCCGTGTTCACGCGAGCGACGCACCATGGATGGTGCAATTCGCTGATTTGTTCCGAAACGTGGCCGTTACGCGGCATTCACACGCACTTTTCCACAAGGTTTTCCACAGAAACTGTGGATCGGGCGCCGGCGACAAAGGGAATCTGACCTAACGGAGTGCATTCATGAATCGGAAAGTTACCGTCGTCGGCGGCGCAGGCAATGTCGGCGCCACGGTCGCGCGTGCGATCGCGCAAAAGGAACTCGCGGACGTCGTGGTCGTCGACATTGCCGACACGAAGGCCGCGGGCGTGGCGCTGGACATCTACGAATCGTGCCCGATCGAAGGATCGGCGGCACGGGTTGTGGGGGTCGGCATCAAGGATTTTGCCGAAAGCGCCAACTCCGACGTCGTCGTGGTCACGTCGGGCATGCCCCGCAAGCCCGGTATGAGCCGCGACGACCTGCTGAAGGTCAACTACGAGATCATGCAGAACGTGACGGCCGAGATTGTCAAGCACTCGCCCAACTGCATCATCGTGCCGGTGGCCAACCCGCTCGACGCCATGTCGCAGGCGGTCTACCGGCTCAGCAAGTTCCCGCGCGAACGCGTGATCGGCATGGCCGGGGTCCTCGATTCGGCCCGCATGAGCACGTTCATCGCGATGGAGCTGAACGTGTCGGTCGAAAACGTCTCGTCGTTCGTGCTCGGCGGCCACGGCGACACGATGGTGCCACTGCCGCGTTTCTCGACGGTGGCCGGCATTCCGATTACGGAATTGCTGTCGGCCGAACGCATTGCGGCGATCTGCGACCGCACCGCCAACGGCGGCGCGGAAATCACCAAGCTGGTCGGCACGAGCGCGTGGTACGCGCCGGGCGCGTCGGCCGCGTTGATGGTCGAGGCGATCCTGAAGGATCAGAAGAAGATCATGCCGTGCTCGGTGTTCCTGCAGGGCGAGTACGGACTGAACAACCTCTTCGTGGGCGTGCCGGTGAAGCTGGGCGCCAGGGGCGTGGAGCAGATCATCCAGATCACGCTGACGGCCGAGGAACAGGCGGCGCTGAATAAATCCGCCGCTGCCGTGAAGGAACTGGTCGACGTCATCGGGGTGTAGTCATCGGGGTGTAGAGGCGGGACTTCAGTCCCGCCTTCCCGCCTTATCGAATCAGCGCCCGAAGGAAGTCCCGGTTCATCCTGGCAATATTGGAAATCGGGATTTCTTTCGGGCAAACAGCCTCACACTCGCCTTCGTTCGAGCAGCTCCCGAATCCCTCGCCGTCCATTTGTGCGACCATCCGGATCACCCGCCGGCTGCGTTCCGCTTCGCCCTGCGGTAACAGGCCCAGGTGGGTAATCTTGGCCGACGTAAACAGATGCGCCGCGGCGTTCTTGCACGCCGCCACGCAGGCGCCGCAGCCGATGCACTGGGCGGAATCCATCGCCTGGTCCGCCACGTCCTTGGCGATCGGCAGGCTGTTGGCGTCGGGCGCGCCGCCGACGTTCACCGAAACGTAGCCGCCGGCGGCGATGATGCGGTCGAACGCGGTGCGGTCGACCACCAGGTCCTTGAGCACGGGGAAGGCCCTGGCGCGGAATGGCTCGATGGTGATGGTCTCGCTGTTCGTGAAGCGCCGCATGTGCACCTGGCAGGTGGTGGCGCCCTTGTCGGGGCCGTGCGGAATGCCGTCGATCACCAGGCCGCAGCTGCCGCAGATGCCTTCGCGGCAGTCCGAATCGAACGCGATCGGATCCTCGCCCTTGCGGATCAGATCCTCGTTGACCACGTCGAGCATCTCCAGGAACGACATGTCGGGATGCACGTTGTGAGCGACGTAGTCGACCATCCGCCCCGGCTGTCCGGGTCCGGTCTGCCGCCACACTCTCAGTTTCACGGTCATCGCATTCTCGATCCTCGGCTACCAGCTTTCGGCTTCCGGCTCTCAAAGCTGATGGCCGTGAGCTGAAAGCTGTGAGCTGATAGCTATTTGTAGCTCCGCTGGCTGGGATGCACTTCCTCGAAGACCAGCCGTTCCTTGTGCAGGGCCGGCCGCGCGCCCACGCCCGTGAACTGCCAGGCGGCGACGTAGGCATACTCGTCGTCTTTCCTGAGCGCTTCGCCGTCGGCGGTCTGAAACTCCTCGCGGAAATGGCCGCCGCAGGACTCGCGCCGCTCGAGCGCGTCCAGCGCGAGCAGCTCGGCAAACTCCATGTAATCGGCGACCCGTCCTGCGTAGTCGAGGCCCGGGTTGAGGTTGTTCGGGTCACCGGGCACGGTCACGTCCTGCCAGAACTCGTCGCGCAGCCGGCGAATGTCGGCGATCGCCCGGTTGAGGCCCGCTTCGTTGCGGGCCATGCCCACGTGGTCCCAGCAAATGGCGCCAATCGCGCGGTGGAACTCGCGGACCGTGCGCGTGCCCTTGACCTTGAGCACGCGGTCGATTCGCGCCTGCGCCTCGGCCCTGGCCTGCGAAAAGGCCTCGTGCGTCCCGAGCACCGCGGGCAGCGCGGCGCTCCCCAGGTAATTGGCCACCGTATAGGGCGCCACGAAGTAGCCGTCGGCCAGGCCCTGCATCAGGGCGCTGGCGCCGAGCCGGTTGGCGCCGTGGTCCGAGAAGTTGGCCTCGCCGAGCACGAACAGGCCGGGGACGGTCGACATGAGGTTGTAGTCCACCCACAGGCCGCCCATCGCGTAGTGCGCGGCGGGGTAGATGCGCATGGGCACCTGGTACGGATTCTCGTCCGTGATCCGGGTGTACATGTCGAACAGGTTGCCGTAGCGGGCCTTGATGGTGTCAATGCCATTCCGCCTGATGGCATCGGCGAAGTCGAGGTACACCGACAGCCCGGAATCGCCGGCGCCGCGGCCCTCGTCGCACACCCCCTTGGCGGCCCGCGACGCCACGTCGCGCGGCACGAGATTACCGAAAGTGGGATAGCGGCGCTCGAGGTAGTAGTCGCGTTCCGCGTCGGGAATCTGGGCCGGTGGACGCTTGTCGCCCTGCTGCTTCGGCACCCACACGCGGCCGTCGTTGCGCAGGCTCTCGGACATCAGCGTCAGCTTTGACTGGTGATCGCCGCTGACCGGGATGCAGGTCGGGTGAATCTGCGTGAAGCAGGGGTTGGCGAAGTAGGCGCCCCGCTTGTGCGCGCGCCAGGCGGCGGTGACGTTGGAGTTCACCGCGTTGGTGGAGAGGTAGAACACCGTGCCGTAGCCGCCCGTGCACAGCAGCACCGCGTGGGCCCCGTGCGACTCCAGCTCGCCGGTGACCAGGTTGCGGCAGACGATGCCGCGGGCCTGGCCGTTCACCACCACCAGGTCGAGCATCTCGCGGCGCTGATAGAGCGTGACGGTGCCGGCATCGACCTGGCGCATCATCGATTGGTAGGCGCCAAGCAGCAGTTGCTGGCCCGTTTGCCCCCGCGCGTAGAAGGTGCGAGACACTTGCGCGCCGCCGAACGATCGATTGTCGAGCAGCCCGCCGTACTCGCGCGCGAACGGCACGCCCTGGGCCACGCACTGGTCGATGATGTTGACCGACATCTGCGCCAGGCGATAGACGTTGGCCTCGCGCGCGCGATAGTCGCCGCCCTTGATCGTGTCGTAGAACAGGCGGTACACACTGTCGCCGTCGTTGCGGTAGTTCTTCGCGGCGTTGATGCCACCCTGCGCGGCAATGCTGTGGGCGCGGCGCGGGCTGTCGTGAATGCCGAACACCTTGACCGGGTAGCCCAACTCGCCCAGCGAGGCCGCGGCCGACGCGCCGGCCAGCCCGGTGCCGACCACGATCACATCGAATTTCCGGCGGTTGGCCGGGTTCACCAGCTTGTTCTCGAACTTGCGGCGGTCCCACTTGTCGGTGATGGCGCCGCTCGGAACGCGGGATTCGAGTTTCATTTCAATTCACGCTCAACGCGAAGGTGAAGACCGGCAGCAGGCCGAAGCCGGCGGCCAGGAGCGCCGTGACGAGGCGGGCGGTCCAGATGATGCGCGGCGTCCAGTGCGGGCTGTCGATGCCGAACGACTGCGCGGCGCTCGAAATACCGTGCCAGAGGTGGAAGAAGATCACCGCCATGCAGAACAGGTAGAAGCCGACGTAGGTGGGGTCGCTGAAGACGGCGAGCTGCAGGCGGTACAGATCCCGGATGCCTTCCGCCGTCTCGTAGTACGGGCCGAACTTGAACGTGACCAGATGCGTGATCACGAACAGCAGGGTGATGCTGCCCGTGAGGATCATCGTGGTGGAGGCGACGGTCTTGCGGCTGCTCGGGTTCTTCTTCCTGGCCCACTTCCGGACCGCGTAGCGTTCGGGTCGCGCCGTCCGGTTCGCGGCGAACATCCACACCGTCTTGACAATGTGCAGGACGAACAGGGCCAGCAGCCCGGCCTCGGCGCCGTAGACCAGCGGGTTGCTGATCAGCGAGTGCGAATAGTGGTTGAACGCGTCGGGCCCGGCGATGAACAGGAGGTTGCCCGCCAGGTGCGCCACGAGGAACAGGACCAGCGAAAGGCCGGTGAGTGCGATGAGGAACTTCGAGCCGATCGACGAGGAGAGCGCTTTCTGAGGAATCATTGAAGGAGGAACCGAACCGCCATATTATCCCTGAATTCAAGGAGTTGCCATGCCGCGCACCATTTCGCCTCAAGTCGCCCTGCTCGCCCTGACGATTTTCGCCGGGTTCGGGATCCGCGCCCAAGCGCAGGCCGTGACGCCGGTCAACGATCGGCCCAACCCGTACACGACCGTCGAGAACCACTTCAAGATGCCCGAAGGCCGCACGTGGGGAGCGACCAGCGCCGTCGAGATCGATCGCGACGGCAGGTCGATCTGGGTCGCCGAGCGGTGCGGCGCCAACACGTGCGAAGGCTCCAAGCTCGATCCGATCCTGAAGTTCGACGAGTCGGGCAAGCTGGTGCGGACCTTCGGCGCCGGCATGTTCGTCTTTCCGCACGGCATCCACGTCGATCGCGACGGCAACGTCTGGGTCACCGACGCCGGCGGCAGCAAGGACGGCAGGATCGGACACCAGGTCATCAAGTTCAGCCCCGAGGGCAAGGTGCTCCTGACGCTGGGCATGGCCGGCATGGCGGGCGGCGGCCAGGGCCATCTGAGCGAACCGAACGACGTGGTGACGGCGCCAAACGGCGACATCTTCGTCGGCGACGGGCACAGCGGCCAGGGCGCCAACGCCAAGCCCGGCACGCCGGCCCGCATCGTCAAGTACGACAAGACCGGCAGGTTCATCAAGGAGTGGGGCAAGCTGGGCTCGGCCCCGGGAGAGTTCCGGACGCCGCATGGGCTGGCGTTTGATTCGCGCGGCCGGCTGTTCGTGGCCGATCGCGGCAACGTCCGCATCCAGATTTTCGATCAGGACGGGAAGTTCCTCGCCGAGACGAAGGAGTTCAGCCGGCTGAGCGGCATCTACATCGACAAGAACGACACGCTCTACGGCGCCGACTCGGAGTCGAGCGACGCGTCGAATCCGGGGTGGAAGCGCGGCATGCGCGTCGGATCGGCGAAGGACCTGAAGGTCCAGTACTTCATTCCGGATCCGCAAGCGAAGCCGTCCGGTACCAGCGCTGCGGAAGGCGTGGCCGTCGACGCCGCCGGGAACATCTACGGCGCGGAAGTCGGCCCACGAGCGCTGAAGAAGTACGTGAAGCAGTAGGGCACGAAAAGAGACCACGAAGCGCACGAAGACCACCACGAAGCGCACGAAGCATTCTGATCAGTGACTTCGTGATCTTCGTGGTGATCTTCGTGACCTTCGTGGTTTCGTTGTAATAAACTAGCCGTTTCCACATGAAAATCCACGAGTACCAAGCCAAAGCTGTCCTCTCGAAGTACGGCGTTCCGGTTCCCCGCGGGGAAGTGGCCTTCACGCCGGAAGAAGTTCACGACATCGCCAAGCGCCTCGGCGGCCCGATCTCGGTGGTGAAGGCGCAGATTCATGCGGGCGGCCGCGGCAAGGCCGGCGGCGTCAAGCTCACCAAGTCCGCCCAAGACGCGGAAGGCGTGGCTCGCGAACTGCTGGGCAAGACCCTCGTCACCTACCAAACCGGCCCCGACGGCCAGCGCATCACACGCCTGCTCGTGGAAGAGGGCCTCGCCATCGACCGCGAGCTCTATCTCGGACTCGTCGTCGATCGGTCGACGCAACGCATCGTGCTGATGGTCAGCAAGGAGGGCGGCGTCGAGATCGAAGTGGTGGCGGAGAAGTCGCCCGAGAAGATCCACAAGGTCTTCATCCACCCCGGCGTCGGCCTGCAGCCGTTCCAGGCGCAGAAGCTCGGCTTCGCGGTGGGCCTGAGCGGCGACTCGCTGAAGAAGGGCGTCAAGATGATGCTGGCGCTCTATCAGGTCTTCATCGCCACCGACGCTTCGATCCTTGAAATCAACCCGCTCATTGTCACCAAGGGCGGCGACCTGCTGGCGCTCGACGCCAAAATGAACTTCGACGACAACGCGCTGTACCGCCATCCGGACATCCGCGAGCTGCGCGACGTGAGCGAAGAGGACCCGCTCGAGGTCGAAGCCTCGAAGTTCTCCCTCAACTACATCCGTCTCGACGGCACCATCGGCTGCATGGTCAACGGCGCGGGCCTCGCCATGGCGACGATGGACATCATCAAGCTGGCGGGGGGATCGCCGGCGAACTTCCTGGACGTGGGCGGCGGCGCCGACGCGGAACAGATCCGCAACGCGTTCAAGATCCTGATGTCCGACAAGAACGTGAAGGCGGTGCTCATCAACATCTTCGGCGGCATCCTGCGCTGCGACGTGCTCGCCGCCGGCGTGATCGCCGCGGTCAAGGAACTGGGCGTCCCGGTTCCGATCGTCATTCGCATGAAGGGCACAAACGTCGAGGAAGGCAAGAAGATGCTGGCCGAAAGCGGGCTGAACTTCGCGACCGCAGACACGATGAGCGCGGCCGCCGACAAGGTCGTGGCGCTCGCAGGGGGTCGCTGATGGCCGTCCTGCTCGACAAGAACACGAAGCTGATCGTCCAGGGAATCACGGGCCGGGAGGGCACCTTCCACGCGAAGGCCGCCGCCGCGTACCACACCAACGTCGTCGGCGGGGTGACGCCCGGCAAGGGCGGCACCACGCACGAGGGCTGGCCGGTGTTCAACACGGTGGACGATGCCGTCAGGACCACGGGCGCCAACGCCTCGGTGATCTTCGTGCCGCCGCCGTTTGCGGCCGACGCGATCATGGAGGCGGCCGAAGCCGGCATCGGCCTCATCGTCTGCATCACCGAAGGCATTCCCGTCGTCGACATGCTGAAGGCGATGACGTTCCTGCAGGACCATCCGCAGACGCGCCTGATCGGGCCGAACTGCCCGGGCATCATCTCGCCGGGTAAAGGCAAGGCGGGCATCATTCCGGCGAACATCTGCAAGGAAGGCCGGATCGGCATCGTCTCGAAGAGCGGTACGCTGACCTACGAGGCGATCGATCAGCTGACGCGCAGCGGGCTGGGGCAGAGCACGTGCCTCGGCATCGGCGGCGATCCGCTGATTGGCACGACGCACGTCGACGCGCTCGAGTTGTTCCAGAACGACCCGGACACCGACGCGGTGATCATGATCGGCGAAATCGGCGGGTCGGCGGAGGAAGAGGCCGCCACCTGGATCACGCAGCACTTCAACAAGCCGATCGTGGCGTTCATCGCCGGGCAAACGGCGCCGCCGGGGCGCCGCATGGGTCACGCCGGCGCGATCATCGCCGGCGGCAAGGGCACGGCGGCCGAGAAGATGGCGGCCCTCACGGCCGCCGGGGTCAAGGTGGTCAAGAGCCCGGCGGACATGGGTGAGGCGCTTATCGCTGCGTTGAAGTGATCGCGCAGGTGCCCGAGATCATCTTGAGCTCGTCGATCTTGAGCTTGAGGAGCGTGATCTTGATGTCGTCCTTGCTGGCGCGCTGGGCGGCCGTCACGTTGGCGTTGGCCGGGGAGGTCACGACGTCGCGGCCGGGGCCTTCGATTTCAACCACGAGCCCGGCGCCGTTTTCGCCGGCCTTCAGCTCCATCTCCGATTCCTCGACGTCGGTGATCTTGCCGGTCAGTTGAATCGTGTGGCCGAGGTGGCCCTTCAGGTCCTTGCTGCCCTTGTCGATCCAGTACATCCGCGGGCCGAACTTGCCCTGGTCGGATGCGCCCTGGGGCCATTCCTTGACCTTGGTCAGGATGAACGTGTCCTTCTTCTCGGCGGCGGTGACGCAGCCCTGGAGCGTGACGGTGGCGCCCTTGTCATACTTCTTGCCGTCGATGTTCCCTTGAGCGGCAACGGTTGACACTCCGGCGACGGCGGTGAGTGCCAGGGCCAGCCCGACGGCGTTTGTTAGAATCTTCATTAATCCCCCTGTTTACGGGCGAAACGCTCGCACATCGAGCCTCGCCTCGAGTTGTGACAGTGCATAACCACTGCCAGCGCGACCTCGGCTATAATGCGCCCGTGCGTTTCGCGCTCCGGCTCTTTGCGTCGTTTACCAATGGCGGCTTTACGGCCGCCGGGAAAGCGACCGCTTCGCGGAAATCAGAAGGCAGAAGGCCGAAGGCAGAAGGCAGACGAGCGTAAGACCCAGCAAGCCTCACGAGATTCCGAAGCCGCCGCCCCAGTCACGTGAGGCGGCGGTTTTCATTTTTGGAGGGAAGGCGGGTCTGAACCCCCGCCTCTACGGACGATGACCCATTCTGACTTGGCGGCGTTGCGGAAGAGCCTCGACGACATCGACGCGGTGCTGGTGTCGGCGCTCGGCGAGCGGGCGCGGCTCGCGCGTGATATTGCCCGCGTCAAGGCCGAAGGCGAGGGGCCCGTGCGCGATGCCGATCGCGAGACGGCGTTGCTGCAGCACCGATCCGCGTACGGCGAGCGGCTGGGCCTCGACCCGGCGTTCGTGCGGCGGATCTTCCGGGAGATCCTGGACGATTCGGTGCGGCGCCAGCAGGACGCCCTGCAGGCCGCGCCCGACGAAGCGCAGCAGGAGATTCGCGTCGCGTTCACGGGCACCGAGGGCGCGTACGGCCACCAGGCGGCACTCCAGCACTTCGGCGTGACCAGCCGAGCGGTTGCGTTCAAGGCCTACCCGACGTTCAAACTCATGCTCGAAGCCGTGCTCGAGGGCCATGTCGACCGCGGCGTGCTGCCGATCGAGAACACCACGGCCGGATCGGTGTACGAGGCGTACGACTTGCTGCTGCGCCTGAACCTCTCGATTGTGGGCGAGGAAATCGTCGACGTGCGCCACTGCCTGCTCGGTGTGGCGGATGTCCCGCTCGAATCGCTGCGGCGCATCCACTCGCACCCTCAGGCGCTGGCGCAGTGCAGCGAGTTTCTGGCCGGACTCACCGCGTGCGAAGGTGTCGCCGCCGCGAACACGGCGCTGGCGGCGCAGCACATCCGCGACCTGAAGGATCCGCATCAGGCGGCCATTGCCAGCGAGGAGGCCGGCGCGCATTTCGGGTTGCACGTCCTGCGGCGCGAGATCGCCAACCAGCCGGTGAACTACACGCGCTTCGTGGTGGTGGCGGCCAGCCCCGTCGATTGCGACCCGCGCATCGCCGCCAAGGTGTCGATGGTGCTGGCGACGCGCCACGAGCACGGCGCGCTGGTGCGGTGCCTGAACATCATCGCGGACGAGGGCTTGAACCTGACGAAGCTCGAATCGCGGCCGCGGCCCGGGACGCCGTGGGAGTATGTCTTCTACATCGACGTGGAAGGGCACGTGTCCGAACCCCGCGTGCAGGCGGCGCTCGCCGGGCTGGCGGCGCGGACCCTGTTCCTGAAGGTGCTCGGCTGCTATCCGTCGCGCGAGTTGCCGCGTTAAGGCCGGGGTTTTCGTTATAATCGATCGGATATGGAACGAACGTTTGCCATCATCAAACCAGATGCCGTCAAGAAGGGCGTCGCCGGGCAGATCCTCGCGCGGATCGAGGCGGCCGGCTTTCGCGTGTGCGGCATGCGTATGATTCACATGAGTAAGGCTGAAGCCGAGGGCTTCTACCACGTGCACCGGGCGCGGCCGTTCTTCGGCGGGCTGACCGACTTCATGTCGTCGGGCCCCTGCGTGGTGATGTGCCTCGAGGCGCCGGACGCGATCAAGAAGTGGCGCGACCTGATGGGCGCCACCGACCCGGCGAAGGCCCCGGCCGGGACGATGCGCAAGGACTTCGGCGCGTCGATTGACAACAACGCGACCCACGGGTCGGATGCGCCCGAGACGGCGGCGTTCGAACTCGGCTACTTCTTTCGCGGGATGGAACTCTGATGCCGATCGGGCTCCGGGCTCCGGGCTCCGGGCTCCGGGAGTAGACGCGCATGGCGATCAAGCCGGATCGGTGGATCCGCAAGATGGCGCTCGAGCACGGCATGATCGAGCCGTTCGAGGATCGGCAGGTGCGCGCCGGCGTCGTCTCGTACGGCGTCTCGTCGTACGGCTACGACTGCCGCGTCGGCGACGAGTTCAAGGTGTTCACCAACGTCTACAACACGGTGGTCGACCCCAAGAACTTCGATCCCAAGTCGTTTGTCGACATCAAGGCCGACGTCTGCATCGTGCCGCCGAATTCCTTCGCCCTCGCGTCGACAGTCGAGTACTTCCGGATTCCGCGCGACGTGCTCACGGTGTGCCTCGGCAAGTCGACCTACGCCCGCTGCGGCATCATCGTCAACGTGACGCCGTTCGAGCCCGAGTGGGAAGGGCACGTGACGATCGAGATCTCGAACACGACGCCGCTGCCGGCGAAGATCTACGCCAACGAGGGCATCGCCCAGGTGCTGTTCTTCCAGAGCGACGAACCGTGTGAGATTTCCTATAAAGACAAGAAGGGCAAGTATCAGGCCCAACGGGGCGTGACGCTTCCCAAGATCTGAATGATCCGCCGCTTCAAGAATCAGACCCCGGTGGTTGACCCCAGCGCCTACGTGGACGAAAGCGCGCAGGTCATCGGCGACGTGCAGATCGGCGCCGAGACGTCGGTCTGGATGAACGTGGTCATCCGCGGCGACGTGAACAGCATCCGCATCGGCACGCGCACCAACATCCAGGACCTGACGCTGGTGCACGGGATGCGGGACACGCATCCGACGACGATCGGCGACGAGGTGACCGTCGGACACTCGGCGGTGATCCATGGGTGCACGATTGAGGACCGGGTGCTGGTGGGCATGGCGGCCTTGCTGCTCAATGGCGTGCACATCGAGCACGACTCGATCGTCGCGGCGGGAACGCTGTTGACGGAGGGCACGCGCATTCCGGCCCGCTCGCTGGTGATGGGACGTCCCGGTAGAGTGAAGCGCCAGCTGTCCGACGAGGAAGTCGCCGAGATTCGCTGGTACTCGGAAAGCTACGTCGCCTATCGCCTGGACTATATGAGTGCAGAGTTCAGAGTGCAGAGTTCAGAATGAACACGGGACCGGCTCGTGGCATGCGCGACTTCCTGCCGGAAGACGTGCGGCGCCGTCAGTACGTGATCGGCGTGATCGCCGACGTGTATCAGCGCTACGGCTTCGAGCCGCTGGAGACGCCGGCGGTCGAGAACCTCGAGACGCTGCAGGGCAAGTACGGCGAAGAGGGCGACCGGCTGATCTTCAAGATCCTCAAGCGCGGCGAGGGCGCCGAGACCGGGCAGGCCGACCTCGCGTTGCGTTACGACCTGACGGTGCCCCTGGCGCGCGTGGTCGCCGAGTACCGCGCCAGGCTGCCGAAGTTCTTCAAGCGCTACCAGGTGCAACCGGTCTGGCGCGCCGATCGGCCGCAGAAGGGCCGCTTCCGCGAGTTCTACCAGTGCGACGTGGATGCGATCGGGTCGCGATCGATGGTCGTCGAGGCGGAATTGCTGGCGGCGGCGGCCGACGTCTTTCTGGAGCTGGGCTTCGCCGACTTTCGAATTGTCGTGAACCACCGGGGACTCTTGAACGCCATTCTCAGCCAGGCGGGCGTGGCTGGCGACGACCGCGGCGCGGCGCTCGTGATCATGGACAAGCTCGACAAGATCGGCGCGAACGGCGTCCGTGAGGAGATGCGCGCCAAGGGATTCCGGGACGAGGTGGCGGGCACGCTCCTGAGCCAGCTCGGCGCCGAGGCGCCTGCGGATTGGCTGGAGCGACCAGGAGATGGGCTGAACGAAGAGGGCCGGGCGGCCATGCAGGAACTGCGCGGGATCTTCAGCTTGTCGAAAGGCACGAGCGCCGGGCCGCACCTCGATCTCGATCGCGCGTTGGCGCGCGGACTCTCGTACTACACCGGTTCGATCTTCGAGGTTCGCGTACCCGATCTCGCCGGCAGCCTGGGCGGCGGCGGGCGCTACGACAACCTGATCGGCATGTTCTCGGGCGACAGCGTGCCCGCCTGCGGCATCTCGCTGGGCCTCGAACGCATTCTCGTCGTGATGGGCGAGCGCAACATGTTCCCGCCGGCGCTCTTGGCCACGCCGGCCGACGTCATGGTGGCGGTGTGGAACGAAGGCCAAATCGCCGACCTGCTGTCGCTCGCGGCGACGCTGCGGTCCGCCGGCCTGAGGGTCGAGATGTATCCGGAGGCCGACAAGATCGGCAAGCAGTTCAAGTATGCGTCGGCGCGCAACATCCCATTTGTCGCCGTCATCGGTGACGAAGAACTCGCCAACGGGACCGTGGCGGTCAAGAATATGAAGACGGGCGAGCAAGCCGCGCATGCGCGAGCCGCGGTGGCCGCGCACATCAAGTCGGTGATCTCCGGCTGAAGCCGGAGGCTACGTACATCAAAATGGCAGAACAGCTCGGATCGCTCGCTCGCACCCACACCTGTGGCGCCCTGCGCCCCACCGACGTCGGCGCGCCCGTCGTCCTGCTCGGGTGGGTGCATCGCGTGCGCGACCTCGGGTCCCTGCTGTTCCTCGACCTCCGCGATCGGCACGGCCTCACGCAGGTGATCGTCGAAGGCGACGACGCGCTGCTCGAGCGCGCCAAGCGCCTGCGTTCCGAGTTCGTCGTCGCGGTACTGGGCGAGGCGGAACGGCGCTCGCCCGAGACCATCAACCTGTCGCTGCCGACCGGCGAAATGGAAGTCCGCGCGAAAGAGATCCGGATCCTGAACGAGGCGAAGACGCCGCCGTTTTCGATCGCCGAAGACATGAACGTCTCGGAAGAGACGCGGCTCAAGTACCGCTATCTCGACCTGCGCCGCCCGCAGCTCCAGCACAACATCGGCTTGCGCCACCGCGTGACGATGGCGCTGCGGAAGTACTTCGACGAACAGGGCTTCTACGAGATCGAAACGCCGATCCTCACCAGGTCAACGCCCGAAGGGGCGCGCGACTTCCTGGTGCCGAGCCGCGTGCACCCGGGCGAGTTCTACGCGCTGCCGCAGTCGCCGCAGATCTTCAAGCAGATCCTGATGATTGCCGGCTTCGACCGCTACGTGCAGATCGCGCGCTGCTTCCGCGACGAGGCGCTGCGCGCGGATCGGCAGCTCGAGTTCACGCAGGTCGACCTCGAGATGTCGTTCGCGACACCGCCTCTCGTGTTCGAGATTGTCGAGGGCGCGCTGGCTGCATGCTTCAAGCAGATCGGCGTCGACATTCCGCGGCCGTTCCGCCGCATGGCCTACGCCGAGGCGATGGCGAAGTACGGCTCCGACAAACCCGACCTGCGGTTCGGCATGACGATCCAGGACTTCGGCCCGCGGTTCGCCGAGTCGCCGTTCGGGATCTTCCGCGAGGCCGTGGCGCATGGCGGCACTGTTCGCGGCTTCGTGATCCCCGGGGCGGCGAAGTACTCGCGCCGCGAGGTCGACGAGCTGGTGGACCAGGCGAAGCAGCTTGGCGCGGCCGGCCTCATCTACGCGCGATACACGGCCGACGGCGTCGCGGCGTCGGCGAAGGCGATCGGCGAAGAGGGCATCCGCAAGGTGCTCGAAGCGGCCGGCGGCGCGAAGGAAGATCTGCTCGTGCTCGCATCAGGCGCACCCGATGCCGCATCGAAGGTGCTTGGCCAGCTCCGGCTACAGGTCGCGAAGAAAGAGAACCTGATTCCGGAAGACAAGTGGGAGCTGACCTGGGTCACCGACTTCCCGCTGTTCGACTGGAACGCGGACGAGAAGCGCTGGGACTCGGTGAACCACCCGTTCACGGCGCCGCGCGAGGAGGACCTGCACCTGCTCGAATCCGATCCGGGCAAGGCGCTGGCCAAGGCCTACGACGTGATTCTCAACGGCTGGGAGCTCGGCGGCGGCAGCATCCGTATTCACGATCGGGAGACGCAGGCCACGGTGTTCCGGCTGCTCGGCATGTCGGATGAAGACGCGAAGAAGCGATTCGGCTTCTTCCTCGAATCGCTCGAGTACGGCACGCCGCCGCACGGCGGGCTCGCCCTCGGCCTCGATCGCATTTGCGCGCTGCTGGCGGGAGAGACCTCGATCCGCGAAGTGATTCCCTTCCCGAAGACGACGCAAGCCGTCGATCTGATGTGCGACGCGCCGTCCACGGTCGATCCGCGGCAGCTTCGAGAGCTGCATATCAAGAACACGTAGTAATCAGCTTCGGCGTCCGATCACGCGCGATTCGACTCCGCTCCGCCTCGACGGCCGTCGCGATCGCCGCCCGGCGATCCGGAGGCAGCGTGTCGTAGGTGTCGTAGACGCCGTCCCCGTAGGCATCTGAGAGCGCTTGGTCGAGTACCGGATATGCCAACGAGACAATCTCCTCTTCCGTGCCTTCTCCGAGCGCCTCCAGAATCAGTTTGCCCTGCTCGTGCAGGACGAAATGAAGCTGAAACGCATGGACCTGTGTGATCGGGCAGGCTTCAGCGTTTCCCACTTGATCGAGTTCCACGATGGCGTCCTCCTTGTGTGGTGCCCACACGAGGGAGCAATCGCCGTTCGGCCAGCGACACAGGAATAGCGGCATGTCCTCGCCCCTCTTTCGTAACTAACGGCCGCGGCACGCGGGTCGCGCGGCGGTGATGGAAGTATATGATCGCCGCCGGCGAGTCTTCGGTCGCAGAAACTGCCACACGACCCCGGGGCGGACTCACGGAACGGCGGGTCCATCGAGCCGATTGCGCGAACAGCCCATTGGCACGGAATTCGCTCGATCCGGCCGCATGACGCCCCAACCGAAACTCCTGGATCGTGTGCGTGACGCCGTACGCACCCGTCACTACAGCCGCCGGACCGAGGAGGCGTATGTCCATTGGATTCGGCGATACATCGTCTTTCACGGGAAGGCGCATCCGTCGACGCTGGGCGCCGCGGAAATCTCCGCCTTTCTGGCGTGGCTGGCGGTAGGGCAGCACGTCAGCGCGTCGACGCAGAATCAGGCGCTGAGCGCGTTGCTGTTCCTGTACCGGAGCGTGCTCGGGATGGAAGTGGGTGCGATCGGGCAGGTGCCGCGAGCACGTGTACCAACCCGCGTGCCTGTCGTGCTCAGCCGCGACGAAGTCGCCGCGGTCATGAAACACCTGACCGGACACGTCTGGATCATCGTCGTGCTCCTCTACGGCGCCGGTCTCAGGATCGACGAATGCCTCGAGCTGCGCGTGAAGGACATCGACTTCGACCGACATCAGGTCGTGGTTCGCCGAGGCAAAGGACAGAAGGACCGCCGGACGATGCTGCCTGTGGCGGTTCGGGAGCGGTTGCAGGCGCACTTGAGCGTCGTGAAGCGGCAGCACGAGCACGATCTCGCGCACGGTGCGGGTCGCGTCGTGCTGCCGTTCGCGCTCGATCGGAAGTATCCGAATGCGGCGACCGACTGGGCCTGGCAGTTCGTGTTTCCCGCCAGCCGGATGTGCCGGGATTCGCGATCGGGTTTGCCGTCGCGGTATCACCTGCATGAGACCGTGGTGCAGAAGGCGGTGGCCGAGGCCGTACGGGAGGCCGGTCTGGTGAAACGGGCCAGCCCGCACACGTTTCGGCACTGTTTTGCGACGCATCTGCTGGAGGACGGGTACGACATCCGCACGGTCCAGGAGCTGCTCGGGCACAGGGACGTGAGCACGACGATGGTGTATTTGCACGTTCTGAATCGCGGCGCGCTGGGTGTCCGCAGCCCGGTCGACCGGCTGTGAGGGAGACCGGTGGCCTGGTTACCTGCGTGGCTCGCGCGTAACCACGCCGAGGCCCTCGGACTGTTTTGTGGGGCAACCCTGCTTCAATCAACAGTTTGCGCATGCCGCCGCGCTTCATCCTGTTCTGAGGATCCCGGCGAGGGCCGCGCGTTATCCGCGGACTAGCTTATTCACGCTCGCAGGTATCCACACGGGCGACAAGGGCGAGTGGGCCGTGCTAAGCTCCTGCGTTCTTGGCACGTTCCCGTGATCGACGTGGTGGTCGCGCGCGCGTAGTAGCCCGCGAGCGACCCGTTTCGGGGGCTACTAATAGTTATGCAGCAAGGAGAAGAGTGAGACTTATCCTGAGCCGAAAGGGCTTCGATTCGTCG
>Ga0156330_1199_pt2 | contig 21333 bp, 17 predicted proteins | sample RifCSPlowO2_12_FD_107978 | JGI IMG/M metagenome (GOLD analysis project Ga0156330, IMG submission 107978) | Acidobacteria bacterium RIFCSPLOWO2_12_FULL_67_14b | reverse complement strand
CGCGCCGGCGGGCCTGCCCACTCGAAAACCCGAACGTAGGTCACGTTCTCGCCCGCGCGCGCCCGCCGCACCTCGTCGGCCAGCATGCCGAGGGACAGCAGATCGGCCGACGCCAGCTCGTCGATCTCGGCGGCGGTCAACGCCTCACCGGCACGGGCCCGATCCGCGATGGCGAGGTTAATGTCCATGCTGTTCCATGAGTTCGACGATGCGGATGGCGAGGGCGAGGGCCGTTCGGCCCTGCTCGCCGGTCACTGTCGGCGCGCGGCGATCGCGCACCGCCGCGATGAAGTCTTCGAGCTCGGTCCTGAGCGGCTCGTCACCGGGCACCTCGAGCTTGCCGCCGCCGATCTTCGGGAGCGCGCCCGGCTGCGGCGTGAGCTTGTAGATCTCGACTTCGCGCGACGCCGTGTCGATCGACACGTACGAATCACGCTGGAAAAAGCGGATCTTCCTGACGGACTCCCGGCTGATCCGGCTCGCGGTCAGGTTGGCAATGCAGCCGTTGGCAAACCGGATGCGGGCGTTGGCGATGTCGAACTTCGGCGTCAACACCGGCACGCCGACCGCCTCGACGCCCTCCACGTCGCTCGGCACGAGGCTCAGGATCAGATCGAGGTCGTGGATCATCAGGTCGAGCACGACATCGATGTCGAGGCTGCGGTCCGGGAACGTGCCGAGCCGATGGACCTCGATGAACCGGGGGTCCTTCACGTACGGTCGTGCCGTCATGACCGCCGGATTGAACCGTTCGCTCTGCCCGACCGCCAGCACCACGCCTGCGGATTTCGCCGCGGCGATCAGCGTCTCGGCTTCGGCCACCGTTTGCGCGACCGGCTTTTCGATCAGCGTGTGCACGCCGGCGGCGATCAACGGCAGCGCGACCGCGGCGTGACTCTCGGTGGGAACCGAGACGACGGCCAGATCGATCGTGCCGGGGATCTCCCGGAAGCCGCCGAAGGCCGACGTGCCATGCTCGGCGGCGATCTGCGAGGCGCGATCGCGGTTGATATCGACCACGCCGGCGAGGGTGACGCCCGGGATGGCGGCGAGGATGCGCGCGTGGTGCCGGCCGAGGTGGCCCACACCGATCACGACCGCCCTCACCGGACCCTCCCGACCACGGCAATGCCGGCCTCGTTCGCCGAGGCCAGGAACGCCTCCCGCTCGAAGATCAGCGTGCGCTTCGCGTCCACGGAGAGCAGCGTCGCCCCGGCGATGCGCATCGCGTCGATGGTCGCCAGCCCGACGATCGGCACGTCGAAGCGCATGTCCTGGTTCGGCTTGGCCACCTTGATGATCACCACGCCGGGGCCGGCGAGGTGGCCGGCGCGGCCGATGGCCTCGTCGGTGCCCTCCATCGCCTCGACGGCCACCACCGCCTGGTGCTTCACGGCAATCGTCTGCCCGATGTCGAGCCCCGCGATGGTGTCGGCCATCCGATAGCCGAACTCGAGATCCCGGCGTTCCGCCTCGGTCGGCGCGCGCGCGCTCAACTGGCCTTCACCGGCCAGCAGGGGTTCCAGGAAGGCCGTGGAGTTGATCAGCTCCACGCCCTGCTCGCGCATGAGATCGGCCACGGCGGCGATCAGCGCATCGGTGTTCATCGATTTCAGCCGGGACATCAGCGCGAGCGCCGTCAGGTCGGGGACGAAGCCGCCGAAGATCTTGACGTGCTTCACCTGACCGGCCATGACTGCGGTCGACAGCCCGGCGTCCTTGAGGATCTTCAGGAACGTGCCGAGGTGCCCGATCGACACCCAGTGCAGGGCGGCCCGGGGCTCGCGCGCGGCCGCCGCCTCGAGGTCCTTCGAGGCCTCTTCCTTGATGGCGATGATCGTCACCTCGTGCCCGAGCGAGCGCGCGGCGTCCAGCACCAGGAACGGAAACCGCCCGTTGCCGGCGATCAGGCCAATCTTCATCAGTCTTCGGATTCTTCGATGCGCTTGCCGCCGCGCCGGAGGATCACGCCGCGGGAGGCAGTGCGGATGAACTGCACCAGGCTTTCCACCTCGGGGCACGACAGGGCCGCGTCCTGTTCGATCTTCGCCACGGCCTGGGTCGTGTTCAACTTCGACTGCGTGAGGTAGCGATAGGCGCCGCGCAGTTTCCGCAGGGTCTCGTCGGAGAAACCCCGCCGGCGCAGGCCAATCAGGTTGAGGCCGAACACGCGCGCGGGCCGGCTGCCCACCGTCCGTCCGTACGGCAGCGCGTCCTTGGTCACCACCGAGTAGCCGCCGATGAAGGCATACGGCCCGACGCGGCAGAACTGGTGCACCGCCGAGCCGGCGCTGACGTTGACGTAGTCGGCCACCGAGACGTGGCCGCCCAGCGTGGCGTGGGGCCCAAAGATCGTCTCGTCGCCCACGTGACAGTCGTGGGCCACGTGCACGTAGTTCATGAACAGGTTGCGGTGGCCGATCGTCGTGACGCCGCCGCCACCGGCGGTGCCCCGGTGAATCGTGACGAACTCGCGGAAGATGTTGCGCTCGCCGATCACCAGCCGCGTGTCTTCGCCCTTGTACTTCAGGTCCTGCGGCGGCAGCCCGATCGAGGCGAACGGAAACACCTCCGTGCCGTCGCCAATCGTCGTGTGGCCATCGACGATGGCCGACGCGCCGATGGTACAGCCGCGTCCGATCCGTACCTGCGGTCCGATCACCGCGAACGCGCCCACCGTGGTGCCCTCGCCGATCACGGCGCCGGCATGCACGCGGGCCAGCGGATCGACGTCGGCCGTCGGCGTCACCACGAGGACCAGCTCCGCCTCGGCGACCATCTGTCCGTCGACCTGCGCGGTGGCGTTCGCGCGCACCAGCGTCCCGCGCACGGCGCCGAGCGTGACCTCGAGCCGCAGGCGATCGCCGGGCACGACGTGCTTTCTGAACTTGGCGTGATCGACGCCGCGAAGGTGGACGCGGGCCGGAGGCCGGCCCGAGAGGCGATCGAGCAGCAGGATCGTGGCGACCTGCGTCAGCGCTTCGATCATCAGCACCGCGGGCATGAGCGGCTTGCCCGGGAAGTGCCCGGCGAAGAACTCTTCGTTGACGGAGACGTTCTTTACCGCCACCATCCGCTTTCCCGGCTCGTGCTCGGCGACGGTGTCGACGAGGAGCGAGGGATAGCGGTGGCAGAGGCGATCGAGAACGCCAGGCAGCCCGTCGTTCACCGGCCCGGCGGCTTCGTCGCGGCCGGCGGCTTGGGCGCCGGCGTGGGCTTGGCCGAATCGAGCCTCCGGATGATGTCCGCCGAGATGTCGAGGGCGGCATCCGCCCACACCAGGCCGGCGTCGGGCCCGTTGAACACGAATTGGAGGCCCATTTCCTGGGCCACGGCCTGCAGCACCGGCTCGAGCCGCTGCTGGAATTCCTGCTGCAGTGCCTGCTGGAGCTCCTGCACCTCGGCCTGCGCGTCCTGCGTGAACCGCTGCACGTCGACGTTGATCTTCTCGATCTGCTTCTGCAGGTCGGCCGCCGCGCTCGCGCTCATGACCGAGCCTTCCTTTTCCAGCTTCTGCTGAAGGCCGGTGAGCTGCTTGTTCTTCTCGTTGAGCTCGGCCGCCCGCTTCTGCTGAAGGGCCTGGATGCGGGTGGTGGCGACGCGGCCGTCCGCCGATTCGTTGGCAATGCGCTGCAGCACGACGTAGGCCACCTTGGCGCCCTGGGGAAAGGGCTTCGGGGCGGCGGGCTGCGGTGCGGCCTGGACCGGGGCGGCCGGCGCCGGCGCCGGCGGAGGCGGAGCCGCGGGCTTGGCCTGGGCCGGGGCCGCGGGCGCCGCCGGCGCCTGGGCGAACGCGGAAGACGCGGACAGCGCGACGCTGAACGCGACAACAACAGCAAAACCTCTCATTACCTCAGTCCTTTCGTGGGAACTACAAGTTCGTGATTTTACACCAGAAGCCCCGTACCCGACCCTGGCCGGCTGCGGGCTTGCCGCGCCGTAGCTCGAAGAGCGAAGGCGGGCTACGGGTGTTCCACCTTGATTTCGTACGGCACCGGCGCCGTCAGGCTGCCGACGTCGTAGATGCGAACGCAGAGGGCGCCCCCGAGCGTCGACACCGTGGCCGTGATCACACTGGTCACCACCGCCCTGTCGTTGGCCAGCCCGGCGCCGATGCTGCAGGTGGTGCCCGAATAGGTGCCCAGGCTGAACCCGATGCTGGCCGGCGGTTCCTCGCCGAGCGAGCTCAGCGTCGCAATGACCGAACCGGTCGCCGAGGTGAAGAAGGCGTGCGACGCCGCGCCGTTGATGTTGATGGTGCCGGTGAAGGTTTCCGTCACCTGCACCGGATCCGGCGTGGTCGGCAGCTTGTCCAACTCGCCCGAACAGCCGGCCGCCAGTACCACGAACGGAACCACGAACGCACAAACCCTAAATGAGCGCATCAACATTCCCTGCGTGTCCAATCTGTGTCTAATCTGTGGCCTAGAACGTCGAGCCCACCGCGAACTTGAACGTGAACCGCTTGGCGGGCCGGAAATTATTGTCGAGCACGCCGAACCGTTGCGGGTTATACGCGAAGATCAGCCGGAACGGCACGTTCAGTACGGGCATGAAGAACCGAATCTCCGCACCGGTCGACGTCTTGAACGCGCTCGTCTGCCCGATCACCTGCTGGAACGGCGGCGGCGCGTTCGGATCGACAAGGCTCGTGGTCGTAAACGGGTCGAACAGGGTCGGCCGGCCCGGATCCACCGTTTCGCTGATGTCTTCCTTCCACACGAACGACTGGCCGATGTCGCGGACCTGGCCCGTGTCGTAGAAGAGCACGAGACGCACGGGACCGGCGATCGAAATCAGGTACTCGGCGTTGAAGAGCATGCTCTTGTTGCCGCCCAGCACGAGCCCCGTGTTCAGGGTGTCGCGCGGGCCGATCGAGCGGATGTCGTAGCCGCGGATCGTGTACTCGCCGCCGAGGTACAGCGCTTCGGTGATCGGGATGCTCGTGGTGCTGCCGTAGGGGCGGATGTACTCGATCTGGGTGCGGAACCCCATCGAGGTCCGCCGCGTGTGCTGCATGAACTTGGCGAACTCGAAGCGCGGCTTCAGGAAATTCGTGTTGCCGCCCATGCCGGCGAAATCCATCGACCCGGTGAGGCGCGTGCCGGTGTTCGGGAAGATCGGGTTGTCGACGGTGTTGTGCACGAAGCTCGGCGTGACCTTGCTGATCGTGCGCTTGCCGCCCTCGCCGATCAGCAGCGAGTCGGCCAGGTAGGGATTGCGCTGCACCAGCTCGGGCGCGTAGTAGACCGGATTGAGATCCGAGACCTTCACCGCCTCGTAGCTGTAGGTCAGGAACATGCGGGAGAACCCGGCCAGCGGGAACCCGCTGGTGATGTTGCCGCCGGTGGCTTCCTGCGTGAACTGGTCGATGTAGCGCAGCGTCCGCTTGTAGACGTCGACGCCGCCGGTGATGTTGCGATCGAAGAGGAAGGGCTCGGAGAAGGCGATCTGGTAGTTCTCCGACCGCGACCCGACCTGCAGCGACACGGTCAGCGCCTCGCCGCGGCCGAGGAAGTTGGCGGTCTGGAACGAAAGCTGCCCGAAGAAGCCCTCGAACTGCGACACGCCGGCGCCGAACGTCAGCTGGTTGCGGTTCTGCTCTTCCAGCTTCAGCGTGACGTCGACCTCGTTCTTGGTGTTGGGCGTCTTCTGGACGTCGATGCCCTGGCCGTTTTCGAGCGGCTTGAAGTAGCCGAGCTGGTTCAGGCGCTTCACCGAGAACTTCAGCGCCTCGGTATTGAAGATGCCGCCCTCGACCAGCCGGACCTCGCGGCGAATCACGTTGTCGCGCGTGGTGGTGTTGCCGACGAACGTGAGACGGTTGACGAAGTACTGCTCGCCTTCCTGCATCCGCATCGTCACGTTCACCGTCGGCTGGGCCGGTCCGGCAATGGGTCCTTCGGCGGCCGCGACCGGCTCGAGGTCGGGATACCCGGTGAACTCGAAGTAGCCGCCGCCGCCGTAGAGCTCGCGCGCCTTCTCGAGGCCCTTGCGGACGTTCTTCTCCGTGTACCAGTCGCCCGCCTTCATCTTGAACAGCGGCGCCAGGAACTCGGTTTTCACGACCTTGTTGCCGTCGAACTTGAACTCGCCCACGCGGTAGCGCGGGCCCTCGTCCACGGGGATGTCGAGCTGCACCCAGCGCGTTTCCTTGTCGGGGCTGTCTTCGAGAACCTTGATCTCGGGCTGGCCCACGCGCGCGGCGATGTAGCCCTTGTTCCGGTAGTACTCGACGATCTTCTCGGCGTCTTCCTCGAACTTCGCTTCCTGATAGGTGCCCTTGCCGGTGATGAACGACAGCCAGCCGTGGGCCTTGGTCGACTTCATCTGGCGCCCCAGCGCGCCGTCGCCGACCGCCGTGTTGCCCAGGAAGTTGACGTCCCGGACCTTCACCTTCGGCCCTTCCTTGACGTCGAACACGACCCGCACGAGCTTGGGGCCGGTGGGCAGCGGCTCGACCGACGAGGTGACCTCGGCGAATTCGTAGCCCTTGTCGGCCATGAAGCTCTTGACCAGGCCCTGGACGCGGCGAACAACCGCCTGATCGAGGAACGAGTCCAGGCGCAGCGAGACGCCCAGCTCCTTCATCTTCTCGTCAATCTTCGTGCGCTCGACCTTGGTCGACCCGGTGTAGTCGACCATCTTCACGCGCGGGCGCTCCTCCATGTGGTAGATCACGCGCTTGCCCATGACGCCGTTCTCATAAGGCTCGTCGAGGGTTTCGATCCACAGGTTGTCGAGGAAGTTGGTCGCCCACAGCCGCTTGAAGTCGTCCAGCAGCAGCTTCTCGGTGGCCTCGTTGAACGGCGTCCACGCGCCCTCCGACGGGCGGCTGAACGGCGTCTGGATGTAATACAGGTAGGTCTGCGGCTCGATGATCGACTCGTTGACCGGGTGGAACCGGATCTCGGTCTGCCGGATCACCGGGCCGGAGCCAGCAGGCGGCTGCCGGACAGGAGCTTGGCTCGCCGTAGCGGCGGGAGCTTGTTCGGCCGCGGAGGCGGATACAGGGGCCACCAATATCGCAAGAACCGCAAGAATTCTGAACATTTCAGCGTACAAGCCCATCGGGCGCTGGCTAATCAACCCTTAATCCTACCGCAACTTCAGACGTTCGAGCTCAATCGGCGGCCTGCCACGACCGGCTGGCCGGCTGGACGGTAGGCCAGCTGGCCCCCTTCCAGGTAGACCTCGATTTCGCCGCCCTGCAGGTGTCCGCGAATGAGTTCCTCGGCCAGCGGGTCCTCGATGTACCTCTGGATGGCCCGGCGCAACGGGCGTGCGCCATAGGAACGGTCCTTACACGTGATGTCGATGATCCAGTCCACCCCCTCCGGCGAGACGATCACCTTCATCCGCCGATCGAGCAGGTTCATGTTGAGCTGATCCACCAGCAGCGACAGGATCTGCCGCAGGTCGTCGTCGCTCAGCGCTTCGAACACGATCAGCTCGTCGACGCGGTTGATGAACTCGGGATTGAAGGTCCGCTTCACCTCGCCGAGCACCATGTCCTGCACGCCCTTGCTGGCATCGCCGGCATTGTCCGACTGGAAGCCCATCGACGCCTTCTTCTGGATGAAGCGGGCGCCGATGTTCGAGGTCATGATCAGGATCGCGTTCTTGAAATTGACGCGGTTGCCCAGGCCGTCCGTGAGGTGGCCGTCTTCGAACACCTGCAGCAGGATGTTGAAGATGTCGGGGTGCGCCTTCTCGATTTCGTCGAGCAGCACCACCGAATACGGATTCCGCTTCACCTTCTCGGTGAGCTGGCCGCCCTCTTCGTGCCCGACGTATCCGGGCGGGGAGCCGATCAGCTTGGAGACCGAGTGCTTCTCCATGTATTCCGACATGTCGAAGCGGATGAGCGCGTTCTCGCTGCCGAACAGGAACTGCGCGAGCGCCCGCGCCAGCTCCGTCTTGCCGACGCCGGTCGGGCCGAGGAACATGAAGCTGCCGACGGGCCGGTTCGGGCTCTTGAGCCCGGCGCGCGAGCGGCGGATGGCGCGGGAGACGGCGGAGATGGCGCGCTCCTGGCTGATGACGCGCTTGTGGAGGTCGCCCTCCATGCGAATCAGCTTGTCGCTCTCGTCCTGGTTGATCGAGGCCAGCGGCACGCCGGTCCACTTCGAGACGACCTCGTCGATTTCCGCGCGCGACACCACGACCTTGCGCGCGCTCGACCGGACGTCGAACTTCTCGCGGACGAACTGCAGGTTCTCGCGCGCCACCTGCTCCTGCTCGCGATAGAACTGCGCCTTGTCGAAGTCCTTCGCCGACACCGCGCTTTCCATCTGCTCGACCGCGACGCGGATGCTCTTGTTGATCTCGCCGAATTCCTCGCTGTAGCCCGCCTCGCGCAGCTTGGCGCGGGCGCCGGCTTCATCCACAAGGTCGATCGCCTTGTCGGGCAGGAACCGGTCGGTGATGTAGCGGCTCGACTGGTAGACGGCGGCCTCGAGGGCCTCGCGCGTGTACTCGACGCGATGGAACTGCTCGTAGCGATCCTTCACGCCCAGCAGGATCGAGATGGTCTCGCCTTCCGACGGCGGATCCACCTTGATGGCCTGGAAGCGGCGCTCGAGCGAGCGGTCCTTCTCGATGTACTTCCGATACTCCGCGGGCGTGGTCGCGCCGATGCAGCGGATCTCGCCGCGGCTGAGCGCCGGCTTCAGGATGTTCGCGGCATCCAGCGAGCCTTCCGCCGACCCCGCCCCGACGAGCGTGTGCAGCTCGTCGATGAAGACGATGATGTGCGGGTTGTCGGTCAGCTCCTTCATGATCGCCTTGAGGCGCTCTTCGAACTGGCCGCGATACTTGGTGCCGGCGACGATCAGCGAGATGTCGAGGGCGAGCAGGCGCTTGTCCGCGAGGAAGTGCGGCACGTCGCCGTAGACAATCTTCTGCGCGAGCCCCTCGACGATGGCCGTCTTGCCGACGCCGGGCTCGCCGATCAGGACCGCGTTGTTCTTGGTGCGGCGGCACAGCACCTGCTGCACGCGCTCGAGCTCGTAGTCGCGTCCGACCAGCGGATCGAGCGTGTTCTTCATCGCGGCTTCGGTGAGGTCGCGGCTGAACTCGGCCAGCAGCGGCGTTTCCTTCACGCGGTTGAGCGACGTCTTCTCGTTGAGCAGCTGGACGATGTCTTCGCGCACCTGGTGCAGGCGCATCCCCTTTTCCATGAGGATGGTCGCCGCGACCGAGCGCTCTTCGCGCAGGATGCCGAGCAGCAAGTGCTCGGTGCCGATGTAATTGTGCAGGAGCCGATCGGCCTCTTCGGCCGCGTACTGCAGGACGCGCTTGGTCTCGGTGCTGAACGGAATCTCGACCGACGTGGAGACCTTCTCGCGGAAGACGGTGCGGCCTTCGATGTCTTTGCGGATGTTTTCCAGGGACAGGTGGGATCGGGCAAAGATCCGGCTCGTGAGGCCCTTGCCTTCACGAATCAGACCCAACAGCAAGTGCTCGGTTTCAATGGAAATGCTACCGAGTTGGCTTGCTTCGTAGCGGGCGAAAAACAGTACCCGCCTGGCTCGTTCGGTATATCGCTCGAACATTCGCCCCCGCAGCCCCCTTGCGGACATTATACGGCAGGATGGCCGGATTTCGCCGGAGCACCTCCCCTAAGTGGCAGAAATTACAAGACTTCGGAGAATTGGATCCAGTCAGGCATCATCGGGCCCGGTTCTGACAACCCTCGCCCCGACCGCTCAGAACCGGCGCGTGTAAACGAGCTTGGCCGCGGCCTTCCGATCGCGCGTGAGGAAGCGCTCCCTCACCGCGTCCTCGACCCAGTTCTGCGTGTAGACGAAATACAGATCGTTCCCCGGCTCGAGGATCCAGCGAAAGCGCCCCTGCCAGCCGAGCTGGCCCGACAGCGAGTCGTACTGCACCGTGTTGACGAAGGCCACCCACGGATTGAATTGAGTGCTGCCCTCGATTCGGAGCAGCCGCGTATCGAAAGCGCCTTCGGCCAGACGCACCTGGTTCCATTCAAACTCGGTCGTCACCCGAATGCCGTTGCGCGGGCGCAAGGTGATGCGCACGCTCGTTTCCCGTCGCCGGCCGGAATAGAACTCACCCCACCGGATTTCAGGCGCAATCGACACCCGCCGCCGGTCGGCCGACGTGAACGACGCCCGATAACGCATGAAGCTGTACTCCCGCCCGACCGGTAGCGTGACCCCCTCCACGATCTCGAAGTCTTCGTCGAGCCGCTCGTATTCCGGCAGGACCTGGAGCTGGATCCGGTCGCCCGAGTGCAGGTCCACTTCCAGCACGGTGAGATCCGATTGCCGATAGAGCGGTGCGCCGTGCGTGTCGGTCTGAATGTCAACATTGGCGCCGAACCGGAACCGGCGGATGAAGGGATGCGCCTGCGGCCTTGGTGAGAAGTCGACCACCGGGTTCCACCGCCGGTAGCCGGTGCGCTGCTTGAACCCGACGGCGGGATCGTGGTTCCGAGGGATTTCGCGAAACGAGACGCGCGCGCTCCACAAGTCGTTGGGGTACGAGAAGCGCCACCCGTACGCGAGGTTCTCACCGCTCGTGCCGGCCTCGGTGGAGTTCCACACGAGAAACCCGCTCAGCTCCAGGTTCTGGCTGCCCCGGAACCGCGAGGTCGCGAGGCTGAAATCTGCGCCCGCCGTATGGCGGTCGGCGACGAGGCCGTCGACGTCGGCCCTCCGAGTGTAGATGGCGCCAACGTACGACTGGGACAGCATCCGGCGCTTGAGGCGCGCCACCGTGAAGTCTTCGGGGCCGATGTGGTCCTCACGGCCGGTGCGCACGTGGAGCACGCCGATGTCCTGCCGGCCCGCCTGCCCGGTGAGCTTGGCGCCGATGTCGATCTTCTGCGGCTGGCCGGCAGCGCCGAGGCCAATGCGCCGGCTGAAGAAGGGGACGATGGCGTTGCCCGGCTCGCGCGAAAAGTCGAACGCACTCGACCCTTCGAGGAAGAACGCGCGCTTCTCGGGAAAGAACACCGAAAAGCGTGTCAGGTTCACGATGCGATCGTCGACCTCGGTCTCCGCAAAGTCGGTATTCACCGTGAGGTTCGCGCGAAGGGCCGGCGTGAGGTTGTAGAACACGTCAAGACCCGCGGTCGCCTCGCCTCGCCCGGCTGAGGACGCCGTGTCCGACACCGACGCGACCGCGTAGGGCTTCACGTCGAGGCCGAGTCCCTGATCGACATCACGCAGCCCGGTGAGCAGCCCCGCGTTCGACATGCGGAGGAGCCCCTGGTTCCGCAGGTGGCCCGACCACACGCTCTCCTCGTTCTTCCGGCGCACCGTGCGCTGGAAATTGATGCCCCACCCTGCGCCGCTGGTGTCGAAGTTGAAGGTGCGGAACGGCAGTTCGATCTCGGCGGACCATCCGCGATCGGTGCGGCGCACGCGCGCATTCCAGATGCCGTCCCACTGCTTGTTTGCGGAAGTGCCGCCGGCGCCACTCGCCACGCCACCGAGCAGCCCGTCGCCCATCGCGCCCGACGGGTTGATTTCGAAGTAGTAACCCGTGCGGCCATCGAGATACGTGTCGATGGCCCACATGAAGCGATCGTCGGCCGAGAACGGCTGGTCGCGCTGCATCTGGTTGCCAAACAGCTTGTCGGGCTCCGAATCGAGGCAGAGCACACCCAGATAGAGGCTGTGGGCGGTGAAGACGACGCGCACCTCGGTGCGCTCGGTCGCCGGGGCACCGTTGTCGGGATCCAGCTGCACGAAATCGGTGGCCGGTACGGCGCGACGCCAGACTTCCTCGTCGAGCAACCCGTCAAGGCGGATCGGCTGCTCAGCTGCCAGCGACACCGCGGCGACAACCCGGCGTTCGGCAACGGCGGAGTCGGGCGCCTGGCGAGGCGCGCCGGCAGGGTGCGCCCAGGTTGGCGCGGCAATCCCAACGAGTGCGGCCAGGGTCAGGCGGAGGGTGAGCAACGTCGCACCAGGCATGTCGTGCGGTCGCGCACGTCGGAATCATACGCCAGGTAAACGGCCCGCAGCGCGATGCACCCAAGCACCCAAGCACCCAAGCACCCAAGCACCCGCGCACCCTTGCACTATGATTCCGCCATGTCTGACACCATCGGTTTCATCGGTCTCGGCCTCATGGGTAAACCCATGGCCCTCAATCTCCTCAAGAAGGGCTTCCCGCTCGTGGTCCACAGCCGCAGCCGCGGCCCCGTGTCTGAATTGGTCGCGGCAGGCGCCAGGGCCGCCGGTTCCCCCGCCGAGGTCGCGCGCGCGGTCACGAAGATCGTGACGATGCTGCCCGACGGGCCCGACGTCAGCCTGGTGCTGGAGGGCGACCACGGCGTCTTCGGCGCGATGTCGAAGGGCACCGTGATCGTCGACTCGAGCACCATCGCGCCCGCGATCGCGCGGCGGCTCGCCGTTCGCGCGAAGCAACTCGGTGGCGCGCTGCTCGACGCGCCGGTGAGCGGCGGCGAGATCGGCGCCATCGAAGGCACGCTCACGTTCATGGTGGGCGGCGACGCGGCCGCGCTCGAATCGGTGCGCGACCTGCTTGGCGCCATGGGCAAACCCGAGCGCATCGTCCACGTCGGGGACTCGGGCGCCGGGCAGATCTGCAAGGTCTGCAATCAAATCGTGCTCGGCGGCACGATGGCCGTGGTCGCGGAGGCGATCGCGCTCTCGCGCAAGGCCGGCGTGGATCCGATGAAAGTGCGCGCGGCGTTGATGGGCGGGTTCGCGCAGAGCCGCGTGCTCGACGTGCACGGCGAGCGGATGATCACCGGCAACTGGAAGCCCGGGTTCAAGGCGAAGCTGTTCCAGAAGGATCTGGGGATCGCGATGAGCACGCTCGCTGAAAACGGCGTGCCGGCCGTCACCAGCGCCGTCGTGCAGCAACTCGTGCAGGCGCAGATCGCCGCCGGCGAAGGTGAAGAGGATTATTCGGGGATGGCGAAGGCGATCTTCAAGCTCGCGAATCTCTAAGGCACGCGCTGGCGCAGCTCGTCGAAGCAGTTGAGGACGACGCGGATCTGCGGCGCGCCCAGGTTCCCTGATTGCAGCGAACCCGCATAGATAACGCCCAGCATCCGCCCATCCGGCATGACGTCCGCATTGCGCCGCGAGAACACATTGCCGGCCAGCCGAGCGCCGCGTGCGAACTCGACTGGCTGTCCAAAGAGGAACCGAGGCGTCGTCTTCACGGGGATCGCGGCGTCCCTGTTCGCCGCAATGCCGGCACCAAGCAGGGCCAGGATCTCGTGCGACCCGAGGCGAGAGCCAACGGTCAGCGACACGCAGGCGTAGCCTACGCTCACGAGCGGGAACGGTCAATCCGCCGGGTTGCTCTACGGCGACATGTCCGGGCGATAGGTCGTGAGGAACGTTCGAATGGCTTCGGCTTCGACCATGTCCCTGGCCCGAAAGCGGATCGAATGCGCGTCGGTGCGTTCGAAGCCGGGCAAGTACGCCAGCATTTCAGCCGGCGTGTAGTTCTTGAAACTCACGTCCACCGTGACGGGCGTGCTCACCTTGTACGGCTTGAACTCGCCGCGGCGGGCCATCGCCGCTTTCACGCGCGCGGCGATGAGGTCGTACGACGCCTGGGGCGTCAGCGTGATCGCGGAGTGAAACCCCAGCGTCCGCTTCGTTTCGGCCGCCTCGATGTTGCCCACCGCCGACCGCACTTCGGCAATCGCGGCGTCGTCGCCCGACATCATGATCACCGGCACATTGAAATGACCGGCAATGGCCGCAGCCCACGACCCCTCGGATACGTTCGCGCCATTGAGGGCCACCCGGGTCAGGGTACCGCTCGAAAACGTGTGGGCACGCACGCCCTTCACGTTGTTGGTCGAGGCGTGGTAGCCGATGAACATCACCGCGTCGACCTGCTGATCGACGCCGGCCACCATCCCAAGTTGGCGCGGCCACGATCGGATGATCCGCACGTTGGGGGGAAACTGCTCGATGAGCAGGTTCTCGCCGTTGCCATGCGCGTCGGCGACGATCACCTCGGTGGCACCGGCGGCGCCGGCCGCGGTGGCCGCCGCCAGGGCTTCGCGCGTCATGAATTCGCGAAAGCGCCCGTACTCGAAGCCCGTGGGCCCGAGCTGGTCGCCGGTCACGGTGCCGACGACACCTTCCATGTCGACCGAAATCAAAACGCGCAGCCGGGTTTGCGCGCGGGCAGCCGGCCCCGCCGACACTGAGACCAGAACGACGATCGCGATCAGCGACAGCGCACCAGCGGTTCGCATCATGCCTCCCTTGTCTTCGCCTACCGTCGCGATTGTCCCGCATACGTCCGGGCGTGCTGGAGTTCGGCGCGCTGCGTGTCGGCGTCCTTGGCGATGGTCAGGACCTGCTGGTAGTACCTGGATGCCTTGGCGCGATCGCCCGCGGCTTCGGCCGCCCTGGCGGCGCCGTAGGCACCACGGAACCGGTTTGGCTCCTTCTGCATCGTGGCCTCGAAGGCCACCAGCGCATCCTTCGCCTGGCCGGCCTCGAGGAGCATCTCTCCAAGCAGCTCGCGTGCCGGCGCGATCGGCCCCGGGCTGATCGCCGACTTGTCAGTCGCGTCCTCGGCGGCCGCCGCGGCGCGCATCAGCCGCAGCCCGTCTTCGCGCTTGCCGCCGGCGAAGGTCTGCCACGCGGTCGCCACCTGGCGCTGGATGTCGAGTTGCTCGGTCCAATACGCGTCCTTGGCGGCGGCCAGCGTGTCGCGCAGGGCGGCGAGCCGCTCGATATCCGGACCGGCGGCCGCGGCGGCGCCGGAACGGGCCGCGCCAAGGGCACGCGCGAAGTGCGTAATGGCGTCGGCGTACGGGAACGGCGAGGGCTGGACCGTGAGGGCCGCGGCCTCGGCCCACGCCCCGCGCTCGAGCGCGTAGCGCGCGGCGATGGCATTGCGCGCGTAGACGCCGGCCACCGGCGGCGCGGCGCCGCCCATCGCGGTGAGATCGAGCTTTGCGGCCACGCCGGACATGCGGCCGAGCACGCCGCGCGCCGCCTGGTCCTGCGCCATCTGCAGGTACGCATAGGCCTGGTAGTCCATCGCGTGCAGCGCTTCGGCCACCACGTTCTGTTTCAGCGCCGTGGCCTCCGACGCGATGTTGGTGTCGGCCGACTCTTTCCACGAGCCGACGCGCGTGAAGGTGTGCGACGGCATGTGGAGCGCGTGGGGCGCCGACGGCGCGATCTTCGCGTAGCGCCGCGCCGCATCGAGCGCCTTGGCCGCCAGCGGCGGATGATCGTAGGCGTGGATGATGTAGTGCGGCAGGCCGGGATGATCGGGGTGCGCCTTCCACAGCGGCTCGAGAATCCCCGCCGCCTTGAGCTGCGCGGCGTAGGTCTTGTCCGTGGGAGGCGCGGTCTGGTTCACGGCGAGGGCATAGAAGATCTTCGCTTCCATGTCCTGCGGATGGTCGCGCTGCAGCGCCTCCATGGCGCTGGCATACGCGAGCGTGCGGTCGCGATGCGGCACGGTGGCGGCCGAGTTGTACAGCTCGCCGACGGCGGCGATGAACGCCTTCTCGCGCGGCGTCGGCCTGCCCGTGGCCAGGCCCTGATCGGCCGCCTCGCGGCCGCGCTCGAGCGCCGGGCCGGCCTTCAGGCCAGCGAAGGGGTTGCCCCAGTGGCACAGCGCGATGCCCCAATAGGCGATGGCGCAGGACGAATCGGTGGCGAGCACCTTGGTGAAGGTCTCCATCGCCGGCCGGTATTCAAACGAGTGCAGGAGCGCCACCGCGCGATCGAAGTCGCCGCGGGTCGCCACGTTGCACGAGGTCTCGAAGTGCACGGTGCCGAGCTTCTCGCCGGCCGCGCCATGCTGCTCGTGCTGGGCGGCGGCGGTCCATGGAATGGTCAGGGTGATGGTGAGGGCAAAGGCGATGTGCTTCATGGCGGCCTCCAACGGTCAGCGGCCATTATGCCCCCGGCCGGAGCCGAAATCGCAACGGTGCAAACAGGTCGATCTGTCGGGTCGTGCCCTCGATCGCCAGCTCAGCCAGAATCTCCCCGACGACGCTGGCGAATTTGTAACCGTGACCCGAGCACGGCGAGGCGATGACCACTTGCGAATGGTCGGGATGCAGTCCGATCACAAAGTGGTGATCGGGCGTCAGCGTATACATGCACGTCGCCGTTTCGGTGAGCCGGCCTGACGCCAGGGCGGGCAGGCACGGCGCAAGCGCGTGGCGCATGGCGATCACTTCGTCCGGCTCGACCACGCGCTCCACCGAATCCGCCGTGCAGCGCGCGCCGCCGCCCGTACGGAAGAACGCGACCTTGACGCCGGCCTCATCCGCCGGAAAGCCATAACACTGCACGCCCGCGCCGAGGTCCCAGATGTAGATCGGGAACCTGTCAGCCGCGAACGCGGCGGCGCCGCCCACTGGATCGAACCAGTACAACACCTGCCGCTCAACCTCGAGCGGCAGGCTTGGCAGCTTGAACAGGGCGGGAGCCCATGCACCTGGGGCAATCACGAGCCGGCCGGCCTCGTGGCGCTCCCTCATGGTCCGCACCTCGACGCTGCCGGAGGGACCTGCGTGCCAGTCGACGACGCGCTCGCCGAACCTCAGGTCCGCGCCGTCTGCGCATGCCCGCTCGAGATGGGCGTGAATCGCCTCCTCCGGCCGCAGCACGCCCGCCCGCGGCTCATGGAGCGCGACGATGCCCGGCCCCGGCGTGAACGGTGAAAACCGGCGGCGGATTTCTGCGGCGTCGAGCATCTCGTGGGCAAGTCCGTGTTCGCGCGCGCTCCGCAAGCTGCCGCTCACCACCTCGCTCTCTGGTGTTCCGACCATCAGGCCGCCGGTGATCGTCAGGAGCGACCGGCCCGAGTCCCGCTCGAGTTGCTCCCAGAGTTCGTACGCGCGCAGCAACAGTGGCACGTACGACGGATGCTCGAAGTACGCAAGTCGGATCACGCGCGAGCGGCCATGGCTCGACCCGAACCCGTGCGCGGGCTGGAACTGCTCGAGTCCGAGCACCCGCTGCCCGCCCGCGGCCAGGTGCGCCGCGGCGGCGCTGCCCATGCCGCCGAGGCCGAGCACGATCACGTCGAAGGACGCCACGCGGTGTAGGATGCCACTACGTGCGTCTTCTGTCCCTCCTGTTCTTCGCCAGCGGGTGCGCCGCCCTCATTTACGAAACGGTCTGGTTTCACCTGGTCCAGCTCGTGGTCGGCGCCTCGTCGCTGTCGGTCGCCGTCATCCTCTGCAGCTTCATGGGCGGCATGGCGCTCGGCAGCGCGCTCTTGCCTCGATTGGTGACCGCGTCGTGGCATCCGCTGCGCGTGATCGCAGCGCTGGAAGCGGGCATCGGACTGCTCGGCATCGCGATCCCACTGGCCCTGCCCTACGTGCAACAGGCGTACGTGGCCATGGTGGGCTACGGCTTTGCCGGCGTCATGCTCCGGGCCTTCGTTTGCGCGCTGGTGCTCACGCCCCCGACGATGCTGATGGGCGCCACGCTGCCCGCGATTTCCCGTTGGCTCAGCGGCGATCGCGAGAGCGCGTCCGCGGTGGGCTTTTTGTACACCGCGAACATCGCGGGCGGCGCCTTCGGCACGGTGCTCGCAGGTTTCTACCTGCTGCGCGTCTACGACACGGTGATCGCCGGATCCGTCGCGGTCGCGATCAACTTCGGCGTGGCGATCGGAGCGTGGTGGCTGGCGGACAAACCTAAAGGTTTGTCCCCACAAGTCGTTCCTCCGGATGAACCTAAAGGTTCGTCCCCACCTGTGCCATCGGCGATTTACGTCGTTGCGGCGCTGTCGGGGCTGACGGCGCTTGGCGCCGAGGTGGTGTGGACGCGTCAGCTCTCCCTGCTCTTCGGCGCGAGCGTCTACACCTTCTCGCTCATCCTCGCGGTGTTTCTCGGCGGCCTGGGCATCGGCAGCCTCGCCGGCTCGTCGGTCGCGCGGCGCGCCACCGATCCGGTGACAGCGCTGGGCCGCGTGCAGGTACTGCTCGCGATCGCCATCGGCTTTGGCTCCTGGGCCATCGTCTACCAGCTTCCGCTCTGGCAGCCGACGACGACGTTTCTGCCGTGGGTCCGATCGTCACCGCCGCTGACCTTCGCGTTCGACGCCTTTCGGTGCGCCGCAGCCCTGCTGCCCGCTGCGGTGTTGTGGGGCGCGAGCTTTCCGCTGACCCTGGCGGCGGGCGGAGCCGACTTCGGCCGGCACGTCGCCCGCATCAACGCCATCAACACGGCCGGCGCCCTCGCCGGTGCTCTCGGGCTCACGCTCATCGGCATCCCCTATCTGGGCAGCCAGCGATCGCAGCAAGCGCTCGTGCTGCTGGCGGCGGTCGCCGGCGTCGCCGTCCTCCGGCGCGCGCCCGGCCCGCGGCGGCCGTCAGCCCTGGCCCTTGCGGGCGCCGCCATTGCGATCGCGCTCTGGATGGTTCCGCCGGTCCCCGGCCGGCTGATCGCCTACGGCCGGTCGGTGAATTCGTGGAACTCGATCAAGCGATTCCTCTATGTGGCCGAAGGATCCACGGCGTCGGTGGCGGTCACCGAAGGCGTCGGCGGCGCGCGGCAATTTCACATCGCCGGCAAGGTCGAAGCGTCGGACATGGACGTCGACATGCGCCTCGAGCGGATGCTCGGCCACATTCCCGCGCTCGTGCATCCGCGCCCGCGCTCGGTGCTGATCGTCGGCGTCGGCGCCGGCGTCACCGCGGGCGCCCTCTCGATTCACCCCGAGGTCGGGCGCATCGTGATTTGCGAGATCGAGCCGGTGGTGCCCGCAAGCGCCCGGAGGTACTTCGGCAACGAGAACCACCATGTCTTCGACGATCCGCGCATCCAGCTCGTGTTCGACGATGCGCGGCACTTCCTGCTGACGACCGGCGAGCGCTTCGACATCATTACGTCCGACCCGATTCACCCATGGGTGCGCGGCGCGGCCACCCTGTATTCGCTCGAGTATCTGCAATTGGCGCGCGCACACCTCAATCCGGGCGGCGTCGTCACGCAGTGGATCCCGCTCTACGAAACCGACGTGCCGTCGGTGAAAAGCGAGATCGCCACCTTTGCGCGGGTCTTTCCGGACACCACGCTCTGGAATCCCGACCTGTTGGAAGAGGGCTACGACCTGGTGGCGCTTGGCCGCGTCGACGCGGCCTTGATCAGCGAGGCGGCGCTGGACGCGCGGCTGGAGGCCAGTGACGCGGTGCACCGGTCTCTCGAAGAGGTGGCGCTGAAATCGGCCGCGGCCATTCTGGGCACGTATGCGGGGCGGGCCCGCGACCTGGCCCCGTGGCTGGCCGGGGCCGAGATCAACCGCGAGCGCCACCTGCGGCTGCAATACCTCGCCGGCCTGGCGGCCAACGCGGACGAGCGCTTCCTGATTTTTCAGGAGATGCTGCGGTTTCGTCGATATCCGGCGGACCTGTTCGAAGCGTCCGCCGGACTCGAATCGCAATTGAGGCGCTGGTACGCGCCGTAGAGTGGCTTAGCCCTTCTTCTTGCCGGTGCCGGTCTGGCTGAACTGGCCGCCCGCCATGTCTTGCTTGACGGTGAGCGTGCCGTCCTTGAGCGTGAGCGTCATCACGACGTCGATCGTTCCCTGCGGGCCTTCCTGGTTCCACTTGAGGATCAGGTCCGCACCCTTGGCCGTAATGTCGGTGATGGTGACCGGCCCGCCGCGGCCGCCGCCGAGCTCGGCCGACAGCTTGCCGGCCGTGTCTTTGATGTTGAGGGGCCGCTCCTGGGGACCACGACGGCCCTCGATGGTGAGCACCCAGTCCCCAAGGAACGCCTTCGCGTCCTGGGCCCAGGCCACCGACGGCGCCAGCAGCGCCGCGCATACTAGAATCATTGCGCTCTTGCGAATCATTCCCTGCTCCTTCGTTGATCCCGGGGACACACCGGTCCGCCGGCGCTTACGGTCGAAACCTCGGCATTGTCCCATACGAACATGTCGCGGTCATCGCTTACCGGGGTGTAGGATGCCCGCCAACGAGGCCATGGCATGAGATTTCGCGCGGTCGTGGGTGTGGCGGCTGCTCTGGTCGGAGTGTCGGGCCTGTCGTCGTCGCATGGAACACTGGGACTGGTGTGGGCGCGCCAAGCGCCCCAATCGATGGCCGGACGCCCACCTCTCGACATTGCGCGAGTCCTCGCGGCGAAATACCCCGCACAACCAATCATGAGCTACATCCCGGCGCTGGCGTGGTCGGGATCGTTCCGGCTCGCGGTCCTGACGGGCGAGGATCGCTGGCGGGAGAAGCCGCGCGCCGAGATGGAGGCCTTCCTGTCGGGAAAGACGCCTGCGATTGCGGAGCCGTATCGGCTGACCAGCCTCGCCGGTCACCTAGCGTTTGCCGATGCCGAGCAATTCGACGGCAACCGCGCCGCGGGCACGCTCGCCCGGAAGGCGGCCTTGTTCATTCTGCCCGACCAGCCGGGGATGGATGTCCGGTTCGCCACGGGATGGACCGACGACATGTTCATGGCCTCGGCCCTGCTCTCGCGCCTTCCCGGCGGGACCAACACGGTTCCTTTTTCGGCCACCCTGGCGAAGCTGCTCACATCGTACGCAACCCGGTTGCAGCGCGGCGACGGCCTCTTCATTCACTCGGCTGACGGCCCGCATGCCTGGGGCCGCGGCAACGGCTTCGCGCTGCTAGGCGTCACCGAGGCGCTCACCCACCTTCCAGCGGACTGGCCGGATCGTCCCGGCGTGCTCGCGATCTACCGCAAGCACGTGGCGGCGCTGGCGACACATCAATCCGACGACGGCAGTTGGCGCCAGGTGGTGGACGAGCCCACCAGCTATCGGGAGCTGACGGTGACGGCGATGACGGTGGCGGCGTTGTCGAGGGGTGTGGCGCGCGGGTGGATCGATCGCGCGACGTATCAGCCGATCGTCGACCGCGGCTGGGCGGCCGTGGCCGCGCGCGTGATGGACGACGGCACCGTGCGCGATGTGTGTTCGGGCACGGGCTCGGGACCAACGAAGGAGTACTACTTGAATCGTCCGGTGGTGAACGGCGCCGACGATCGCGGCGGCGCGATGGCCCTACTCGCGGCGATCGAAGTCGAGAGCCTGCGACGCCAGCGTTCGGGCCGCTGACCGGTCCACGTGACGCACCCGGAACGGGGAAAACTTTCCCGTTGTCCGAGGAAAACTCCGCACACACACCCGCCGCCGTGCGCTCCGCCGCTCCCCCCAGAGGGGGGCTGCACTCAGCGCCCGTGCGAATCGTGGAGCGTGTCTTGCTTGATAAACAATTTCCGTCGTACTGATCGAGTTCGTTAACCGGTTTCACGGGTACGTGCGCGACGGCGACGACTACGTCACGCTTGACTTTCCCGATGCGAGCGCGACGCGCGCGTTCGGGATCAA
>Ga0156330_1182_pt3 | contig 21409 bp, 20 predicted proteins | sample RifCSPlowO2_12_FD_107978 | JGI IMG/M metagenome (GOLD analysis project Ga0156330, IMG submission 107978) | Acidobacteria bacterium RIFCSPLOWO2_12_FULL_67_14b | reverse complement strand
GAAAAGTAGGCGACCGGTGCCGCTCGCAGCACCCCTGCGTGTGCGGCGCACCAGGTGCGCTCATCCACGAGGTATTCCTGGAGCCGGTGATAGTGAAAGTTGATGCGGCTCTCGAGAGACCTGTCTGCGATCCGCTCTGCGAGGGTGTCGTTCGTGAGGCGAGCTAGTAGCGCGATCGGGTTGTGGTTCGTGTCCTGCCAAAGCGTGGGGTCGAGCTCCCGAAACAGCTCGATCACCTCAGTGTGCCATGTCCACCACAGATTGAGTCCAAGCTCCCTGAGCTTATCCTTCAATGTCAACGCGTGTGCTCCGCTTCGTGGTCGGGGAGTTGATGGGACGGGCGATGAGGGTCCGCCGTTACCAGCGGCAGGTCGATCAGGTAGCGCAGGCCACCGTCGACGATGTCCGCTTTCACCGCGCCATGTTGGTTGCTGATGAGACGCTCGGCCGTGGCGAGCGCCAGGCCGTGACCGCAAGCCGTCGTCGGAAAGGCCTCGAACAGGTCGCCCACCACGGGTATCGAGGTCAAGCCCTCGAGATCGACGGTGACCTGCGCCACGTGCCCGCGGTCCGCGATGGCGATGGCGATGTGACCATCGCGGAGGGCCGGGTTGTCGGCCAGCATGATGCCAAGCAGGGCTCGTTGCACCTGTTCGGCGTCGACGTTGACGGTGACGGGCGTGTCCAAGGTGGAGGCATCGAGGCTCACACCCCGGCGCGCCAGCGTGATCCGCGCGAGTCGAGCCGTGGTCTCTACGAGTTGCCTGAGATCGACCGGCCGCACGGCCGGCGGAGCGGGCTGCGCAAACTCCAGAAACTCGGTCACGACCTCTTGGAGTCGGGTGATCTGCCGCTTGGCGATCGCGACGAACTCCGCCTTGGGATGCTCGCGGGTGAACTCCTTTTCCAGGATCTCGAGCGACCCCAGGAGACCCGCCAGGGGCGTTCTGACCTCGTGCGCGATGCCCGACGCGATGCGGCCGATCGTCACCAGCCGATCCAGGCGCACGCGCTCGTCGTTACCGGCCCTGAGCCTTGCGTACGCGTCGCGCAGCTCCACGGCGGCGTCGCGATGGTGCGTTCTTTCCGCATGGAGATGGTCCGCGAGTACGCCGGCCACGGTCGCCACGACGTTGAACATCAGCACCTCTCCGTACTGTTCGGCGTCGAGCGCTGACCAGGCATGCCACTGAAAGACCACATGTGGCAGGTAGAGAAGCGTGGAGAACACCGACGTGGCCAGCCCGCCTCGGATCCCCCACATGACGGCGGCCACTACGATCGGCACGTAGTAGAGGCGCTTGAACACTTCGTGCAAGACCACCGACTGAAGGCTCGTCAGGTAGTGCAAACCTGAGATCGCCATCACGGCGACGGCAATGGCGACCGCGCCACTGACCTGTCGGCGGGTTCCGCGCCCGTGGGCATCAGAGGTCACGGGTGTTCTCCAGGCGCGTACCCAATCGGTCGCTTTCCATCAGCAGGGCGGCCGCCGTGTCCTTGAGAACCCGAAGGTGGGACGCGCGACAGCCCTCTTGAAACTCGCCAGCTTCGAGCACGAGGCGGTCGAACATGCGCATCACGGCGGCGATATGGTGCTCCACGTGCTCTCCCGCTGCCCGCGCGGGGCCCAGTTCGGGGGACTGCAGCAGGATCCGGACAACCGGGAAGAACCGCATCGTATCGACCGCCAACGTGACGATTCTGGGCCTGAGGCGGGCGAGTAACGTCCCGCAGTCGGCGCAGATCGGTATGCGGCCGGCGTGAGGAGCACTGCAGCAAACGCACGCACCGTTAAGGTGCGAGGCGCCGTCGCCGCACTCGCACTGATCGGGAAGCGCGTTCAGGTTCCGGCAGAGGTCGCGGATGTCATCCAGGATGTCGCGCCATCCGCCGAGGAGGCGCCGCTGATCCGGCGCGGACTGCAGGAGGTTGGCCAGCAGGTCTTCCATGTCACACCTTTCAGGCGGCCAGCAGTTGCCGCCGCACGCGCCGGCCCAGGTCTTCGGCGATCGCGTACCGATCGTCTGCGGTCTGTCGACACGCGCTCTGAGCTTTGGACATCGTCAAGGCCTTCATCGCGTTGAGCACGACGGCGCGCTGCTCGGCAAGGCCCCGCTCGACCATGTTCAGATCCCACATTGGCCGGCGACTGGCCCACCAGAACTGGCAACTGTGCAACGCGCGATCGAGCAGGCCACGGGCGATATCGGCATATGGCCGCCCCTCCGGAACCGCCGTGCGAGTGGCGAGGTCAACGAGCTCCAGGCACACTTGGAGGTGCCGCCACAGGAGCGCCTGGACGTGGTTCGACGGATCTTTCCAGAGCGGATAGGGCACGCCCCGCACCAGATCCTCGCCGGACGTGCTCCACGAACTCGGCCGGGGTGTGGTCGTCGCCCCGGCTGGAAACAGGTCTAGCAGTTCGGTGGCGGTCACGACGCGCAGCTCCCGACCGCGTGGAGCGGGTTCTGCGAGAATCTGGCGGTGTTGAGCCGCCAGGTCGACGCGCTGTTGGATGCCCAGCTCCACACGGTCCAACTCGCTGTCGAACTGCGCGTAGACGTGCGCCAGGAACAGGCGCTCCCAGTCGGTTACGTGATGGCCGAAGGTCTCGGCATCCATCGCCGTGACGACGTACGTAGACGACTGCGCGCGGCCAAGCGAGCGCAGGTGGTCGATGAAGCCGAACCCATCGATGCTCTTGAAGCTGATGCGGTTGCTGACGATGTCGTCGCGGAAGAGCACGGCCAAGTCAGGAAAGCCATCGATGCGATGAACCACGCTGACCGGCCAGTCCGTCGCGCACGCAATCCCAGATGTCAGAATCCACCGATGTCCGGTGTTCACGGCGGCCGTGGCAACCGTCGCGTCATAGGCCAGCTCCGGAGGAAAGAACCCGCGCGGCGCGTAGACGTCACCGAAGGCACGGCGGTTGGTGGCGTGATTCAGCTCGATCTGCCTGACGATCTCGCGCTCGGGAATGAGGGGGAGAATGGGGTGGTACATCGCCGAGCCGAGGAGCTCGATGCGCCCGCTGTCGGCCAGCCGCCGCAGTCCGCTGACCACGTCCTGGCCACCGCAGTCCAGCAGCATCTGCGTGAGCGACCCGTTGATGTTAACCGTCGCGCGAGCCCGATCAAACTCACTCAGCAGCTCGATGAGCGGCCGATAGGATTCATGGCAGATCTTCTTCAGAACAGCGGGAAACTGCGTCGGCGGCTGATAGAAGTGAAAGACTGGCGCCCAGGCGATCATGGAGGTTCTCAAAGTGGCTGGGGGCAAGAACGATGCCCGCGGTCGCCCTCCTGGTCGTTCCGCATTCTCGCCAGTTCTCCCGAGTGCAGCGGCCTGCCCTGTCAAACGCTGGCTGATATCGGGCGGTCAGCGCCAACGACTGCCTGAAAACAGGCAATTCACGCTGTGCTCTGATGATGTCGCAGCGCAGGCAGCCATGGAACGTCGATCGCGGTCCCGGGCTCATGGCACACCGCTTGCGATCCTTGTCGGCAGTCGATTACTCAAGCGGAGGAACCGATGGCCCAGAGAACAAAGACCGCGGACAAGAGGGGCGGCCGCGATCTGCCGCCGGGCCCCGACGTGGACGACTGGATGGCCGCGGAGCAGGAAGTGTTGAGCGAACTCGGGTCCCGAATGCGGAAAGTTGGCGATTAGAGCGCCCCCATGCGATCCTCGACCGAACGATGACACCATGCCGGCCTTGACCGACCCTGAGAACCACCATCATGCGCGGGGACCGCGTGCCCGCGGCCACCTGATTCGCGGGGTAGGACTGCTCGCCGGGATTGGTGGGATCGCGAGCCTGCATTTCGTGACAGATCCGGCATACCTCGTGCTGCACGAAATCTACAACTACCTGTGCTACGTTCCGATCGTTTTCGCCGCGTACTGGTACGGTGCCTGGGGAGGCGTCGCTGCTGCGGCGCTGACGTCGGCCGCCTTCATTCCGCATATCCGTGCCGTGTGGGTTGGCAACGACGCCTATACGGCGAGCTTGTACGCGGAGGTCGTGGTCTTCCACGTCTTGGGATTGACGGTGGGGCTGCTGGCGGCGACCGAGCGACGACTCACGGCCCGTTACCGAGACGCCGCGGTTTCGCTCGAGCGAGCCAACCGCGAGCTGCGCGAGTCCCAGGAACATCTGCGCCGCGCCGATCGCCTGTCGGCGCTCGGCGAGATTGCCGCGGGGCTTGCCCATGAGATCCAGAACCCGCTGGCAGGCGTCAAGGGCGCGCTGGAGATCATCACCTCGCGCGTCGTGCACGGCACGACGGAAGCCGAGTTCGCCGACATCGGTGGCAAGGAGCTGGCGCGGCTGGAGGGGCTCGTCAGTGAGTTCCTGACCTACGCCCGGCCCCACGATCCAGCCTTGCGCCTGACCGACGTTCATGAAATCGTTGAGCGCGTGGCGGCCCTGCTCCACGCGCAAGCTGAGAGAAAGCCGGTGACCCTGGTGTTCGAACGCCCGATCGCGTTCCCCCCGCTGTCTATCGATCCGGAACAGATCACGCAGGTGATCTTCAACGTGGTGCTCAATGCCATCCAGGCAACCCCAGCGGGTGGTCACATCCAGACTCGGGAGTTTGTGGAGCCTGGTTGGGGGGTGATTGACGTGATTGACGAGGGCCCGGGCATCCCGCCCGAGCACCTGTTGCGTCTCTTCGATCCCTTCTTCACCACGAAGCCGCGCGGCACGGGTCTCGGACTGGCGATTTCGCAGCGGATCGTCACCGCGCATCGAGGGACGATCGAGGCGCTCCCGGGTTCCCCCTCGGGAAGCGTCTTCCGTATTCGGCTGCCGCTCTCGAAGAGGACGGCAGGCGCCTCATGACTCGCGACCAACTGAAACCCACGAGCCACCCCAAAACGGTTCTCCTGATTGACGATGACGAGAGCCTGCGGCGGGTCGTCGAGTACAACCTTCACGAAGAAGGGTACGGCGTGCTCACCGCCGTGGATGGCGCGGCCGGGTGGCGGATGTTTCAAGCCGAGGCCGTGGATCTGGTGCTCACCGACGTCCGGATGCCGGAGATGGACGGCGTTGAGGTGTTGACACGGATCAAGGCCATGCAGCCCGATGTCCCCGTCATCATGCTGACGGCGCACGGGACCATCGACTCCGCCGTCGAGGCGATGAAGCTGGGCGCGTTCGATTACCTGACCAAGCCGTTCAATCGGGAGCAGCTGAAGGCGGCTGTCCGCAAGGCGTTTGAAGTAGCGGCGCTGACCACCGAGAATCGCTACCTCCGCCAGGTCGTCGCGGACCGCTTTTCCTTTGCGAACATGATCGCGGGCTCGCGGGCCATGCGAGCCGTCACCGAGACGGCGGGGCGAGTCGCGCTGAGCGACACCTCGGTTCTTCTCGAGGGGGAGAGTGGAACCGGCAAAGAACTTCTGGCCAAGGCCATTCACTTCCACAGTTCACGCGCGCGAGCACCGTTCGTGACGATCAATTGTGGCGCCATCCCGGAACAACTGCTCGAGTCCGAACTGTTCGGCCACCGGCGCGGATCGTTCACCGGCGCGGTCAGCGACAAGCGCGGGAAGTTCGAGGCCGCCGACCGGGGCACGATCTTCCTCGATGAGATCGGCGAGCTGCCGATGCTGCTTCAGGTGAAGATCCTGCGCGTGCTGCAGGAGCGCGAGGTTGACAAGGTTGGCGAGACACGCCCCATCAAGGTCGACGTGCGCGTCATTGCGGCAACGAACCGGGACCTGGAGAAGATGGTCGCAGACGGCACGTTCCGCGACGATCTCTACTACCGGTTGGCGGTGGTCTCGATCCGAATGCCGCCGCTGCGCGAGCGTTCGGACGACATCCCGTTCCTCGTCGACCATTTCTTGAGCAAGCACGCCGAGCGGCTCGGGCGCGAGAGGCCGACGGCGGAACGGGGCGTCTACTCCGCCTTCAACCTCTATGCCTGGCCCGGCAACATCCGGGAGCTGGAAAACGTGATCGAGCGCGCATTGGTTCTCGACCAGGACGGTGTCCTCGGATTGGATGACCTCCCCGAGCGCTTGCGAACTCGGGAGCACCGGGTTGCCAACCTGCGCATGGAGCTACCCGACGAAGGGATCTCGCTGGAGGATGTGGAGCGCGAGCTCCTCCTCGCGGCGCTCCACAAGCACGGCTGGAATCAGACGCGTGCCGCCGCCTTTCTCAACATCACGCGCAGCACGCTCCTGTACCGCATGCAGAAGTTCGGCCTCGAGAAGGAGAAGAAGCCGGCAGAGCCGGCGAGCCAGCCCTAGCTGGAAGGGGCGCCCGTGGTCGCGTCGCTACTTCGCCGCATACTTCTCCGGGTTCTTGTCGAACACCGTCTTGCAGGCCGGGCTGCAGAAATAGTAGGTCTTCCCTTTGTACTCGCTTTTCGCCGCCGCAGTTGCCTCGGTCAGTTGCATCCCGCATACAGGATCTTTGGCCATTCTGTTCTCCCTTCGATCACCAGGTTAATGAACGCTCTTTAATCGAGCCGACACCGACTGGCCGATCACCTGGCCTTCGGTTGACCTGCTGCGTAGTACCCGGCGCGTGTGCGGACCCGCGCGTCACGCGTGAGCACGCGCACGGCCACCTGTCGCCACTGGCCGTCGCGGCGCTCGTCATTCGATACGTAGCCAATCCGATAGAGGTGCCGCACCTCGGCCGCGATCTCCTCGTAGAGCGCCGGCAACTTGTCAAGGATGGGCACGCTGAGCGTGCGTCCCCCCGTGTCGCGGGCCAACTCCAGGAGCGGCCACGTCGCGCCTAGCCAGACACCCTTGGCGTCCGCACGCAGCGACAGGGCATAGACCAGCGCGCCGCTCCGTCGAAGTACCTGCAACGCCTCGTCGAATCCGACGACGCTGGCCGTGTCCTCACCGTCTGAGAGCACGATGATGACCTCCCTGGTCTCGGGCTCCATGCCGGCCCTCGCGTGAACGAGATCGTTCGCCGCGACCAAAAGCGCCTCGTAGAGGGAGGTGCCTCCGAACGACCCGATCGAGCTCAACGCCGCCGCCGCTCGCGAGGGATCGTCACCGAAGGCGAGCACGCGCTGTGCCTGTTGATTGAATGCGATGATCTCGAGGCGGTCTTCTGGACCCAACCGACTCGCAAACAGGCGGGCGGCCTCCTGGGCTCGCGCCAGTTTCGGCCCGTACATGCTGCTGCTATGGTCAATAAGCAGCACGACGGTGAGAGGGACGGCTCCGGACGGCATGACAATCGAGACTGACTGCCGCTTTCCATTCTCCAAGACGAGGAAGTCGGCGGCGGAGAGCTCCGCCAATAGGCGGCCCGTCGGGTCCTTGGCGCAGACGTCGAGGGAAACCAAATCCACGCCATGTCTGAATCGGGCCTGCCCGACGGCCGGCCGTGCGACACCATCGGAACCTGCTGAAGGCGTTGGTGTCGGAGGTGACTGCGCGCTCGATGGAGCCTCGAATGCGGCGAGGATCGTCGCCAGGGTCGCAACGAGCATGAGACGGCGAGTCACGGCACCACTCCCGCTCAGAAACGATACCCAAGCCCGACGACCATGGTCGTCAGGACCATGCGATCGCCTCCCCCAAACACGACCAGCGCGCGCACATCCGGACTGAGGTAGACGCGGTTGGTGACATTGATCCGTATACCACCGCCGAAGGTGAGTGCCGGATCGGTGAACGAGCGCATCATCCAGCGCCCATCCGATGGAATCGTCATTTGCCCCAGCCGGTTGGCGTAGAACATGGGCATCTGGCTGGTCGTGAACGTGGGACCGGTCCACGGGTCGGTCCAAATGCTGCCGTTGAACATCATGCCGCCCGTCATCATGCCGAACCCGGACATTCCTCGCACGGGCACGAACCGCGTACCGGTCGCAAAATCCGATCCCATACCGCCAAGAAACCGCGTGTCGCCCAGAGCGAAGCTGGCCCGATAGAGTCCTCCGCCAACAGCAAGGTACGGGGCGGCCCGTAAGCTGGGTGCGATCGTCAGCAGGGCCGTGCCGGTCAGTTCGAGCCCGTGCGCACCACTCCCGCGTTGCAGGAACACACTCCGCGCTTCCACCGTAATCCGGTCGGATGCGTCGAACGTGAGCACAGCACCCGCACTGCCCCCTGCGTCACCTGATCCGGCAGACACGCCACCGAGGAGCCCCGCGGACACCGAACGCGAAATTGTTCCCGGCGCGGCGGACGATTGCGCAGCGACCGGGCCGGCAGCGAGAAGGATGAGGACCGCTGCGGCGACCGACGAGGATGATTGAGTCATTGCTGATGCCCTTTGTTTCGCGCGGCACTACCACGCCTGCTCCCGCCTTACTCATAAGACGTGCCAGCGGGGCAGAGCCCGCCTCGCGGCCGTTCCCGTCCCGTCTGCCGCGAGAACACGATTCGGGCTGGCCATGGCTGTGTGATTTGCGGCGATGGCGAGCGGGTGTGTCTGAGCGCAGACACCTACCGGCGGTGGGAAGGACTACTGGATGCGGAAGTCCAAGACGATGGTCACGAGTACGTCCCCGGTTGGCGGTTGCCGCCACCTCGCTTCGAAGCCACGCCAGAAAGTGAACCGCTCCGACCCTCAGAAGGCATGGGCGCCATGAGCACCAATCGTGAAGAGCAGCTGGAACAACAATTCGTTGGCCACGCGGCTGTCGTCGCCGAAACGTGTGCGCCGGTATTGTCCGCGGACCTGGTTGAACTCGCTCGGCCAGAAGGTGAGCACCGCCGAAACACCCCGGTCGCGGATGCTTGCCTCGCGCGCGCGCTCGGACCAATCCAGGCGCCCGCCGACAAACCATCGCCGACCCAATTGATAGTCCGCCGATCCGTACAGACCAAACGCGTCGTGCCCCAGCACGGGATCCTGGCGCCGGCTCCAAATCAGTTCGGACCGCGCAATGAACGACCGATAGAGCGCACGCCGCAGCGGTTTCCACCGGAACGTCAGGTCCACGCCGTACAGCTGCGTCAAGAAATCACTGCCAGCCTCGTTGTGGCCCCGCGCGTACGATCCGCCCACCTCGATGTTCGAGCTTTCGGCGATGTCGCTGTAGGCCCGCAAGCGGCTCACGAGACTGAAGTCCTGGCGCCGGCTCGACTGGAACAGCGTGCCGGAGTCGCCGCGGAAGATCTCGCCGGTGGCCTCGACAAAGAGGTTTCCGGCCGGGATCAGCCGGCTCACGGACACGCCGGCATCTTTGATGCCGGTATCCGGATCACCGGTCGCACCGCCCAGCAGGTTGAACATCACGAGCGGACGGTCGGTCCAGGGCAGCGTGTGGTTGTGAAACGCATTCAGCCGGCCGAAGTTCGCGCGAATCTTGCCGGCTTTCACCAGAAAGCCGCCGGGCAGTGTGGGAAACGTCACGAACCCTTCCTCGACCTCGATGCCCTCTTCACCGAGCGCCAGGAAGAAATCAGCGCGAGCGTACGGGTCGATGATGGCTTGAAAGCTTGCCTCGCTCTCCTGCAGGGTTATGAACGGCGTGGGTGCAACAGTGTCGCTGCCGCCCCGGCTCTCGCCGCTGGCGCTGATCAGGTTGCCGATGATGCCGATGTCCGGGTTGAACACCTTCGACGCCGTCGGACCGCCGTACACGGGTAGTTGCGTTGGCGTCGGCTGGTCGCCGCCCGTCGGGGCCGCCGCCAGTCCCGGCGGCGGGACAACGGGCTGGGCTGGTGCCGACGGGGCAAACGACGTCCTGAGCGCGGCGATCTCGGCTTGGATCGCTTTTACTTGTTCCTCGAGCACCTGAATACGGCGCTCGAAGTCGCCCTGCGTCTCGACGGTCTGGGCCGCGGCTCCACGCCAGAGCAAGAGGGCAAGAGTTGCGAAGACACACACGCGCTTCATAGGTCACTCCTCGCCCCACGTACCCGGGGCGCTGATCGCTTGCAGAGACCATTCAGAGAGGTTCGAGGATCACCAGGATCCCGTCCCGGAACACTGCGCGAAACAAGCCCGCACGATCGGCGCGTACCTGATCCTGGTGCAGCTTGTGACCTTGGTAAAGCCAGATCTCGATCACCGCCTCGTGCGTGAATGTCCGGCGTTGAACCGGTTCGCCAAGGACCGTCCACACTTGTTCGCGGTCCATGCCCGGCACGACGTGCCCGTCCTCGATGGCGCTGCGGATCGAAGGCGGCAGTTCTCTCTTCTCCGAAAAGTACCTCGCCTTGCGCACGCTGGCAAACGCCGACGGCGGCAGGTGCGCGCAGCCAGCCGACGGGGCCAGGAGCATGAAGGCGAGAGCGACGATCCAAAACCGGAGTGCGACGTGAGTCATAGTCCTTCGCTCATCCGTAGGGCGTCGTTTTGCAGAACCCAGATGCTTCCTGCACTTACTTTGCCAGTCTCGGCCCATGCCGATGATTAAGAAGGCTTAATCCGGACAGCTGTCTGTTTTCAGACGCTCCCAGCATTCGCAGTGTCTGAAAAGGACCGGTCGTGGAGCTCCGGATCCAGTTCGCGCGCAGCATCGAGGAGAAATCCTCGGGAATTACCAGAGGTCTTCGACAGGCGCGCCCCGTCTCGGCCGGAATGCGTCTTGCCTTCGGTTGGGGGTGTGGTTGCTTTACGACCTTCACCGATGTCGGCCAAGCCTGAAGTGGCGGTGACCGTGCGGCAGTCCGCCGATGCGGCCGCCGCGATGGTGAGCGTGCCCGTTTCGGGCGTCGATCTCGAAGCCGTCGAGCGCGCGCTCATCGTCTTTGCACTTGACACAACGGGCGGCAACCGCACCCGCGCCGCCAAGCTCCTCCGCCTGACGCGCAGCGCGCTGCTCTATCGATTGCAGAAGTACGGGTTGACCGTCAAACAGGGTTCGTCATGAGACAGTCGTTGATGCCATTCATCACCCTCATTCTGGTTGCGGCGCCGGCCGTTGCGCAGGTGACGGTCACAACGGACGCTGCTGCGCCGCAGATCCTTGCAGGCTCTCAACCCGCAAGCGAACCGGGGAGTCAGCCGTCTACGTTGGCGGCACTGGTCGGCGAGATCGATCGAAACAATCCCGAGCTCAAAGCGGCGCGGCGCGACATCGACATGCGCGTCGCGCGCATTGCCCCCGCGGGCGCACCGCCCGATCCCACGCTCAGCGTCGGCTACATGGGCGGATTGCTGCGGCCGCCGTTCTTTCCTTCGGCGAGCGCACCGGGCAGCTTCAGACAATTCGGCGTCTCCCAGGAAATCCCGTTCCCAGGCAAGCTCGGCCTCAAGGGTCGTGTCGCCGCAACCGAGGCGGACGCCGTGCGCTGGGATTACGAGACGACCCGCCGGCGCCTCGTCGCCGACCTGAAGACGGCCTACGTCGAATACCAGTACCTGAACCGCAGCCTCGACATTCTCGAACGCAATAAAGAGCGACTGGATCAGTTTCGCCAGATTGCCGAGGCACGGTTCAGCGTGGGGCAGGGGGTGCAGCAGGACGTGCTGAAGGCACAGGTCGAGATCTCGTTGATTCTCGAGCGCCAGGCCCTCTTCGAGCAGCAGCGCGATACCCGGCTGGCGCAGATCAATGGCCTGTTGTTCCGGGCACCCGACGCTCCGCTCGATCCCGCGCTGAGCTTCGCGGTCACCCCACTGACGTCTCCGGTCGAGGACTTGCGCGCGCTACTGCGGCAGAACTATCCGGCGCTGAAGCGGGACGAGCGTGTCATCGATCGGGGTCAGCAGGCGCTGGAACTCGCGAGAAAGGAACTGCTGCCCGATTTCGCGATCAACGTCACCAGTCAGAAGTTCGTCGGCGGCATGCCGTGGATGTACGGCGTCGACCTGATGGTCAAGGTGCCGCTTTTTTGGCAGCGCAAACAACGCCCCATGATTGCCGAAGCGGCAGCGGCGCTCGAGGGCGGCCGGCAAATGCGGGATGCCACGCTGTCGATGGCCTCAGCCCAGGTCACCGAGGCGTATCTCGCCGGCACCACCAGTAACCGACTGGCTGAGCTCTACAGCGACAGCGTCTTGCCGCAGGCCCGGCTGTCCCTCGAGTCGTCGCTGGCGTCATATCAGGTCGGCCGCGTGGACTTCCTGAGCGTGCTGACCAATTTCGTGACGGTGCTGAGCTACGAGATCAGCTACGAGGAACAGAACGCGCGGTATCTCCAGGCGCTGGCGCGGCTCGAGCCGCTGACCGGCTTGAGCTTCATCAGGTGAAACGAACATGACCGACAAACCTATCGAACAGCAACCGCGCCGGCTCGGGACATTGGCCGCGGTTGCCGCCGTATCGCTGGTGATCGGGGCCGGAGGTGCGTGGCTGGCCCTTCGTGCGATCGCCGGTGGCCCGGCCGCTGGCGCGGCGACCGGGGCGCCAGCGGCGTCGACGGAAATGGCCGCCGACATGCCCGGCATGGACATGGGCGGGGGAGCGGCCGGCGCGACGGAGAAGGGCGTATACATCGAGCCCGCCCGCCAGCAGTTGATCGGCGTCCGTACCGCAACGGTCACACGCCGGCAGCTCGACACCACGATTCGCACCGTCGGGACGCTCGCGTACGACGAAACGCGTGTCACCGAGATCCATCCGAAGATCATGGGTTGGGTCGAGCAGGTATTTGTCGACTACGTCGGCAAACGCGTCTCGCGCGGACAGCCGCTGTTCACCATCTACAGCCCCGAACTGGTCTCGACGCAGAAGGAGTACCTGTTGGCGATCAAGGCCCAGCAGCAGTTGGGGCAGAGCCGGTTCGCCGAGACGCGCGCGAGCGCCGAATCGTTGGTCGGCGCCGCGCGGGAGCGCCTGACGTTGTGGGACATCAGCGAGGCGCAGATCCAGGAGCTCGAGCGCACCGGTCAACCGCGCCGCACGCTCACACTCTATTCGCCGTTCAACGGTGTCGTGCTCGAGCGCAACACGTTTGCCGGCCAGTACATCTCCCCTGAGACGAGCACGTTCAAGATCGCAGACCTCTCCACTATCTGGGTACTGGGTCAGATTTTCGAGTACGAGACGCGACTGGTGAAGCTGGGGCAGGACGCCGAGATTCAGTTTCCCTACGAGCAGGCGACGCGAAGCCTGAGGGGCAAGATCACGTTCATCTACCCTGAGGTCGACCCGCAGACCCGGCGCGTGAAGGTCCGCATCGAATTCCGCAACCCCGGGTTCGAGTTCAAGCCCGAAAGCTACGTCACCGTGCTGATTCGAGCGGCGGGTGGCGAGCAGCTCGCCCTTCCCAAGGAAGCCGTGATCGACAACGGCGCGAAGCGCTACGCGATCGTGGCGCTGCCGAACGGGTATTTTGAACCGCGCGAGATTGAGGTCGGCCAGCCGGTGGACGACTTCTTCCCCTTGGTCAGCGGACTGGCCGAGGGCGACCCGGTCGTGACCTCGGCACAGTTCCTGATCGATTCCGAGACCAACCTGCAGGCCGCGATGCAGGCGATGTCGTTGAGCATGCCGGGCATGGACATGAGCGGCGGCAAATCCAAGCCGGCCGGGGCAAAGCCATCCGCCCCACCACCCGCTCCGAAGACGCCCGATCACTCCCAGCACAAGTGAGCGGCACCGAGATGAGCCCATCGACCTCTGGAGCGCGGCCGTGATTGAAAAACTGATTGCCTTCAGCGCCCGCAACGCCTTCATCGTCTTGCTGCTAATCGTGGCGATTGCCGGCGGCGGCGTGTGGGCCATTCGCAACACGCCCATCGATGCCATCCCGGACCTCTCGGACGTGCAAGTGATCGTGACGGCGAACTGGGAGGGCCGCAGCCCGACGCTGGTGGAAGACCAGGTCACCTACCCAATCGTCACCGCTCTCATCTCCGCGCCGAAGGTGAAAGTCGTGCGCGGCTTCTCCTACTTCGACGTCTCGTTCGTGTATGTGATCTTCGAGGACGGCACCGACCCGTACTGGGCGCGCAGCCGCGTGCTCGAGTACGTCAACGGACTGCAAGGACGCCTCCCCAGTGGCGTGCAACCGGTGCTGGGACCGGACGCGACCGGCGTCGGGTGGGCCTTCGAATACGCCCTGGTCGATCGCAGCGGCAAGCACGATCTGTCGCGCTTGCGCACGCTGAACGACTGGTACGTGCAGTACTGGCTCCGCAGCGTGACGGGGGTCGCCGAGGTGGCCCCGGTGGGCGGCTACGTCAAGCAGTATCAGATCGAGGTCGATCCCAATGCCCTGCTCTCCTACAACCTGCCGATCGACAAGGTCATCTCGGCAGTGCGCCAAAGCAATAACGACGTGGGCGGGCGCGTCGTCGAGTGGACCGGCCGCGAGTACATGGTGCGTGGCCGCGGATACATTCAGAGCGTCGCCGACATCGAGCAGGTCGGTCTCGGCGCCCAGCCGGACGGCACGCCGATCCTGGTCAAGGACGTCGCCCGGGTGCACCTCGGCCCCGACATGCGCCGCGGCGTCGCCGAGCTCAATGGCGACGGCGACGTCGCCGGTGGCATCGTCGTGGTGCGCTACGGCGTCGACACCTACGGGGTCATCGAGAACATCAAACGGGCGATTGAGGAGAAAGTGCGGCCCGCGCTGCCGGAAGGGGTCGAGTTCGTCACGACCTACGACCGCTCGACCCTGATTGAGCACGCGATCGAGAACCTCCAGGAGAAGCTCATCGAAGAGATGGTCATCGTCTCACTCGTCTGCGTGGTGTTTCTGTGGCACTTCCGCAGCGCGCTGGTGGCCATCCTCACCCTGCCGCTCTCGATTCTGCTGTCCTTCATGGCGATGAAGTACATCGGCCTCGGCTCCAACATCATGAGTCTGGGCGGCATCGCCATCGCCATCGGCGCGATGATCGACGCCGCCATCATCATGATCGAAAACGCGCACAAACACCTGGAGCACGACGGGGGCGCCAGGCCGAGACGCGAGATTCTCATCGAGGCGGCCCAGGAGGTGGGGCGTCCGCTCTTCTTCTCGCTGCTGATCATCACCGTGTCCTTCCTGCCCATCTTCACACTCGAGGCCCAGGAGGGACGGCTGTTCAAGCCGCTGGCCTTGACCAAGACATTCGCCATGGGATTTTCGGCCCTCATCTCGGTGCTGGTCGTGCCCTTCCTGATGGTCCTGTTCATTCGCGGCAAGATTGCCCCGGAGATGAAGAACCCCGTGAACCGGTTCCTGATCTGGATCTATCACCCGTTCGTGAAGCTCGTGCTGCGCCACAAGGTCGTGACCCTGCTGGCCGCGTTGCTCCTGATGCTCAGCACCGTGCCGGTGTTCCTGAAGCTCGGCTCCGAGTTCATGCCGCCGCTGTACGAGGGCACCCTGCTCTACATGCCGATCACGCTGCCGGGCGCCTCGGTGCAGACTGCGCAGCAGATTCTGGCGATCCAGAACAAGATCATCAAACAGGTGCCGGAGGTCGCGTCCGTGTTCGGCAAGGCCGGACGCGCCCTCACCGCCACCGACCCGGCCCCGCTCGAAATGATCGAGACGGTGATCAACCTGAAGCCGGAGGCCGAATGGCGGCCGGGGATGACGCCGGCGAAGATCGAAGCCGAGCTGGACCGGATGGTGCGTCTGCCCGGCGTCGCCAACGCCTGGACCATGCCGATCAAAGCGCGGACGGACATGCTGTCTACCGGCATCCGCACACCGGTCGGGGTGAAGATCTTTGGCCCCAAGCTCGAGCCGATCAACGACATTGGCACGCAGATTGAGGGCGCGCTGGGCAGCGTCCGCGGCACGCGCAACGTGTTCTCCGAACGGGTCACCGGCGGCTAGTACGTCGACTTCACCATCAAGCGCGACCAGATCGCCCGATATGGCTTGACGGTGCAGGACGTCGAGATGGTGATCGAGTCGGCCATTGGCGGTGCCAACATCACCACGACGATCGAGGGACGCGAGCGGTTCCCCGTCAACGTACGTTATCAGCGGCACTATCGCAGCGATCTCAACACCATCCGGCGCACGCTGATCTCCACGCCGTCGGGCACGCAGATTCCAATCGATCAAGTGGCCGACATCTCGCTGACCACCGGTCCGACCGTGATTCGAACCGAGCAGGCGCAGCTGCTGGGCTACGTCTACGTCGACGTCGCCGATCGTGACATCGGCGGTTACGTGGACGACGCGAAGCGGGTCGTCGCCGAGATGGTCAAGCTGCCCGAAGGCTACTACCTCGAATGGAGCGGACAGTACGAGTACATGCTGCGGGCGAAGGCTCGCCTGGCCCTCGTGATTCCCGTGACGCTCCTGATCGTGATCGTCCTCCTCTACTTCAACACCCAAAATCTCGTCAAGGTCGCCATCGTGCTGCTGGCCGTGCCGTTCTCGCTGATCGGCGCCTTCTGGTTGATCTACCTGCTGGGCTACAACCTGAGCGTCGCCGTGTGGGTCGGGATCATCGCGCTGGCCGGCGTCGATGCCGAGACGGGTGTCGTGATGCTCCTGTACCTCGATCAGGCCTTCGCCAAATTCAAGGCCGCCGGCCGGATGAACAACCTGCAGGACCTGCATGAGGCGGTGGAGGAGGGCGCGGTCAAGCGCATCCGGCCCAAGATGATGACCGTGATGGCCATCCTGTTGGGATTGTTGCCGATCATGTGGAGCACAGGCGCCGGCGCCGACGTCATGAAGCGAATCGCCGCGCCGATGGTGGGCGGGGTCATCACGTCGTTCGCCCTCGAGCTGCTCATTTATCCGGTGGTGTTCACGATCTGGAAGTGGCACGGCGAGGTCAAACCGTCGCTGGCGCGGGTCACAGCGTTACAGAGCTAGGAAGAGGTCGCCATGTCCCATCATTCACTCATCATTGCGGCGATGGCCGTCCTGCTCGTACTCCCCTCGAAGGCCGAGGCCGCTGGCCCCCCGTTCGAGCTGTCCGTCAAGAAGGACCACGTCTGGGGCGCGAGCCGCGGCACGCTGGTCGTCTGGCAGGACGGCGTCGAATACCGCACGACGGACCAAGACGATGCTCGCACCTGGTCGTACGAGGACATCAAACAGCTGCAGATTCTGTCGCCGACCCGCCTCGCCGTGCTCACCTATGAGGATCAGGGCAAACTGAGACTGGGGGCCGATCGGGCGTTTCGGTTCGAGGTGGTCGGATCGGTCGTGTCGCCGGACATGGTGACGTTTTTGTTGAACCGGATCAGCCGGTCAGTCGTCACTGCCGTCATGCCCCGCATCGAGGGCGAGCCGCTCTTTCGCGCGAATGTCAAGCACCAGCGCCAAGGGCGGGGGAGCGAGGGATCGCTGGTCCTGTACGACACCCGACTCGTGTATCTCACCGAACGTGTCGGCGACAGTCGGCTCTGGCGCTTCGCCGACTTGTACTCGGTGCTCCGCCTCGATCGCTTCCGCTTGGAGATCCGCGCGTATGAGGGGGGGAGCGGAGACACGCGATCGTTCGTCTTCGAGCTGAAGAACGAGCTTCCCGACGGCTTCTACCAAGCGCTCTGGGCCCGCGTCAACCCGACGGCGTTCGACGCTGACGCGAAGGGAGCGTTGGCGCGACGTGACCGGTAAACCTCGTCTCCGGGTCGAACTATGCCAGCGCGCTCGATTGCGATGCGACCCGTGTCGTGTCGTGCCCGTGGGAGAGCCACGAGAGCGGGATCGCCCTGAGTGCCGGCTCAGATCTTAGACGGACGCCGGATTAGCAATCGGCAGCGTAATCGACGCGGTTGTGCCGGCGCCGGGCTGACTCGTAATCACGACGTTGCCGCCGTGCGCGTCGACGATGCGCTTCACGATCGCCAGTCCCAATCCCGACCCGGCCCTGGAATGTTGGCTTCGCCCATGGACGTGGCGATCGAACACATGGGGCAGCAGATCCGCCGAGATGCCCGTGCCCGTGTCGGACACCGTCGCGATGATGACGTCCTGGTTGCGCGCGGCCTCGATTCGAATCGTGCCGCCGGGCGGCGTGAATTCGACGGCATTCTCGCCAAGATTCAACATCAGCTGGCGCAGGCGCACGGCATTCCCCCAGACCTCCAGCCCCGGCTCGATTGTGGTGTGGCAGGAGACGCCATGGGCTTCTGCCAGAGCTCCGACAAGTTCGCCGGCCTCCGCGAACACTTCGCTGACGCTCACTGGACCCTCACGTGAGCCCGCCGAGTCGGCGTCGGCGAGCGCGAGGTCGCGCAAATCCTGCAGCGTCGCGCTCAGCGCGTTGACTTCGTCGGACAACGTCGCGAATACCGGTTGCCGGTCCGCTGATTGCGATTCCCGTGCTGATTCAATGGTACCCTTCATAACCGTCAAGGGCGTCTGCAACTGGTGCGACACATCGGCCGTGAACTCTTTCATGGTATTGAACGATGTGTTCAGCCGGTCCAGCAATTGGTTGACCGAAGCCGTGAGCCGCCTCACCTCGAGGTCAGGTGCATGAAGGTCAACGCGTCGCGAGAGATCGGTGGTCTGTATCGATTCCAGGGCCGTGGCGATCGTGTCGATTGGCCGCAACGCCCGTTTCGCGATCAGAAAACCGCCAAAACTGGTGACGACGATCACAACAGGAATCAGGACCGCGGATGCCACGACCACCACTTCCAGCATCCTGCCGACGTCACCCAGGGCGCGTCCCAACTGAAGGTAGGTTCCGTTCGGGCGCGTGAGGGGGACACAGGTGAACCGAACCGGCCCACGCGCCAGCTGAACGGTAAAGAACTGCTCGCTGGTGGCCCCACTGGCCGCGGCGTGGGTCAGCACTTCGTGCGCTCCGATGTCGGGCTCGACTGTGGCGAGGCGTTCGGATCGAAACACCATCTGCCCGTGCGCGTCACGCACCATCAGGAATGGTGCCACGGTGCCCTGGTGATCGAGCAACTGGAGCGCCGCAATCGGATCGGCGGTCGAGGACAGCGCGGCGAGGACGCGGCGGGCTTCTTCCTGTAAGTCCCCGTCGTGGTGCGCGTACAGCGTCTGCGCCAGCCATGCATAGAGCAATGTTGCGAACAGCCCTAGCGCCGAGGCCACGACCAGCACGTTCCACAGTGTCGTTCGTGCCTTAAGTGTGGCGATCATCAGCAGCCTCCGCCGGGCGTAGGACGTAACCGACGCCGCGAACCGCATGAATCATCCTGGGTTCGCCGGCATCTTCCAGCTTTCGCCGCAGGTGGTTGACGTAGACGTCGATGACGTTCGTCATCCGGTCCCAGGTGAAGTCCCAGACCCGTTCGCCGATCATCGCGCGTGTCAGGACTTGGTCGACGTTCCGCATCAGGTACTCGAGCAATGCGAACTCCTTCTGCGTCAGATCCACACGGCGCGGTCCGCGTTGGACGGACCGGCCGACGGGATCGAGCACCAGGTCGCCGACGGTCAGCGTTAACACCGCCGCCGGTGTCTGTCGCCGCAACAGAGCCCGAACGCGGGCGCTGAGCTCGGCAAACTCAAATGGCTTGGTCAGGTAATCGTCGGCGCCGCTATCGAGTCCACGGACGCGGTCTTCGGTGACGCCCCGCGCCGACAACATCAGGATGGGTACCGTCATGTTGCGCCGGCGGAGCTCGCGGCAGATCGCGAAACCATCGAGTCCCGGCAGGACGACGTCGAGGATGATCAGGTCGAACGGATCGGACAGCGCCACTTCAAGCCCGGCCGAGCCATGGTGTTCGACCCGGACGCTCAGATTCATGTCCGTGAGGTGCTTGGACACGAGGGCCGCCAGGCGAACTTCATCCTCAACCACGAGTACGCGCGCCGAGTGAGTCGCGGCACCTGCGTCCCTGTCGTCCACCCGCGCATCTTTTCGGAGCCCGCCGGTCACATCGATTAATTCTTCTTCATAATCGCGAAAAGGGGAAACGGCCGAGCCACGGGCGGGAACTTCGACGACGGCTTAGCGCGTCAGCTTGACCTTCTTGGCCTCGACCAGGCCGCGCTCGTTCTCGACGCCATCGACCTCGGCTTGCACGCCGACCGCGATCTCGGTCGCGCGTGAAGCTCGCGGCCAAGCCTGCGACCGTGGCGGCCGCCGACCTTTCGCCCCTTTACCGTCACGCGGGCATCGGTAGCCTCCGATGATAACCCGCAACAGTCGCACCGGCGCCTTGACAGTACTCGGTTAACGACTTTTAATCAGCGCCCGCGGTTGCTGGGAAGTACCGTGTAAGAAGGGCAGGATCGCGTTGGTGCGCGGCATCGGCTTTTTCCTTTTTGAGATCAACGGCATACCGGCATGGGACACAGGACAAGCTCGCGAGCTGGATGCTCGTGCACTTCATCCGCTATCTTCCCGAGGTCAGCGAGGCCGAGCTCCAGGCGATGGCCCGTAAGAGTTCGGCACCGGTAACAAACGCCATTCACATGGAGTTCACAGCGATGAGACGATTCCTGGTAGCCACGATCGCGGCAGTGATGTTAATGGCATGGTCGCCTGCGCTCGGCGCCCATCCTGGCCACGAACAGAAGGTTCTGGGTACGGTGACGATGGTCGCGCCCGACCACGTCATGCTGAAGACGCCCGACGGCAGGGACGCCACGGTTCAGATCAACAATGACACCAAGTTCGTGAGGGCGAAGAAGGCCGTGACTGCCAGCGACATGAAGGTGGGCATGCGCATCGTCATCACCGCGGTGACCGACGGGGACGACGATAAGCTGATCGCCAAGATCGTTGAGTTGGGCCAGGCGCCAGCCACCAAGTAGATTCTGGGAAACGAAGGACCATCATGATGACGAAACCGCTAGTCGCCGCCGTCCTGCTCCTGACGCTGCCGTCTCTGGCAACCGCGCACATCGGTGTGCGCCCTCGCGAGTCGAAGCCCGGCGCCGAGGAGCGTTACACCGTGCGCGTGCCGACTGAGGGTACAGTGTCAACGACGTCAATCCACTTGGAAATTCCGGACGGCGTCACGGTTCTCGACGTCGAAGCCAGTGAGGGCGTGACCTTCGAGACCGAGAAGCGGGGCGACCGCATTGTCGGGATCACGTGGAAGAAGGAGATCAAGCCGAAAGAGGCGGCAGACTTCTTCTTTCGTGCGCGGAATCCCGTTGCCGGCGCCGAGATTGCCTGGAAGGCTCACCAGTACTTCGCCGACAAGACGTCAGCCGACTGGATTGAGCCCTCCGGCGGCAAGCGGCCCGCGGCCGTCACGAAACTGGTGGCCGCCGTCCAGGCCGGCGCCGGCGATGCCGCCTCCATCGAGGCATGGCTGAAGGGCTACGACGCCGCGTTCATCGCGAAAGATCTGGCGAAGCTCGCGACCTTCTATCACCCCGATGTCACGATCTACGAGGGCACCGGGATCAATATCGGATGGGCCGATTATCGGGATCGGCACCTGGGGCCGGAACTCAAGGCCTTCGAGAACCTCGAATTCAGCCACACCGACACCAAGGTGACGATGATGCCGGGAGGCGAGTCCGCATATGCCACGTCGCGCTACACGATCAAGGCCAGGATGGGCGAGCGGATGCTCGACTCGGAGGGCCTCGAGACGCTGATGCTGGTCAGGACGCCGGAGGGCTGGAAGATCCGGCACTCGCACACGTCGAGCCGCGC
>Ga0156330_1023_pt1 | contig 21409 bp, 22 predicted proteins | sample RifCSPlowO2_12_FD_107978 | JGI IMG/M metagenome (GOLD analysis project Ga0156330, IMG submission 107978) | Acidobacteria bacterium RIFCSPLOWO2_12_FULL_67_14b | reverse complement strand
GCCGAGACGTCGCGCGAGGCCGGGGACCGCGCCATCGAGTGGACGGTCGGCTCGTTGCCGCGCGTGCGCGGAGACGCGGTGCTCCTGCGGCAGGTCCTTCGGAATCTGCTGTCCAACGCCGTGAAGTACTCGCGGCCGTGCAACCTGGCCTGCATCGAAATAGGCGTACTCGTCTCGGACGAGCCCGGCGACGTTGTCTGCTTCGTTCGGGACAACGGCGTGGGGTTCGACATGCGTCACGTGAACGGCCTCTTCAGCGCCTTCAGGCGGCTGCACGCGGCGGCGGTGTTCGAGGGCGCTGGCGTCGGGCTCGCAAACGTTCGGCGGATCGTGGAACGTCACGGCGGGCGTGTCTGGGCCACCGGCGCGGTGGCCGGAGGAGCGACGTTCTTCTTCTCACTGCCAACGACCGGGGACGTCCCGGCGAGCGGGCACGAAAACGACTCCGGGCAGGTGATGGCGTCATGAGCTCGCCGGCCACGCGCGCCGGCGTCAACAACTGGACCGGAGACGCCGCCGCCGTTGCGATCTCGGGTCCCACGGTGCTGCACCTCGAAGACGACGTGAAGGACGCCAGGCTCATTCAGGGCCATCTGGCCCTGGCGGGGTTAGACTGCTCGGTCGTTCGCGTGGAGCGGGAGGACGACTTTCGTGCGGCGGTGGCCCGCGGCAACTTCGACATCATCCTGGCCGATCACACGCTGCCCGACTTCGACGGGATCGAGGCCCTGGCCATCGCCCGCCAGTCGTGTCCCGACGTGCCGTTCATCTGCGTGTCGGGCTCGCTCGGGGAAGAGCCCGCCATCGAGGCGCTCAAGAGCGGTGCCACCGACTATGTGCTCAAGCACAGCCTGTCGCGGTTGGCCCCGGCCGTTCGTCGGGCGCTGCAGGAGTCGGCCGAACGCAGCAAGCGCCGACAGGCCGAGGCCGATGTCAGGGCACTGGAGGCGCAGCTGCGACATTCTCAGAAGCTCGAGGCCGTCGGTCTGCTCGCCGGCGGCATCGCACACGATTTCAACAACCTGCTGACCGTTATCAACGGGTATTGCGAGCGGCTGTTGACAGCGGTGGACGACGACGCCCCGGCGCGCGCGGACCTCGACCTCATCCACCAGGCCGGCCAGCGAGCCGCCGGCCTCACGCGCCAGCTGCTGGCGTTCAGCCGGCGCCAGGTGATGCAGCCCAGGTCGCTCGACCTCAACGCCATCGTGTCGGACATCGATCGCATCCTGAAGCGCGTCCTCGGCGAGCGGATCACGGTTGCGACCGCGCTGGATCCGACCCTCGGGCCGACGCAGGCCGATCCCGGACAGGTCGAGCAGGTGCTGATCAACTTGGCCATCAACGCCAGGGACGCGATGCCCGAGGGCGGCACGATCACCATCGAGACGGCCAACAAGGATGTCAGCGCGGAGAATACGCCATCGGGGTTTGCACCGGGCCCGTACGTCGTCCTGACCGTCCGCGACACTGGCCACGGCATGGAAGCCGAGACGGCCGCGCGCATCTTTGAGCCGTTCTTCACCACCAAGGAGGCCGGCAAAGGCACGGGCCTGGGGTTGTCGACGGTGTACGGCATCGTGGCGCAAAGCAACGGGTACGTGGCAGTCGACACGGCGCTCGGGCATGGTACCGCCATGCACGTGTTCCTGCCGCGTATCGAAGGAGCCGAGGTCGTGCCGGTCACTGCCGAGGATCCGGCCCGGCCCGCTCCCGGGCACGAGACCCTGCTGCTGGTGGAGGACGAAGACTTCGTCCGAGAGCTCCTCCTTGAGTTCCTCGAGAGCGCGGGCTATACGGTGATCGAAGCGCGCAGCGCCGAGGACGCTCTGGGCCTGGTAAAGGACACCGGACCGGCCATCGACCTGCTCGTGACGGACATGGTGCTATCGGGTATGAACGGCGCGAGGCTCGCCGAGCGGCTGAAGGGCATGATGCCGCGTCTGGTCACGCTCTATATTTCTGGTTACCCGGGTGACGAGATGTTCGCGGACGGCGTCTTCGATCCAGGACCGGCCTTTCTCGCCAAGCCGTTTACGCGCCACGCGCTCACGCGCAAAGTGCGCGAGACGCTCAGCGCCCGGCCACCGGTGCACGCGTCGGTTCTTGTCGTGGAACCGAATGTGGGCATCCGGCGGCTGCTGACGCAGATGCTGACACGGGCGGGGTACGACGTCGTCGAACGGCTCGACCCAGCCATCGAAGCCGGCGCGCCGCCGCGGCCGGTCGATGTGGCGCTGGTCGACGTCGCTTCGCTCGATCCGAATCGATGGGTCACCGTGCGCACGCTGCGTGAGCGCCAACCCGGAGCGGCAATCGTCTTGATGGCGGGGGCATTCGGTGATGTACTCATCGGCGAGGCGGCGGTGGCCGGCGTCGAGATCACCCTCCAGAAGCCGTTGAACGAAACCAGCGTACTCGACGCCGTGAGGCGCGCCCTGCGAAGCCGACGCTGATTCCCTTCAAGTCCCTCCCGGAACTGCCGATTCGTGAAGACAAGGTGCCCAAGCCGGGCGGATGTCCGTCCGGGCTTGGCCGCGCGTTTCTTGGCCGGAGGCCTAATTCGGATGCTCAAGAGCGGAATCGTCGCCCTCGACTTGCGCGGCAAGGCCTGCCGCGACAAGGAATTGGACTGGCTGCACGGGGTCGTCGATCAAACCTTCGAGTTACTCCGCGACCTGCTGGCGTCGAGCGGGGAATCGGAGCGCGTCGAGGTGTCATCGCGGCTCGATCAATGCCGCGCGGCCCTGGCGGCCGACGATGACGCGGGTGTCGCGCGCGCGCTGAGCGCGCAGCTGTTGCTGCGCTGCCGCGAGGTCGTGGCACACGCCCGGCAGCAGGAGATTGACCGACGAGCGGAGATGGCATCGCTCGTGGCGCTCGTGCGCGAGGCCGTGATGTCGGTCGGCACCGAGATGGACACGTTCCAGGACAGGGTCGACCAATCCACCGAACGGTTCGAGGCGATCTCGGCCCTGGACGATCCCCGGCAGATTCAGGCCAGGCTTGTCGCGGAGGTGACCGTGCTGAAGCAAGTGGCGTCCGAGCGCCGGCGCGCATGGGAGTCGACCTCGCGATCGTTCTCCGAGCGCGTCGAAACGCTGGAGCAGCAACTGTCGGACACGCGCAGCGAGGCCGCCCTGGATGCTCTGACCGGCATCGCCAACCGGCGCACCTTCGACCGGACATGCCAGGCGTGGATACGGTCGGCGCGGTCGCGATTTGTGCTCGCCATTCTCGATGTCGACGAGTTCAAGGGCGTCAACGACACCTACGGTCACGCGTTGGGCGATCGCGTGCTCGTGGGGATCGCCCAGGCGTTGGTCGGGTCAGTGCGCGAAGGCGACGTCGTAGCCCGGCTCGGTGGCGACGAATTCGCCATCCTGGCGTCCGACCTGACGTTGCGGCAGGCCGAGGGCCGATTTGGCAAGACGGTCGCGCTGCTGGGGGCCGAGCCCGGTGGATGGGCGTCGTCGCTTCCGGTGAAGCCGCGGATGAGTTGCGGGATCGCGGAGTTCTCCGCTGGCGACAGTTACGCCAGCCTCTTCGAGCGGGCCGACGAAGCGCTCTACGTGGCGAAGCGACAGGGGAAGAACCGGGTCGCAACCAAGGCCCGCGCGTTCATCCGCGACTTGATGAAGCGATAGCCGTGGCAACCGCAATGAAACCCGACTCGACCCTTCGGCGTGTCCTCGTTGTGGACGACCATGCGCCATCCTCCGAGGTTCTTGTCCGTCTGCTGTCGGCGGAGGGGTTTGCCGTGGACGTGGCGGCTGACGGCGAGACCGCCCTCGGTTCCATCGCCCTACACTCTCCGGATGTCGTCGTGCTCGATATCGGGTTACCCGATATCGATGGCATCGAACTGTGCCGGAAGATCAAGCGGGCCGCCGACACCCAACTCGTGCCCGTCGTCCTGGTCACGGGATTGTCGGACCGCGAGCATCGTCTTGCAGGCATCGAAGCCGGCGCCGATGACTTTATCGCCAAGCCGTTCGATGCCGAACAACTGAAGGCCCGCATCCGATCGCTCATGCGCGTAAAGCGGATCACAGACGGGATGGAGACCGCGGAGGCGGTGCTGATCAGCCTGGCGCTGACGGTCGAAGCCCGGGACTCGTACACTGAGGGGCACTGCGAGCGCCTTGCGACGTACGCCATGGCCCTGGGTACGGCGCTCGGCTTGGGCGACGCCGAGCAGGCGGTGCTCAGGCGCGGGGGGTTTCTGCACGACGTGGGGAAGATCGGCATCGCCGATTCCCTTCTGCTCAAGCCAGAGCCGTTGACGCGCCACGAGTACGAAGTCGTCAAGCGACATCCCGCCATTGGCGAGCGGCTTCTGGGCGACCTCAAGACCCTCGCCCCCGTCCGGCCAATCGTGCGTCACCATCACGAGCGCCTCGACGGCAGCGGATACCCGGACGGGCTCCGCGGAGACGAGATTCCGCTGCTCGCGCATATCGTCTCGATCGTCGATGCATTCGACGCGATGACCACGGAGCGTCCGTATCGTGCGGCGCGGAGCTTCCAGGTGGCGTGCCAAGAACTGCGCGCCGACGTGGCCCGCGGCAAGATGAGCCGCGATCTGGTCGAGGCCTTCGTCCGCGTGATCGAGGGCCGCCAGCCCAACGAACAGCCGCCGCAGCGCCGCCTGCGGCGCCTCCGCCTGATCCGTAGCGGCTACGGGAAGATCCCCAGTTCCATGTAGCTCCGCGCCACCTTGTGGATCGATCCGAGGAACGCGGCGATCCGCAGGTCCGGCACGCCCTTGGTGTCGCGCCGGGTCCTCAGCAGCTCGTGAAAGGCCGCCTTCCGATTGGCGCCACCATCTGGCTAGAGGTCGAGTCCCTGCGACACGAGTCGTGACGTGTCGCGCGTGTCCAGTACGTCCCGGACCTTGCGCGTGAGGTCCGCAACCGCGAAGGGCTTCCCGATGAAGTGCGCGACGTTGTCGCGCACGTCGTCGCGAAGGACCTCGTGGTCGGTGTAGCCGGACATGTAGAGAATCTGGATCTCCGGGTGGACTGCCGCGGTGCGGGCAGCCAGCTCGGCCCCGTTCATCCCCGGCATGACCACGTCGGTCAACATCAGGTCGATCCTGGCGTGACGCTCCAGCACCGCGAGCGCTTCGCTTCCGCAGCCGGCCGCGAGCACGGTGTAGCCGGCCAATTGGAGGATCTCCGTCGCCAATTCGCGCACACAGGGTTCGTCCTCGACCACAAGGATAGTCTCCGCGTCGTGCGTGGAAGGCGTCGGCTGGACGGGCTGTTCCCTGCGCAGTCCCTCCTCGACTCTCGGCAGGTAGATGGTAAAGGTGGCGCCCTTTCCGATATCAGTCTGCACCCAGATGTCGCCTCCGCTCTGCCGGACAGAGCCGAAGGTGCTGGAGAGGCCGAGTCCGGTGCCTTTTCCAGGCGCCTTGGTCGTGAAGAACGGCTCGAAGACGCGGAGCTTCGTCGCTTCGTCCATGCCGACGCCGGTATCGCTGACCGCCAACATCAGATACGGTCCTGGCCCCAGGGACGGATGCTCTTCAGCACCGGCCTTGTCCAACTCGACGTCGCGTACCTCGACGGTCAAAGTGCCCCCGGATGGCATCGCGTCCCTGGCATTGGTCACCAGGTTCGTGAGCACATGCTCAACTTGTGACGGGTCGATGCGGATCTTGCCCGTGCTCCCGCCGGACTCGAAGATCACGCGGATGTTGTCACCGGCCAGGCGCTCCACCGTTCCGCGCATGCCGTCGATGAGCTCCGCCAGGTTCGCGACGCAAGGGTTGACGACCTCCCCGCCGCCAAACGCCAGAAGTTGCCGGGTCAGCGACGCGGCCCGCCGGCCGGCCTGCAGGATCCGATGGAGGGCGTCGCGCAGGACGGTGTCTTCCCCCACGTTTGCCGTCAGCAGATCGGCTGTGCCGTTGATGACGGTGAGCAGGTTGTTGAAGTCGTGGGCGATGCCGCCGGCGAGCCGGCCCACGGTCTCCATGCGCTGGGCCTGCACGAACAGCGACTTCTGCTGGTGCTCGCCCGACACATCCCGCTTGATGGTGATGAAATGGGTGATCTCGCCGCGGGTGTTCTTCACCGGTGTGATCGTCTGTCGCTCGGGATACCGGCTGCCGTCCTTGCGCCGATTGACGATTTCACCGCGCCAGACCTTGCCGGCGAGCAGCGTCTCCCACATCTTGGCGTAGAAGGCCCGATCCTGCGCGCCGGATCTGATCAGATCCGACACGCGCTGTCCGAGGACTTCTTCGGTACTGTAGCCACTGAGCTCAGAGAAGGCGGGATTGGCCCACACCGCCACGCCCAGGTGGTCCGTGATGACCATGGCGCTGGCGGCGGCGTTCAAGGCGGCGCTCTGGAGCCGCAATTCATCCTCGACCCGCTTCCGGTCGGAGATATCGGTTCGCGCACCCACAAGTCGTAATGGCAACCCGTCGGCCGAACGCGCGACGACTTTTCCGGCCGAGAGGATCCACTTCCAGTCACCGTTCTTCGTGCGTTGCCGGAATTCGACTCGATACTCGTCGCGCAGGCCGGCTAGGCACTCCTGATTCGCCCGGACCGCTTCGTCGCGATCGTCCGGATGCAATCGCTCGATCCATGAACCCAGGGACTCGCGAAACCCGGTTGGGTCGTAGCCGAGCATGCGGGCGTACTCGGGACTGACGACCACCTCGCCGGTCTGGACATCGAAATCGTACAGCCCCTGATTGGCGGCGCTGAGGGCGAGGCGCAGGCGCTCTTCGCTCTCGCCGAGCGCCCGGTAGGCCGCGCGCTGCGTGGTCTGGTCCGTGAAGACCACTACGGTGCCTGTGAGCGCCCCGCCGGCGTCACGAGTCGGAGCGGCGCTGTCGGCAATGGGACGCTCTATCCCGTCGCGAGCCACGAGGAGCGTGCCCTCGGCCAACGAAACTGCGCGGCCGCCGCGCAGCACCTCTCGCACCGGGCTTGCCACCGGAACCCGCGTGTCCTCGTGGATGATACGGAAGACTTCCTCCATCGGTCGTCCGCGGGCGGCCGTCTCGGTCCAACCGGTGAGCCGTTCCGCCGCCGGGTTCAGGCTCTTCACGTGCCCCTTGGCATCCGTGGCAATCACGCCGTCGCCGATGCTGTAGAGCGTGGTGCGGAGCTCGGCCAGGCTGTCTCGCTGTTGGCGCTCCGCCCCGTAGTTCCCACGGAGCAGTCGCGTCTGCCGCTTCCGGTACAGCCCGGCGACTGCGGTCGTCGCCAGAGCCAGGAACAACCTGCGAATCCATCCTCGAGCCGTGAGGCCGGCTGGCGTGTTCTGCGGGGTCATACGTGGACAGGCTCCGTCGGTTTGCGCGGTCCGCTCCGCGAGCGATGCGGAGACACTGGCCCGAGCGCGGGGCTAGTGGGGCCGCGATGGGGCCGGCTCGTCCCCAATCAGAATCAGCTCCACCGAGATCGACTGACCTTCCATGGCAAAGGGACATCGGGCCCTGCGGACGGTGGGCGAATACTTGGTCGTGAAGTCCGAACCGACGGTCACAGTCGGCACCGCGATGTTCGAGGCAGGCTCCACGGCCGCCAGCTTGTTGCGGAAGGTCCCCGCGACCATGTTGGCCACTTCGCCGATCGCATCGGGCATTTCCCCGTTCACGGACTCGGAGGGCATCCCGAGCATCGCCCCGGCGATGTCGCGCGCCGCCTCGAGCGAGCTGTGGATCGAGACGATGCCGCGCCGATGGCCGGCAAAGGCCACGGAGGCCACAACGCCGGATTCGCGCTGGCTGGCTTCGGACTCGACGGGTGGGAGCCGGACGAGCGGCTTGAAGACCATCGTCTCGAAGACCTCTTCCGCTGCGGTCACCAGATTGGTGAGTATTTCCTGAGGGATTGTCATGGGAGCCTTGGATGCGTTTGCGATTACGCGCCGAGGGCGGCCGCGATCTTTTCCTTGATCGTGTCTGGGGTGAACGGTTTGACGACGTAGTTGTTCACGCCGGCCCGCAGCGCCTCCTTGATGTCGTCTTCGGCGGCATTGGTCGTCACCATCAGCACGGGCAGCTTCTTGGTGGCATCGTTCGCCCTGAGCGCGCGGATGAACTCGATGCCGCTCATCTCCGGCATGTTCCAATCCGTGATCACCATGTCCACCAAGGAGCTGGCGAGGCGGTCGACGCCTTCTCGGCCGTTGGCGGCCTCGAGGCATTCGCTGTGGCCCAGCTTGTTGAGCGTGTTGATGATGATCCGTCGCATCGTGCTCGAATCGTCGACAATCAAGAAACGCATGGCGGCTCCGGAACGAGGTGGACTATGCTCTCGTTGGACTGAATCGGCAGACGCCCGCCAGAGTTGAATGGTTTCTGGGGTAGGCCGGCGACCTTCGAGGCTCAATCAGGCATGACTCATCCGAGCGCCCCGACGAAGCAGTGGCTCGAGCGCGCAAACCGCCTCGCTCTCATCGGGCGTGTGCTGTCGGGCACCGTTCACGACGTCAACAACGCCCTCCAGGTCGTCAGCGGAAGCGTAGAGCTGCTGCAGATGCCCCAGAGTTCCCCGGAAGTGGCCGGGCGCCGCGTCCAGGCCATCGGCGTCCAGGCCGGCCGCGTGTCGGCCCTCCTTGCCGACCTGACGGCTTTCGCGCGGGATACCAGTGAACAGATCGAGCCTGTCAGCCTGAGGGCGATCGGCCTGCGCGCGCTTGGGCTGAGGAATCATGCGCTGACGAAGCTGAGCCTCACGCCCGTCATCGAGGGCGAGGACGTGAGCGTCGAGGCCAATGCCCGGCACCTCCTGCAGATCGTTCTGAACTTGATGGTCAACGCCGAACGAGCGCTCACGGGCGTGCCCGGTGCCCGGCTCGCGCTGACGATCGAGAGAGTAGGAGACTTCGGCGCCTTCACCGTGGAGGACAACGGCCCGGGCGTCTCCGCGGACCGTTTCAGTGCGATCTTCGAGCCGCACCTTGGTCAGGTCGGGCTCGTGGAGGACTTGGGGATCGGCCTGTGCGTGTCACGCGCGCTGGCCGTCCAGCAGGCCGGGACCCTGACCTGCGCCGCGCGCCATCTGGGCGGGGCCCGATTCAGCGTGTCTCTTCCGGCCCTACGCGGCTGAGATGTCGAGCCCTCTCCTCAGGCGCTGGAGCTTGTCGATGAGGGTCGTGCGGCTCAGATTGAGCAGCCGGGCGGCCTGACGCTTGTTGCCGCCGGTCTTCTCCAGACCCCGCATGATGAGCTCACGCTCCAACTCTGACATGATCGCCGCAAAGTCCAGGCCTTCGTCCGGGATCGTCACCGGTGCGAGCATGGCCGACCGGCCTGCGTGCCGCAGGTCTTCGGGCAGCATGGCCGGACCGATCTCGCGCTCGGCGCCGCTGACCGCCACCGCGTGTTCGATCGCGTTCTCGAGCTGGCGGATATTGCCGGGCCACGGACAGTCCATCAGGAGGCGCATTGCGGCCTGGCTGATCGATCGGGGCGCCACGCCGTTGTGCTTGCACGACTTCAGCACAAAATGCTGCGCGAGCAGGGCGACGTCCTCGCGCCGCGACCGAAGCGGCGGCAGCGTGATGGGCACCACGTTGAGCCGGTAGTAGAGGTCCTCCCGGAACGTGCCCTCCTTCACCGCAAGCCGCAGGTCCACGTTCGTCGCCGCAATCAGACGGATATCGAACTTGAACGGGCGCGACTCGCCGACCCGCTCGATCTCCCGCTCCTGGAGCGCCCGCAGCAGCTTCGCCTGCAGCGAGAGCGACATGGACGACACTTCGTCGATGAAGAGCGTGCCCTTGTGCGCCAGCTCGAATCGTCCCACCCGGGCGGCGATGGCCCCGGTGAACGCCCCTTTGACGTGACCGAACAGTTCGGCTTCAGCGAGTCCCTCCGGGATGGCCGCCGCGTTGAACGCCACGAAGTGCTGGTCGCGCCGCGGGCTGTTGTAGTGAATCGTCCGCGCGATCAGCTCTTTGCCGGTACCCGTTTCGCCGTGAATCAACACGGTGCTGTTCATAGGCGACACCAGCTCGAGCGACGAGAACACGTGCTGTATCGCGGCGCTTTGGCCGACGACGCTCGAGTAGGCGAACCGGTCGTGGAGCTGCGCCCGCAGTTCCGCGTTCTCCAGTTGGAGCCGGCGTTCGTTGATGCCCGCATGGAGCACCTGCGCCAGCTGGACAAGCTGGAACGGCTTGATGAGGAAGTCGATCGCGCCGCGTTTGATGGCCCTTACTGCTTCCTCTACGCCTCCCCACCCCGTGATAACTACGGCCCGGATCTCGGGGTAGCGGGCGAGGGCGGCGTCGAGGACGTCCAGGCCGTCGGCATCGGGCAGCCGGAGATCGACCACGAGGCCGTCGTAGGCGAAACCCTCGAGGCGCGACGTGGCGTCGGCGGCATCCACCGCTTGAGCGACGGCAAACCCCTTCGCTTCGAGCGACTGAGCGATGATCCGACGGAGGTCGGCTTCGTCTTCGACGACAAGAACGGTTGGTTGGGCGAGTGACGACATATGGGTTCCGGAAGTCGGTGGAAGTGGCGTTCTCAACTACAGTGATTTCGACGACTGCCGATTGTAGATCGAGACGCCCTTACTGCCGACCGCAGTTCGGTGCCTTAGCAACCACAATGCCAACTAACCGCGTGAACCCGCTGTGGGAGATACTGGTTGTCGATGATGATGAGGGGGTCCGTGACCTAATCGTCTCGTATTTCAGTGCTTTAGAGATGCCGGTCACGGGGGCGCAGGACGGCCGTGCGGCGATCGCTACCCTGCAACGCTCGAACGGCCGTTTCGGGCTCGTGATCACGGATCTCAGCCTGCCTGGCGCCGATGGCTTCGCGGTTCTCCAAGCGGCACGCCAAGCCAATGCCGCGTGTTACGTCGTGATTGTCACTGGTTATGCGTCGCTCGATTCGGCCATCCACGCCGTTCGTGTCGGGGCCTACGATTATCTGGCTAAACCATTCTCCATGGGCCAGTTGGACGTCGTCCTCAAGCGGATCACCGACCGGGTGCAACTCGAGGAAGCCAACCGAAGTCTGACGAGTAATTCCGTTTCCAGGTCAATAGCCAGAATGACCGACGATTCGCAGAGACACACCGCGGGCCCGTTTGACGGAGCGTCTGTCGAAATGAGAATGCTCCGTGTCGAGACGGCGTTGGCCCGAATCGAGGCACGGCTCGAGACCGCGCTCGGATCGCCGGTTTGCCGTCAGTAGGGTGTCGGCTGGCCGGACACCTTCGGTCGCAGTACTTACCTCAACTGAGGGGCGTGCCAATCCGCACAGAGACTGGGCATCGGTCTTGCTCTGTTGGCAATCGTGAGCGACATTCCAGACGGAGCCATCCTGGCGGCGCTTCGTCGCCAAATGACCAGCGCGGTTCAGCGGCAGACCGTGGCCGCCAGCAACCTTGCCAACCTCGACACGCCCGGCTACCGGACTCGGGAAGCCTCCTTTGCCGGTGCGCTGAACAAGGAGCTTGAGGCCGGCACCCTCGCACTCACCAACGCGGGGCACCTGGCAGGCGCCGGCCAGACCGCTGCGTCAACGACGAGTGAAGTCGAAGGCCTTTCGTCGCGCCGGGACGGCAACAACGTTCAACTCGATCGCGAACTGCTCACGCTGACCCGCGCATCTGGCGACTTCAGCGCCGCGCAGACGGCGCTGGCCGCGAAGTTCCGGTTGGTCCGCTACGCCATCAACGAGAGCCGCTGATCATGTCCACCCTGGGCAACGCCATAACCGCAGCCGCCAGCGCTCTCAACGCACAACGAGCCCGCCTCGAGGTGGCGGTGTCAAACATCGCCAACGCCGAGTCCACGCGGGGACCGGACGGGCAACCCTACCGCCGGCGCGACGTCGTTCTGGCGGCCACACCCGTCGACCCGTTTGACGCCGCGCTCGGCCAGGCTGCCGCGATGGGCGTGCAGGTGGTGCAAGTGGTCGAAGACACCGAGCCGTTTCGCATGCGCTACGAGCCCTCGCATCCTGACGCCGATGCCAACGGGTATCTGGCGGTGCCGAACGTCGACGTTCCGGAAGAGATGGTCGACATGCTGGGCGCCGCCCGCGCGTATCAAGCCAACCTGACCGCCATCAACGTGATTCGCGACACCATCCAGCGTTCGCTCGAGCTGGGGAGGTAGGCCATGGCCATCAGCCCTCTTGCTCCGTTCGCTCCCGGCCGCCCGGGCACCTCGACCGCTGGTGCCCTCTCCACGGCCACGGCCACCGCCGCGCCCGCCGCCGGCGGGTTCGGCGAATAGTTGTCGGGCCTACTGGCCTCTGTTGATGAATCGGCCGGCGCCGCGAACACCGCCATCGCGAACATGGTGCAAGGCACCGGCGATGTGTACGAAGCCATGATTGCGTTGCAGCGCGCGGAGACGACGCTGCAGCTCACCGTGCAGATTCGCAACAAGCTCGTGCAGGCCTACCAAGACGTGATGCGCATGCCGATCTAGCGCTGACGACAAGTGAACCCTGAACAGATCCTCGCGCACCTCAAGCGCCTGTCGTCAACCCTGACGCCCCGCCAGATCGCCACGCTAGCGGGGGTCTTTGTCGCCGTGGTCGGCCTCGTCGCCGGGTCCGCGTACTGGATCAACACGCCGTCCTACACCTTGCTGTATTCGGGGCTCGACGCCGAATCCGCCGCCGCCGTTATCACGCGGCTCAAAGACGACAAAGTGCCGTACGTACTCGATGACGGCGGTACCGCCGTTCGCGTTCCGGTCGAGCGTGTGGACGAGCTGCGGCTGAACATGGCGTCGGAGGGGCTGCCGACCACCGGACGCATCGGGTTCGAGGTCTTCGATCGCACGGCGTTCGGGACCACGGAGTTCCTCGAGCAAGTGAACTTCCGCCGGGGGCTGGAAGGCGAGCTCGCTCGGACGATCTCGACGATCGCCGAGATCGCGAGCGCGCGCGTCCACATCGCCCCTGCCAAGGATTCGCTCTTCACTGAGGACGTGCAGCAGGCCAAGGCGTCGGTGGTCCTCAAGCTGCGCAGCAAGCGTCCGCTGGCGGCGTCGACGGTGGCTGGCATTGCGGGGCTCGTGGCTGGCAGCGTCGAATCGCTGCGTCCCGAGTCGGTGGTGATTCTCGATACGTTCGGCCGGCCGCTCTCCCAGGTGGTGATGAGCGACGAAGAGGCCGCCGCCGGCCTGCCAGTCGAACGCCAGCAGAAGCTGGAGCGCGATCTGTCGGCCAAGGTCGTGGCCCTGATCGAGCCGGTCGCGGGCGTCGGGCATGTCCGCGCCAATGTGTCGGTGCGCTTGACCGGCAACAGCGAAGAGCAGACCGAAGAGCGCTGGGATCCCACCACGGTGATTCGCAGCCGCCAGTCGACCAGCGATTCGGGAGGCGGCCCTGCCTCTGTTGGCATCGCGGGCGCGCGGGCCAACGCGGTGCCGGGCCTCAACCAGACCCCCCGGGGCGTCGTGGCGTCGCCGCCTCCGGTGCTGGCCGGCCGATCGACGGAAACCGTCAATTACGAAGTGAACAAGTTGACCCGCCACACCTTGGCGCCGCCCGGCCAACTGGCACGGCTGTCGGTGGCCGTCATCGTCGATGACGAGCACACGGTGGCGAAGGACGACGCCAGCGGCCAACCCGAGGCCACGAGCAAACCGCGAAGCCCTGAGGATATCGAACGCATCCAGCGGCTCGTGGCTGCGGCGATCGGACTGGATCCCGCGCGAGGCGACCAGGTGACCGTCGAGAACATTGCCTTTGACGAGGCGCCCGGCGATGCCACTCCCGACGCCCAGAGTTGGTGGCGCCGCATCCCGCCGCAACTCCAGAACAGTGCGCCCCAGCTCGTGCGCCTGGTGGGCGTGTTGCTGCTCACGACGCTGGCATTCACGATGGTGCTGAGGCCGATGGTGCGCGCCGCGTTCCCGGCCGATGCCGGGTCGAGCGGGCTCCAACTGCCCTCGAGCTTCGCTCAGCCCGTGCGCAGCGTGGCGGACCTGGAGGGCGAGATCGAGGCCCGGCTCGATGCGGGTCTGGCCCCGCCCAGCCCCGAGGCCCAGCGCTTGCCGGCCCTGACCAAGCGCATCGCCAAGAAAGCGACGGAGGAGCCCGAGTTGATGGCCCGCCTCGTACGTTCGCTGCTGGTTGACGAGGAACGGTAGCCACCCGTGGCGACACCAGCAAAGCCGATCAGCGGAGCGCGCAAAGCCGCCATCATCATGATGGCGCTCGGTGAGGAGGCCTCCTCGAAGCTCTTCAAGCACCTCCAGGAGGAGGAGATCGAGCGCATCGCCAAGGAAGTGGCGTCGCTCGGCAAGGTGGGACCCGAACTGGGCGAGCAGGTGTTGGTCGAGTTCCACCAGATGACCGCCGCCTCCGACTACATCACCAGCGGCGGCGTGGAGCACGCCCGTCGTCTGCTGTCCAAGGCCATGGGGCCGGACATGTCGCGGCGCATTCTCGACCGCGTGATCCGATCGGTCAACGTCTCGGCAGGGTTCCAGACCCTTGAGAAGGCCAATCCGCTGCAGCTCTCCAAGTTCATCCTCGGCGAGCACCCGCAGACGATCGCGCTCATTCTGGCCCATCTCAACGCCACTTCGGCGGCGCAGCTTGTGACGCAACTGCCCGAGGAGATGCAGGCGGACGTGCTGATGCGGATGGCCAAGATCGAGGATATTCCGCCCGAGGTGATCAGCCGCATTTCGAGCGTCATCGATCAACGCCTCAAAGCGCTCGGAGGGCCGTCGCGCGAGCAGCACGGCGGCGTGCGCGCGGTCGCCGAGCTGTTCAACCAGTTGGAGCGGGGCGTGAGCCAGCCCGCCCTCGAGCGGATCGAGTCGCAGTCGCAGGACCTGGCCGTCCAGATCAGGAATCTGATGTTCGTCTTCGAGGATCTCCTGGGCATCGAGGATGTGGGCATTCGCGAGATCGTCAATCGGGCCGATAAGAAGAGCCTCACCGTTGCCTTGAAAGGGGCTAGCGAGGACATCCGCCAGCGGTTCTTCGGCAACATGTCGAAGCGGTCTGGCGAACTCTTGAAGGAGGAGATGGAGATCATGGGCGCTGTTCGCTTGAGGGACGTGGAGAAGGCCCAGCAGGAAATTGTCGCCATCGCGCGCAAGCTCGAGGAGGAAGGCGTGATCACCACCGGCGCGGGCGCAGGCGAGCCGTATGTCGTCTAAAGCGAGGCGGCTAGTCGGCGCGCTCGACATTCAGGCCTTCGACTGGCACAACGACGGGTCGGGCCCGCGGCCGTTTCGGAATGCGGGCGCGGCCGTGGTCACTCAGGCGGTCACGCTCCCGGCGCCCGATCTTGACCAGGCCGTGATCGAACGCGAAGCGTTCGCCCAGGGGTTCGCCCAGGGAGAGCGTGCCGGCGCCGAGGCCGCGGCCGCGCGGACCGAACAGGTGCTGCGGCGGCTGGCACAGACCATTCAGGACCTGAGTGCCCTCAGGGCGGAGATTCTCCAGAAGACCGAGCGTCAGGTTGTCCAGCTCGCCATCGCGATGGCCAGGCGCATCGTGCATCGGGAGATCAGTCTCGACACCGATCTGATGGCGGCCATGGCTCGTGTCGCTCTGGATCGGCTGGGCGAAGGCGCCAACGCCACTATCCGCCTGCATCCGGATGACTATGCGGCCACGGCCGGCGCGCGCGGCCATGCCGACGCCGGGGTCGTGCGCGTCGTGGCCGATTCCGTCGTGCGCCGCGGTGGGTGTCTCGTGCAGTCGGACTTTGGGCTGATCGACGTGAGCGCCGACGCGCAGATCGCCGAACTGGCGACGGCGCTGCTCGGCACCGACACCGACGCCCTTGCGGCGCAGCCCGAGGCGTGTGTTGTCCGCTGACGCCGGGGCCATCAGCCTCGATCCGTACTTCGACCTCATCCGCGACACCGAACCCGCGCCGATGATAGGACGAGTATCGCGCGTTGTGGGCCTGCTGGTGGAGTCGGCCGGCCCGCAGGCCCGTATCGGCGAAGTGTGCGAGCTCCGCCGGCGCGGCGGCACGCCCGTGCCGGGGGAGATCGTCGGCTTTCGCGAGGGGCGCCTGCTGTCGGTGCCGCTGGGCGACACGGCCGGCATTTGTCCCGGCGACCGCCTCGTGGCGCGCGGCGGCGTGTTGTCGATACCGGCCGGCGAGGCGCTGCTCGGCCGTGTGATCGACGGCCTCGGCCATCCCATCGACGGCAAGGGGCCGGTGCGCGTGCGGGATCGGATGCCGTTGAGGCCGGCGGCCGTCAATCCGCTGTCGCGGGATCCGATCGTCGAGCCGATCGGCACGGGCGTGCGCGCCATCGACGGGTTACTCACCTGCGGCCGCGGCCAGCGCGTGGGCCTGTTCGGCGGCAGCGGCGTGGGCAAGAGCACGCTGCTCGGCATGATGGCGCGCGGCACCGAAGCCGATGTCGTCGTCCTGGCGCTCGTGGGCGAGCGCGGCCGCGAGGTGCGCAGTTTCCTGGAGCACGACCTGGGCCCGCAGGGCCTGTCACGCGCCGTCGTGGTCGTGTCCACATCCGACAGCCCGCCGCTCATCCGTCTGCGCGCGGCGTACGGCGCCACCGCAATCGCGGAGTACTTCCGCGGCCAGGGCAAGAACGTCCTGCTGATGATGGACTCGGTCACGCGTTTGGCCATGGCGCAGCGGGAGGTGGGCCTTGCCGCCGGCGAGCCGCCCACCGCGAAGGGCTATCCGCCATCCGTCTTTGCGCTGCTGCCGTCGCTGCTCGAGCGCGCCGGTAACCTGCGTGGGAGCGGCAGCATCACCGCCATCTATTCGGTGCTCGTCGAGGGTGACGACACCAACGAGCCCATTGCCGACGCGGTACGCGGCATTCTCGACGGCCACATCGTGCTGTCGCGCGATCTGGCCGCGCGCAACCACTATCCCGCCATCGACATTCTGGCCAGCATCAGTCGGACCATGCCTCAGGTGACCGGCGCCGAGCATCGCGGTAAGGCGGGCGAGGTGCGCGAGTGGATGGCCACACTCCGTGACAGCGATGACCTGGTGAGTGTCGGGGCCTACGTGCGCGGCAGCAACCGCCGAATCGACACCGCCCTCGACCGGCGCGAGGCCGTCTCGGCGTTCTTGTGTCAGTCCGCTGACACGAGTGGCGGGCTCGCCGACGCCATCGCCGCGCTGCGGTCGCTCTGAACCTCATGCGGCCCTTCCGATTTCGCGCGAAGGTGGCGCTCGATCTACGGCGAAAGGAAGAAGATGCCGCGCGGCAGCGGATGGTACAGGCGCACGCCGCGTTCGATCAGGCCGAGGCGCGCGTCGTGGAGGCGGAACGGGCTGTGGGCGAGGCCGCCGGCACCCTTCACACGGAGCAGAGCGCCGGCACTGAAGGCTGGCGTCTCGCTTGGCATCAAAGTTGGATCAGGAAACAGCGACTGGATGCGGACGCGTGTCGGCGGGCCACGGCGGTATCGGCCGCGGCCGTCGAACGCGCGACCGCTGCGGTCGGTGCCGCTCGCCAGCGTCGTCGCGCGCTCGAACGTTTGCGCGACCGAGCCTGGTGCCGACACCAACTGGAGACCGGCCGGCAGGAGAGTCGGGAGTTAAACCTGGTGGCCAACCTGCGCTATCTCGCGCACGCGGCCGCCGGTGGGGGAACCAACGATGACGATTGATTCGACGACGAAAACGGGCCAGGCCGAGGCCGCAGCCGGGGGCGCAACGCCACAGGATCCGCTCGGCCGCGACGCGTTTATGAGCCTGCTGCTGACCCAACTGCAGCACCAGGATCCCACGCAGCCCCAGGCCGACGGCGAGTTTCTCGCACAGTTGGCCCAGTTCTCCGCGCTCGAACAGTTGCAGCAGATGAACAAGAAGCTCGAGGCGATGTCCAGCTTCTTCAATCAGATTAAGGTCGAGGGGGCGGTCGACCCCGCACCATCGACGGAGGCACAGTAATGGGTTTTTCCGCTAGTCTGTCGGGGCTCAACGTCAATCAGCAGAAGCTGAACGTCATTGGGAACAACCTGGCCAACATCAATACGATTGGCTTCAAGGCGAGCACGGTCCAGTTCATGGATCTGGTGAGCCAGTCGGTGGGCGGATCGAGCGCCAACCCGATGCAGGTCGGCCTGGGCGTGAGCACCGGATCGATCTCCCCCAGTTTCAAGCAGGGCGGCATCGAGAACACCGGTGTGCCCACCAACGTGGCCATTCAGGGTAATGGCTTCTTCGTGGTCGGTACCGCGAGCAACCGGTCGTACACGCGCGCTGGCGACTTCTCCTTCGACGCCGAAGGGATGCTGGTCACGCCCGACGGCCTGCCGGTACAGGGCTACAGCGCGACTGACCCGGCCACGGGCAATATCATCACGACCGGACAGCCGAGTAACGTCGTCGTGCCTCCTGGCGTGCTGCGCGCGCCGACGGCCACCACGAAGTTTGGCACGTTGAGCAATCTTGATTCCGGCGCTCCGGTCGCCGCCACGTTCTCGGCGTCGGTGCAAATCTACGACGCACTCGGCGCCTCGCACGTGGCGACGATCACTTACGCCAAGACGGGCGCGGGCGCATGGAGCTACACCATGACCGTGCCCGGCGAGGACCTCGCCGCCGGCGTCCCCGGAACGCCCAGCACGATTGCCGCAGGCACGATGACGTTCACTGCCGCGGGCAAGCTCAACTTGGTGAACGGCGCTGCGGCGGCGGACGTTGCCATTCCAGGGCCAGCCTGGATTAACGGCGCGGCGGCCACGCCCCTGTCGTGGGACCTCGTCGACGCCAACGGCGTCGCGTCGCTGACGGGGTTTGCGGGGCCCTCGGCCACCTCGTCGGTGACCCAGAACGGCGCCGCCGCCGGCACCATCAACAGCATCAGCATCAACTCGGAGGGCGAGATTCTGGCAACCTTCGGTACAGGCAGCAGCGTGACCGTCGGCCAGCTGGCGCTCGCCAACTTCAACAATCCCCAAGGTCTCGTAAAACTCGGCTCGAACCGGTTCGGCGAGAGCGAGTCGGCCGGTATCGCCAACGTCGGCATTGCCGGTACCGGCGGACGCGGCACGCTGATTGGCAGCTCGCTCGAGCAGTCCAACGTCGACATCGCGCAGGAGTTCACGCAGATGATTCTCGCGCAGCGCGGGTATCAGGCCAACTCGAAGAGCATCACCGTGGCCGACGAGCTGCTCGTCGACACCCTGAACTTGAAGCGCTAGGCGACATCATCGTGATTGCGTGTGATGCTCCACTGCCGGCAGCCATGCTGCCGGATCCCGCTATGGCCGCCGATCCCGAATGTGGGGATCGGCCGGCCAACGCCACCGCCGCGTTTGGCGACGTGCTGCAACAGTTCATGGGGCACGGGGCCTCTCCAGCGAACGCCGGCGAGGAGGCCTGGGCCGTGGCGGATGTCGGCTTGACCAGCGCCGGCACCCGCCGCCGGACCGTCGTCGCGGACGTCGCCGACGTCCAGCAACGCGATCCGTCGGACGATGGCGACGAGGCCGATCGCGAGGTGAGTGTCGGTGTGGCTGCGCTCTTGCCGCAGGCCCAACCGTTTCGACCATTCCCGGCGCCGATGTGGGCGTTGCCTGATAGCCACGCGCCCGCGCCGGCCCGAGCGTTCGTGCCCGGGACCACTCGCGTCGCGGACGAGATCGGGGGACCTGCCGACGCCCCCGAAGGCATGAGCGCCGCGCTTGGCTTGGCCAAGGCGGCACTCGCGACGTCACGGGCTGTCGCCGAAGGCCGTCCGATGGACGAGGCGGTCGGGCCTCATGACGTGCCCACGGCGGATCTCACGGGCGTTCCGACCGGGATTCCGACGGGGGTGCTCACGGAGGTTCGCGCGGAGGTGCTCACGAGGGTGCTCACGAAGGTTCCCGCGGAAGTTCCGATGGACGTGCTCACAAGGGTTCTCACGGCGGCTCCCGCGGCAGTCCCGCTGGCGGTCGCCACTACGGTTCCGGGGGAGATTCCGACACAGGTTCTCACGAAGGTTCCGACGGGCGTCCCCATACAGGTTCTCAACTCGGTTCCCACGGAGGTGGCTCAGGCGGATCCCATGGCGCCGGGCATCGTGGCAGAGCTGACCGAACCGGCCACTGCGGCAACACCAGGCTCGGACACTGACGCCGCGCCGCGGGCGCGTGGGGATCGGGCGCCTGCTCAAGGACAGGCGAAGACCGACGCCAGGCCGGGCCGGGGGGCGACGATCGAGCACCCCGCGGAGCGGGAGATGAGTCCGCTGATCGGCGAAGACGAGGTACCTGGTCCCACTCGTGTGAGTGCCGCGATGCCGGCGTCGAGTCACGATCGCGGCAATGGTGAATCGACGCGCGCGCGGATGTCGCCGCAGGTGCGTCCGATCGAGCGGACGGCCGCCGTGCCGGTATTCTCCTTGACCGGCGGAAGCCGGGTGGCGGCGCCACCGCCTTTGACGGCGATGGCCGCGCCAGCCACGGTCGATCCGGCCGGCGAAGCCGACCTGCCCCGGCAGATCGTGCAGTCGATCCGGCTGCAGAGCCTCGCGGGCGGCGGTGAAGCCCACGTCCGTCTCAGACCCGAGTACCTCGGAGAGTTAACGGTCGCCGTCAAGGTGGAACGAGGAACGGTCACCGCGTCGCTGCGCGCGGAGACGCCGGCGGTTCGCCAGTGGATCGAGGCGAACGAGGGCTCGTTGCGCCAGTCGTTGGCCGAGGTCGGATTGCATCTGGAGCGCCTGTCCGTGTCGGAGCATGCGCCGCCGACCGAGTCGGAGAGCCGCGATCGGCGCCGTCAGCCCCGGGAGGAACGTCAGGCACAGCAGCACCACCGGCGGCCTCGGCGAGCGGCCGAAGGCGCCACATTTGAAGTCGTCGTGTAGGTGAAAGGGACCCAAGGAATAGACCATGTACACCAAATCTGTGACATCGTCCTCGAACAACATCAGCGACCTCATTGCCAAGGTGATGGATCGCTTCGATACCGACAAGGATGGATTCTTGTCATCTGGTGAGTTCAGTGATTTTCTGACGGGCTTGCTCGGCGGCGGTCCCGCGGCCACATCGTCAGCGATGGGCGGCCAGGCGGGCATGACGACGCCGACGATCGGCCGCGGAGCGTTCCGCAGCACTCTCGCGGGGTTTGACTCCGCCAAGATCGACGACTCGACCATCCAGGGTGCGAACACGAGCAAGTACAGGGCGGCGCGCATCTTCCAGGACTTCAAGCCGATGCCCGAGAGTCTGTCGGCCGTGATCGAGCGCCTCCAGGCCGAGGGCGTGAACGCAAGGCAGGTGAGCTTCGACAAGATCGACTTTGGCGACGGCTACGGTCCGATCGACGTGATCCAAGGCGCCTATCCCGGCGGTGGCGTAGCTTGGCAGTGGTTGCCTCAAGGCGCCTAGTCGCGGCTGAAGGTGGAACGTGTCGCCGGGCCGTCACCCCGGTCCGGCGGCCCGACGATGCATCCGCGGACCTCCCGCCGGGTACGGATGCCACGGGGCGGCTAGCCCTGGAAA
>Ga0156330_1093_pt1 | contig 22151 bp, 25 predicted proteins | sample RifCSPlowO2_12_FD_107978 | JGI IMG/M metagenome (GOLD analysis project Ga0156330, IMG submission 107978) | Acidobacteria bacterium RIFCSPLOWO2_12_FULL_67_14b | reverse complement strand
GATCCGGCCGGCCGTCACGTCGATCACGCGCGCGACCTGCATCCGGATGATCTCCGCGGGGGCGTAGACGATCACCAGTGCCTCGGTCGTCGCCGGCGTGACCATCGTCCGCGCGGAGTCTGAGGTGGGATTGCCGAAGGGGCCGATGCCGTCGACGACGGTGATGCGGCCGGCGACGTTCACCTCGTCCTTGCGGATGCCCGGGTACGACTCCCCCTCCGTGCCCAGCCGCATGGTTACCGGGCCGGAGATCTTCGACAGGTCGTAGAGCCCGTACGGCAGCTGGAACTCGAGGGAGCACCAGTTCACGATGTCGACGAGCGAGTTGATCCGCGGGATGGTGTCGCCCTTGCGCACGCGGCGCAGCAGCGCCTCGTTCGACGGCCGCGTCTTGGTCGGATCGATCCCGACGCGCTTGTACATGGTCCGCACAGCCGCGGACTCGGGCGGCGGCGAGACCCGCACCCTGGCTTCGGCTTCCGCCAGCAGCGGATCCAGTCGCTGCTCGTGGGTCACGACCGTGGCGCCGCTCCACCAGATGACCGCCGGCTTGACGATGGCGGCAAGCGCCGGCGCCAGCGCGAACGCTGAAGCGGACAAACCTGAAGGTTTGTTCCCACCTGCTGCGTTATCCACGGCTCGCCTCGGCCTCCACCGGCGGTTGAATCACGGCGCGGACGCGATCGGCGAGCGCGCGCACGTCGCCGGTCGACGGCTCCGCGTCGGCCACCGTCTCGATCGGGTCGTGCACGATCAACCTCACGCGCCCGGGCCTCGTCGTCAGCTCGCCCTTCTTCATCACGTGACGGCTGCCAACCACCGAGATCGGCACGAGCGGCAGACCCGCCTGCATCGCCAGCATGATGCTGCCGCCCTTGAACTTGCCCATCAAGCCGGTCGGGCTGCGCGTCCCCTCGGGAAACACGATCAACGACAGGCCGTCCGACGTCAGCCGGCTGGCCCAGCCGAAGATGCCGGAGCGATCGGGGCGGCGCCGATCCACAAGCATGTGCCCCGTCCGCTTCAGGTGAGGACCGAGCATCGGGAACCGGCCCAGCGATTCCTTCGCGATGATGCGGAGCTGGAACGGGATCGACCAGAACAGCACCGGAATGTCGTAGATGCTCTGGTGGTTGGCCACGAACACGTAGGTCTTGCCGGGCACGACGCGGTCGAGTCCCTCGACGGCCACCTCAACCCCGGTGGTGGCCAGAATCAGCCACGACCACGCGCGCGCGCAGCCGTGCGCGAAGTATCCGCGCCGGTCGAAGACGCTGGAGGTGATCGAGGCGATGCCCAGGACGATCGTGTAGACGGCGATCGTCGGGATCAGCCAGAAGACCGTGCGGAACCAGTGAACGGACAACTAGCGATCTTTCGCCACAATCGGCGATGGCGGCGTCACGGCGGCCGACGACGCGGGACGGGTCGCGGCCGCCTGCGATCCGCCGGGCTCGAGGTAGCGGCCGAAGATCATCTTCCCCGCCGTCGTCTGCAGCACGCTGGTGACGACGATGTCGATGGTCTTGCTGATCATCTTGCGGGCGTTGTCGACCACCACCATGGTGCCGTCGTCGAGGTAGGCCACGCCCTGGTTGTATTCCTTGCCTTCCTTCAGGATGAAGACCTTCATGATCTCGCCGGGCAACACCACCGGCTTGAGGGCGTTGGCCAGCTCGTTGATGTTCAGCACGTCGACGCCGCGCAACTGGGCGACCTTGTTGAGGTTGAAGTCGTTGGTGACGATCTTCCCCGACAGCGTGCGGGCCAGCTCGATCAGCTTCAGGTCGACTTCCCGGACCTCGGGAAAGTCGACGTCGGAGATCACGACCTCGATGCCGGTCATCTTCTGGATCTTCTGGAGGATGTCGAGGCCGCGCCGGCCGCGATTGCGCTTCATCGAATCGGCGGAATCGGCCACCAGCTGCAGCTCCTTGAGCACGAACTGCGGAATCACCAGCGTGCCGTCGATGAAGCCGGTGTCGCAGAGGTCGGCGATGCGGCCGTCGATGATCACCGAGGTGTCCAGGATCTTGTAGTGGCGCTCGGGGCCCGCCGCGCGGAACAGCGTCACCAGGCGGGCGGGCTCGAGCCACTCGCCCTTGCGCCCGCCGATCACGAGGCCCAGGTACGGGAACAACAGCAGCACAAAGCTGTGGAGGAACGCGACCCGCTGATCGCCCGGGTCGACCCAGAACAGGGCCGCGCCAATCCCCTTGGCCAGCAGCAGGCCAATGGCGCCCCCGAGCACGGCGCCGAGCATGTGGGTCACCGCGGTATGCCGCAGCGTCCATTCGAAGCCGACTGACACGACGGCCAGCGCCAGACCAAACGCCAGGTTGATCAGGGGATCGGGATCGATCGGCCGCAACTCGTACGCTGAATAGGCGACCGCCCCGACAAACGCGAGCCGCGCGAGTATGAACCAGGCCATATATGAAAGGCCCCGCGAAACAGCCGCAGGGAAGTATCCGGCAACCTTAGAACCGGGGGGGCGGGCAGGTCAAGCGAGGAGCATGTCGAGCGCCTCGCCCACCGAACGGACGCCGACCAGCTCCGCCTTGCCCGCTTCTGCATTCTGTGGGGCCGAACCTCGAGGTTCGGCCATCTCGGATTCCACGTTGGACGCCGGCAGGACGATGCGGGTGAACCCCATCTGCTCGGCCTCGCGAATCCGCAGGTTGGCCTGGGCGACGCCGCGGATCTCGCCGCCGAGCCCGACCTCGCCGAAGACCGCCGTGCCCGGCGTGATCGGACGATTGCGCAGGCTCGACGCCACCGCCGCCACGAGGGCCAGGTCCACGGCCGGCTCGTCGATGCTCATGCCGCCCGCGATGTTCACGAACACATCGTCGGTGACCAGGTGGAGGCCGGCGCGTTTCTCGAGCACCGCGAGCAGCAACGACAGGCGGTTCTGGTCGATGCCGACGGCCATGCGCCGCGAGGTGCCGTAGCTGCTGGTGCTCACGAGGGCCTGCACCTCGACGAGCAGCGGGCGCGACCCCTCGAGGCAGCACAACACGGCGGACCCCGGCGTGGCGGCCGGCCGCTCCGCGAGGAAGAGGGCCGACGGATTGGGCACGGGCCGCAGGCCGGCGCCGGTCATCTCGAACACGCCGAGCTCGCTCACGGCGCCAAAACGGTTCTTCACCGCGCGGACGACGCGATGGGAATGATGCCGTTCGCCCTCGAAATACAGGACGGTGTCGACCACGTGCTCGAGGGCCTTGGGGCCGGCGATGCTGCCGTCCTTGGTGACGTGGCCTACCAGGAACGTCGGAATGTTGTGGCCCTTGGCGGTGAAGAGGAACTGGGTGGCCGCTTCGCGGACCTGCCCGATGCTGCCGGGCGCGGACTGGAACTTGAGGGAGAACACCGTCTGCACTGAATCGACGATGATGAGCGCCGGCCTGACGCGCCCGACTTCTTCGAGGATGCGTTCGATGCAGGTCTCGGCGAGCAGGTAGAGCGGCGCGTCGCCGACGCCGAGGCGGTCGCCCCGCGCCTTGATCTGATGCTCGGATTCCTCGCCCGACGCGTAGAGCACGGGGCCGACCGCGTTGGCGAAGTTCGCGGCGGCCTGGAGCAGCAGCGTCGACTTGCCGATGCCGGGCTCGCCACCGAGCAGGATCAGCGAACCGGGCACGATGCCGCCGCCGAGGACCCGATCGAATTCGTTGATGCCGGTCGAGATGCGGTCGGCCTTGGACGCTTCGATGTCGGCGTACTTGACGGCACCTTGAGGCACGACGCCGGCGAGGGAATAGCGGTGCGAGGTCGGTCCCGCGCCCGGATCGACCGCCAATTCCTCGACGAACGAATTGAACGCGCCGCAGTCGTGGCACTTGCCCTGCCACTTGGGCTGCTGCGTGCCGCACTCCTGGCAGACGAAGACGGGCTTGGGCTGTTTCATCTTGAATGCATCACACGGAAACACAGAAACACGGAAACACGGAACAACTCGATCACAACGCAACCACGAAGGCCACGAAGAACACGAAGTCTTCATTCTCTCATCGTCGCCGGCGATTGAGAATGTCTGGTTCTGTGTTTCTGTGGTTCTGTGTTTCGGTTGATGCATTAGTCGTACTTGCGCTCGACGCGCGACCCCAGGCGACACAACACTTCATACGGGATCGTGCCGATCCAGGCCGCCATCTCCCGGGCGTCGATCGTCTGCTGCGGCTCGCTCCCCTGCGACCCGAGCAACACCACTTCGTCGCCGGGCCCCACCGCATCGATGTCGGTCACGTCGGCCGTGAGCATGTCCATGCTGACGCCGCCGACGATCGGCGCGCGCCGGCCCCGGATCAGGACAAAGCCGCGTCCCTCGAGCCGGCGATCGAGGCCGTCGGCGTAGCCCGCGGGAATCACGGCAACGGTCGTGGCGCGCTCGGCGCAGAAGCGGCCGCCGTAGCCCACGCACTCGCCCGTTCGCACGCCCTTCACCGCCACGACCCGGCTGGTCAGTGACATCACGGGCTGGAGCGGCACGGTCGATCCGAGCGGCGGCGGCACCAGGCCGTAGAGCAACAGGCCCGGACGGACGAAGTCGTACCAGACGCGCGAATCGCGCAGGAGCGCGGCGGAATTCGCCGCGTGGCGCAGGCACGGGTCGGCGCCCAGCTCGTCGATGACGCCGCACGCCTGCTCGAAACGATCGCGCTGCCCGGCAAACAGCGCGTGGCCGGGCTCGTCGGCGGTGCCGAAATGCGTATGGACGGCGTCGAGCACGAGGTTGGCGCTCGCCAACAGCGGCGGCAGCGTCCGGCGCAGGTTGTCGTGGCGGAATCCCAGCCGGTTCATGCCAGTATCGATCTTGAGGTGGTAATGCAGCGAGGTGCGCCGGGCCTCGGCCGCGGCCTGTAGCGCCGCGCCGGAAGCAGGACTGGAAATGGTCGGGGTGAGCGTGTGGTCGAAGACACCGTCCAGATCGCTCACGCTCAACGCGCCGAACACGAGGATCGGGGCGCGGACCCCGGAGGCGCGCAGGTCGACGCCTTCCTCGATGTCGGCGACGGCGAGCATGATGGCGCCGGCGGCCTCCAGCGCCTGCGCGACACGCCGGGCGCCGTGGCCGTAGGCATTGGCCTTGACGACGGCGATGATGCCGGGCGGCAGGACGGGGCCGCGCCCGGCGCCGCGATTGAGCCGGGCCTCGCGTTCGAGGTACGACGCGACGGCGCGAAAGTTGGCTTCGAGGGCCCGGAGGTCGACGCGCGCGGCAGTGCAACGGATCACTTTCGAAGTTTAGAACAGAGTGGGCTTGAGGGGTCTCAAGCCCCAAGTCTCAAGCCTCAAGCCTGATTAGTCCGGCGAATAGCCCCCGGCGGCGAGGTTGCCGAAGCGCGTCTGCTCGCGGATGAACGCCAGCCTCACCGTGCCCGTCGGGCCGTTGCGCTGCTTGGCGATGATGATCTCGGCGACGCCATCCGAGTCGGAGGGTTGCTCGTCCGTCTTGTACATGTCCTCGCGGAAGATCAACGCGACGACATCGGCGTCCTGTTCGAGGGCGCCCGATTCGCGCAGGTCCGAGAGCATGGGGCGCTTGTCGGATCGCGCTTCGGGCGCGCGCGACAGCTGCGACAGCACGACGATCGGCACGGCCAGCTCCTTGGCCAGGCCCTTGAGCGATCGCGAGATCGAGGCCAGCTCGAGCGTACGGTTCTCGTAGCGGCCGCGGCCCGTCATCAGCTGGATGTAGTCGATCGCCAGCAGGCTGAGGCCGTGCTCGGCCTTGAGCCGGCGCGCCTTGGCGCGCATCTCGAGCGCGCCGATGCCGGCGGTGTCGTCCACGAACAGCTGCGCCTCGCTCAGCGTCTCGAGCGCGTGCGTGATCTGCCCGTATTCCTTCTGTCCGATCTGGCCGCTCAACAGCCGGTAGGTGTCGATCTTCGCTTCCGACGCGAGCATGCGCATGAACAGCGACTCCTTCGACATCTCGAGGCTGAAGAAGCCGGCGACGCCGCCGTGCGTCGCCACGTGCTGGCAGATGTTCAGGACCAGGCTGGTCTTGCCCATCGACGGCCGCGCCGCGACGATCACCAGGTCGCCGGCCTGCAGGCCGCGCGTCTTGCGATCGATTTCGTCGAAGCCGGTCGGCACGCCGGTGACGAAGGTCTTGTGCTCGAACAGCTTCTCGATCTTCGGGAAGCTCTCCTTCACCAGGTCGCGCATCGGGATGAAGCCCGACTTGACGCGATCCTCGGCGACGGCGAAGATCGAGGCTTCGGCCTCGTCCAGGATCAGGTCGGCTTCCTGGTCGGCCTCGTAGGCGCTGCCCAGGATCTTGTTGGCGGAAAAGATCAGGTGGCGCAGTGTCGCCTTTTCCTTGACGATCTGCGCGTAGTACTCGACGTTGGTCGACCGCGGCACGCCGTCGACGAGCGACGCAATGTAAGCGGGCCCGCCCACCTCGTCGAGGTCGCCCGACCGCTCGAGCTCCTCTTTCAACGTGACCAAATCGATCGGCTGGCTGCGCTCCGAGAGCGCCACCATCTGCTCGAAGATGCGGCGGTGCGCATCGCGGAAGAACGACGCCGGCGTGATGGTGGCGGCCGCGACGTTGAACACGTCGTTGTCGATCAGGATGGCGCCCAGCACCGAGCGCTCCGCCTCGAGGTTATGAGGCAGCGTGCGCTGCGATGCTGGAGCCGCAATCTCGGCCATGACGGAGAGCGGACAAACCTAAAGGTGTGTCCCCACAATCCTTCGCTATTCCTTGACGATGACGATCTTCAACTGTGCGGTGACGTCGCGATGCAGCTTCACCGGTACATGCGACTCGCCGAGCGCGCGCAGCGGATCCGGGAGCAGGATCTTGCGGCGATCGACGTCAAAGCCCTTCGCCTTGAGCAGCTCGGCGATGTCGGCGTTGGTCACCGACCCGTAGAGCGTGTCGTTGTCGCCCACCTTGCGGGCAATCGTCAGGTCGAGCGCGACCAGCCGATCGGCCAGCGCCTCGGCGGCGCCGCGCTCCTCGCCCTCGCGCGCCTCGGCGATCTTCCGCTCGCGCACGATCCACTTCTTGTTGGCCTCGGTCGCCGGCAGCGCCAGGTTGCGCGGCAGGAGGTAGTTGCGGGCATAGCCGTCGGCGACCTTCACCACATCGCCGCGATTGCCCACGTGATCCACGTGATCTCGAAGAATGACTTCCATGTCGCTCGCCCCTTTAGTCGGCCGCGTACGGCAACAGCGCCAGCTGGCGCGCGCGCACGATCGCGACGCGCAGACCGCGCTGGTGCTTGGCGCAGGTGCCGGAAATGCGCCGCGGCAGCACCTTGCCGCGCTCCGGCACGAAGCCGCTCAGCAGCTTGACGTCCTTGTAGTTGATGTCGTCGATCTTGTCGGCGCAGAACTTGCAGACTTTGCGCCGACGGAAGAAGCCGCCGCCACGCCGCTGGCCGGCCTTGTCCTTGTCCTTGTCGCCGGCCTTGCCGCGGGCGCCGCCGGGGCCGCCCCTCTTGGGTCCACCAAATGCCATGACTAAACCTCCGTCTCGGCGCCGTCGAACATCAGGTCGCCAGAATCATCGCTGTCTTCACCCTGCGGTCCCTCACCGGGCTGGCGATCGGGCGGCAGGCCCCGGGCCACACGGCGGCGACGCGACTCGTCGATCCGCTTGGTGCGCATGCGCTCGGCCTTGATCGTGCTTTCGTCGACGCGCACGATCAGGTGGCGCAGCAGCCCTTCCGTGACCTTGAGCCGGCGATCGATTTCCTTCATCAGCTCGCCCGAGCCCGTGATCACTTCGAGGACGTAGAAGCCTTCCTTGTGATGGCCGATCTCGTAGGCCAGCTTGCGCCGGCCCCAGGTATCGGTCTTGTCGATGGCGCCGCCCAGGCGTTCGACGATGTCGGCGACCTGCTTGTGCATGTCGGCGACCTCCGTCTCGGGCGCGTCCGGCTTCAGGACGTAGATCAGTTCGTACGTACGCTTGCTCATGCACTGTCTCCTTGTGGACACGCCTTCGCGCTTCGCGCTTCGGCGGTGCAAGCACCGCATGCGCTCACGGTCAGCGAGGCCACACTCGTGGCAAGGAGAACCGGCCTGCCCTTACTCCGCAGGATCCGGGTCTTGCTTTTCCGCTGCGTTGAACGCGTTCATCGCGCGTTCGATGCCCTCGGAGAGAAACATCTCCGTGGCATCGGCGGCCCGCAGCACCGCCGCCGAAACCGTGTCGCGCTCGCCGGCCTCGAACCGGCCGAGCACATGGTCCGCCAAGTCGCGGCCCTCGTCGCCGCGCCCCACCCCGACCCGCATGCGCGGAAACGCCTGCGTCCCGAGGTGCTCGATCACCGACTTCAACCCGTTGTGCCCGCCGGCGCCGCCCTCGCGCCGCGCCCGCAACCGCCCGAGCGGCAACGCCACATCGTCGGTCACCACGAACACGTCCGGCGGGTCGATCTTGTAGAAGCCCGCCAGGCCCGCCACCGCCTGCCCGCTGAGGTTCATGAACGTCAGCGGCTTGGCCACGATCACCGGCTCGCCGCCGACCGTGGTCTTGATCTGCAGCGCCTCGAACTTCTCGCGCCACGTGTCGGCCACGTGCCACCGGCGCGTCAGCTCGTCGATCACCAGGAAGCCCATGTTGTGCCGGGTGTCGCGATACTCGGACCCGGGATTGCCGAGCCCGACCACAAGCTTCATTACTTCTTCTTGTCGTCGGCCTTGGCGTCGCCTTCCTTGTCGGTCTTGCCCTTCTTGATGACCTCGGGCTCCGCCGCGCCACCCGCAGGCGCCGCCGCCGGCGCCGCCACCGCGCCCTCCGCGCCGGCCACGGCCGCCGCGGGCGCCACTTCCTCGACCACCTTGATGGTGACGATGTGGACCAGCATCATGTCGGGATCGCTCACCGGCAGCCACGCGGCGCTTGCCGCCACGTCGCGCACGTGGATCGCATCGCCGATACCGAGATCGGTGATGTCGACTTCGATCGAGTCCGGGATGTTCGCGGGCAGCGTCTCAACCTCGATCTCGCGGTGCACGAAGTCGAGCACGCCGCCGTCCTGCTTGACGCCGCGCGATTCGCCGCGAAGCACGACCGGAACGGTGACGCGGATCTGGCGGTCCATGTTCACGCGATAGAAATCGGCATGCAGGGGGTGGTTGGACACCGGGTCGAGCTGCACCTGGCGGACCAGCACGGTGGAGTCGGTACCGCCCTGGACCTTGAGGGTGATCAGGGTGTTCAGGCCCGAGGCCGAATGCAGGATGCGCAAGAACGGCTTGGGGTCGACCGCCACCGATTCCGGCGCCGGCTGATCGCCGGCCTTCTGCGCCCCGTAGACGATGGCCGGGATCTTGCCGGCGACGCGCAGGCGCCGCGCTTCGTTCTTGCCCTTGGTGTTGCGCTTGACCGCTTCGAGAATCGATTCCATTGCTGCCTTCCTTCGGGCTTCGGCCTCGCCTACACCCTTTACCGAGTTACCGAGGGCCTGGGCCTTGGGGCTTGGGGCTGGTCTCAAGCCTCAAGTCACAAGCCTCAAGCCGTTTCATACGAACAACGACGAGACCGAGGTCTCCTCGTGGATGCTGCGGATGGCCTGGCCCAGCAGGCGGGCCACCGACAGCACGACGATCTTCTGGCATTTCGCGCGCTCCGCCGTCAGCGGAATCGTGTTGGTGATGATCAGCTTGTCAATCGGCGCCTTCTCGATGCGTTCGATGGCCGGGCCCGACAGCACGCCGTGCACGGCGCAGGCGAGCACGCGCTCGGCGCCGTTGTCCTTGAGGGCCTGCGCGGCCTTCTGGATGGTGCCGGCCGTGTCGATGATGTCGTCGGCAATCACGCAGGTGCGCCCGCGCACGTCGCCGATCACGTTCATCACCTCGGCGGTGCCGTCGTCGCTGCGCCGCTTGTCGATCACGGCCAGGTCGGCGTCGAGCCGTTTGCCGTAGGCGCGCGCGCGCTCGGCGCCGCCCGCGTCGGGCGCGACGATGGTGAGGTTCTCGTACGCCTGGCGCGACAGGTAGTCGATCAGCACCGGCGCGGCAAACAGGTGGTCCACCGGCAGGTCGAAGAAGCCCTGGATCTGCGCCTTGTGCAGATCCATCGTGAGCACGCGGTTCACGCCCGAGGCGCTCAGCACGTTGGCGACCAGCTTGGCCGAAATCGGGACCCGCGGCTTGTCCTTGCGGTCCTGTCGCGCGTAGCCGTAGTAGGGCACGACCGCGGTAATGCGCGCCGCCGACGACCGGCGAAACGCGTCGACCATGATCATCAGCTCCATCAGGTGCGGATCGACCGGCGCGCAGGTGGGCTGGATCACGAAGACGTCGGTGCCGCGGATGTTCTCGTCGATCTGGAACGAGACTTCGGTGTCGGGAAACCGGCGCAGGCGGGCTTGCCCGAGTTCCACCCCGAGGAACTCGGCAATCTCAGCCGCAAGCTGCGGGTGAGCGCTGCCAGAGAAGACTTTCAATTCTCCGAAGCCGGTTGGTCGCATGATCCTTGTGTTCGAGAACTGGTTGGGGCGGAAGGATTCGAACCTTCGAATACCGGCTCCAAAGGCCGGCGCCTTACCGCTTGGCCACGCCCCAACACCCCGGGGCAAACGCTTATGGTATCCGACTTTACGGACGCCCGGCAACACCGGCGGCGAGCCGGCGCGCGTATTCCCGGCGGCTCAGCGTGCGCGTGTGGACGGCCATCCAGCCCGGGCGGGCAAGGTCCCGGGCGGTGCGCCTGGCGGCATCGGCCCGCTCAAACAGGCCAAATACCGCGGATCCCGAACCGGACATGGCGGCCACCGCCGCGCCGGCGTCGACAAGCGACTGGCGAATGCGGCCAATCGCGGGATGGTGCCGGATCACCGGCACCTCGAGATCGTTGCGGAGCGTGGCGGCCCAGGCCGGCCATCCAGGGGGCGGGACCTTTGGCGGCGGCTCGCGGCGGCCGCGGCGGCCCTCGGAATCAAACCAAGTGTAGGCGTCGGTGGTCGAGACGCCGAACCCGGGACGCAGGATCACGACGTGCACGGTCGGCAGATCAGTGAGCGGGTAAATATCGTCGCCCCGTCCCAACCCGAGCGCCGTGCCGCCCACCAGAAAGAAGGGCACGTCGGCGCCAAGCCGCGCGCCGATCCGGCTGAGCGTGCCGAGGTCGAGATTGAGCTTCCACACCTTGTTGAGGGCCATCAGCGCGACGGCGGCGTCGGCGCTCCCGCCGCCGAGCCCGGCTTCGGCGGGAATGCGCTTTCTTAGATCGATCGTCACGCCGGTGGGGTCGCCTCTCTGGCCCGCGACCGCGCGATGCAGGATCGACGCGGCCTTCCACACCAGGTTGCGCCGGTCGGTCGGCACGTCCGCGTCGTCGCAGGTGATCACCAGCGGCCCGCGTTGCGTGGTGACCGTGACCTTGTCGAACAGGGCCAGGCTCTGGAAGATGGTGCGCAGATCGTGGTACCCGTCCGGGCGCGTGCCCAGCACGCGCAGGTCGAGATTGATCTTGGCGAAGGCCGGGAGGCTGACCGATTCCATCACTGCCCCTTCAACGCCGCGACCGATCGTAATTCATCGAGGGTCATCGGATCGGCATCGGGCGGGATGTCGACGGTGAACGCGCGCGGATCGAGCGTGGTATTCACTTCGAGCTGGCCGACGCGCGCGGTGAGATCGGTGGACGCATCCTCCCACCGGCGGACGCGGACGACGCGCGGATAGCCGCTCAGGTGATCGGCGTAGTCGATCCGCCACGGGCCGTAGTCGGCAGCCACGACGACCGGCCGGCCCTGCCGCGCGCGCAGGTAGGCGATGCGATCCGGGCCAAGCGTGACCGCCTGCCATCCGCCGGGCCACTGCCGTCCGTCGGCCGGCGCGGCATTGTCGGCAAGACAGCCGGAAACCATCAGGCGGAGATCGTCGGCGCCGAGCGCGAGGCCCGTCAATCGTTCGAGCAGCGCCGCGACCGCCGTGTCCCGCAGCACGCGGCGCTCGCGCGGCAACACCAGCGTGGCGCGCTCGTTCCTGCCCGCGAGGATGAAGACCGGCGGGCCAAACGGCGCCATCCCTTCGAGGCGCACGGCGCCGCCGGCCTCGAGCCCGGCGTGCACGCGGCCGCCGATCTTCTCGCCGCCGGCGCGGCCCGAGAGCGCGAGCTCCGCCGTCATGGTCCGGAAGCCGCGGCAGGCGCGCGTGGCGGTCGTGAAGGCCTCGATGGCGGACGGGTCGGGGGTGGTGGCGCCGGCCGGGCGCGGCGGCAGGCGCGCCGCGCAGGCGGACAACGCGAGCACGCTCGCGGCCAGGGCCAGGCGCCGGCCGATCATTTCTGGCGGGCGCGCGCGGTCTTGATCTTCTTTTCGATCGCCGCGCGATCGATCTGATCGCCGTCGCCGGCCAGGGCGCGCTCCCACGCCGCAATCGCTTCGGCGCTCTTGCCGCGCCGCGCCAGCACGTCGCCGTGGTGGTCCTGAATCACGGAGTTGCCGCGCAGCATGCCGGCGGCACGCGCGAGCGGCGCATCGGCCTCGTCGACCTTGCCCTGCTTGAAGAGCGCCCACCCCAGGGTGTCGAGGTAGGCGGGGTTGTCGGGTTCGATCTTGACGGCGCGCTGCGCGAGGTCCACGGCCTCGGTGAGGCGCAGGCCACGGTCGGCGAGCAGGTAGCCGAGCGAGTTCATCGCGGTGGCGTTGAGCGGGTCGTCCGACATCATGCGGCGGAGCTCTTTTTCCGCCTCCGCCAGGCGGCCGCCGGCCTCGTAGGCCGTCACCATCCGCATCGCGATCGTCTCATCGTCGCCGAAGGTTTTGCGCGCCTGCTCCAGCATCCGCACCGCATCGTCCGCGCGCTTCTGCTCGGTATAGAGGTCGGCCAGGCCGACGACATAGTCGCGGCTGTGGGGGCGCGCGGCCACCGCGTCTTCGAGGAGCTTGTTGGCGTCGGCGACCTTGCCGATCTTGGCCAGCGCCACGGCGCGCAGGCGAACCAGGCGCGGCTGATCGGGCGTGCGGGCGAGCGATTCGCGCGCGAGCGCCTCGGCGCGATCGAAGCGGCGCGCCGACAGGTGCGCCTGGATCACGTAGGCCTCGATCTCCCGGTCGCCTGGCGTGAGCGCCCGCGCGGAGGTGAACGCCGCGATGGCGGCGTCGTAGTCGCCGAGCTGCTGGTTCGCGATCCCGAGCTGGACGAGCACGGCGGCGCCCTCGGCCTCGCGGCCCTTGGCGCGGACGGCGGGTTCGCGGGCGAGGGGCGCGACCACCTCGACGACCTGCTTGTAGTCGAAGCGATCGAACAACGCGAGCACCAGCGCGCGCAATCCGGTGACGCTGGTGGGATCGGTGGCAAGGATCCGCCGGGCGGCGGCCTCGGCGGCCGCCAGGTCGCCTTCGGCGCGTTCGACGCTCGACAGCAGGTAGAGGGCGCGGGTGTCGATCGCGTTGGTCTTGAGGAGCTCGTTGAGCACCGCCCGCGCGCGGGCGCCGCCGCCGTCGACGTTGGCGAGCGCACCGGCCAGCCGCATGTGCAGGTCGCGGCTCGCTCCCCCACGCGCCGTCTTGACGGCTTCGCCGTAGACGTCGGCCGCGTCGGCCCACTTGCCCTGGCGTTCGTAGAACTGGCCGAGCTGCGCAAGATGGCGCGGGTTGATCTGCGCGGCGGCCACCAGCGCTTCTTCCGCTTCGTCGAGCTTGCCGGCCGCGATCTTCGCTTCGTAGAGCAGCAGCAGCGGCTCGGCGGCCCACGGCGCCTGCGCGGCGACCCGTTCGAGAATCGGCACGGCCGCGTCCGCGCGGCCGGCGCGCAGCTGCAGGCGGCCGAGGGTCATCTGCAGGTTGGGGTCGGTCGCCATCAACGGCGAGCCCTGGATGGCGGTCAGATGCTCGATGGCGGAAAGCCGGGCGGCCGCAACCGTCTGGCCCGCGGGGGGTGGGGCGCCGCCCTCGGCCCACGCCGAATAGACAAGCGCGAGCACCTGGTGCGCCTCGACGTTCTTGGCGTCCAGCTTGAGGGCCTGCCCGGCCGTCGACACGGCGAGCTCGGCCTTGTTCTGGCGCGCGTAAAACGCCGCCAACTCGGCGGCAAGCTCGGCCGAGCCGGGGTCGAGGGTGCGGGCGCGCTCGAGCGCGGCCAGCGCGCCCGCCGGGTCGCCGCCCGCGTCCATGCGCCGCGCCATCAGGAACTCGTAAAAGGCCTGCGCCAGCGGCGACGCCGGCGGAGCGGCGGCGGTCTGCGCCAGCACGGGCGAAGCGGCCGCCAGCGCGAGAAGAAGCACGCGCGCAAAGATCATGAGGCGATCTTAACCTTAGATGGGGTGTATATTTCGAGGATGCCGGTCGATGCTGAGCTGCTCGAAATCCTGGCCTGTCCCGCGTGCAAGACGCCCGTCACGCTGGTGAAGCAGGGCACGGCCCTCAAGTGCGCGTCGTGTCACCGCGTGTATCCGATCAAGGATGACATCCCGGTGATGCTGATCGACGAGGCGACGGTCGAACCCTGAAGATCCTGCTGATCCGGCTGCGCCTGATCGGGGACGTCGTCTTCACGACCCCGGCCGTCACCGCGTTGCGCCGCCGCTTTCCCGACGCGCGCCTCACCTATCTCGTGGAGCCCGCGGCCGAGCCCGTGGTGCGCCACCATCCCGGCCTCGACGAGATTGTCGTCGTCGAGCGCCCTCGCGGGATCGCGCGCGTGCGCTACGACCTCGCGCTGGCGCGACGCCTGCGGTCGGCCCGCTACGACCTTGCGATCGATTTTCACGGCGGCCCGCGCAGCAGCTTCCTGGCCTGGGCGAGCGGGGCGCCGCAACGGATCGGCTACGGGCTGCCCGGCCGCTCCTGGTGTTACACGACACGCGTGCCCTGGGGCCGATCGCTCGTGCCACCGCGCCACTCCGTGTCGAACCAGTGGGACCTGATCGCGCCCCTGGGGATCGGTCCGCCCGATCCCGCGATCGATCCTGTGGTGATGCCGGTTGATGCCACCGCGAAGGCGCGCGTGGGGCAACGGCTCGCGGACGCGGGCGTGGCGGCCGAGGCCCCGCTGGTCGTGATGCACGTGAGCGCCGGCAATCCGTTCCGCCGATGGCCGGCCGCGGCCTTCGCCCGCGTGGCGGCATCGCTGGCGGAAGAAGACGCGGCCCGGCGCGTCCTGATCACCTCCGGACCGTCCGATTCCGCCGCCGCCGAGGCGGTGGCGGCCGAAGCGAGGCGCCTGGCCGGCCGCGCCGGCGCCGGCATCGTGCGCACCGGCGAGTTCGACCTGCCGGAGCTGCGCGCGCTGGTCGATCGCGCCGCCCTCTACATTGGCGGCGACAGCGGCCCGCTGCACGTGGCGGCCACCACCGCGACGCCGATCGTGGCGCTCTTCGGACCCACCCTGCCCGCTCGATCGATGCCGTGGCGCGGCCCCTCGATTCGCAGCCTCGCGGTGGACGCGGGCCCGCTGCCCTGCCGGCCCTGCCATCAACGGCACTGCGTGCCGGGCGACTTTCGCTGCCTGACGGCGATTTCGCCTACCATGGTCCTGGACGCGGCCCGGACGCTGCTCATGCCGAAACGATGACGACGATTCTCCTTACCGCGGGTGTGGCCCCACGCGATCGCACCGAACAGGCGGGCCTCGTCGCCCTCATCGGCATCGTCGCCGCGATGCAGTTGTCGATCGCCGTGGCGCAGATCCTGCTGGCGGTCGCGGCGCTCTGCTGGCTGGTCGCGCACGTCTCCCGCGGCGAACGGCTCGAGGCGCCGCCGTTTTTCTGGCCGCTCGTCGCGTATGCGGCGTTGACACTGGCCTCGGCGGGTTTCTCGCTCGATCCGCGCGTCAGCTTCACCGACTGCAAGCAGCTCGTGCTCCTGATGCTGGTGCCGCTGGTCTACGACTTCGCGCGAGGCGCGCGGGCCAACCACATGCTCAGCGTGATCCTGACGATCGGCGCGGCGAGCGCGCTGGTGGGCATCGTGCAGTACGGCGTGCTCAATTTCGACAACCTGGGCCGGCGCCCGCAAGGCACGTTGTCGCACTGGATGACGTACTCGGGCACGCTGATGCTGGTGATCTGCGCCACGGTGGCGCGGCTCCTGCACAGCCGGCACGGGCGCCTGTGGGCGGCGTTCATCATGCCGGCCCTGCTGGTCAGCCTGATCCTCACGCAGACCCGCGGCGCCTGGATTGGCGTGGCCGTCGGCGTCGGCGTGGTGTTCCTCACCAAGGACTTCCGGCTCACGGCCCTGATCCCGGTGGCCATCGTCACCGCGGTCGTGCTCGCGCCGGCGTCGCTGACGGACCGCTTCTATTCGATTTTCGACAAGAACGACCTGACCAGCCGCGACCGCGTCGCGATGCTGCAGGCCGGGGTCGCGATCGTGAAGGACTACCCGTTGATGGGGGTCGGACCCGATCAGATCGAGCGTGTCTACCCGCACTACCGCGTTCCTGACGCCGTGAAGGAGACCAATCCCCACCTGCACAACGTGCCCATGCAGATCGCGGCGGAGCGGGGCCTGCTCGCGCTCGCCGCGTGGGCGTGGTTCGTGGCGTCGGCGGCGATCGGCCTGTGGCGGCTGTTGCGGCGCACGCGGCACCGCGGCCTGGCCGCCGCCGGCCTGGGCGTGCTGGCCGCCATGCTCGCGGCGGGTCTGACCGAATACAACTTCGGCGACTCGGAGTTCCTGATGCTGCTGCTGGTGGTGCTGACGCTGCCGTTCGCGGCCAATCGAGACGGAGGGCTGCCGTCGTGAGCACCGCGCTGCTGCCGGAGGTGGCGTCGGCGCGCGCCGCCGAGCTGATCGATCGCTTCGCGTCGCGCCGCATCACCGTGGTCGGCGACGTCATGCTGGATCGCTTCCTGATCGGCCGCGTCAGCCGGATGTCGCCGGAAGCGCCGGTGCCGGTCGTGGTGTTCGATCACGAGGAGTTCCGGCTCGGCGGCGCGGCCAACGTCGCGCACAACCTGCGCTCGCTCGGCGCCGCCGTCGACCTGATCGGCGTCATCGGGGCGGACGAATCGGGCACGCAACTGAAGAACGAGCTGGCGGCGAAGGGCATCCACTCGACGGGCCTGATCACCGATCTGGAGCGCCGCACGACCACGAAGATGCGGGTGGTGACGACGCGGAACCAGCAGGTCTCCCGCATCGACTACGAGTCGGACCACGAAGTGGGCGCCGCCATCGAGGACGCCATCGCCGCGCAGGTCGAAGCGCGGGCGCGGTCGGCGCAGGTCATCCTGGTGTCGGACTACCAGAAGGGCGTGGTCACGCGCCGATCGATGGCCCACCTGATCGCCTTTGGCCAGTCGAGCGGCGTGCCGGTGATCGTCGACCCGAAGGTCCCTCACATCGACTACTACGCCGGCGCCGCGCTGGTGACGCCCAACCATCACGAAGCCGAGAGCGCGACCAACTCGCGCATTGCCAGCCATGAAGACGCGCAACGCGCGGCGATCGCGCTGCGGCAACGGCTGGGGGTGGACAGCGTGCTGATCACGTGGGGCGAGCACGGCATGTGGCTCAACCACGCCGGCGTCGACGGCTATCTGCCGGCCGCCGCGCGCGAGGTGGCCGATGTCACCGGCGCCGGCGACACGGTGATCGCGACGCTCGCGCTGGCGATTGCCGCCGGCGCCACGATGCCGGAGGCCGCGCGCCTCGCCAACGAAGCCGCCAGCCTCGTCGTCGGCAAGTTCGGCGCGGCGACGGTCGCGCCGGCGGCGTTGAAAGAACGCTTCTAGCGGCTCAATCGTCCTCGTAGCTGAACGCGACGCGGACCCGGTCTCCTTCGCCCTTCTCGCCGCGGATGCGCTTGGGCACGGGCAGGAACCCTCCGCCGGTCTTGCTGCGCCACACGCTGGTGTCCCACTCGACACCGTCGACGCTCGCGTGGATCGGCGTGCGCGCCCACGCGCGAGTAATTGGCGGGGTGAACTTCTTCGGTACGGCCACGTAGGTCCAGCGGGTCTTGCCCGTGGTGCGGGCGAGCGTCGCGAAGAAGGGCCCCGTGCGGCGCGTCTTCGGTGCGGAGCTCTTCGCCATTAGGTCAGCGATTCACCAAAACCAAGGACGTAGCCGTCCGGATCGCGCACCGCAAATTCGAGCATGTGATACGCGGGTTGCACCATCGGGCCGTAGACGATGTCCGCGCCGTTGGCCTGCAGTTCCGCGTGGAGCGCCTTCGCATCCCGCACCCAGAAGAACGCATCCCAGGTGCCACCCTGCTTCTCGTTCGGCGAGATGCGGTCGGGCGCCGCCACGCGGCGGAACATGATCGACAGCCCGTCGCGGCTGACGATGCCAAACTCCGGCGGATCGCCGGCGGAGTACTCGGATCGGAATCCGAGGACGCGCTCGTAGTGGGCCGCCAGACGCCTGACGTCGGCAACAGGGAAGTACGGCGCGCTACGAAGCAACTGGCTGCTCGACATGGCGGTTACGTCGCCGCGCGATCCTCGCTGACCGAGATCGCCAGGCCGTCAGGATCGAGGTACTGCGCGATGCGCGCATCGAACAGGTCGTTCGGTTGTTGCGTGCAGATGACGTTCTGCTCGACCATGCGGGCGTGAAAGACATCCAGATCCGGGACGGCCAGGCCCGGCCGGCAGCGGCCGGCGGGATGTCTTTCCGGATCGTCGTCACCGGGATTCGGAACCTCGCTCAGGTGGAGCGCCAGCGTCGCGCCGGCGGTGGCAAACTCCGACCACTGCGGCGAATCGAACTTCAGCGGCAGGCCGCAGACGTCGCGGTAGAACGCGACCGACCGCTGCATGTCGCTCACGAACACGATGGCATAGCTCACTCGCACGACACCCTCCGCTCGATTCGAGGCACGGTCCCGGCCGCGATTCTGCCACGGAACGCTGGTTACGATCGCGGCTGGAACTCCATGGTCGCGGCCCGTCGTCGCGGGATGCGAAAGCCGCGCACGTACTTGCGTGAGGCCGCCGTCGTGTACTTCGCCGCGTAAGCGTCTTCGATGGCATCGAGGATGGCGGTGCCGCGGGGGCGCACCGCGCGAACGCGCACCTGCCGCTCGCCGATCTGGAGCGTGCAGAGAGGATCGTCGAGCAGCGTCCGGTACCATCCGCCGAAGGTGAGCGTCCACGAGCGCGCGAACACGCGGCCGTCGACGACCACCGGCCAGACGCCGGTGAAGCGGTGGCCGGATCGCCCGCCGGCGCGGATACCGAAGATCTTGCTGGCGTCAATCGCGGCGACGACCGGGCGCGACAAACGGCGGGGCATCAGGCCGACGCCCTCGCGAGCTGACGTTTGATCACGACGGATTGCACGACGCCGACGGCGCTCGACACGCCCCAGTAAAGACCGACGCCGGCCGCCATCTTCGATAGCACCACCGCGGTCATGATCGCGGAGACCGCCACGAGCACCCACTTCTGATCGGCCGCCGGCTGCGGCCCCAGCATCATGGCGATCGTGGTCAACGCCGTGGCCGCGAGCGTGATGAAGACGTCGGGCCGCGAGATGTCGCGCACCCAGAAGAAGCGGCCGCCGGCTTGCGCCGCCTGGCTGACCGCCGAATACAGCGCCAGCAACACGGGCATCTGCGCCAGGCCGCCGAGGCAACCGGCCAGCGGCACCATCGAGATGCCTTCACGATCGAACAGCCGCCTGGTCTCGGACGCGAGCCGCTGCGGATCGGTCTTGAACCGATCGCGCAGCGCGCTCAACTCGGGCTGGATTCTCGCCATCGCGGCCTGGTGCGTGGCCGCGCTCCGGGCCAGGCGCAGCGTCAGCGGAAACAGCGCCAGCCTGGCAAGGAACGTGACGGCCATGATCCCGTAAGCCAGGTTGCCGTGGCTGACCTGCGCATACGCGAAGATGGCCTCACGCAGAAGATCGATAGCCTGATCCGAGAACGGCACGGGTGTCTCCTTGGAAAATGATGCCCATCATCTCATCAACGGTGCGGTACGAAACAGGAGTGGCATAGTCCCCGATCAGGTACGGCGCCAGGTCCGCAGACCAAGGAACACGCTGCCCATGCCGCCATCGGAAGGCCCCATCGATTCCATCACCGCAGCAACCACGAGGCGATGCTGTGCCAGGCCGCGGTCGCTGACACCTGTTCGACGATGGGTGGAATCGAGGCGAGGGCCAGCAACCCGCCCCACAGGTACGCCGGGTGCACGCGCCGACGCGTCACGAGGTCGTAAACCGGCCCGGCGAACAGGAATGCCAAGACCAGCATGCCAATCACCGGCGGTCTACCGCTGGCGAAGGGCAATCGGCTCACTCCGGGACCGACCAGCCCGCCGACCGTGGCCATGAGCATCAGGCGTTTGTGCGCCTGCGCGTTGCGGCGGAAATATGCCCCGGCGCCGACGAGCGTCGCGAACACGAAGATCGCGCCCAGGTTCAGGAGGAGGAACCCTTCGGCGGTGGGGAACTCCACGCCCGGAATGCCGCGGTGCCCCTGGCGCGCGACGGCAATGGCGGTTGCCGTACCGACGCCGAGCATGAGCCCGGCGAGCACGACACCGGCGACGCCCAGCCGCCGATGAACGGCCGTCCGGCCGCTGAGCACAAGCGTCGTCTGCGCGACGAAGAGTGCCAGCCAACTCGTGAAGACCGCGGCGTGAAGGTGGATGATGGGCGCGAGGGCCGGGGCGCCGGTCACGACCTTCGGTACGTAGGTGTTGGCGAAGCCTGCGACGATCGTGGCCGCACTGATGATGGCCATGAGACTGAAGAAACGGTGATCACCTGGTAGCGTCTGGAACGGGCGCGACGTCGAGTTCATGGCTACGGCCTCCGGTGCGGGGATTGTGTCACAGGACCTCAACCCCTTCAGCGGCGTAGGCTTCGAGGGCCTGCGGTGAGAAGCAGGCGAATATCACCTGGCGAATCGTCCCGGCTCCTGCGAGTTCCCCTCGCACCGCCGCCACGGCGACCTTCGTTGCCGCCGCCAAGGGGTAGCCGTAGATGCCGGTACTGATGGCGGGAAAGGCAATGCTGACCAGACCGTTCCTCTGAGCGATGGCGAGCGAGGCGCGATAAGCCGACGCCAGGAGCTCGGCTTCGTTGGCGCGGCCCCCGCTCCACACCGGGCCCACTGCGTGAATGACGAACCGGGCGGGCAGGTGGAACCCGGGGGTGAGACGCGCGTCGCCCACTGGACATGGCCGAAGCCGGGCACAGGCGGCCGCGAGATCCGCGCCCGCCGCCCGGTGTATGGCGCCACACACGCCGCCGCCCGGCGCCAGCTCGGTATTCGCGGCGTTCACGATTGCATCAACAGTCAGCGTGGTGATGTCGACCAGGCGAGCGACGATTTCCATGGAGGGCCGCAGATGCAAACGACGGCGGCTACGGTGTCCGCACCGGACTTCGCAGGAGCCTCACGAGCACCCGCCCATGAATCGCGCCGACCGCGAGGCCGGTGACTGCGCACACAGCATAGACTGCTCCCAAGAAGCGTCCCGAGTGCCACCGCCGCGAGGGCGCTTCCGAGAATCGCCGTGAGGCCTCTGATCTGCTCTAACGCCGGCGCCACTGCCTGTCCAAGTACAAACGTGGTACCGAGGCCACCCGCTTCAGCCAGCCCGTTAGCCACGATCCAGCGTCGGTAGAAGGTACGGTCCTCAACTCCGGCCAACGACCGGCGCGCGCGGTCAGACGGTGTGCGGCTCATGGGGCAACTATCGTGCCCTGTGACGCGACGATCTGCCACCGGCCGGCGCGACGGATGAATACGTCCGTGAACCGAAGCACGACGGATGCCGCTTCGCCTCGATAGCTCCCGCTTGCTCGAGTACGCCCAGTGGCGACGGCCGTGTCCCCGAGAACTTGAACCTTCAGGTCATCGACGGTCATCGTCGCGATCTTCCGATCCGTTGTCAGAAACGTCTCATCCAGTACCTGCTGCCTGGTCAGGACACGACCCGAGGGATCGGTGACCGTCCAATCTGCGGTCAACAGCGCCTCAATGAAGGCTCTGTCCCCTTTCACCCACGCTGCAGCGAGCCTCTGCTCGAGCTCGATGATCGTGGCGGCCGCGTCGGACTCTTGACCTACGCCCGTGCCAAGGCACATGACGAAGACAGCGCCAGCGATGGTGAGGATCGAGGGCATCGTATCCCGAGACACTACGACGGACCGCCGCGACAGGGTAACACGGACGTACCTGTCTACGCGCTTGTATCAGCCAATCGGCGGTCGATTCTTTCGGAATGAGTTCTTGATCGCAATCTTGCCGCTCCG
>Ga0156330_1107_pt1 | contig 22282 bp, 17 predicted proteins | sample RifCSPlowO2_12_FD_107978 | JGI IMG/M metagenome (GOLD analysis project Ga0156330, IMG submission 107978) | Acidobacteria bacterium RIFCSPLOWO2_12_FULL_67_14b | reverse complement strand
CCGACCGCGCCGCCGCTGACGGCGCGCACGTTGTGGCCCTTGGCCTTCAACGCCGCCCCGACCAGGTTGAACAGCGCCGTCTCCAGCGACAGCGTGTTGGAGTTCTGGTTGTGCGTGAACCGCGCCGCGTCCGTCGTCATCTGGACGTTCATGCCGTGATCGATCAGGTTGACCATGTGCTGCGCGTGCGTTTCCGGCTGCACGCTGCCGCCCATGTTGCCGAAGGTCATCAGCGGCTGCCCGTCCTTCATCACGAAGCCGGCGATGATCGAGTGGAACGGCCGCTTGTGCGGCGCCACGAGGTTGGGGCTCTTCGGATCGAGCGAGAACGCGCTGCCGCGGTTGTGCAGCACGAAGCCGTAGGGCGCGACCGTGGCGCGGCTGCCGTAGACGCTGAACACGCTGTGAATCAGCGACACCATGTTGCCCCAGCGATCGGCCGTCGTCAGGTAGATCGTGCCGCCGTCGGTGCCGCCGCCCACCCTGGGCGCTGACGCCACGTTCGGATCGATGTTCTTGCACAGCTTGGCGGCGTAGGCTTTCGACAGCAACTCGTCGAGCGGGACCTTCGCGAACTTTGGATCGGCGTTGCGCGCCAGCAGATCCGAATAGGCGAGCTTCTTGGCTTCGACCATCATGTGCCAGGACATGGGATTGGACGGCCCCAGGCTCGCCAGGTTGACGTTCAGGACCGGAGCGCAGACCTCGAGGATGTTCAGCATCTCGAGCGCCGCAAAGCCCTGGCCCGGCGGCGGCAGCTCGAAGACGTCATGGCCGTGATAATTGGTCGAGACCGGCTCGACCCACTCCGACTGAAACTCCTCGATGTCCTTCTTCGTCATCCCCCCGCCGCCGTTGGCGACCTTGGCGACGATGGCGTCGGCGATCTCGCCTCGATAGAACCCGTCGCGGCCCTGCTTCTGGATGAGGCGCAGCGCGCGCGAGAGCCCCGGGTTGCGAATGATGCTGTAGAGCGCGGGCGCGTCCTCGCCCTTGAGGAATGTCTGCTTCGAATCCGGATCTGCCAGCAGTCCCTTGACCGCGCCCCGCAGGTCCCCATGGCGCCGCTCCGCGAGCGCCCAGCCCTCGTCGGCGAGTTGGGCGGCCCGGTCAAACGTCTCGTTGAACGTCATCGTCCCGAACCGCTTCATCAGCGCGTCGTAACCGGAAATGGCGCCGGGCACAGTGGCGGAGTTCACGCCGTTGCCGGGCACCCGGGTTTGCCCCAACTGCTTCGTGAAGAACTCGGGTGTCCAACCGGCGGGCGCCCAGCCGGCGGAGTTCAACGCGTAGAGCTTCTTGTCCTTGGCGACGTAGACAAGGGCGAACAGGTCGCCGCCGATGCCGGTGTCGTTCTGCGACGTCACATCCAGCACCGCGCCGGTCGCGACCGCGGCGTCGATGGCGTTGCCGCCCTTGCGCAGGATCTCGAGTCCGGCCTGTGCCGCCAGCGGATCGCTGGTGGCCACCATGCCATGGCGCGCGAGCACTTCCGATCGGCCCTGCGACAGCCAGCCCTGCGCGCGGGATCCGGGCACCGCTTCGATCGTGCCCGAGGGTTGAGGTTTGTCGGGAGTGGGGATGCCAAATGGGTTCTGCGACTGCGCCAGCCCGGTTGCCGCATAGATGGCGACCGCCACAGCCGCCAGCTTCCACGTTGCGCGTTGGGTTCTCATATATCCAGCCTCTCCCGGCCATAGACTGCCACAACTCGCGGCGGAATTGTGGACGTTGCCGGCTAGACTCGCCAGATGCTATCGACCGAGCTCGCCGCGCTCTATTCCCGGGACCTCGCCAGGCTCGTCCAGGAACTCGAGGCGTTTCCCGATTCATCGACCCTCTGGCAGATCGCCCCAGGGGTGACAAATGCCGCCGGCACGCTCGCGCTGCATGTGGAAGGGAACCTGCGAGAGTACATCGGCCGTCAGCTCGGCCACGTCGAGTACGCGCGCGATCGGCCGCTCGAGTTCAGCCAACGCGGCGTCGAGAAGGTGGATCTGATCGCGCGAATCGAGTCGGTCCGCGTTCTGATCCCGCGCGTCATCGAGGGCCTGCCGGAAGAAGCGCTTGCCGCCACCTACCCGGAGCAAGTGGTCGGCGTGCCCATGTCCACGCGCCAGTTCCTGATTCACCTGGCCGGCCACCTCAACTATCACCTTGGCCAGATCAACTACCTCCGGCGGATGACGACGGGCAACAGCGTGTAGAATCCCCGCGGAGGTCCTGCATGCGTCGTCTCCTTGCCTGCGTCGTCATCGCCCTTGCGTTCGTCGCGCCCACCGCCGCCCAGCTCGAGAACGTGGGGCAGCTCTCGTTCCCCACGTCCGGTGCGCCCGCGGCCCAGCAGCACTTCCTCCGCGGCGTGGCCATCCTGCACAGCTTTGGCTGGAAGCAGGCCATCGCCGAATTCCAGCTCGCGCAGAAGGCACAGCCGGACTTTGCGCTGGCCTACTGGGGCGAGACCCTCTGCTACAACCATCCGCTCAACTCGCAGATGGACTTCAAGGAACCGCGGGCCGTGCTCGCGCGGCTGGGGCCGGATCGCGCCGCGCGCGCCGCCAAGGCGCCGACCGATCGCGAAAAGGGCTTCGTGAACGCGGTGGAGGAGCTGTGGGGCGAAGGCGACTCGCGGCAGCGCCGCATCGCTTACATGAACGCCATGGAGCGCCTCTACACGCAGTTCCCCAATGACGACGAGGTGAAGACGTTCTACGCACTGTCGATCCTGAGCGCATCAAGCGCGGTCGACGATCGCACCGGGCGCATGAACGTCAAGGCCGGCGCGCTGGCAATGGACGTGTTCAAGCGCAACCCCAACCACCCGGGTGCCACGCACTACATCATTCACGCCTTCGACGATCCGGTGCATGCGCCCCTGGCGCTCGAAGCCGCGCGCGCCTACGCCTCGATCGTGCCGGCCGTCTCGCACGCCGTCCACATGCCGACCCACATCTTCATCCAGCACGGGATGTGGAACGAGGTCGCCAACCAGAACATCCGCGCCTTCAACGTCGCCAAGGCGCTCTGGCAGCCGGGCGATGTCCCCGGCGACATGTCGCACTCCGGCGACTGGGGCCAGTACGGGTTCCTGCAGCTCGGCGACTACGCCGGCGCCCGCGAGCGCATCCAGGCCTTCGAGTGGATGGCCGAGACCACCAAGAACCCGCGCGCGTCGGGCGCGCTGGCGCTCGTGAGGGCCCGCTACATCATCGAAACGGAAGAATGGAAAGTGCAGCCGGTGGCCGACAACGCGTCGAACGAAACCATCCTGGCCAACGGGTTGAGCGCCGTGAAGACCGGCGACATGGCGACGGCGGAGAAGATGGAAGCGATGCTCGCGGCCAAGGCGAAGGCCGCCCCCGGTGGCGCGGACGCCGCCGGCGGCGCGCATGCCGATCACATGCCCGCTCCCGCCGCCGCCGAGGCTTCGGCGGGCAGGCCTGCGGCGCCGGGCCCCGGCGGACCGGATGCCGGCAAGGGCGTTCGCATCATGCACAAGGAGCTGGCCGCCTCGATCGCGCTGGCCAAGCGCCAGAACGACCAGGCGATCGCGCTGCTGAAGGAAGCGGCGCAGATCGAAGAGAGCATGCGGCCACCCAACGGCGCCGCCGATCCGGTGAAGCCGTCGCACGAGCTGCTCGGCGAGGCGCTGCTGCACGTCGGCCGGCCGGCCGAGGCCGCGGACGCGTTCGAGGCCAGCCTGCTCCGCATGCCGAATCGCGCCCGCTCGCTGATGGGGGCGGTCACGGCGCACGCGGCGGCCGGCCACAAGCAGATCGCCGCCGAACGCTACGCCACGTTGACGAGTTTCTGGAAGGGCAAACCCTTCAGCAACCCGACGACCGACCGTTAGGAACGTTGAGAGTTGTGCCGCGGCGCGGCCGGGGGTAATATGAAAGGTTACAGGCGCGGCTGAAATTCGCGCCTGTGGGCCTTCCCCTTCAGACCGACCATGCCGCCTTCTGCCACCGCTTCGACGCTCGTCATTCGCGGCGCCCGCACGCACAACCTGAAGAACGTCGATCTGACGCTCCCTGCGGGCCAGCTGATCGTCTTCACCGGCGTCAGCGGGTCGGGCAAGTCGTCGCTGGCCTTCGACACCATCTACGCCGAAGGGCAGCGGCGCTATGTCGAGTCGCTCTCGGCCTACGCCCGGCAGTTCCTCGAGCGGATGGAGAAGCCGGACGTCGACCGCATCGACGGCATCTGCCCGTCGATCGCCATTCGCCAGAAGAACAGCGTCCGCAACCCGCGCTCGACGGTCGGCACGGTCACCGAAATTCACGATTACATGCGCCTGCTCTACGCGCGCGTCGGCCGCACCATGTGCCGCCAGTGCGGGGAGATGGTCATTCGGGAAACCGCTGAGGTCGTGACGACGAAGCTCCTGTCGTTACCGGAGGGGAGCCGCCTGCTGCTGGGGTTCGATCTGCCGGTCATGCAACTCGATGACGAATCCGCTGGGTCAGGCGAGGAAGCGGAAGATCTCGAACAAGAGAGTGTTCAGTCTGCGTCATCCGCCTTCGCGCTTCGCGCTTCGGCGGACAAGTCTGCGGCCCTGGTCGATCACTCTGCATTATCTGCGTCGTTGATCGGGAATCTGCGGAAGAAGGGCTTTGGCCGACTCCTCATCGGCGGCCAGGCCGTCGCGTTCGAGGACATCGATCCATCGGCGTTGAAGACGGCATCGGTGTTGCGGGTGGTGGTCGATCGCATCAAGACCGCGGCGGACGCGCGGACGCGCATCACCGATTCAATTGAGACCGCCTACGCCGAGGGTGGCGGCGCCGCGTGGGCGCTGCAGTTAGCCGACGCGGGCGAGCCGGTCTGGCACGTGTTCTCGGAGCGCTTCGAGTGCCGCACGTGCGCCATTCCGTACGAAGACCCGCAGCCGCGGCTGTTCTCGTTCAACAACCCGTTCGGCGCGTGCCCGACCTGCCACGGCTTTGGCAACATCATCGAGCTCGACCTCGACCTGGTGGTGCCCGACTCCAATAAGTCGATCAACCAGGGCGCCGTCGAGCCGTGGACCAAGCCGCACTACCGATCGCAGCTGGCGGAGCTGAAGCGGGCGGCGAAGGCCAAGGGTATCCGTATGGATGTGCCCTGGCGCGATCTGACGCCGGAAGAGGTGGCGTTTGTCGTCGACGGCGACCCTTCGACAGGCTCAGGGCAGGCGGCGGCGTATGAGGGCGTGCGCGGGTTCTTCCGCTGGCTCGAGCGCAAGAAGTACAAGGTCCACGTCCGCGTGTTCCTCAGCCGGTATCGCGGCTACCTCACCTGCGGCGACTGCGGCGGCACGCGCCTGCGGCGCGAGGCGCGCGACGTGCAGGTGGGCGGCGTCACCATCGACCGCGCGTCGGCGCGCACCGTCCGGGAGGCGCAGCAGTTCTTCGCCGACCTCGAGCTCACGGACAAGGAAGCGGCGATCGCGGACAAGGTGCTGAAGGAGATCCGCCGCCGGCTGGGCTTCCTGCGCGATGTCGGCCTGGATTACCTGACGCTCGATCGGCTGTCGTCGACGCTGTCGGGCGGGGAGGCGCAGCGCATCAACCTGGCCACCTCGCTCGGGTCGGCGCTGGTCGGCACGCTCTACGTGCTCGACGAGCCGTCGATCGGCCTGCACACGCGCGACAACGAACGGCTGATCGCGATCTTGCGACAGTTGCGCGACCAGGGCAACACCGTGATCGTCGTCGAACACGACGCCGACATGATCGGCGTCGCCGACTACCTCGTCGACATGGGCCTGGGCGCCGGCGAGCACGGCGGCCGCGTGGTGTTTGCCGGCACGCTGCAGGGCCTGCTCCACGAGCCGCGATCGCTGACGGCGAAGTACCTCCGCGGCGAGCTGAGCATTCCGGTGCCGGCGGCCAGGCGCAAAGGGTCGCCGCAACGCATCCGCCTGTTCGGCGCGACCGAGCACAACCTGAAGGGCGTCGACATCGAGGTGCCGCTCAACACGCTCACGTGCGTGACCGGCGTCAGCGGGTCCGGCAAGTCGACCCTGGTGCACGACGTGCTCTATGCCGCGATCAAGCGGGCGAAGGGGGACTGGGACCGCAAGGTCGGCGCGCACCAGCGTCTCGAGGGCCACGAGTTCGTCAGCGACGTCGTGCTCGTCGACCAGACGCCGATCGGCCGGACGCCGCGATCCAATCCCGTCACCTATCTCAAGGCGTTCGATCCGATCCGCGAGCTGTTCGCCGGGACCAAGGACGCCAAATCGCGCGGCCTCACCGCCAGTCACTTCTCGTTCAACGTCCCCGGCGGCCGCTGCGAAGCCTGCCAGGGCGAGGGCGAGGTCCGCGTCGAAATGCAGTTCCTCGCCGACGTCTTCGTGCCCTGCGAGCAATGCGACGGGCGCCGGTTCAAGTCGCAGGTGCTCGACGTGCGCTACCGCGGCAAGAACATCACGCAGGTGCTCGACATGACCGTGCGCGAAGCGCTCTCGTTCTTCAGCGCCACGCCCAAGGTGATGCGGCGCCTCCACGTGCTCGACGAGATCGGCCTCGGCTACCTTCGGCTCGGCCAGCCGGCCACCACGCTGTCAGGCGGCGAGGCGCAGCGCATCAAGATCGCGGCGCACCTGTCGTCGCATTCCGGCGAGCGGCTGCTGTACATTCTCGACGAGCCGACCACGGGCCTGCACTTCGACGACATCGCGAAGCTGCTGGCCGCGTTCCGCAAGTTGCTCGAGGCCGGCCACACGCTGCTGGTGATCGAGCACAACCTCGACGTCATCAAGGTCGCCGACTGGATCATCGACCTCGGCCCCGAAGGGGGTGAAGACGGCGGGCGCGTGCTGGCGATGGCGACGCCGGAGCAGGTCGCGCACGTCAAGGAATCGCACACCGGCCGCTACATTCGCGAGATACTGTCGTCCGGACGTCTCCTCCAGACCGTGAGTCATCGATGACACCGATCATCCGGCCGGCGCTCCTGCCATGGCTGACCGCGTTCACGCTCGTCGTCTCGAGCGGACAGGCATCGGCGCAGCCGATCCTGCTCGATCTGATGCAGCGTCATGGCGTGGCGTTGCCCGAGCGCGGGATCGAGGGCGCGTTTGATGAGGGCGTGACGCCGATGATCCCGGTGACGGCGGGGTCGTTTGCCGGTCCGCTGGCGATGCTCACCTCGTCGACCGGCGGCGACCAGATTGCCGCCGCGTATGCGTTCGGCATCCTGGCCGGGCGATCCGGCCGGGCGGCGGCGCCCGCGGAGGTCGCGGCGGCGGGCCAGGCGCTGGTCCAGATGATCGTGTCGGCGGATCGCCGGGCCCGCATCGCCGGTGCGCGCGTGGCCGGACGCGTGCTGGCCGTGCCCTTCGAGGCCACCGCGGTGAGCGTGCTGCCGCCGGGGTTGGCCGATGCGTTTTTCGCACTGCTCAATCGCACCAACGAAACCGAGCAGCTGGCGGCGCTGGACGCGCTCGGGCTGGTCCGCGAGCCGAGCGCCGTGTCGGCGATCACCGAGCGCTATTACTTCTACCGGGAGTCCCGGAAGCGCGCGCTCGCCGGCGGCGCCGTCGAGGCGCTGGCGCGCATCGGCGATGCGTCGAGCGTCGACGTCGTGAAGGTCCTGGCCGCCGACCGCTGGGCCGAGGGCAAGGACGCGACGGCGCTGGCCGTGGCCTTCGCGCGCCAGCGGCTGCTCAAGGACGGCTCGCTGGCCGTGATTCAGCAGGCCCTGGACGACAAGTCCCGGCGGGCGCAGGCGCGCGGCTACCTGGCCGAGCTCGGCGCGCCGGTGCCGTGATCCTGCCCGTTGATTTCTACGCCCGCGCGACGCTCGACGTGGCCCGCGATCTGATCGGCAAGGTGCTCGTCCACCGGACCGCCCAAGGCACCGCGTCGGGCCTTATCGTCGAGGTCGAGGCCTACATCGGCGAAGACGATCCGGCGTGTCATGCCGCCGCCGGCCGCACCGATCGCAACGCGCCGCTGTACGGCCCTCCCGGCCGCGCCTACGTTTACCTGAACTACGGCCTTCACGACATGATGAACGCGGTCACCGAGGACGAAGGCCATCCCTCGGCGGTGCTGATTCGCGCGCTGGCGCCGCTCGAGGGCCTGCCCTTGATGCGGCGCCGGCGATCGCGGGCGCCGTGGCGAAAAGGGAAGCCCGCCGTCGCCGATCCCGACTTGTGCAAGGGGCCCGGGAACCTGACGCGCGCGCTCGGCATCACCCTCGCCGACAACCGCCGATCACTGGCCCGGGGACCGCTGACGATCCAGGATCGCGGAATCGCTGCCGGGGCCGTCGCCTGGGACACGCGCATCGGCATCCGCGTCGGCACCGAGCATCCCTGGCGCGCGACCCTCGCCGGTCACCGGTCGGTGTCGGGCAGGCGGCCGTAGGGGACGGGCATCCTGATGCCGCGGGCGTCGAGCATCTTCTTGATCTGCCGGCGCAGCTCGCGCCCCACCTCGGCCTGCCGGAGCGGCAGGGTCTTGAGGCGGAACCGCATCGTGACGTGCGCGGCGGCAAAGTCGTCGATGCCGAGCACGTCGAGGGCATCGAGGATCGCCGAAGCCAGGGCCGGGTCCTTCATGACCTCGGCAGCGGCGGCCTGCACGGCCTCGATCACCTCATCCGTATTCGTGTCGTAGCTGACGTTCAGCGTGACCACCGAATAGGCGTAGTCCTTGGATCGGTTGGCCAGCGTCCGGATGTCGCCGTTGGCGATCGTGTAGACGACGCCCTCGAGGTTGCGCAGCACGATGGTCCGCAGATTGATCTCCTCGACGCTGCCCTCGATGCCGTTGACGATCGCGGCATCGCCCACGCGCACCTGGTCTTCCGCGATGATGAAGACGCCGGCGATCATGTCCTTGACCAGCGTTTGCGCGCCGAACCCCACGGCGAGCCCGAGAATGCCGGCGCCGGTCAGCACGGGCGTGATGTCGACGTCGAGCTCCCGCAGGATCACGAGCGACGCGGTGACCCAGATCAGCCCCGACACGAAGCGCCCGAACGCCGCGCCCAGGGTGTGCGCGCGCTTGCGCCGCTCGTGACCGTGGGCGTCGCCGGTCTCGACGACTTCGCGCTCGGCCCGGCGGATCACGGATCCGGCGAAGCGGTTGGCCGCAAACGCCAGCAGCAGGAGCAAGGCCACGCGCACGCCCGTCCGCGTGGCCCAGCGCGCCAGGTCCTCGTCGCGCAGGCCGACCGCCAGGTCGACGCCGGCAAAATCGAGCGCGGGGAAGACCAGCCCCAGCAGGCTGACCGCGAACATGATCCGGCGCACCACGCTCACGGTGGCGTCGGTGATCGGCTTGGTCTGGAACCGTTCGCCCTCGATCGACCGCAGCAGGCGCCGTGTCAGGCGGCCGGCCAGCAGGGCCAGCGCCCCCGCGATGACCACGGCCATCGCCAGGGCGAGCAGGACTTCAAGACTGTTCTGGGGCAGCGCCGGGATGGCCGAGGCCTGCATCCGTCAGCGTCGCCTTTGGCGCGGATCCACCTGCGCTTCGACCGCGATGCGCAGCGTCGAACGCTGGCCGTCGCGCAGCAGCTCGATGCGGACCGTCGATCCGATGGCGCTGTCGGCGATCACGCGCATGAACTGCGAGGGGTCGGTGATCGCCTGTCCGTTCACCGACAGGATCACGTCGCCGGGCTGCATGCCCGCCTGGTAGGCCGCCGACAGCCGCGAGATCTGGTTGACGACCACGCCGTCGACGCGGGGCGCCCGCAGCTCGTCGGCCAGCCGCGAGTTGAGCGCGATCACGTCGACGCGGCCGATCGAGCCGCGGCGCACGCGGCCGTACTTGGTCAGGTCGCCGACCACGCGCCGCACGAGGTTGCTCGGCACGGCGAAGCCGATGCCCTGGTAGCCGCCGCTTTGCGAGAAGATCGCCGTGTTGATGCCGACCAGCTCGCCGCGCGAGTTGATCAACGCGCCGCCCGAGTTGCCCGGGTTGATGGCCGCATCCGTCTGGATGAAGTCCTCATAGGCCGTGATGCCGACGTTGGCGCGGCCGAGCGCGCTGACGATGCCGAGCGTGACGGTCTGGTTGAGCGAGAACGGGTTGCCCACGGCCATCACCCATTCGGCGACCTTGAGCTTTGACGAGTCGCCCCACGGGATCACGGGCAGGCCGGTGGCGTCGATCTTCACCAGGGCCAGGTCGGTCCACGCGTCCACGCCGATGATCTTCGCCCGCACGTCACGCTGGTTGCCCACCGTGACGGTGACCTCGGCGACATCGTCGCCGAGCACGTGGTTGTTGGTGACCACGTAGCCGTCCGCCGAGATCACCACGCCCGAGCCGAGGCTGGATTCGGCGCGGCCCCGGCCGAACATGTCGTCGGAGTCGCCGAAGAAGTACTGGAAGAACGGATCGTTCGCAAACGGCGAGGCCGTCCGGCGCACGGCCTGCACCGACGAGATGTTGGTGACGGCCTTCACGGTTTGCGCGGCCACGCGCGTGAAGTCCGGCCCGGCGGTCGCGGTGGCCTGCACCGGCGGCGCGGCCGCCCTGCCTTGTTCGGCGGCTGTGTCCATTCGGGCGGGAAGCGACTCGAGGGCGTCGTGGTCGCTCGCGCGGCCTGACACGGCGATGCCCGCAACCAGGCCCGCGGCAAACACCAGGCCGATTGCGGAAAGGCGCTTGATCATGAGACCGAAACGCGGCGGGGCCCGGTGGCCGGACCTTTGGGAACGGTGATCGTCAGGACGCCGTCGGCGAGGTCAGCGGCGATGTGCTCCGCGTCGACGGCTTGCGGCAGCGCGAAGGTGCGGCAGAACTCGCCGTGCCCGCGCTCGACCTGGTGGTATTGCTGGCACGAGACCCGCGCGTCGCGCCGGCCCTGAAGCGTGAGGCGGCCGTCGGCGATCTCGATCCTGATCTGCTCGCGCGAGAGGCCCGGAAGCTCGGCGGTGAGAATGAAGGCGGTGTCGGTCTCGCACAGGTCAACGGCAGGCGCCCACCCTTGCGGCCCGCTCGACGCCAGCCGCTCGAGCTGCTGCTGGATGGTGATCAGATCGCGGAAGGGATCCCAACGTGCAAACGCCACGACTCCAGGATCGTAGCACGGCCCGGACGCTGGCCCCGGCCCGCGGCCCTATGCTAGACTCGAAAGGTTCTACTAAGCGGCCGCAATCGTGCCAGCAGCCGTCACGTCGCTGGCCGTTCTTCCTTCCGTCATGGTCATTGCCGTTCCCTGTGATAGCGCGGGAACGCCTCGACGCGTGGGAGGCGTGGGCGAGCGAACGGGACCTCTTGCCATGGCTCGATTATGCTCGAGACGTCCCCTTGGGGAGGTCGGGCGAATGACGCACGGGGATGACGACGCAATCGCCCTGCTCCCATGTCGGAGGAGGCGGACGTCGGCGATCGCCAGATCGCCGCTCGGGCGTTGCGACTGGTGCCGCGGCCCGACGCTCCTGGCAACGCCGATCCACCACCACAGTGAGGTCGTTCGCACGGGCATAGAAGTTCAGAAAGTAATAGTAAGCGGCGTCTAAACCGTTGCGAACAATCAGGGTGCCTGCGTCCCCAGCCCCTGAGCGCTGCCGGTCTCTAAACCACAGCATGTTGTCCCCCTGACGCCTCCGAACAGGTCGGCCAGAGACGATTCTAGCACTGGCCGTGATATCTCAAGACCGCGGTCGTCCTACACGTGCAGAACTGTTAGTCGGGGGCTGATGCCGTCTGCCGGGGGACTCACACTGCACGGTTTGGGCTCACACTGCACGGTTTGATGACGATAAGCCCTCCAGTGAACTGAGCTTCCACGGGCTAACTAAAATGCCCGCGTTCCCCTAATGGCCGACCCAAGGGTGCCCGCTCCTCCGGGCTGACCAACCGCTACTACTGGTCGCGGGACGGGCCGTCGGTGCTGTATCTGCGCGGACTGAAGGAGGTTCTGATCGATGGCGAACGCATCGCGATCGTTATCGTCGCGAAAGATCTCGACGAACTGATCCGGTCCGACGACGAGCGCCAGCACGTACGGCGACAGGCCCGAACGATCCGCCTCCATGATGCGGATCGAGCTGATGCTGGATGGTCATCAGATCGCGGAAGGGGTCCCAACGTGCAAACGCCACGACTCCAGGAACGTAGCACGGCCCGGACGCTGGCCCAGGGCCGCAGCCCTATGCTAGACTCGAAAGGTTCTACTAACTGATAACAAAGGCTTTATGGCTGACAACCTGCTCGCAACCCAGCTCCGCAAGGGCATGATCGTCAAGATCGAGAAGGAGCTCTACCGCATCTTTGACCGCCAGCATGTGACCCCCGGCAACCTCCGCGGCTTCGTTCGCGTGAAGATGCGCAACATCCGGAACGGGTCGATGGCCGAAGAGAAGTTCCGCTCCGAAGACATCGTCGAGCGGGTCTCTCTCGAGCAAAAGGAAATGCAGTATCTCTACAACGACGGCGGCGGCTACCACTTCATGGACACCGCATCGTACGAACAGGTGCAGCTGTCACCCGACCTGATGGGCGACTCGGTCGGCTTCCTCAAGCCCGAGATGAACATCCAGGTCGAGTTCTACGGTGAGAACCCGATCGGGATCGAGCTGCCGCAGACCGTCGATCTGAAGGTCACCGAGACGATGCCCGCCATCAAGGGCGCGACGGCGACCAACCAGACCAAGCCGGCGACGCTCGAGACCGGTGTCGTGATCCAGGTCCCGCCGTTCATCGGCGAGGGCGACGTGATCCGCGTGAACACCGAGACGGGCGAGTACCAGACTCGCGCGTAGGCAGGCGCCTTCGCTGCGAAGTGCAGGCTTGTTGACGTTGTTACCGAGAGCGACGACAGGTGGTGCGAGGGTGAGTGAATCGGTCATCGCCGTATCGGATCTGACGCGCCGCTTCGGCGCCACGACGGCCCTGGACTCGGTGAGCCTGTCGTTGCCACGCGGGGCGGTCTACGGCCTTGTCGGCGCCAACGGAGCGGGCAAGACGACGCTGATCAAACACCTCCTAGGTCTGCTGCGGGCGGAAGGCGGCTCGGTGCGCGTGTTTGGCCTCGATCCGGTCGCCGATCCGGTCGGCGTCCTGTCGCGGATCGGCTACCTCTCCGAGGAAAACGACCTCCCCGGATGGATGCGCGTTGACGAGCTCATTCGTTACTCGCGCGCGTTCCATCCCGCCTGGGACGATGACTACGCGGAAGAGCTGCGACAGACCTTCGCCCTGGATGCCGCGGCGAAGATCAAGCACCTCTCCAAGGGACAGAAGGCGCGGGCCGGACTGCTGGTCGCCCTCGCCTATCGTCCCGAACTGCTGGTGCTGGACGAACCCTCGTCTGGCCTCGATCCCATCGTCCGCCGCGACATTCTCGGCGCCGTGATTCGCACCATCGCCGATGAAGGCCGCACGGTGCTGTTCTCGTCGCACCTGTTGGAGGAGGTGGAGCAAGTCGCCGATCACGTCACGATGATCCACAAGGGCACGATCGCGCTGAGCGCCCCGCTGAAGGCGCTCAAGGCATGGCACCGCGGCGCGTCTCTCGATGAGATTTTCGTCGCCCATGTGGGCAGCTCCGCCGCCTCGGCCACGGACGCGTAGACCATGCGTTCTCCAGCTGCCGCGTTCGCCTGGGAATTTCGCCACGGGCATCTCTGGGGCCTGGTTGGTTATGTGGTCGTCGTTGGGACCGTCAAGCTCCTGATCGTCGGGCCGGGCCAGCCGATCAAGCTGGATCCACCCGATGGCATCGCCGCCGCTGTCGTCGCGCCCTTTTCGACCGTGTTCATGTATCTGCTCGCGGTGTTCAGCTTCGGCCTCCGCGGCGATCTCGCCGCGCGTCAATCGATCTACCCCGCCCGCCTGTTCACGCTGCCGGTGACGACCACCGCGCTGGCAGGCTGGCCGATGCTCTATGGCACGGCCGCAATGGTGGGCTTGTGGCTGGTCACGATGCTGCTCGTCCAGTGGCCGTGGGGGATCGGGATCCCTTTGCTGTGGCCGGGGCTGCTGGCCGCCGTCTTTCTCGCCTGGACGCAGGCGCTGATGTGGACGCCGTACGGGTTGCCGGGCCTGCGGGTGATCATCACCGTCCTCTGGCTCGCTGCGCTGGATGCCGTCGTCATCGCGGCGATCCATTACGAAGCGTCGGACGCCATGATGGTCGCCTTTCTGGCGCCGCAAGCTCCTCTGGCCTATCTCGCCGCCCGCTTCGCCGTGGCGCGGGCTCGCCGCGGCGAGGTGCCCGATTGGCGGGACATGTTTGCGCGACTCAGGCACATCGCGCGCCTGCTGCCGCGCCGCCGACACCCTTTCTTCTCGCCGGCGCGCGCCCAGTTGTGGCTCGAGTGGCAACAACATGGCCGCTCGCTGCCCGTCTGGGTGGCCATGGTTGTGCCGGTCGAGCTGCTCGTGCTGTTCGTCCCCGGCAACGACACGCCCGCTGTCATCTTCCTGGTCCTGGTGTGCGCGCTGCTCACGCCGCCCTTCATGGCCCGTTTCGCCGCGGCCGCGATCAGCAGATCGAATCCGTCGGTGCGCGATTCCTACGGCGTGTCGCCATTCCTGGCGACGCGGCCGTTGACCACCGCGTCGCTCATCGCGGCGAAATTGAAAATGATGATGTGGAGCACTCTTGCCGCGTGGGTCGTCGTTCTCGCCGCGATCGCAATCGCGCTCAGCATGTTGGGCGCGTGGCCGCTCGTGATCGCGCGGGCCGGCGAGGCCGTCGACGCCATCGGGGCCGGCAGGGTGATCGTGTTGGGTCTGCTGGTATTCACGGGGCTGTTGACCGCAACCTGGAAGCAGCTGGTCCAGAGCCTGTGCATCGGCCTGACCGGCCGCGAATGGCTGATCAAAGGGAGCGTCGTTCTCACCCTGTCGTTCCTCGTCGTCATTGGCCCGGTGATCGAATGGATTCGGGACAACGGCGACGTGCAGGTCGCGTTGTGGGACACTTGGATCTGGATCCCCGCGCTCCTGGTCGCCGCCAAGATGTCCGCGGCGGCCTGGGTCGCCACACGCCTCTGGCGCAGCCGGCTGCTGAGCGACCGCGCGCTCGTGACCGGCGCGGCCTGTTGGCTGGTCGTCGTGCTCGCACTTTACGGTCTGCTCGTGTGGCTGGTCGACACGCCTCTCATCCCGCGCCACCTTCTCGCGCTCATCGCCATCCTGGCGATCCCCCTGGCGCGGCTCTCCGCGGCGCCGCTGGCGCTCGCGTGGAATCGGCATCGATGACCGGCAGACGGCGGGTCCTCGTCGCCGTGCTGGTGCTCATCGGCCTGCCTGTCGTATTGGTTCTGATAGAGGCCGTGTCTTACGACGTTTTGAATCGGAACAACGGCACCATCGTCTCTTCGGGCCTGAAGCGGGAGTACCTGCTCTATGTCCCACGGACCTACGACCGCACCAGGCCGACACCACTCGTCATCAGCATGCACGGCGCAGGGATGTGGCCAGCGGCTCAAAAAGACACCAGTCAATGGAACAGGGTGGCTGAGAGCGAAGGGGTCATTGTCGTCTACCCGTCGGGACGGGGGGGCGGCGGGCCCCGGATCTGGCGCGCGGCGACCGCCGGAGCCGGACTGATGCGGGATGTCAGGTTCATCTCGGAGTTGATCGACACACTGGAGGCGGCCTACAACATCGACCCGGCGAGGATCTACGCCAACGGGTTGTCCAACGGCGGCGGCATGGCGTTCGTGCTTTCCTGCACGCTGTCCGATCGGATCGCCGCGGTCGGGATGGTGGGGGCGGCTCAACTACTGCCGTGGAGCTGGTGTACCGACCGTCGGCCGGTGCCGATGATTGCGTTTCATGGGACCGCAGATACGGCTGCTCCGTACAAGGGCGGTCCGTCGTGGGTCACCCGCGTGCCGTTTCCGAACGTTTTGACCTGGACGGCGAATTGGGCTGGAAGAAACCAGTGCGGAACGCACCCCGTCGAATCAGTGGTCGCGGCGGATGTCACCCGTCTCGAATACACGAACTGTGCTGAGGACGCGGCCGTGGTGCTCTACACGGTCAAGGACGGAGGCCACACCTGGCCCGGCGGCGGGCCTTTGCCGGAATGGTTTGTCGGGACCACGAGCCACAGCGTCGACGCATCGAGCGAGATGTGGGCGTTCTTTCGTGAGCACCCGCTTCGACAGGCGCAGCCCGCGGCGCGGCGCCAGTGAGGTAGGGGGCGCTCCGCCCCGAGCCGGCCGTGTTAGCATGCCCCGAATCGGCCATGCACACGAGTCGCCGCGAGTTTCTCAAGGGCGCGACCACCGGCGGGGTCGCGCTGTCGGTGCTCGGGTTCGACCTCACGGCGGCCATGGCCCAGGTCCGCGAGCTCAAGATCGCCCGCACCACCGAGACGCGATCGACCTGTCCGTACTGCTCGGTGAGCTGCGGCGTGATCATCCACACGCTGGGCGACAGGTCGCGCAACGTCACGCCCACCGTCGTGCACGTCGAAGGCGACCCCGATCATCCGATCAACCAGGGCACGCTCTGCCCCAAGGGGATCACGCTCAAGCAGAACATCGTCAACGATCGGCGGCTGACGAAAGTGCTGTATCGCGCGCCCGGCACGCGCGCGTGGCAGGAGAGGCCATGGGACTGGGCCGTCGACCGCATCGCCCGGCTCGTCAAGGACGCCCGCGACCGCGATCTGATCGAGCGTGATGCGCGCGGCCGCGCCATCAACGCGCTGACCTCGGTGGGCGTGATCGGCGGCTGCACCGACACCAACGAGATCAACTATCTGCTCGTAAAAGCGTTCCGCGCCGGCCTCGGCGTGATTCCCATCGAGCAGCAGTCCCGGATATGACACGGCCCGACGGTGGCCAGTCTGGCCGCCACATTCGGACGCGGCGCGATGACCAACGGCTGGACCGACATCCGCAACGCCGATGTCGTGCTCGCCATGGGCGGCAATCCCGCCGAGAACCACCCGGTCGGCTTCCGCTTCGTGATGGAAGCCCGGCGCAACCGCAACGCGAAGCTGGTCTGCATTGATCCGCGATTCACGCGAACCGCGGCGGTGGCCGACTGCTTCGTCCAGATCCGCGTCGGCACCGACATCGCGTTTCTCGGCGGCCTGATCCACTACGCGCTGTCACGCAACCGCGTTCACGACGACTACGTCCGCGCGTTCACCAACGCGACGTTCCTCCTCAAGGAGAGCTACGCGTTCGATGCCGAGAAGGGCCTGTTCTCGGGCTGGAACGACGAGAGCAAGTCGTATACCGACACGTCGAGTTGGGGGTACGAGCTCGACGAGCGCGGGTTCGCGAAGACCGATCCCGCCATGCAGCATCCGCGCTCGGTGTTCCAGGTGATGAAGGCCTTCTACGCGCGCTACACGCCCGACGCGGTCGCCAACATCTGCGGCTGCCGCGCCGAAGACTTCCTCAAGGCTGCCGACCTCATCACCTCGACGCACACCCGCGATCGCGCCGGCACGATCATGTACGCGCTGGGCTGGACGCATCACAGCCACTCGGTGCAGCTCATTCACGCGGCGGCCATGCAGCAGCTGCTGCTCGGGAACATCGGCCGTGCCGGCGGCGGCGTCAACGCGCTGCGCGGGCATGCCAACATCCAGGGCGGCACCGACTGCGGCGTCGCGTATCACAATCTGCCCGGCTACCTCCCGATTCCGAAAGCCGACCACGAATCGCTCGACGCGTTCGTGGCGGCCGTGACGCCGAAGCCGCTCAGCCCGACGGCCACCAACTTCTGGTCGAACACCGATCGCTTCATGGTCAGCCAGCTCAAGGCCTACTACGGCGCCCATGCGACGCGCGAGAACGGCTTCGGCTACAGGCTCCATCCCCGGCTGCCGCAGGCCGAAGCGGCGGGCTACGAGAACTGGAGCTGGGCCTACATGTTCGACCACATGTATCACGGGCGGATGGAGGGCTTCTTCAGCTTCGGCATGAATCCGGTCAGCAACGGACCGCACTCGAAGAAGGCGGTGGCCGCGCTGTCGAAGCTGAAGTGGCTGGTCGTGGCCGAGAACTTCGAGCAGGAGACCGCGGCGTTCTGGCGCGACGACATCCAGGCCCTCGTCGACAAGAAGCCCGAGGACGTGCAGACGGAAGTGTTCCTGCTGCCGGCGGCGAACTTTGCCGAGAAGGACGGCTCGTTCGTCAACTCGGCGCGATGGATCCAGTGGAAGTGGAAAGCCGTGGATCCTCCCGGCGAAGCGAAGCCCGACCAGGAGATCATCGCGCGCATCTTCCTCAAGGTCCGCGAGCTGTACGAGCAGGAGGGTGGGCGGCGTCCCGATCCGATTCGTCATCTCAACTGGTGGTACACGAACCCGGCGCAGCCGTCACTCGACGAGGTGGCCAAAGAGATCAACGGCTGGGCGATTGGCGACGTGCGAGACGCCGCAGGGTCGGTGGTCGTGCGCGCGGGCCAGCAGTTGTCGCGCGCGGCGGATGCCCGGGCCGACGGCTCGACGCTCTCGGGGAACTGGCTCTACATCGGGATGTACACCGATGCGGGCAATCTTACGCAGCGGCGCACGGCGGCGGATCCGAGCGGCCTCGGGCGCCATCCCGAATGGGCCTTCAGTTGGCCGGCGAACCGGCGCATTCTCTACAACCGTTGCTCGGCCGACCCGGAGGGGCGGCCCTGGGATCCGTCGCGCCCGGCGATCGCGTGGTCGGGTTCACGCTGGACGGGTGACGTGCCCGATATCACTGCCGACAGCCCGCCCTCGGCCGGCCTCGGCGCGTTCATGATGCTGCCGGAGGGCGTGGCCCGGCTCTTCGTGCCGGGGCAGTTCGTCGATGGACCCTGGTCCGAGCACTACGAGCCGTCGGAGTCGCCGGTGGCCAACCCGCTCCATCCGACGCAGAGCGCCAACCCCGCGGTGAAGCCGTTTCGAACCGAATACGACGTGCTCGGCACGGCCGACGAGTACCCGATCGTGTGTACGACCTACCGGCTCACCGAGCACTTCCACTACTGGACGAAGAACAACCCGTACAGCATGCAGCTCCAGCCCGAGTTCTTCGTCGAGATTCCGGAGCAGCTCGCGGCCGACAAGGGCATTGCCAACGGGGATCGCGTGCGCGTGTCGTCCGCCCGCGGATTCGTCGAGGGCCGGGCGATGGTCACGCGCCGCATCAAGCCGATGCAGGTCGCCGGCAAGACCACCTACCAAGTCGGGTTCCCGATCCACTGGGGATTCCTCGGGCGCGGGAAACAGCAGGGCGCGCTCGCCAACCTGGTCACGCCGACCATCGTCGACCCGAACTCGTTTGCGCCGGAATACAAGGGATTCCTGGTCAAGCTGGAAAAACTGTAATGGCCGCGACCCTGAACATCGTTCGCGTGTCGGCAAGCCCGCCGGCGGCAGGCATTCGGTCCGAGCCCACCATCGCGAAGCTCGTGGATACCTCGACCTGCATCGGCTGCAAGGCCTGCGAGGTGGCTTGCCAGGAGTGGAACGATCTGCCGCCGGAGACCACGGTGCAGATGGGCACGTACCAGACGATGCCCGACATGACGTCGAATGTCTGGAACCTGATCCGGTTCAGCGAGCACGACACCGACGATGGGTTCCACTGGCTGATGCGCAAGGACCAGTGCATGCACTGCGCCGAGCCCGGCTGCCTGATCGCGTGTCCTGCTCCGGGGGCCATCGTCCAGTACGCGAACGGCATCGTCGATTTCCACCAGGACGCGTGCATCGGCTGCGGCTATTGCATGACCGGTTGCCCGTTCAACGTCCCGAAATTCGCGGAGAAGACGCGCCGCGTGTACAAGTGCACGATGTGCGTGGATCGGGTGGCGGTGGGGCTGCAGCCGGCGTGTGTCAAGGCGTGTCCCACCAGCTGTCTTCAGTTCGGCACCAAGGACGCGATGCTGCAGGCGGCGAACCGCCGCGTCGAGCAACTGAAAGAGAATGGGTTCCCGCAGGCGGCGGTCTACGATCCACCGGGCGTGGGCGGAACCTCCGTGGTCACGGTGCTGGCGTTCGGCGATCGGCCGGAATTATATGGCCTGCCCGCAAGTCCGGTCGTGCCGCGCGCGGTGCTGTTCTGGAAGGGCGCGCTCAAGGGGATCGGCAATCTCGCGATCGCCGGCGGCGTCCTGGCCGCCGCCGTGCATTTCATCCGCTATGGGCGGAAGCAGAAAGCGCCGTAGAACCGCATGACGCCGTACAGGTTTTCCGAACGCATCATGCATGCCGTGGCGGCGGTGTCGTTCGTGTATCTGCTGCTCACCGGCCTGGCGTTCTGGACCCCGGCGCTCTATTGGATCGCGACGGTCCTGGGCGGGGGCTTTCTCACGCGCGCGGTGCATCCGTGGGTGGGCGTGGTGCTCGCGGTCGCGGTGACCTGGATGTTCGTCACCTGGAGCGGGGTGATGCGGATCACCGACGAGGATCGCGCGTGGCGGCGATCGATGGGGCACTACATCCGCAACGAAGACGATCGCATGCCGGCGGTGGGCCGCTTCAACTACGGTCAGAAGATGCTGTTCTGGGTGATGGCGGGCAGCACCCTGGCCTTGCTGGTCTCCGGGCTGGTGCTGTGGCTGCCGCACTACGTGCCACGCTCGCTGGCGCCGCTGCGCGAGATCGCCATCCTGGCGCATGCCCTCGCCGCGCTCCTGACGATCGGTGCGTTCATCGTCCATGTCTACATGGGTGTGGCGGTGGTGCCGGGCGGACTGAAGGCGATCCTCCACGGCGGGACGACGACGGATCATGCCGGCGCCCGCCGTTGACGCACGGTGGAGCGCGCGCATCGCGCGAGCACGCTGGCTCGCGCGGGAACGGCCCGCGGCCCGGCAGGCGCTCGAGTTCTGTGCCGACTTGACCGCGTTCCAACAGGGGCTGGCGACCCGTTATCCTGACGCGCAATCGGCGCTGGACGCCTTCGTCGGTTGGCTCGCGCACCACGCGCCGAGCCCGCTCGCGGAGCATGCGAACGGCCTCGCGAGCTCGACGGGAGCGTGGCCGCGAGTCCTGCACGCGTATCTGGCGACGCCCTCGCGCGACGCGGCAGACCCGCGAGACAGATTCGTGGTCGAGGCGTTGCTTCAGGCCTTCCCGATCGATCCCTGTCCGCAGTGCGGCGGGCCCCCGGTGGTGTCGACGCTTCGCGAGGCGGGACACGGCGCCAGGCGATCGACCGTGTGCGGGCTCTGCCTCGCCGAGTCACCCGCGTCGCGGCTCGGGTGCGTCGCCTGCGGCGAGAGTCGAGTCGAGGCGTTGCCAGTGTATCGCGCCGACGACACCGACCCCGCACGCGTGGATGCCTGCGACACCTGTGGCGTGTACTTGAAGACGGTCGATCTGACGCGAGACGGATCGGCGGAGCCCATCGCCGACGACCTGGCCAGCCTGCCGCTCGACCTGTGGGCACGCGAACAGGGCTATCGGCGACTCCGGGCGAATCTGCTGCAGCTCTGAAGCGACCCTCCTGGGACTCGAGCCCTTCGGGCTCTCGTGGGACTCGCTTCCGCTCGTGGGAGTCGCCGCCTTCGGCGGCTCCTGGGACTCGTGCGGCCACTCGTAGGAGTCGCGCCGAGTTATCCTCTGCAGAGGTTATCTTGACCGGTCTAACGCTGTTCTGATGGGCAGCGATGGCGTACTAGCGTGCGGGCGACTGTCAGCCCAAGTCGAGTTTGGATATAGGATTCCTACAGGTCAATAGGTAGGCCGATCCTCGGGATGTTCCATGTTGAGCATGAAGTCGAGATTTATTGTTCGTCTGATCCTCGCGCTGGTAGTCGCCGCCCTCGCGCGGGACCTTACGGCTGAGTCACAAGCGGTTCCCATTGACGAACTGCCGGAGCTGCGGGCCATTCTCGATTCGACCGGTTTCACCGGAACCGTCCTGGTTTACGACCTGAAGAAAGACAAGTACTCGGCGATAGGTTCGGCCGCCGCAGGTCGGGGCCATATTCCGGCCTCAACATTCAAGATCTTCAATGCGTTAGTCGCACTGGAAACAGGCGTGGTCACCGACGCTACGACAATCATCAAGTGGGACGGCGTCACCAGGGAACGCGCCGAGCTCAACCGTGATCGCGACCTGGCGACGGCGTTTCGACTGTCGGCGGTGCCACACTTCCAGCTCTTGGCACGCTCGATCGGCGCCGTTCGGATGCAGCACTACGTCGATGCGGTCAGTTATGGCAACCGGGACCTCTCCGGTGGTCTCGATCAGTTTTGGCTGTCGGGCGGGCTTCGGATTTCTCCGCTCGAGCAGATTCGCTTCCTCGTCCGACTCTATCGGTCGGAGCTGCCCTTTTCGGAGCGCGCGATGGCGACCGTGCGTCGGATCATGGAGGTCGAGCGCACAGCGACGTCGGTGCTGCGCGCAAAGACCGGTTGGGCT
>Ga0156330_1194_pt3 | contig 22304 bp, 20 predicted proteins | sample RifCSPlowO2_12_FD_107978 | JGI IMG/M metagenome (GOLD analysis project Ga0156330, IMG submission 107978) | Acidobacteria bacterium RIFCSPLOWO2_12_FULL_67_14b | reverse complement strand
CGTTCCCGACGAGCGGCCGGCCCCGTCTGTCTCTCGCCCCTCCACCGCTGAGGTAGGGCCGGACGTCGAGCCCTCGCCCTTGCCGGCGGCCGGCCAGGCCGCCGATGGTGCAGGCCTCGGCCAGCTGCGCCAGGCGCATGTTCTGGCGGGCCGCCTGCCAGCGGATGGTCTCCTGCCGGCGCCGGATCGTGCGCTGGAGGTTGAATCCCCACGCGTCCTGCGCCGGATCGAAGTTCACGGTCTTGAAGGGGATCGCGATCTCGACCGTCCATCCGTCCGGCGTCCGCGCCGCGCGAGAGTCCCAGATGCCATCCCACTGTTTGTTCGGCTCGTTGTTATTGCTGATCAAGCCGTCAGCCTGCGCGCCAAGGGCGTTGACCTGGAAGTAGTAGCCGTTGCGACGGTCGAGAAAGGTGTCGAGGACGATCTCGATGTTGTCGTCCTGCCCCAGGTCGCCGTCGCGGGTCATCTGCGATCGGACGATCGCCCCGGAATCGGTGTCCGTATTGAGAATCCCGATGTACAGATTGTTGTCGTCGATCAGGAGGCGGACCCGGGTCGGCTCGGACGGCGCGGCGCCTTCCCGGGGCTCACGTTGCGTGAGCGCACCGAGATCTACAGCGGATGTCCATGCTTCCTCGTCCAGGACGCCATCGATCCGGATCGGGAGCGTCGTTTGCGGGATGGTCACGGTCTGATCGGCCGATGCGACGCCGTCGTGCAGGCCGAGGATCAAGAGAAAAGTGACGAGCACGGTGATGCGGAGCAAGTGACCATGCCGCCAGGCTGTCACCGCCATTCGGGCGCGTGAAGCGACGCGATCAACGGGCATGTCACCGTGCCCTGGGTCGCGCAGCAGTCCGCCACCAACGCCTCCAGCGCAGACTCCATGCGTCGAAGATCGCGTCGTCCGGCCCGTACCGTCGGATCTCACCACGCCGGCGCGGCGGCTCCGCCAGTAATCCCTTCCGCTGGTAGAAGCGGATGGTCTCCACGTTGACACGGGCGGCCGCGGCTAAGGCCCCACTCGACCCATTCGACACTACCGCGGCGTCACCGGCTCCCGTTTCCAGGTCCCATCCGTTTGCGTCCAGTTGTAGCGAGGCTGGCCGTCCTGTTTGTGGATAGTGAGTTCGTCGGCGGTCAATCCGTTCAAGTCTGGCTTCATGAACACATCCAGGTCGTAGGTGTGGCCGTCGCTCCCTTTGAAATCCGCACACGCGAAGTAGCGACCGTCCGGCAGCTTGCGGGTGCCTTCCCGATGCACGGTTGTGAGCGTCAGGTGCAACTGTCGCTGCTGCTGGGGATCCTGGATCGCGAGCGAGCCGCCTTGTCGCGCGGCCTCCGCTTGCATGTGCGTCGTCACCGCCGTGGTCAACGAGTCTTCCGTCACGGCCGCGGCCTCGCCAAGTTCGGGATGCTCCGCTGTCGCGCCCGCGGCCGGCGTCGCATTGGCGGCCGCCGGCGGTGCGGGTTGGGAGCCGGACGGGCTGGGCCCGCCGCATGCCGCGAGCCCGATGAGTGCGCTCGAGAAGAGAACCCCAAACGCGAGTTGAGCGGTTCGCGGGTACATCACGATATCCACCATGACCTCCAGGCTATTGCGGAACCATCATTCCACATCTTCAAGAAATGCACGTGCGGCGCGAGCGACGGCGGTCAGCACGCGAAGCCGGTAGCCGTGTCCACCCGTATCGAATCGCTCCTGCGGTGTGGCCGGGCTGTTGCTGATCAAAGCCACCATGCCGATGCGGGCGCCGGTCGTGACGCCGAATGCGAACAACGAAGCTGCTTGCATCTCTACCGCCAAGGCCCCCGCTGCCGCCCATCGGCGCAGTTGGTCCTCGGTCTCACGATAGGGCGCATCGGTGGTCCACACAAGGCCCTCTTGCACGGCGCCAACCGCTCCAAGCTCGCGGGCCAGATGCGTCACCAGTGACGGTGTGGGCGTGGATACAGTCGGCGACGCCTTCAAGTAGTGGAGCGACGTGCCCTCGTCCCGGACCGCGGCGTCGACCACGACGATGCTGGGAAGCGCAAGTGTTGGCTGAAGCCGGCCGGCCGAGGTCAGCCCGACGATGAGGCGGGCGCCGGCGGCGTGAAGCTGCTCGGCGATCAGTACCGCATACGGCCCGCCAATGGTTCGTGGCACGACCCCGCACTCCAGCCCATCGATGGTCAAGGTCAGCAACTGCGTGTGAAAGCACGCCCACGACGCCGAGAGTGTCGCTGTGCCATCGCGGGCCAGACCATCGGCCAAATCGCCGTCGAAGTCGAGAATGCAGAGCGGCGGAACTGGCACGGCGTCGAGTTGGCGCTCTCGCCGCACGGCATCCATGAGGTCGCCGGGTCTGAACACCGAGGGCGCCTCGAGGGCGTGGTCGAGCAGCGGACTGTGGTCGGTACTCATGCGCGAGGCTAGAGTCTCACGAGATGCGCGTTCACGTCCCTTGCCCTTTGAACCGCTTCAGGGATGGGTGACCAAGACCTGTCACCTTTTCCCAGAGTGGTCCGCTCGCGCCGGTGCCTTGCAAGTTAGGTCTTGACATTGGGACGAGCGCGCTCCGTATACTGAACGTTCTTGTTTAAAGCCCGCTCCACTCGAATCGGCGTGACGGTCTGTGCGGTCGCCGCCATGCTGGCGTTATCGGTGCTGCCGGCTGAGCACGTCCATGCCTCTTCGTTCGGACCGGCGCTCGTCCACCGTCACGTCATTGACCACACGACTGACCATGTTGGTGGCTCCTCCGTCGGTCATGGCGATCACGCATCCGTAAGAACTCTCGATCCAGCGTTCGACTCTCAGCGTCCTTACGGCGTCCACCGCCGCCCGCTGATATCAGCGGAGTTGGCCGTCGCCTCGCCTGACTGGCGCTTTGCCAGCCGGGCGGTTCGGATCGAAGCCGCACCGACGCACGGGCCCCCGATCCGAATCAGATCTCTTCGCGCGCCTCCCGCCTAAGCCCCTGCTGGATATTGCTGCGGCCGCTGCAGCCCGTTTCCGTCCCTACAATTCGATCTCGTTGAGAGGTGTCATGCCTGTTGGTCTTGGCGTCGATAGACCTCGTTCGGCCCGCGCCGCGTGCGTTGTCTTGCTGGCCACCGCCGTCCTGGCCCCCGTCCACGCGAACGGTCAGGAGCCCGGCGTTGCCGTCCCGCGCCGGCCGCTTGGCGATGGCGTCCGCGTGTATCAACCCGCGCCCGGCGATTTGGAGCGACGCGAGGCGCCCACGGTTGAAAATCCGACGGGTCTCGTGTCCCTGCGGGACGCCGTGGCGCTCGCACTCCTGCATAACCCCGCGCTCGCGGCCTTCGCCTGGGAGACGCGCGCGCTGGAGGCCCGCATCCTTCAAGCCGGCCGGCCGCCGAATCCAACGCTGGATGTGCTGCTCGAGGACTTGGGTGCCGCGCGCGTGCCGGGCGACAACCGCGACCAACCCGTGCAGCCGCAGACCACACTCCAGCTCAGCCAGGTCATCGAACTGGGCGGGAAGCGGACCGCGCGACAGCGCCTTGCGTCACTCGACCGCGATCTCGCCGAGTGGGACTACGAGACGGCGCGCATCGACGTCCTCACCGAAGTGAGCCGCGCGTTCACCGACGTCCTCGCTGCGCAGGAGGTGGTCGCGCTGACTGACGAGACGACACGGCTTGTCACCCAGGTTCAGGAAAACGTGGCCGCGCGGGTGGCCGCCGGCGTGGTCTCGCCGATCGAGGAAACCCGGGCGAACGTGGCGCTGGCCGCCGTGCGGGCCGAAGCGGCACGGGCACGCCGCGCGCTCGCCGCCGGCCGCACCCGCCTGGCGCTGCTATGGGGCAGCCCGACTCCAGCGTTCCAATCAGTGGTGGGCGATTTGAAGGCCGAGCCGCCGCCGTTGCCCGCGGTGGGCGGTCTCGCGGCGATGCTCGATCAAAGCCCCGAGCTGGCCCGCTGGGCGGCGGAGGTGTTGCAACGGGAGGCGGCGCTGGCACTCGAACGATCGAGGCGGGTCGTCGATGTCGCCGTGTCGGCCGGCTATCGGCGGTATACGACCGTCGACAGCAACGCGTTCGTGGTCGGCGCATCCATCCCCTTACCGTTGTTCAATCGCAACAAAGGTGGCATAGAAGAGGCCCGCCTCCGCCTCGCCAAGGCGCACGAGGAGCGTCGTGCCGCCGAGGCACGCGTGGCCGCCGTGCTGGCGGACGCCTATGCGGCGCTGGCGGCCGCGCACGACGAGATCACCATCCTGCGCACGGCGGTGCTTCCCGGCGCGCAGCAGACCTTCGACGCCATCAGCGAAGGCTATCGATTGGGCCGGTTCGGCTTCCTGGACGTCCTGGATGCGCAGCGCACCTTGGTCGACGCGGGCAGCCAGTACCTGCGAGCGTTGTCCGACTACTACAAGGCGGTTGCGAACGTCGAGCGTCTGATCGGCGCCCCGCTCCCGGCACCGCCGGGCCCGCCCCCGAACGCGAGAGAGTAGATCATCATGCAGAAGAAGACCGTCTTCATCGTCGCGATTGTCGTCGTCATTGGCCTTGCGCTTACGGCCGCGATTCTGCGGACCGATCCCGGTGGCAGCGCCGGGGCGGAGGCCGAACCGCCCGGTGCCCTCGATTATCCGCGCGGCCCGCACGGGGCGCGACTGCTGTCCGACGCTGGCCTCCAGGTCGAGATGACCATCTACGAGACCGGCGTGCCCCCGCACTTTCGCGTGTATCCGTATGATTCCACGCGACAGCCGGTGGCGCCGCGTGAGGTCAACCTCGTTGTCGAGTTGCATCGCCTTGGCGGACGCGTGGACCGGATCACCTTCACGCCTGAAGCGGACTATCTGCGCGGCGAAGCCGTCGTGGAAGAACCGCATTCGTTTGATGTGAAGGTGCTCGCCACGCGCGCGGGCCGGCAGCACTCGTGGTCGTACTCGCAGATCGAAGGCAAGGTCCAGCTCGGCGTCGACCAGGTCAAGAGCGCCGGCATCGTCGTCAGCACCGTTGGGCCGCGCATCATGCAGACGGTGCTCGAGCTGCCCGGCGAAGTGAAGGCAGACGAAACGCGGGTCGCCCAGGTCGTGCCGCGCCTGGCGGGCGTGGTCACCGAAGTGCTGAAGAAGACCGGCGATCGCGTGGGCCGCGGTGAGCTGATGGCCGTGCTCAGCAGCCGCGAGTTGGCCGAAGCGAAGAGCGACTACCTGGCCGCCGCCAACCGCGTCGAATTCGCGCGGGTTACGCGCGAACGCGAGGAAGCCCTCTGGAAGAAAAAGATCTCAGCCGAACGCGATTACCTCGAGGCGAAGCGCGCGTTCGACGAGGCTGAACTGAACCTGCAACTGACCGGACAGAAGCTGCGCATCCTTGGGGTGGCGATCGGAAGCCTGCCGAACCTCGCCAAGGCGCCCGCGGAGAGCCTGGCGCGATACGAGATCCGATCACCGCTCGACGGCACGGTGGTGGAGCGAGACGTGACGATTGGCGAGGCGGTGGCAGCCGACGCACGCATTTTCACCGTTGCCGACCTGTCGTCCGTGTGGGTCGAGATCTCGGTGTACGCGAAAGACCTCGCGGCGGTACGGCAGGGTCAGCAGGCCGCGGTGATCTCCACCGATCTTGGGACCGAGGTCACCGGCCGTATCGATTTCGTGGGGCGGCTGGTCGGGGAAGACTCACGCGCGGCCACCGCCCGGCTCACCCTCTCCAATGCCCGTGGCCAGTGGCGGCCCGGACTGTTCGTAACGGTAAGGCTCGTGCGTGAGGAAAGCACTGTGGCCCTCGCCGTTTCCGCGGATGCCATCCAGACGTTCCGGGACTGGCAGGTCGTGTTCGTGAAGTACGGAGACTGGTTCGAGGCGCGGCCCCTCGAGCTGGGACGAACGGACGGACAGTGGGTGGAGGTCTTGAGCGGACTCAAGGCTGGTGATCAGTATGCGGCGGCGAACAGTTTCGCCGTCAAAGCCGAGATCGGCAAGCTCGGCGCGACGCACGACCACTAGGGATCAGCATGATCGAACGCATCATCCAATTCTCGATTGCGCAGCGGTGGATCGTACTCTCCGCGACCCTCGGCATCGCGGTGCTGGGTGTCTACAACTATCAACGGCTGCCCATCGACGCCGTGCCGGACATCACCAACGTCCAGGTGCAGATCAATACCGAAGCGCCGGGCTATTCGCCCCTGGAGGCCGAGCAGCGCATTACCTACCTGGTGGAAACGGCGATGGCCGGGTTGCCGCGGCTGGAGGAGACGCGATCGATCTCGCGCTACGGCCTGTCGCAGGTCACCGTCATCTTCGAGGACGGCACCGACATCTACTTCGCGCGGCAGCTCGTCAACGAGCGCATCTTCGAAGTCCGAGGCAACCTCCCTCCGGGCATCACGCCGTCGATGGGTCCCATCGCGACGGGCCTTGGCGAAATCTTCCTGTGGACGGTTGAAGCGCCGGACAGCGCCCGCACGCCGGAAGGCCAGCCGTACTCGGGCATGGACCTGCGGACGGTGCAGGACTGGATCGTGAGGCCCCAGCTGCGGAACCTGCCCGGCGTCGCCGACGTGAACAGCATCGGGGGGTACACGAAGCAGTTTCATGTCACGCCGGATCCCGCGCAACTGATGGCCTACGGGTTGTCGTTTCGAGACGTGCTGGCGGCGCTGGCCGCGAACAACGCCAACGTCGGCGCGGGCTATATCGAGCGCCGGGGTGAGCAGTACCTGGTCCGGGCGCCGGGCCAGGTGTCGACGATCGAGGACATCGAGCGCATCGTCGTCGGCAACGTCAACGGCACGCCCATCTACCTGCACAACGTGGCCCGGGTGCTGCTCGGCCGGGAACTCCGCACCGGCGCCGCGACCGAAGACGGCCGCGAGGTCGTCGTCGGCACCGCCTTCATGTTGATGGGCGAGAACAGCCGCGTGGTCTCGCAGCGGGTGGCCGACCGGATGGCGGAGATCAACCGGACGCTCCCGGCCGGCGTCGTGGCGAAGACGGTCTACGACCGCTCGAAGCTGGTGGATGCCGCGATCGAGACCGTCCAGCACAACCTGACGATCGGCGCGCTGCTGGTGATCCTGGTCCTGTTCGCGTTCCTGGGGAACATCCGGGCCGCCATCATTACCGCGTGCGTCATCCCCCTCTCGATGCTGTTTGCGATCACCGGGATGGTGGAGCGCGGGGTCAGCGGCAACCTGCTGAGCCTCGGCGCGCTGGACTTCGGGATCATCGTCGACGGCGCCGTCATCATCGTCGAAAACTGCGTGCGCCGGCTGGCCGAGCGGCAACACGAAGTGGGCCGGCTGCTGACGCGCGCGGAGCGGTTCGAGGTGGTGTTCGACGCCTCGCGCCAGGTGCGCAAGGCGACCATCTTCGGCGAGTTGATCATCATGATCGTGTACCTGCCGATCCTGACGCTGACCGGGATCGAAGGGAAGATGTTCTATCCGATGGCCTTCACGGTGCTGGCGGCGCTCGCGGGTGCGATGGTGTTTTCCATGACGTTCGTCCCCGCGGCACTGGCGATTGGCCTGACGGGCCGCATGTCCGAACGGGAGAACGTGCTGGTCCGCTGGGCGACGCGCGCCTATCAGCCGGCGCTGCGAGCCGCGCTCGGTAACCGCCTCGCCACCGTCGTGTCGGCGGTCGTCCTGATGATGATCACCGGAGTCATGGCGGCTCGTCTCGGCACGGAGTTCCTGCCGAGCCTGGACGAAGGCGACCTGCTGGTGCATGCCTTGCGCATTCCCGGCACCAGCCTGACCACGGCCGTCGAGATGCAGCACGCGGTCGAGCGCAAGCTCAAGACGTATCCGGAAGTGGATTACGTGTTCTCGAAGATCGGCACGGCCGAGATCGCGACCGACCCGATGCCGCCCAGCGTCGCCGACACCTACGTGATGCTGAAGCCGCCGTCGGCGTGGCCCGATCCGGGCAAGAGCAAAGCGGCGCTGGTCCGGCAGCTTGAAACCGACCTGTTCCAACTGCCCGGCAACAACTACGAATTCACTCAGCCGATTCAGATGCGGTTCAACGAGCTCATCGCCGGCGTGCGCAGCGACGTGGCCGTGAAGGTCTTTGGCGACGACATGGACACGCTCGAGGACGTCGGGGCCGCCGTCGAGCGCGTGCTGGCGGGGGTTCCCGGGGCCGCGGACGTGAAGATCGAGCAGACGACGGGACTGCCGCTGTTGACGGTCCAACTCGATCGGCCGGCGATGGCACGGCTCGGGCTGAATGTGGCCGATGTCCAGGAGGTCATTGAAGTCGCGATTGGGGGACGGAGCGCGGGGCAGGTGTACGACGGCGACCGCCGCTTCGAGATCATCGTCCGGCTGCCGGAACATCTGCGCACGGATCTCGACGGCCTCGAGCGATTGCCCATCCCGCTCCCGGCGGGACGCCGCGCGTCTCCGGGAGAGGTCGAGGCGATCACCCGTCGCTCGGACCGCTATATTCCCCTGGGGTCGGTGGCCGAATTCGAGATGGCCATCGGGCCCAACCAGATCGGCCGCGAAAACGGCAAGCGCCGCGTCGTCGTCACCGCCAACGTGCGGGGCCGAGACATCGGCTCGTTCGTGGCCGACGCCGAGCGGCGGATTCAGGAGGGCGTGACGATTCCGCCGGGGTACTGGACGGCGTGGGGCGGACAGTTCGAACAGCTGCTCTCGGCGCGGCAACGCCTGCAGGTGGTCGTGCCCATGGCGGTCCTGCTGATCTTCGCGTTGCTGTTCGCGACGTTTGGCAACGCGCGCGATGCGCTGCTCGTGTTTACGGGCGTGCCGCTGGCGCTCACCGGCGGCGTGCTCTCGCTCTGGCTGCGCGACATTCCCTTGTCGATCTCGGCCGCGGTCGGGTTCATCGCGCTGTCGGGCGTGGCCGTGCTGAACGGACTGGTGATGCTGACGTTCATCAACCGGCTCCGCGCCGGCGGCGCGTCGGTGGACGACGCAATATTCAACGGCGCCGTCGCGCGCTTGCGGCCGGTGTTGATGACCGCCCTCGTGGCGTCGTTGGGCTTCCTGCCCATGGCGCTGGCCACGGGAACGGGAGCGGAGGTCCAACGGCCGCTGGCCACGGTCGTCGTCGGAGGGATTCTGTCGTCCACCATTCTGACGTTGGTGGTGCTGCCGGTACTGTGCCGGGTATTCACACGCGACGCAGCCGACAGCCCTTCGTGACGATCGGCCGGGCCGGCCTATTTCGACCGCTTGAACCGGATCTGGACGGCGCGCAGGGCCGTGGCGCCGTCCTTGCCTTCCTCGGTTTCCGCGATGCAATCGATTTCCAGATCGCGCTTCAGCTCGGTCGCGGCCACCCGCACCTTGCCGTTCTGGATCTTGGTCTTGGCGTCGACGAATACCCAGACCCGCTTGCGGCTGAACGAGGCGCGGTCGAACACGTCGATCTGGATCCGATCCGTCTCAACGGCAGTGACCTTGCCCGACAGCATCGCCACTTCACCATGACCCGGATGGGCCGCCGGGGCGGCGGTCAGCACGGCCACGGCGATGAGCATCCCGACTGCGGTCTTCATCATGCTTCCGCGATTCTCGCACGCCTTCGGCGTCGCGGGCCTGTGCGGGTGGCTTGACAGCCACTAGTCAATTAGTCTATTGATCACTTGACTATGAGCGATGCCGCCCACCGGCAGTTCAAGGACCGCCTCTACGGCCAGTTCGCCCGCCTCGGCAAGGCCCTGGCCAGTCCCCATCGCCTCGAGGTCCTCGACCTGCTGGCCCAGGGCGAACGAACCGTGGAGTCGCTGGCGATCGAAACCGGCACGTCGCTCGCCAATACCTCCCAACATCTGCAGGCCCTCCGCCGTGCCGGCCTCGTCGACAGCCGGAAGCAGGGCCTCTTCGTGTATTACCGGCTCGCCGACCCGGGCGTCTCGGACCTGTGCGCGGCGATCCGCACCGTCGCCGAGCGCCAGTTTGCCGAATTGGACCGGCTGGTCCGCGAGCATTTCGGCGATCGATCCGATCCGGAGCCGGTGCAGATGGAGGAGCTGCTCCGGCGCGCGCGCGCCCGCGACGTCGTGATTCTCGACGCCAGGCCGGCGCGCGAGTACGCCGCGGGTCACATCGCGGGCGCCGTGTCGGTGCCGATCGACGACTTGCAGCGCCGGCTGCGCGAACTGCCCAAGGCCAAGCGGTACGTGGCCTATTGTCGCGGACCGTACTGTGTGTATGCCGACCAGGCGGTCGCGCTGCTCCGGGCGTCGGGCCGCAAGGCGCAACGTCTGGCCGCCGGTTTCCCCGAGTGGAAGACCGCCGGCCTGCCGGTGGAAGCCGGCGCCGGAACCGGAGAACGCGCGTGATGAGAGGAGCGCCGATGGCGATCGCCGTTCGGCGCAGTCGTTTCGAAGCTGTGATCCAACAGGGAGGTGACCGTGGCATTGACGTGTCCCGTTGACCTGGACGTGGCGAGCCTGCGCTCGGAAGTCCAGACGATGTACTCGCGCGTGGCGGCGGCGCCGGGGGGCGACTTCCACTTCCATCGTGGCCCCGACTATGCCGCCGCGAGGTTGGGCTACGACGCGGCGGAGTTGTCGGCGTTGCCCCTCGAAGTGACGTCGTCGTTCGCCGGCGTCGGCAATCCGCACGCGATCGATCGGATCCCTGAAGGGCACGTCGTCCTTGACGTCGGCTGCGGGGCGGGGACCGATCTGCTGCTGGCCGCGCAACGCGTCGGGCCTCGCGGCCGCGCGATTGGCGTGGACATGACGGAGGCCATGCGGCAACGCGCCACCGCGGGGGCCGCCGCGTGCGGGCTGGGTCAGGTCGAGGTCCGCGACGGAGACGCCACCAGGCTGGGCGTCGCCGACCACAGCGTCGATGTCGTGATCTCGAACGGCGTGCTGAACCTCGTGCCCGACAAGCACCGCGCCATCGCCGAGATCGCCCGCGCCCTCAAGCCGGGCGGCCGCGTGCAGATTGCCGACATCATCATCGGCGAGATCCTCCCGGACAGCGCGCTGCGGGACATTGACCTCTGGACCGGTTGAATCGCCGGCGCTCTGCTGGAAGCAGAGCTCATCGAGGCGTTCCAATCGGCCGGATTCGACCAGCCGCGGATCACCGCGCGATTCGACTGCTTCGCCGGGACCAGCAAGGAACGGACGGCGCGGCGCTACGGGGTCGTGGGTGTGAACCTCTCCGCGATGCGCCAGTGATTCGCCTCGGCCTGCGCGAGAACCTCGGGCAGTTCGCGCTGCTGGTCGTCGTCAACGCGTTTGTGGGCGCGATGGTCGGCATGGAGCGCAGCATCCTGCCCGCGATTGCCGAGCAGGAGTTTCGGATCGCCGCGCGAACGGCGATCCTCTCCTTCATCCTGGTCTTCGGCATCAGCAAGGCCCTCACCAACTACGGCGCGGGCCGCTGGTCCGATCGGTTCGGGCGCAAACGGATCCTCGTCGCCGGATGGCTCGTCGCCATGCCCGTGCCTTTCATCCTCATGTGGGCGCCGAATTGGAGCTGGGTGTTGTTCGCCAATCTCCTGCTCGGCGTCAGCCAGGGCCTCACCTGGTCGATCACCGTCATCATGAAGATCGACCTCGTGGGTCCGGCACAGCGTGGACTCGCGATGGGCCTCAACGAGTTCGCCGGGTACCTCGCCGTCGCCGCGAGTGCCCTCGCCACCGGCTGGATCGCGTCCACGTTCGGGCTGAGACCGCAGCCGTTTTATCTCGGCGTCGGCTTTGTCTTCGTCGGGCTGGCGCTGTCGGCGCTGGTCATTCGGGACACGACCGACCACGTGTTGCACGAGTCGGCGAGCGCCGACCGGCTGCGACCCGACGGCCAGTTGACGCCTCGAGACGTGTTCTGGCGCACGACGCTTCGCGACCGCAACCTCTCCAGCGTCAGCCAGGCGGGGCTCGTCAACAACCTGAATGACGGCATGGCGTGGGGCTTGTTCCCGCTCGTTTTCGCCGCCGCGGGACTCCGTCTCGAGGCGATCGGTCTGCTCGCGGCGATCTACCCGGCCACGTGGGGCGTCGGGCAGCTGGTCACCGGCGCGCTCTCGGATCGGACCGGCCGGAAGCCGCTTATCGTCTGGGGCATGTGGGTGCAGGCCGTGGGCATCGCCGCCACCGCGCTATCCGCGACGTTTGCCGGGTTTGCGATTGGCGGCGTACTGCTGGGCCTCGGAACCGCGATGGTCTATCCAACCCTGCTGGCGGCTGTCGGAGACGTGGCGCATCCGGCGTGGCGGGCATCGGCCGTTGGCGTCTACCGCCTCTGGCGCGACCTCGGGTACGCCCTCGGCGCGCTGCTGGCCGGGCTCATCGCCGACGCGTTCGGGCTTGGTGCGGCGATGTGGGCGATCGCGGCGCTCACCTTCGCGTCGGGGATCGTCGCCGCGACGCGAATGAGCGAGACGCGTGACCGACGACGGTGATGGCAGTGCCCATTAGTGACCAGGAACCGTGGAGGTACCAGTTGTGGCGAAAACACTCTTCATTCTGAACGACCCGCCGTACGGCACCGAGCGCAGTTATAACGCGCTCAGGCTCGCCGGGTCGCTGGCGAAGCGCGAGGGCGAACAGGTCAAGGTGTTCCTGCTTGGCGACGCGGCGGGCTGCGCCAAGAAGGACCAGAAAGTGCCGCAGGGCTACTACAACGCCGAGGTCATGCTGAGGAATGTGGGGCGGCTCGGCGGCGAGATCGGCGTGTGCGCGACCTGTATGGACGCTCGCGGGATTGCCGACGCCGAACTGGCCGAGGCGACGCACCGCAGCTCGCTCGAGGAGCTGACAAACTGGGTGCAGTGGGCGGATCGCACATTGGTGTTCTAGTCGCCCACGAAGGGCGGAGAGGAAATATGCCGGATCCCACGACGACAGTCATCCTTGGCGGCGGTATTGGCGGCGTCTCCACGGCCAGAACGCTGCGGAAGCGCCTGGGCCGCGAGCACCGGATCGTCATCGTCGATCGCGAACGAGGCCACGTGTTCGCGCCGTCGCTGCTCTGGCTCATGGTCGGCCGGCGCACACCGGGCGCGATCACGCGGCCGCTCTCGCGGCTCGGGCGCCAGGGCATCGAGGTGCGGACCGGCGAGATCGAGCATGTCGACCCCGAGCGGCGTCTCGTGACGGTTGGCGGCGACGTGCTTGCCGCCGACCATCTCGTGATTACGTTGGGTGCCGACCTCGATGCGGGCTCGATTCCTGGATTGAGCGGCGCGGGTCACAACTTCTACACGCTGGGTGGCGCGCAAACCCTGTGGGATGCGTTGCAGCGATTTCACGCCGGCCGGATCGTCGTCTTGACCGCCGCCCCGGCGTACAAATGCCCGGCGGCGCCGTATGAAGGCGCGATGCTGATCGACGGCTGGCTCCGGCGGCAGGGTCTTCGCGGCGCCGTCCAGATCGACCTCTATGCCGCCGAACCGGCACCGATGGGCGTCGCCGGCCCTGGCGTGTCAGGTGCGGTGCGCCAGCTGCTCACGGCGAAAGGCATCGCGTACCATCCAGAACACCAGGTGACGGCCGTTGACGCAGGGCAGAAGCGCCTGATGTTCTCGAATGGTGCGCACGCCGATTTCGATCTTCTCGCCTACGTGCCGCCCCACCGGGCGCCAGCCGTGATCCGCGACAGCGGCATGGCCGGGGAGACGGGCTGGATGTCCGTGGATCGCCATACGCTCGAGACCAGGTGGCCACGGGTGTACGCCATTGGCGACGTCGTCGCCATTCCCCTGAAGCTCGGCAAGCCCTTGCCGAAGGCAGGCGTGTTTGCCCACCGCGAAGGCGAGGTCGTCGCGCACAACATCGCACGCGCCATCACCGGCACGGGCAAGCCGGCGCAATTCAATGGATACGGCGAGTGCTTCATTGAAACCGGCGACGGCCGGGCCGGGTTCGGCGCGGGAGATTTCTACGCGGAACCCACACCCACGATCACCCTGCGCGGCCCAGGCAGGCGTTGGCACTGGGGCAAGGTGTGGTTTGAGAAGGCGTGGCTGTACACGCAGTTCTAATCTGAGGCCCTCAGCAATCACGGTGCGGACTTCGATGGCGCACACGGAAGAGCCGCCGGCGCGGCGGCGGCGCACCCCTCGGGCCACGGCTCGAACCCGCGGCGCCCGTCGATGGTAAACGCCGCCATCGCCGCGCGGCCGGCCGCGGAGTGAATCCACTCCGCGAGTGCGAGGGCTTCGGGACGGTCGCGCCGATGGACCAACGCGTACGTATTCATCAGACGAGGATCGTCGTCGAACAGAATCTGCAGGTCCAGACCATCACCGACTTGCCAGAACGTGGGCGCATCCGTGAGGGTATACGCCTGCGCTTCGTCCGCGTGGCGGAGCGCCTGGGCCATGCCGCGGCCGCTGACGATCAGGCGTCCGCCGGCAGGGCGGCGGCCCGCGGCTTTCCAGAACGTGTCTTCACGCTCGTGTGTGCCCGATTCATCCCCGCGAGACACGAATGTCGAGCCCGAATCGGCGATGCGCTGAAACGCGTCGACGATGTCTCGCGACTCGCGCAGGCGGGCCGGGTCCGAACGCGGCCCGACCACGACGAACGCGTTGTACGCGATCTTCCGATACGACCAGCCGGGATGCTCCACCAGGAGCCGCTGCTCCGTATCAGGAGCGTGGCTGATGACCGCGTCGACGGCGCCGTTCGCCAGCATCTGCAGGGCGCGGCCGCTGCCCGCCGCGTGCACCCTGATAAGCAGGCCGGTTGCGGCCTCGGCGGCCGGCCGCACCGAATCCAGCAGTCCAGAGTTCTGTACGCTTGTGGTCGTCGCCAGCTCGACGCTCCGCGGCGGCGGCGGGCCGCACGCGAGCGCCAGGCCGACCCCGATGGTGAGAGCGGCGCCCCTCAGGATCGCCACGGCAGGATCACCGTGAACAGCGCGCCGCCACCTGGCTGGTTCTCGACGACGACCTCGCCGTTCAAGACCTGCACGAGGTGTTTGACAATCGAGAGCCCGAGGCCGGTGCCGCCGGGCCGCGTCCGCGACTTGTCGACGCGGTAGAAGCGCTCGAACACCCGTCCGAGATCGTCCGGAGCGATGCCATGCCCCGTGTCGGCGACGGTCAACTGGAAGCGGCCCGCCTTGACGGCGGCGCCGACGTCGATCGCGCCGCCCTCGGGCGTGTAGTTCACCGCGTTCTCGACGAGGTTCCGCACCACGTCGTGCAGCTTCGCGGCATCGGTGACGAGCATCGCGGCCTCGGGCGCGATGTGCGCGCCGATGGTCTGCCCCTTCTCCTGCGCCACCGCGTCGAAATCGTTGACGATGCCCCGGACCAGGGCGTCGATGTCGCACGGCGCCAGTTCCACCGCTTCCTGGCCGGCATCGAGCCGCGCCAGCCGCAGCAGGTCCTTCACGAGCCGCTCCATCCGCGTCGCATGGCGGTGGATGATCTCGAGGAATCGCCGCCGCGCCTCGGCATCGTCGCCATCGTCGAGCAGCGCCTCGGCGTAGCCCTTGATCGCGGTGAGCGGCGTGCGGAGCTCGTGCGACACGTTGGCCACGAAGTCGCGGCGGATCAGATCCGCTTTCCGCAGGTCGGTGATGTCGTGCATCACGAGCACCGCGCCGCGGCCGGCGGTCACGACCGGCGCGACGCGCGCGACGAGCGTGCGCGTCGTATCCCGCGTCACCGAGAGCTCGAGGCCCTCGGGTTCTTCGCCCTTCAACGCCCGGCCGATGTGCTCGACGATGCCGGGGTGGCGGATCGCCTCGACATACGAGTGATCGATCGAGTCTTTCTCGAGCTTGAGAATCCGCCGCGCAGCGTCGTTGACCAGCTGCAGGCGGCCCTGCTCGTTGACGACGAGCACGCCTTCGATCATGCTGGCGAGAATGGCCTCCATGCGCGCGCGATCGCGCGCGAGGCTGTCGAGCCGGCGGCCGAGTTCCTGCACGGCCTGATCCATCCCGCGCGCGACGCTGCCGAGGTCGTCGTCTCCGTAGTCCGGGGCAGGCCGGCTCAGATCGCCGAGCGTGTAGCGGCGGGCGACCGAGAGCATCGTGTCCACCCGCTGGCGCTGGCGCGCCTCGGTTGACGATCGAAACCAGGCCAGCGCCGCCAGCGCGAAAATCGCGCCGGCCGCGAAGGCGAGAACGAACAGGAGAGGCGACGGCAGGCCGATCACGCCGGTGCGGGATCCAGCAGCTTGTATCCGAACTGTTTGACGGTCACGATCGCCTCGGCCAGCATCGGGACCTTTTCGCGCAGGCGGCGGACGTGGACGTCCACGGTGCGCGTGCCGCCGGTATAGGAGTAGCTCCACACGTCCGACAGCAGCAGGTCGCGCGACAGCACACGCCCGCGGTGCTGCATGAGGTACTGCAGCAACAGGAACTCTTTCGCCGTCAGCTTGACCTCGCGGCCGTCGACCTTGACCACGTGCCGATCGACATCCACCGAGAGCACGCCATACGTCAGCCGGCTGTCGGCCGGCGCGGCGCGTTGCGCCCGGCGGAGCAGCGCGCGCACGCGGGCCACCACCTCGTTCGGGCTGAACGGCTTGGTGATGTAGTCGTCGGCGCCCAGCTCGAGGCCGACAATGCGATCGGATTCCTCGCCCTTCGCGGTGAGCATGATGAGGGGAATCGCCGCCGTGTTCGCATCGGCCCGGATCGCGCGGCACAACTGCAGCCCGTCGAGGCCCGGCAGCATCAGGTCCAGCACGACCAGGTCGGGCGGCTCGCGCTTGATCTGCGGCAGCACGTCCCGGCCCGAGGCGACGAGCGTGGGGAGGAACCCCGCCTTGCGCAGGTAATGCTCGAGCAGGCTCCCGATATCGGGATCGTCTTCGGCCACGAGAATCCGGGTCGGCGGGCGAACGGCCATCGCAGTTCTGGGATCTTAGCAGCTAGAACCAAGGTGCGTACAGTGCCTACGGGTGCGTAGAGTGCCTGGCCTGCGGTATCGTAGGGGCGATGAAACACCTGAACCTGGCTCTCGTTTGCGTGGGATTCGGCGTTTGCGGCGCCGGTCTCGAGGCGCAAGCCCCGGCTGGCGTTCGTCCGGCGGCGGTCTTGACCACGACGATGCACCTCTCCGTGATCACGTCCCTCAATGCCGCCGACGTCGCGCCCGGCCGGCGCCTCGCGCTGGCCTTCGTCGTGACGCCGAAGAAGGCGATGCACGTCTACGCGCCGGGCAAGCACGACTACCAGGTGATCGCGGTGAAGCTCGATCCGCAGCCCTGGCTGAAGGTGCCGCCGACGTCGTACCCGCCGTCGGAGATCTATCACTTCAAGGAACTGAACGAGAAGGTCGAGACCTACGGCAAGCCCTTCACGCTCGTGCAGAACCTGACGGTCCTCGCGACGCCGGAGGCGAAGAAGGCGCTGGCCGCCTCGCCCACCGCGAAGGTGAGCGGCCGCCTCGAGTACCAGGCGTGCGACGAGACGGTCTGCTACGCGCCGACGAAGGTGCCGTTCGGTTTCACGGTGAACGTCAAGGAACTCGACAAGCAGTAAGGGGCGGGCCTTCACGCCCGGCGCGTCCCGACCATTCTGCTAGGCGTCGGCGCGTGGTACTATTCCAGTATCAACCGCACCAGGGGGTGAACCTTCGTGAACCGCCGCCCTAAGGCATTCGATCCATACAGCGGAAAAGACCCGCGTGAAATCCCGGCATACACGCCGGCTCAGGCGGCGCATTACCTGTGGGTGCCTGAGGGAACTCTCCGGAAATGGACGAGGGGACGTGAAGACTCCTCAGGCAAGGGATTCTCCGCGCCCGTTGTCGCGCCGGCCGATCCGGACGGAGGTTTGCTGTCTTTCGTGAACCTCCTGGAATTGCATGTGCTGTCTGCAATCCGCCGCCGTCATGGCGTGGACATGCGCCGCGTCCGCCGGGCCATCAACTACCTCGCGGAGCGCTACGGCCACAAGCACCCATTGATCGACGAGAAGATGGAAACCGACGGCAGCCATTTGTTCATCGAGAAGCTCGGGCAACTCGAGAACATTTCTGAGAACGGCCAGTTGGCGATGCGCGCAGTACTCGATGTTCACCTGAAGCGCATCGAATGGAACAACCGCGGAATTCCCGTGCGCATGTTTCCGTTCACCAGGGCTGGGGGCAACCTGTCCAGCGCCCCAAAGTCAATCGCGATCGATCCGCGTGTCGCATTCGGTCGGCCGGTCATTGCCGGTTCGAGAGTTCCGACCGCCGAGATAGCCGAGCGCTTTACGGCAGGCGACTCGCACGAAACCCTGGTCCGAGACTATGGCCTCAGGCCGCAAGATATCGACGAAGCGATCCGCTGCGAGCTCAGGAAGACGGCCGCCTGAACCAGTCCTGACAATCCTGACCGACGAATGCCTCGGCCGCTATGACGTGCCCGAAGCTCTCCGTCTGGCGGGAGCGACGGTCATTGCGCATCACGAGAAGTTCCCAACCGGCGCCCTGGACGAAGTCTGGCTGGCTGCCTTGGCTGAGCATCCTGAGTGGATTGTCCTGACCAAGGACGCCCAGATTCGTCGGCGCCCTCTGGAACGCCAGGCCTACTCGAACGCGCGGGCGCGAGTGTTTACGTTGACCAGCGGCAACCTGACCGGCGCCCAACAGGCCGAAATCCTGGTCCGAGCGCTCCCGAAAATCCGCAAGCTCGCAAGGCGGCGGGGCCCCTTCATTGCCAAGGTCACTGCGTCTGGAATCGTCGAGATTCTCAAGCTCAAATAAGGAGCGATGCCGGCGGTGCAGGTATAATTTCGGCGCTGTGTTCGTTCGCACCACCTCTGCTGCGTTCGCGGTCCTTGTCGGCGCAACCGTCGCGGCTCAAGAGATCAATCCTCCGATCGATCTCGCGGCCACGCTGCACCGCGCCGGCGAGCGCGTGCAGTACTTCTTCGCCCGCGCGCAAAGCCTCGTCTGCCTCGAAACCGTCGGGCTGCAGCCCCTCGGCTTCGGCCTCTCGGCCGAGGGCCGCTCGCGCACGGTGCAGTCGGAGCTGCGGCTGTCGTGGGACCCCGACGCCGACACGAAGACGCCGCTCGAAGCGAAGACCCTGCGCCAGGTGCTCAAGGTCAACGGCCATCCGCCGCGCAAGAACGACTACGACAACTGCACGACGCCCGAACAGCAGAGCAGCGAAACGCAGCCGCTGTCGATGTTGCTCCCGCAACAGCGGGTCGATTACCACTTCATCGTGGCCGGCACCGGCCGGCAGGACGGGCGCCAGGCGATCCTCATCGACTACCGGATGAAGGCCAAGCCGACCGTCGACGTGTCGCTCGTCGACGGCAAGGAAGACTGCGTCAGCTACTCGATCGACGGCGGCATGCGCGGCCGCATCTGGATCGATGCGGAATCCTTCGATGTGTTGCGGCTCGACCAGGGACTGATCGGCCTGGTCGACATCCGGCTGCCGTGGAAGGTGGCCCGGCGGGCGCCGGACCGTTCCGTGTGGACGATGGAGCGGTTCGATACCTCGATCCGATTCAAGGCGGTCCGATTCAGCGATCCCGACGAGACGCTGATTCTCCCGGTGTCGGCCTCGGCCCTCCGCATCACCCGCAGTTCCGGCATGCCGCGGCTGCGGACCACGACGGAATACACGCAGTACAAGCGTTTCCTCACCGGCGCCCGGGTCGTTCCATAAAGGGGTCGGGGATCTTTTTCGAGATCCTCCATAGGGAAGGCCGGGCAACTCCCAGGTCCGCGCCGCGCGTTTTCGGCCTATTCCTCTAGGTGTGTCCGGAAAAGATCCCCGACCCCTTTTTCGTTGACAGCCACGGACAAAGGCTGTATTTTGATGAATCAAAATATTATCTTCGATGGTTCAACTTTTTAAGTTCGTAGACTGGAAGTTCCGCTGTCGCGCTGCGGGCCGTGCCGGACAGGCGGCGTTGGCGGTCATGCTGTGGGCCGGTGGTCCCGCGACCGCTCAAGCGCAGCCGGCGGCCCCTCCTCGCGAGGGCGGGCCCACGCTGTCCGGCTACATGGAGATGCATCTGAACAAGGTGCAGGACCAGCCGACCGCGGTTGACCTGCATCGCTTCGTGCTCATGGTCGGGCACAGCTTCTCGGATCGGCTGAAGTTCTGGTCCGAGGTCGAGGTCGAGCACGCTCTGGTCGCGGTCGAAGGCGGGGTGGAGACCGGCGAGGTGGCCATCGAGCAGGCCTACATTGACCTGCTGGTCGGCCGGCGCTTCAACCTCCGCGCCGGCATGGTTCTGGTCCCGGTGGGCATCATCAACGAGCGTCACGAGCCCCCGACCTTCAACGGGGTCGAGCGGACCTTCGTCGACACGGTGATCGTGCCGACGACCTGGCGCGACACGGGAGTGGGCGCGTTCGGCGATCTCGGCGCGGGGTTTTCGTATCGCGCGTACGTGGTGCCGGGCCTCAACGCCGCGGAGTTTTCGGCCGAGGAGGGCATTGCCGGCGGGCGGCAACAGGGTTCTCGGGCCGATGCCAGCGATCCCGCGGTTACGGGGCGGCTGGAGTATCGGCGCGCGGGCCTGACGGCGGGGGCCAGCGTGTGGCGCGGGGGCGCCGGCTTCGGGCTGATCCGGCTGGACATCGAAACCCCCACGGTGGCCGTTTCCGCGGTGGATGCGCGCTACCGCCGCGGCCGCCACGAACTGCGTGGCCAGTGGTCGATGGTCAACATCGGCGGCGCCGCGGATCTCAACCGCGCCTTGCAGGCGCACAACGGGGTCAGCCCCAACATCGCGAGCCGGCTGCTCGGTGCCTACGGAGAAGCGGCCACGCGGGTCAGCCCGAACGCGTGGGCGCACGAGGTCGTGGTCTTTGGCCGCTACGAGAAGTTCGACACGCAGAACAAGATGCCGGCGGGATTTCTCCCGATCGAAGAGTTCCGGCGCTCGGCGTGGGTGGCGGGCGCGACGTATTACCCGGACCCTGACGTCGCGTTCAAGTTCGATGTTGTCCGCGAACGCAACAAGAGCAGCGTCGTGCGCGCTCCGTGGCAGGTCAATTTAGGAGTGGGATGGTGGTTCTGATGCGCGCATGCGTCGCCTTGCTGTTGGCCGTCGTGCTTGGGGCTCCGGCGATGGCCACGCAGGCCACACCGAAGGTGATTCGCGTCTCTGCCGAGCGCTTCGCCTTCACGCCGTCTGAAATCACCGTCGAACGGGGCACCGTGATCGAGTTTCACCTCACCAGCGAAGACACCGACCACGGCTTCCGCATCCTCGGCACCGATGTCGACGTCCAGATTCCCAAGCGCCGGCGCGGTGAGACGGTCGTGACATATGCCGCCGACACGGCGGGCCGATTCGTCATCGAATGCTCCCGGCCGTGCGGCGCGGGGCACACCGCCATGCGCGCGATGTTGATTGTGAAATGAGAGTCAACCTCACACTCGCCGGCGCCGCGACGTTGCTGGTTCTCACGGCGCTGGGCGTGTCTGCGCAGTCGCCCGCCGCGGCCGGCGATCCGCTCCCGGGCATCACCCCGCGCGAGTTCCAGGAATTCCGCCTCGGCCTCGCCGACTTCCTGGAGATCGAAACGGCGAGCGAGGGCCTCGGCCCTCTCTTCAACGGGACCGGCTGCGCCGTCTGTCATAACGTGCCGGCGATCGGCGGCAGCAGCCCGATGACCGAACTGCGCGGCGGGGCCCGCGACGCCGACGGCACGTTTCGCGTCGTTGGCGGCACCACGCTGTTTCAGATGTTCTCGCTTCCGGACCACCGGTGCCAGGCGGTGATTCCCGCGGAAGCCACCGTCGTGGCACGGCGGGCGCCGATCCCGTTGTTCGGTGGAGGACTGGTTGAAGCGGTCCCCGACGACGCCCTGCTCGCGCTCGAGGATCCGTTCGATCGCGATCGCGACGGCATCAGCGGCCGGGCCGCGATCGTGACCGACGTGGCGACGGGGCAGCGGCGGGTGGGCCGGTTCGGCTGGAAGGCGCAGGTCGCCACGCTGCTGACGTTTTCCGGCGACGCGTATACCAACGAGATGGGCATCACCAACGACCTCTTTCCCCATGAACCGCGCGGCGGGATTTCTGAAGCGAGGATGCGCGAATGCGATCTGGTCAAGGATCCCGAAGACTTCGTGGACCCGCGAACCGGCAAGCGCGCGATCGACAACTTCGAAGCGTTCATGAAGTTCCTGGCGCCGGCGCCGAGGGGAACCATCACGGAGGAGGTGCGAACCGGCGAACGGGTCTTTGCCGCGGTCGGCTGCGCCTCGTGTCACGTGCCGGTGCTGACCACTGGTGCCAGCGCCTCGGCGGCGCTCCATCGCAAGACGCTGATGCTCTTTTCCGACCTGTTGCTGCACGAGGTTGGTACTGGCGACGGCATCGAGCAGGAGGCGGCGCAACCCGATGAGATCCGGACGCCGGCGTTGTGGGGGCTTCGCCTGCGCCGCCCGCTCTTGCACGAC